>Ga0193738_1000183_pt1 | contig 43957 bp, 52 predicted proteins | sample L2a1metaG_FD_144927 | JGI IMG/M metagenome (GOLD analysis project Ga0193738, IMG submission 144927) | Soil microbial communities from a riparian zone of the East river system, Colorado, United States - L2a1 | ecosystem: Environmental > Terrestrial > Soil > Riparian zone | place: USA: East River... | reverse complement strand
CATATCTTTTATCCCATGCGATTGCTTGTCGCCAACCGCCAGATGCTAAGTTGATTAAGGCGAGCGAGTCGGGAATACTCAAGCCAACCTTTTGCCAGATAGCATCAATGCGGTCTGGCTTATCTCTATCATGAAGATGCATGAACAGAATGTCCACCGCATCGTATTGATTACTGCCGCGTTCAAACTTAAACGACCAGACTTGGTTACTTCTATACCGTAACACAACACGGTATTGAGGTATCAAGTCCTTGATTAAGTAACACGCTTCTTCAAACGTTATCGTAACATTCCGCATCGGTTTGTTATCAGGGCGGGGGGATGTCTAATGCCTATCGGCAAATAGATTATACCATACCGCCGGCACCATGTCAAGTGTAAAGTTTACTCGGGGTGTGTAAGACTTACACAGTAAGGCCAGGTGCCGGCGATAAGTTTCAAGAAACTTTACGCTTACGAAACTTTACTACGTTCTTGTTACCACCATCGGTAACGTAATCTTCCGTCTTGATTCCGAACGTGAAGGCTAGTGCATTCGCAATCACGAATGACCGCGACACACCGTATCGTTTGCATTCAGACTTGATTGCCTTCTCGATTGCCGCAATCACTGAGGTAGCAAACTGCCGCCGCACTTGTCCTTTGATTCGTCGTTGGATTCTCATGGTCGCATCTGTCCAATCACTGATTCGATTAGGTCTTGAACCTTCTCGATTTCGTTTACAACTTCCTCTCGATTCTTCTTACCAAACACTTCGGTTCGGGGAATCTCTCGCTCGGTTATGTACTTCTCTATCTTACGAACCGAACGCCACATATCTATCCATTGTGCGCGAGTTAGGCTCATACCTTCACGTAATCCTTTGCCGGTCCTTCGTATAGAACTACCGTGCCGAGCGATACCCGAATGATATCGAACGGCGTGATGTCTTTGGTTTGTTGAGCGTACTTGTTTATCTGTCGCTTCGTACCATCATAGGCTAAGCGCCATTGCGGATTGCGTTCTTCATAGAAACACCAGAAGTAATACCGTTCGTCTGTCAAATCCATTGCGACAATACCTTTCCGAGTATCATACCAATGAACACCGCGATGACAATCAAGGACATGAAGATTGTACCGTCATAGTAATACTTCACGGTGCCTCACCTTCAAGTTCTCGTACGTCAACAACGTGAATGCTCAGGATTGATTCCCATCCCTTCAAGCTGAACACATCTTTCAGGTATCGATGTGCAAGGTAAAGAGTACGACCGCCATCCCATTCGTATGGGTCATACTGAAGTTGAACGTGCGGTGTCATGCGTGCGAGGAAAAGATAATCCTTTTCAGGATTCAAACCCCATCCATTCTTGTCGCACAACTCACGTTCTTCTGTGGACATGGGTTCCATTCGGATTGCCATGCACATTACTTCCGTACCGCGGTCAAGAACCTTGATGATGTGAGTGTTCATTGATTTACTTTCATATTCTCCATGAGTTTGAACAACTTGAAGGATTGAATTACTTGGTGATTGTGTTCGCGGATTGCTTGGGCGTGGAAGATACTAGGTGCGGATACCGTGTTAATGAATACCCGCTTGTGATGTGGCACAGCGGGATAGTGAATGCCGAGTATCGCTTCGATGTACGCATCGTATTTACCGCCGCGATTTGACATAGCCTATCGCCTCACCGGAATACTCTATCGTTACACCTTGCATTGTATTCAAGTACCGCACTTGAATCTGTGAGAGCGGACGATACAATGCCCAGAACTTCATGAAACCTTTTACCTTTTCCCTCGGGCCAGCGTACAGGAGAACGTATTTCCCTGATACTGTATTGTTAACCGCGGATGCTTCGTCAAGGTAGATTGAAAGGTTATCAATCGGCATTAGAATTCGCTGTCATCATCCAAGTTGATTTCCGTATTCACTTGACCGTAGTCGAGTGCTTCACTGTGGCAGAACTTGCATTGCAAATCCCGCCACGTTTCATTCAGGTAGGATTGAGGTGCCGGTGTTGCCTGTGGTTTCATACACTCTTGACACGTACGAACCCAAGCACCTTTAGCGAACTGCGCGAATCTAAGCATTGTCTTTTGCAACCTCATCAAGTTCAGACTGAACACCAAGCCAAGTGATTAGCGATGGGATAATGCATACCGCTGTATGACTATCCCATTCGCCGCACAATGCACACTCCTCAAATGTTTCGCCCGATTGTGAATCGTGATGGCGAATGCTTGCATCCTCCGTTACATGTTGGAGTGTATCGAGCAGTTCGTTCTTCAGTTCCTTGTTTAGTATGTCCACCGCTTGCCTCCCTTTGAGTAGATAACCTCGGCCAATTCTTTCATGAGGCCGCCCTCATCCCATGATGCATTCTCATCACGATTGATTAGCTTGTTGAATAGAGCACGCTTCTTTTCGACAAGCTCTGTCAACCATTCATCAATCGTACCGACCGAGATGAAGTATGTCACGTTGACATGCTCTGCGGTAGAACCAAATCGAGTGAAGCGTGTCTCCGCTTGTTCTTCATTCGCTGGATTCCATTGACGCTCCAGCATGATAGCATCGGAACAGAACTGCAAGTTGAGTCCTTCGCCCGAAGCGAGAGTGCTCGCGATTAGAATGCGCGACCGCGGGTCATCTTTAAACTTATTGATAACCGCTTGTCTTTGGTCCGCATCTAAACTTGACTTGAGTGCTTCGCATGGATTCCATCCGCCTTCCGCACACCACGAATCCAATACTTCCTTGAGGGATTCCAATGTTTCCTTGTGATGTCCGAAGATTACAATCTTTCTTTCAGTGGACAACAGGAAGTCCGTAACGAATTCGGTTACGGGTTGAAGCTTAGCGAATCCTGTTAGCCTACGCATTCGGGCAAAGAAACCGAGCAAGGAAGTGTATCCCTCGGGATTTAGTTTGCCATCGTTCTTGTCCATGAATTCTTCGAATTCTTTTTGGACTTCGGCATATGACCTGCGAATATCCTTGTTCTCAATCTCAGAGTTGAAGAACATTCGATTGATTGTCGGAAGTTCAGGTGCTACTTCCTCTCGCGTTCGGCGAATCATGATACCATCGATGGCTTCGTAGAAACTCGGCCATGCCTTGATGATATGATAGTTTCCTTGTGCATCCTGATACGAATCGAAATACTTTCGCATCATATATGCCTTGGTCGGGAACTTCGTTGGCGCAATCAAGTTTAGGATAGGAAAGAATTCATCCGCCTTGTTCTTGATTGGTGTGCCCGAAACTCCTATCACGTTCTGAATCCCGACTCTTTGAACCAACAGACGGATTGCATTGGTTCGCTTGGCATCTTCATTCTTGATGTACTGACACTCATCAAGGATGACAGTCTTTACGAACTTGAATACCTCGTAAGGTTCCTTGATTCGTGCCATCGTATCATACGAGATGATAGTGACAGGGAATGGATGAACCTTTTGCTTACTAGATTCAATCACCTGAGGTAGATGACCGGACCAATTGTACAACTCAATCTCTAGCTGCCGAACCAATCCCTTCTTCGCAAAGATTAGGACCGGTAACTTCTCATCGTGCAACTTGATTGCACAGAGATATTGAATCGTCTTGCCCAATCCCATCTCATCACCAATGATACATCTAAAATCAGTATCCTCGATGAATTTAATTCCATCCTTCTGGAATGGGAATGGCTCTTGTCCTTTCTCACTAACGACATCGTACTGTGAGCGTACGATTTTCTGCGTGTATGCATGGCCGCATTCAAGCGTGACCATGAATAGTGACTGAGCAATTTCCTTTCTCTTTGTTTCGATTGCAGGAAGGCCGCAATACTTGCACGTCTGAGTTATTCGTGCCATCTTTTGATTACTTCCATTAGCTGAATGGACTTGTTATCGTCCGTGATGTTGAATCCTCCGACGGTTTTGAATTCGAACGTGTCGGAACCATCGTATTCGAATTCAATCGTGGCATCTTCGTCAAGGATTGACAAAGCCTTAATCAATTCCTTGACAGTGAGCGGCGGCGACGTGATAGGTTTCCTCACGACTTCTTAAACTCTTGCCGCGTTAGTATCCGCATCGTCTTCCAATCCGGATAGGTTTCCTCAATCATGCCAGCAATCTTTCGCTTGGCATCATCGGAGTTCGAATCGAACGCGACACGATGACCAATCACCGTATCACCGTTCTTCAACCGCAATTCGAATCGATACGTAGCGTCGGACAACCCCTCGTACGTATAGAACCGCGGGTTATCATCCAACTGTACGCGTGTATCTTGACTCATGCAATTCTCCAAGCCATGCGAACGCGGCGGTTATTGTTTAGATATCCATACGAACCATCCGAATGGACACCGTTTCGAATCGAGTACACATGCCCACGAATCAAGACGATTACATTGTTATGCAAGTCTTGGTCGGTTGGACGCGTGACATGTTTAATCTTATCTTCGACCTTGCACAGTCCAAGACTTTGAAACACACGAAACCAATCACGCATCTTGACTCCGGAATTCTTTCTTCGACCCGCGACTGCTAACGCGATAAGGCATAGGTCGTATTCCATTCCGGACGCCACGCACAATGCACGTACCGTGCAATCATTCGTGGTTTGATGTCTACCCGTGATTCCGTAATCCCTACGGTCGTGAATCCTACGACCGCGTGCCATTACTTCGAATCCGCTTTCAACGATTCCATGAAAGCGCGCATCTCGGGATTGGTGCGCATTTCTTTCTTGAAATTGTTCTGAACCTTGTCCGCGAACGTGGGTTTCTTTGCCTTTACCAAGTTAGGCATTCCGCCACGATTGCGGAGTGTAGATTCCGCCATCGGCACACGTTCGATTAAGTTCTCCAATTCCTCGGAGTTCTTTTCGCTCAGACGACGACTCAATTCCTCGTGTGCTTTGACATAACGCAATGCCAAATCACGCGTAGCCATCTGGTATCCGCCGATGCGAGTTGACAATTGTTCGATTGTCAAATCTTTGATGGCGGATAATTCTTCCGTTTGAATCTCTCGGATTTTCTCGGCCGAGAAGATATGTCCCCATGCTTCAGACGACATTTGAATCCTTTCCGATAACTAATCGGGAATAGAGTTGGCACGCTTCTTGCCCGACAAACGATGGTTCGCCGTTTGTTCGTGGCTACGATGCCACTGTGATACCACTGTGATGCCACCTTGATACCACTGCGATGCCACTGTTATACCACTGGACGGGAGGCAAGTCAAGAGGCACTAAGTGCTTGCAGGAGAAGGACTTAGCTCGTGTCCTCCCCCTCCCCCTCCTTCGTATGTTTTGACGTTTCATGGGCAATTGTAATTCTTACACGGTGTGTGTAGTCTTTACATGTTGGCATAAAAAATCAAAAAAAAAAGAAGAAAAGAGAAGCAAGAACAAAGCCAACCCACCACTACCCCCGAATCCAAAAATTTGGATGTCCAATGTATCCTACCCTCTTGAGGGAGGGAGGGAGGGAGGGAGGTAGCCTACTAAATCCTCGCAAGTGCTTGACCTGCAAGGACTTAGGACGCAACCCACCTATTGAGAATGTAGTGGAATGCTAGTGGTATCGCAGTGGCATTACAGTGGCATCCCGGTGGTATCGTAGTGGTATCCTACGACACCCCGAGAATAACTTATTTTCAGGCAAAGAAAATCCCGTATGGTCAGGAGAACCATACGGGATTGAGTGAATGTTACTTCGCGAGCGAAAGCAACATATCCAGATACGCCGGATTCGCCTTGACCTTGGCGAGAACGTTCGCCTCATCAAGATTGAGTTCCTTCGCAATCCGACGAACAACACGAGCAACCATCTTCTCCGGACCTTCGATGCTCGTCACAATGAAAGACTTCGCACGCAAACGAATGTCATCGTTATACGCGCCGATTGCGAACTTCGCCAACTCCGCCGGCGAACCGCCGAACAAAGCCAAAGCCGCATCGATTGGGTCCGAAGCATTCTCCGCGAGCTTGTAAACAATCGCGGAAACTTCACCGGACTTCGCCGATTCCTTGTCCGAAGCAACAATCGTTGTCGTTTCGGAAGTGAGCGAATCGTTGACAATCGGAGTCTGTTCGAACGCGCCGAGTGTCTGGTGGTCATCGAACTTCGTAGCAATACGTGGCATAACTAATTCCTAACTAGCAGGTTAAGGGACGGGAGGCTCGGACCATCCGAGGCCCCCCACTACATTGTATCACACACGGCGAGAGGTGTCAAGGAAAATCTTCGTCATGTACTCTCGATTGTGCCTCACGACACGTTCGACTGCACGATTGAGTAGAGACTTCCTGTAATTCTTTCGCAGCGTACGATTAACAATGTGTCTTTCTTTTTCCACCGTTTCAATCTGCCAAAGTAGCAGCCTATCACAGTGATTAAAGAACCTGTATCGCTTTCTGCAATCCACTAACATTCCCTCCTTTAAAGATTAGGGTAATCTTCAAAGCCTGTCATTTCAGGCTACGGGATAGGCTTTACCTCCTTTCCCGTTTCATATCCCTAGTCGTTAGGTACTGTACCTGCGTTACCGCATATCTTCTCCGTGCATTATCTCACACGCTTGGTCCGTGCTGCACGGTGGGAGGTTATTGTATTGCCACAACAACCCTGCCACCAGCACAGCCACGAATGCTTTGTAGATGAGATACTTCCGCACTACACGATACCGTCTTGGGTTTCGATACCCTTGACAATGATGAGTGCTTCGGACAATCCGCAGTTCAAAACCTGCCGGACCAACTTGATGGTTCCGATTCGACCGCCGGAGTTGTTAGCGCGGTGTTGCCGAAACTCTTGCATGTGACCGTGCCAACGAACCGGGTCCGAATCACCAGTGTTACGCGCTTCGTTGCGTTCCATCTGAATCAATTCGTCCAGTGCTTCGTTCCGCGTATTGACCGAGAGGTTAAGGTTTTCGTTCGTGATAACCTCGCGCAGTGCGAACTTGACAATCGTGCTCATTCTTTTCTCCTTGGTTAATTGGTTCGTGCGAGTACAGGAAGGAAAGCATGTTGTTTCCCTTCCTGTACCCTGACGAACAAACAACCAGAAGGATTAAGGATTCAACAGTACGCTTGGATTAGGAATTGGCATTGTACCGTACGGTCGGAGGCTAAGTGTAAAGCCGCACCATGTTGGCCGGATATGTTGCCTTTCCGCCGTGGTAGCCGTCCAGTGCAAGCGTACTGTAGAATCCTCAATCCTTCCTTTACATGGAATGGTTAAGGGATTCAAGAGAACCCGGAGTGTCGGAGTGGCAACAGTAGCGTTAGGATGGGGGAGCCTATCGACTGGTCGATACGGGCTCGCTTTGGGCTATCGTGTTCCGTGTACCGTAGAGCCGGGTTCTTTTGAATCCCTCAATCATTCCATTGGAGTTGGAATGTTAGGATTCTTTTGTTTTCTAGGGAATCATTCGCTTGCTAGGCGTTTGGTTCCCGTCATGACCGTATCGTGTTTCCTGCGGTTTGACGTTCCCTGCCTACCTTACTAGCGGTCAGGCTGTAACCTCTCGGGCTACTCTCGGGACGCGTACACCGGCGGCGATACGGTCAAGGTATGAAGTGCTCCGCCAAAAGGCGACACTTATATCTACAAAGAACCTCGGGACTAACCGATTCGCGCAGACACATTACCGTCAGACGGGATAGCTCTGCAACTATGACGAATCATCCGAGTAATACCTTGGAGGAATACGCTCCAGTCGTTTGCGCCGAGTCCGCATTACGCGGTACTGAATGATTAGACGTTAGCCGATTGGCTTTTGTTCCGTACCCTCGACTACCCTCTACTTCGTTACCGTACCGTTACCGTACTACCGACTACCACTGCTTAGACGGGACTGGCGTTCGGTTCGTTCCATTCCCGGCGAGATTCTTTTCCGTGCCAACTATACCTTCGATAGTCCGTGTACACGCGTAGTAGAGGAGCCCGCGCATTGCGCGCGTAGCACAATGCATGCCAATCTTTAGATAGTCGGTGCGTGTGCGCGCGCGTAGCAAATACAATGCCATAAGTACTTTGTATTTTAGAGTACGGAAAGCGTAATGCTGGCAGGATTCGTGCCATACCATTATTGTTATGCGTGTCAAAACAATTAATGTTATAACACACACCCCCCTACGGGCGTCTCGGCGGGTCCCCCGCCATAAAAGAGTTAACGGCGCTCGATAGCTCAGTATGGATTAACTAAATATAAGAACCCCAAATTGAATTCCCCCGTACCAATTTTCAAAAAATAACCAATAGGTACCATCTTAAACATAGGCACCATAGCCCGTACCCGTATCTACTATACACAACTCTTATGTTGACACCTAGCCGCTCCCTATGGTAGAATCAGCGCCAGGGTCTACCACCCATAGGATCTGGTGCCATATGATGTTTTTGAAGCGTGAAACGGCTGAGCGTAATATGTCACCTGAGCGAAACTATCTCGCTCGGACTGAAATCCCTACGCTTGTCGTAGCACAAAAGGAAAACATTGGACGCGGGCAAGGTACTGTTGCCATTCCTGAATACGTGAAGCATACGATTGCCGCGCTCGCAAACGAACCAGGCGTGAAGCAGGTAGACGTAGCCAAAGAATTCAACGTAGCAGAGAGCACAGTCTCAAACTACGCGAATGGATTAGATAACTCCCGCGAACCTGACGAAGCTCTAACCGCAATCGCGAACAAGGGTAAAGCGGACCGTGTTAAGATCGAAGACGAAGCACTCAAGAAAACCATGATGGCTCTCAATTTATTAGGTGAACAGGATGTCATGATGCTTGGTGCGAAAGATAAATCAATCGTCGCGGGAAATCTTTCCAAAGTCGCCGCTAACATGCGGGACAAGAATGTAAACCTCTCCGATAACCGCATCCAAATGGTTATCAATGCACCTCAGGTACGTGAGACTTATCACTATCCTGAGATCGAAGTTGGGTAAAGAACTACTGCGCTTACTTGTATGCTTGCACCATGCAATCTGCGGGATCACTTTAGTTCTTTACCCGACAACATTCGCACATCTGTACTCGGGAGAATATGGTCGGGAAAGAGTGGCGGACAGACATTCACGTACCGATAGTATTGTACAGATGCGCGAACCTACTCGCGCTTCGCGCTCGTATTAGGTTTGGGTTGGAATAGCAGGCAAGCAAGTCTCACGGTAGCTACCTCCAACCCCTTTTAATCTCGATGGAAACTATCGAAACCCAACCTCAAGTTCACGAATGGAGTCCTACACGGAAACAAGAAACACTTGTTACGTTACCGGATACCATATTTGAGGCATTGTATGGTGGCGCCGCAGGACCAGGAAAGACCGAAATTCTTTACATGCTGCCATTGATTAGAGGATGGCATCAGCACCCAAGATACAAAGGTCTAATCCTACGGCGTACCTTTCCTGAATTAGAAGCTGAAATTATTGTTCGCTCGCATCAATGGTATGAGTCCACTGGTGCAACGTACAATCAGCAGAAGAAGCGTTGGACATTCCCTAATGGCGGATACCAAGCCTTCGGACACGCTGAGCACGAAAAAGATATTACCAAGTACGACGGAGTTGAATACAACTACGTTGGCTGGGATGAACTCACACACTTCACTCAGTATCAATACTTGTATCTTGTGGCTTCGCGTGTTCGATCTTCTACCAGTCAGTTACCAGCCATTACTCGCGCAGGTTCTAACCCAGGAAACATTGGTCATACATGGGTCAGACAGAGATTTGTTGATCCAGCGCGCGAGGGAATGAAAGTAATTGTAGATAGAAAAACCGGATTAAAACGGTTCTATCTACCGGCTAGAGTAGAAGACAATCGTCACCTGTTAGAGAACGATCCGACGTACGTAGCGAAGCTTGAACTTTTACCAACAGAGGCAGAGAGACGAGCCAAAAAGTATGGAGACTGGTATACATTCGAAGGACAAGTCTTTAACTTCAGACTGGAACCTCTGCCCGACGAACCTCTTAATGCTCGTCACGTTATTGAACCATTTGCAATACCCTTTTGGTGGCCCAGAGTTGCGGCGATTGACTGGGGATTTGCGGCTCATGTTTGGATTGGATGGGCAGCTATTGCTCCCGATGGAAGAGTTTACTTATATCGGGAGTACTTTCAAAAGCGGAAGATGATTGCGGAGTGGGCTAGTGAATTCAAACGGCTATCCTCAGGGGATAACCTTGAGTCAGTGGCTCTCGATCCTTCAGCATGGCAAAACCGCGGTGTTGAAACTATCGATCAACAGTTTACCCAGTACTCGGGTTACACGCCTGAGCGGGCTATTAACGACCGAATCGGGGGAAAACTACTCCTTCATGACTATCTCCGCTGGACCCCTAAACCAAGAACTAAAGACATTGCTGGAACTTTTGATAACGAACTCGCCTCGAAAATACTCCGAAACTACGGGCAAACCAAGTACGAAGAATACTTAAAGTTCTTCGAAGAGGAACCAGAAGAAACAAACCTCCCGAAGTTGCAAGTATTTGAGAACTGCCAAGCGGTCATCGATACCATTCCGAACTGTGTATACGATCCTGAGAATCCTGAGGACGTTAAAGAGTTCGATGGTGATGACCCATACGACGGTGTACGATACTTGCTACAGGCTTGCTCACGATACAAAGATACCTCGTATCGAGCGGGTCGCAGGTTCGATCACATGGCAAAGATGGAAAAGGAATTCGTTAACGGGCAGAAGCGGGGGGATTTAACATCCTTCTATATGAAAGCCCAAGATGCGGATTCTAAAGTAGTTCCCTTCTCCGTTCGACCGAGGCGTGCAAGGTGATTCAAATCTGGTGGGCATTCATGAGGTTCCTCAGAGCGGTATTCATTCCGCCTAAGTTCAGTGAGCTTGAGACAACCTTATTCCAGCAGGTATCGCATCTCGAAGCACAGCTTTCAATCGAACGGGAAAAGTATCAGGAACTTGCACAGAGGATAATGTTTCCTGATACCCCGCCAGTTGATTACTCAAACCGCGGTCCACATACTCTTGAACCTAGCGTAAGCAAAGAGCAGATGGAACGTAAACGGCTCTCTGATTTATCTAAGCTACGTTGGCAGGAACACGTATCGAGACAAGAACAGAGAGCGGCCGAGTTAATGCAACTCGATGATGCTCGTGCAAAGGACGCACGTAATGAAACAGCAAGTGGACAATCGTCCTAACGGTAAACCTTCGAAGAAGAAAAAGAAGGGTACCAAGGATGCCGAGACTAAATTAAAGTCCGGTAAAGGAAAAATGACCTCGGCGGCAACAAAGGAGTTATCGAAACTCAAGATGCCGACCGAATCAATCCTTGGACGAACGTCCAAGAAATCATTACGTAAGCCCGGAGTATTTACCAAAGGAGCATAGGATGATTGACGTTAACGATATGATGGCCGCTGAGAATCGGCGTCAGGAAATTGCGGTTCGTGCGGGAGTTTCAATCCGCCAGGTTAAAGCCGAACCTTCCAAGTTCAAGGAACTTCAGGTCAAGTGGCTTGAAGCTTTCTTCCCGCTTGAAGTTGGCCGTGAATTCGGCGAACTGATGAAGAAGACAAAGTTCCCCGGATATAACTTCGGCGCTACGTTGCATGACGTTGCGGATCTTTCTCCGGAACAGACTGCAACCGAGGAAGAGATTCAGGCTGAGATCGATAGACTCGCCGCTGAATCCGCCGCACACGAATTGCAGGTAACGCGAACTTCTACCGGACAGCCGAAGGTTGATGAATCCGGTAACGTTGTTCCTCCGATTCAGGGTTCAACTCCTGAAGCTGATGCCACCGCAAAGCACGAACAGAAGCAGCGTGATTTGGCAAAGGAACGGGAAGAGAAGTTGGAAGCGGCGAAGGAAAACAAACCGACTCAGCAGCCTGTTGTCGTTGTGAAGGACAAGGATAAGTAACCATGGCCGACGATTCTCGGGACGATGTGAAGGATGAAGTAGAAGAATCCCTTGGGAAGAACATCCTGAACATCGCCCGAGGATTCGAGCGGGAACATGAACTGATTCGTGATGATCATCTTCTACTGAAGAAGAAAGGTGAGTACTTCTTTCGTGGTCATCAGAGACTTTACTACGATTACGAAGCCCGTGATTATAGGGCCTTCCACGAATCCCCAGACTACCGACCGGGTGAAGACGAACAGAATCGCGTTTTTAATGTTTATCGAGCACATGGTGAAGCAGTTATCGCCGCACTTACAATCGAAGTCCCAGGCGTAAACTTTCTACCGGATGATGCGAAGAACGCCAATGACATCGATACCGCAAAGAACTATAGTGCTGCTGCTCTACTTATTCAGCGGCATAATGATGTTGAGCTTCTTTATTCATACGCTGTATATCTTGCATGGGTTTCGCCGCTTGTCGCTGCCTATCATTACTTAGATACGGATAAAGAGTACGGTACCGTTGACATTCCAAAATACAAAGAAATAACCGAAAAGCACGTAACATGGGATTGTGAACGATGCGGTGCTAAGCTCACAGAAGAATACGCTATCTGCCCCGAGTGTTCACAGTCGGGTTTGAAGAAAACCGAGACTGAGGAAAAGCTATCCGTCTTTGATAAGATGGAACCAACTCCCAAGTCTCGAATCAAGATGAAGATTTATGGTGTAGACCATGTGAAGGTCTCGCCTTATGCTAGGACACAAAAAGATACGCCTTATCTTATTCTGGAGTTCGATGAGCACGTTTCGGAAGCGCGAGCGAGAACTGGTAGGAATATCTCAGGTCACTCTGATATCAATTCCTACGAAAGATTCTCCCGCGACCCGCAAGGTTATGAAGGCGATGATGCTAACCGAGTAACTACTCAGTGCATTTGGCTTCGACCTGCGGCGTACTATTACGATTCCGTCGAAATCGGTAAGGCACTTGAGAAAGATTACCCCGATGGTCTGTATGCTGAGATCGTTGGGAGTGATGTAATCGAAGTACGTGGGGAAAAGCTAGACGACGTTTGGACATTGTGGGAATCGCCTGTTAGCTCACACTTGCACATGAATCCGATTGGACAGCCACTGTTCGATCCGCAAGAAGTGCAGAATGACATCGTGAATCTTTCAGTCGATACGATGGGGCAGGCTATTCCTGAGACGTTCGCAGATCCTCAGGTATTAGATTTCGAACAGTATGGTAAGACTCGCCGCCAGCCAGGAATGGTTACGCAGGCGAAGGCATTAGCGGGTCGTGCGATGAGTGAGGGATTCTTTACCACTCGCACGGCTACGATGTCTCAGGAAATTGATAAGTTCGACTCGAAAGTCCAGCAGTATTCGCAGCTTTTGGTCGGAGCGTTTCCGAGCATTTACGGTGGGACTATTCAAGGTGGCAGTAAGACATACGCAGAGTATGCGGCTAGTAGACAACAGGCTTTGCAAAGACTTAGCCTTATTCATAAAGCCGCAACGCGATGGTACGCGAAGATGATTCAGAAGTGCGTACCAATCTACGTGGATTCACTACTTGAAGACGAAAGATACACCGCGAGCGTAGGACCGGGTGAGTTCTTAAACCTTACGATTCAGTCCGACGCGCAGAATGGAAACATTGGACACGTAGAACCCTCGGCCGGCAATACGTTACCAATGAGTTGGGGTCAGCAGCGTGACATCATCATGGAATTGTTGAAGATGAATTCCGATGAGATTAACGCTGTGTTGTTCTCGCCAGAAAATACGCACATGCTTGTTCGATTGTCTGGTCTCCCCGATCTGAAGATTCCAGGAGACGAAGCAAGAACGAAACAGTTCCGAGAGATTCTCCAGATTATTGCTCTTTCACAGGATAGCGATGATATGGGTCCGATATCGGAAACCGGAGAAGTAATCTCGCCGATTAAAGTTGACCCGATTGTGGATGATCATGCAGTTGAAGCTCAAATCTGCAAGTCATTCCTACAGTCGAAAGAAGGCCAGGATCTTAAGCTGAATCAGCCGAAGACCTATTCGTTAATCCTTGCGCATCACAATGATCATGTGCAAGCTATGAATTCCGGAGCGCGGACTCCGGCGTTAGGTAATGCACAATCAGGTCAACCAAGTGAAGGTCCACCTGTGAGTGCTACGCCACCGCAACCCGCTCCGATGGAGCCGTAAGAAATGGCACAACCGCCTATTGAAGAAACTCGTGGAAACGATTTAGCTATTCTTCGCGGAGATGATGACGAACCCGCAAAGGCCATAGCTAAAGACGAGGAAGAAGTTGAAGAAGATTCAGAACCTGAAGAAGACGACGATATCATCTTAGATGATGATCCGGAACCTGATTCAGATGAAGATGAGGAAGATTCGGATGACACGGAGAAGGAACCAGAGGAAGACGAGGAAGACGAAGAATCGGATGAGAAGATTGGCACTGGCTACGGAAAGCCTACATACCGTCAGCTTGTCGCCAAATATCCTAAAATCTTCAAAGACTTCCCCGGACTCCGAAACACCTTTTTCCGCGAACGAGATTATTCAAAGCTCTTCCCAACCGTTGAAGACGCTCGTGAATCGTACGAACAGTTAAACAATCTCAAGGCAGGCGAACAGCGTATCTCGCAAGCCGATCCCGGTGATTTCTTAGACTTGCTGGGCGAATACGATGCGGGTAAGCAGAGGAAGTTCATAAACGATTTTCTACCTGCACTACTCGCAAAGAATCGCCCGGCATTCCAGGCGGTGACTGAACCAGTCATCAAGCATATGATCAAGTCCGCTTACAATGATGCGAAGCGGAATGGGAACAACAACCTTATGAACTCCGCACTTAACGTTCACGAATGGATGTTCGGTGACGATAAGGTTGAGGAACCCTTAAAGTCTCAGCAGCGTCAAGAACCACAGAATGATCCTGAGAAGGAAAGACTCTACCGAGAGAATCAGGAAATCCTTCGTGGTCAGCATCAGAATTTTGTTGATTCGATTCTTACGGAGTCGAGCAAGAGTATTACAAATATTATTGGAAAGAATCTACCGGACGAAGTTAGTCCGTTCTTGGGCCGCTCGATTACACGCGATATTATGGACGAACTCGCGGCCGTCCTACGAGATGACCCATCACATCGTTCCAATATGGAACGGCTTTTAAAGCAGGCAGCAGCAAATAGATATTCGACGGAGTGGAAAGACAGGATTCGTTTCGCGTATCTGTCGCGCGCAAAGTTAGCACTCCCCACAATCATTAAGAAAGTTCGATCTCAAGCTCTTAAAGGATCTAACGGGAAACCAAGACCTTCCACACATAAGCGTGCGACCGGTTCTGATTCAAAAGTCAGCTCTGGCCGTAACGTAACGGTGAATAAGGATAAGGAATCCGCCGTTAAGTCTGGAAAGATGAAGGAGATTGACTTTCTTTCTTCTTAACGTTGGTGTTAAGTAGGGAGAAAACGCGTGGCAGCTCAGCCTCTGAATCCTCAGAACGTAGCCGATACACTTGCAGTACAGCTGGAGCGTATCGAAAAGAAGATTTCGGTGTTGTATGAGGTAGAAGATACCTTCTATTCTCAGGTCGAAAAGTCCACTGACGCGGTGCAGGTAAACACTCGGGACATGAAGATTCCCGTTCAGTTTGCACCGGGTGGATACTTCGGTCAGTACAATCCCGACGGCGGAAACCTTGGGCGTGGTTCTGGTCCACGGTACGAGAACGCGGTCATTCCGATCGTTGATTTCCGGTACGCACTGGAATGGACGAAGAAATCGGAATGGGCAACGTCTGGTTCGACGCAGGCCATTATCAACACGTTCAACAAGAACATGGCCGCGGCAATGCCACACTTCCGGGCGCATATGGATTCCATGTGCATGACCGGAGGTAACGGTGTACTCGGAACCATTACCGCATATTCGACCGCGGGTGGATTCGATACGGTTGTTCTTGATGTGGACTTTGGTGTTAAGCTTCTGATGGAAGGTCAGAAGATCAACATCTACAATTCCGCATTGTCCACACAGAAGACGGTCCTTGGTGAAGAGCCGGAGATTGTTTTCCGTGACGTTCCGACCAAGACGATTCGATTCGCTGCCGTTACACCTGTTCCGGCTATTGGCGATAAAATCGTTATCGAAGGCGTTACTGGTCCGAGCCCTGTTTCGTTGCTTGGTGTTCCGTACCACGTTAACAATTCGAGCACTGGTACGTGGTTAGGATTCACTCGGTCATCCACTCCGGCAATCAGAGCTTCGCGCGTTGATGCTGGTGGCGGTGGGTTATCGTTACCATTCCCACGTTTGGCTTTGAATCTTCTTGGTGATCGTTCGAACAACACCATGAAGATGCCGAACGTAAAGGCATGGATGCATCCCGCGCAGGCGGCGGCTTATGAATCGCTTGGTATGCTTGTTACCACGATTGATAAGGATGCCAACTCTGGTCAGGGACTCGATCTGTATTTCGGCGGAAAGATGACGATGGCTGGTGTTCCAATTCAGCAGTCGTACAAGTGGGATAAGCGCCGAATCGATTTCCTGAATATGGATTCTTGGGGACGCGCTGAACTCAAGAAGCCGGGATTCTATACGTCTGATGGCCGTAAGCTGTTTGAGGTTCGCGGTGCAGACGGTGGAGTTGTAACGTCAACGTTGCTGTATCTTGTGGCTAGCTGGAATCTTTTCACCAGCAATCCACAGGAGAACGCATACATCGACAACCTGGCGATTCCTGCCGGATACGCTTAGTTCTTAGAGAGTTCTCGCCATGCCTGATCCGAAAGATTATAATTACTTGTATCAGGTTGGCGAGAACTCTTATGCCGAACCGTGGAATATGCGCTCGTTGTTTGGCAATCCTGAACCACGAGCGTTAACATCGCAGGAAGAAGTAACCGTTAGTGCGCCAATGCCAGAAGGCAATGATCCTTATCCAAAGAACATGGATGAAATCATGTTAGGCACGCGCACAGTGCCACCAACGGGAACATATACACCACCGTTAACACAAACGCCAAAAGTTAATCCTATACTACAGCCAGCATGGAATGACATTATAAAGAGGTATCCGTTTGCACAGAACTTAACACAGAATGTTGATACTAAATTGTATCCTCGTCAAACAAGGGCTGGTATCGTTCCGGATGATTCTATTTATGGTTCACAGTCTGGCAACTCTGTATTCATAAATGCTGATTTACCCTTCGATAAACCGTACCAAGTTCCAAGAACACTCACTCATGAATTAACCCACGCTGCACAGTACAAACAATTCCCTGATGACAAACGTAACGATGCTCACTATGGAATGCGACTGCCGTATGAATATCGACCTGGTGAAGAATTAGCCCGAGAGGTTGCAACTCAGGCGCAGAGTAAAGTAGACAAAGAAATTCTTGACGACGCTCAAGCGCGCATGATTGCAGATTGGAAAGCGGGCAAAGGCCCGAAGCCTTGGTTTATGTATGATGATGTGATAGCTCGGCGGAAGGCGCGTGAGGCCGCGGATAAATGAACGATGTTTATCTTAACCGAAAGCTCAAGCAGTTGTTCGGTGAACTAAACGGAAAGCAAATCTTTCGTCTAGCTCGTACCGATCAAACTGAATACCGCAAAGGTACATTCACCGATTTCTCAGAAGATGGAATGTACTTGAGAACGGTTACGGAAGTTCGGTTGACAAGGAAGTACAACTATCTTAAGACTCACTATTGGGTACTTGAGAAGTTAATGCCTGTCAGCGGTCCCAACGCTGAGATGTTACCGGGACGCAATGTCTCGTATGAACCTATCTACGTATTTCGTAGGCCAGATGATACGCCTATGACTATATCGGAAGATGCGGTTCTCTCATTCGTACACTTACAGTTGTTTGGTGAAAAGAAAAAGCGCGATTTGGTTCAAGAAGAACTGGACCACTATGAGCGGCAGGTTGATTTCATTCACCAATACCTGAAGGACGAATGCTCCGTAATGTCGATGCAACTTCACACTGGTGAAGCCATCGTTAATCCCAAGGACAATACAAATGGCAGACGCGACGTTAGTGTCGTTAGTTCCCCGAGAGATTCGGGAGTTCAAGCCGGGGCTACAGGAACCGCACGTAACGATTCCAGCAGCCCCGATGAATGATTTTGTTACGCTTCACGTTCAGGATAATGCTTACGCGCTTTACTTAGACGATGAGCGTGGTTCACGCATCATTCCTGAGCCAGTAGGAATCTTCGCTGAAGCAATTGTACAAGATTTCATCGTCGCACAGATTGAAATCAGCGCGGAGGAATCAGCTTTACCTGGGTTGTTTTGGGTGTACAACCGACATTCGCGTGATGAGATCAAGAAGAATCACGCAGCAAAGTTGGCAACCGCAATCCAGAATCAGACGCGGTGGTTTCAGAGGTTAGTACGTCGGGCAGATACTGATTGGCAGATGTTCCATCAGCATAACGTTATCGCGGATGTGCAGAGATTAGCCGCGCGATACCTCAATCTTGAACGTGATTGGGTACACGCTACCGTTGACATTGGTAATGATCGTTGCCCCGCATGTTCTTCGGTTCTGATGCGTCCTGTACCAGTTATCTGCCCGAATTGCCAGTGTATCTTGGACAAAGAACGCTACGAGAAGTTAGCTTTCGCTAAATGACTCCCGATTCTACTTGCGCTAATTGTGGAAAGAAATCTAAGGACCATCTATTAGTTAACTATGCTGATGGTCCACATGTAGGGATAAGCGTTCTTATTTGTCCGGCCGCTACGTTTCGTGAGCCGACAAATTTAGATAAGCCCGTTCCCTATGATACAAGTAGAGTCAAGCGATAGAGGATTCTCCCATGCTTGCATCAGAAGTAATGGACAGAGCGCGAGTACACCTGAATGACGTAGGTGTAGATTTATTCAACAACGATGTGCTCCTTCCATTCTTAACATCTGCGTGGGAGGAACTTCAATCCACCATGCAGGCGCACGGATTACCGATAATGACGGAAACGTCATCGATGATTCTACTGCCTGCTGGTGGAATTGTTTTAGGTACCTCAGCAGTTGCACCATATCCCACGTTACCGGCGAATTTTATTGAGCCTAAAGCCGTTTACGAACGCGCACCGGGTACAATGCGGTGGGAGGAGATGACCGAAGCCCATGGAATCATTAACTACAATCCGCAAACCGCATTGGGTGTGTGGGAATGGGACGGAGACTCTTTTAAATTCGTTGGTGCAACCGGTGACAGGGAAATTCTACTTCGCTATCTTAAAGGTTTACCCGAAATTACCTCAGAAGCCACAAACTTACCCATTACTGGTGCTAAAAGATATCTTGCATTAAAGACAGCGGCGGAAGCGGCGGAAGATATTGGGCAGAATCGTACAAAAGCGGACAGGTTAGAGACAAAGGCGGAGTTTGAAATGAATCGGTTCCTTGCGATTCGGGTTAAACTCCAACAGGATGTATCAGTTCGGCGTAGGGGATACAATTCCCCGCAAAGGAGCAGAGGATGGTCATCACTGTTACCGTACTGAATCAGAAAAAGGTGCCCGGCGTAGGTTTGTTCACCACCGGGCGTATGAATTACAGCGGTGCATATACCGCTGGTGGTGAATCAAGCGCCGGATTGTTAGCCGTGCTGAAAGGCTACAACACAATCGACTCGATTCAGTTTGGAACTACCTCAGGCTTGACGGCTGGATACGATGACGTTTCCAAGAAGGTTCGTATTTGGAGTAACGTTGCCGGAACGCCAACCGAATTAGCCGCTGGTAATTCCCCTGCCGCCAGTAGCATCGGATTCACCGCTCTCTCCAGGTAGCTTCAAATGAATCGAGACCACGCTCCAATCGTTATCGCTGATATTCAGGGCCTCTTTGATAGGGCTGACCTTAAGGATTCAACTCCCGCGGATCATCTATCGATTGCGGAGAATATCTCGTATACGGAGCGTGGTTATCGTACCCGTCCGGGTTCGTTAAAGTTACACGAAGTCGTTGGCGGTGTACGTCGATTCACATCCTATAAGCGTTTAGATGAAGTGGCGAGGTTGCTCATTCTAAACGACACAGGGCAGTTGTACGATTCTACAAATCTGACCGCACCGATTCTAAACATTCCTGAGATGGTTGATTTTAGCGCCGCTCAGTATTACAATCGAATCTATATCACACCGCATGATAGAAACAAGGGATTAGAAAACATTCCCGTATACGTTTACGATGGAACGACATGCCGTCCTGCTGGTGGTCCTGCTCCTGCTGGTAGTTTGGTTTGCGTTAATTCGTCATTATCCGGGCATGTTGAGCAGGGCACACACTTATTTGCTGTGTCGTTTGAAACAGAATCTGGTTACATTACGACACCGGGACCAGCTATTTATGGCAGCGTTGTTGCAGATGGCGCTCATGCTGTTGACATTAGCGGTATTCCTATTGGCCCTGTGGGCACTATTGCGCGTAGGATATTGGCTACTCGTAGAATAGCTGACTACAATCTAAATCAAGACGGATACATTTTCTATTATGTCCCGACCGGGCGTATTACAAATAATGTTGACTCTACTGTTACTCTGGATTTTTATGATGCTGATTTGGTTCTCGAAGCAGACTACCTCTTTGACCAATTAGCTTTCATTCCTGCTGGTGTAGGCATTGGTGTGTATCAGGATAGCCTTATCGTATGGGGTGAATTCAAAGAGCCTAGTGTCGTTCGAGTTAGTAAACAAGGTGACCCCGAAGGGTTCAATGGCGTTGACGGATACATGACTGTTGCACCAAACGAAGCCGGCGGGGTCAAGAATTGTATTCAGTTTCGCGATAACCTGTACATGCTCAAGTCGCAGAGAACGTACTCAACTTCTCGTGACTTTACGTACTCTGACTCGGCGTTGTTCTGGAGAATAATCTCAGTCGATGAAGGTGTTGGTACGGAGTGCTTTGGAATTGCAACAGTATTAGACACCGCTGGTCCTAACACTGATGTTTATATTGCCATCGCACGAACAGGATTATTCACCTTCAATGGCATGTACCTTCAGCCTGAATTCTCGTGGAAGATTGATAGGTATTGGGGTGATCTTGATCAGTCCAACTTCGATAAGATGCAGGTTGTTAACGACGTAGTTGGTTCAAGAATCTATATTTTGTTACCAGACGGAACTCTACTTGTCGCTAACTATCAAAATGGTTTAGCTTACTCAAACATTCGTTGGGCACACTGGACATTCCCTTGGCCAATCACTTGCATTGGTATTGACATAGATTCTGACAATCGTACTAACGTTTTACTCGGAGCTAATTCGGTTGTTTGGAAGTTAAACATTGAATACAGGTTCGACGATATGAATGATGGCGACTATGGCATCAATACGATCGTCGAATACGCACCTCAGACTATTCCGAATTACGGTTCTATTTCTCATTTTCACAACGTGCGGATGCGTGCGGTTGGTGAGGGTTCATTACTCGTCACCGTCAAAGGCATTGATGGGGCGAGTCCAATGGTGCTCCGTCCTCTATCGTTATCTGCCATCCCAGGTAAATATCTCAGTCGACTTTGCAATTTGCGTAATGAGAAATGCACAGTAAGACTTGAACTTGAGAACGCGGGCGAGTGGATTGATTTGATAGAGCTTTCATTGTTCGCGTCTGAGCTGTGGCAGGAGCGGCCAAGTGACACAACTTAATGAGGCACAACTCTTTGAGTTGATTCAGTCAGTTCAGCTGGAAGACCCTGTTCTCAAGGATTTATTACGCGAGTTTGTAAAGCGGTTTCAGGTTGTTTCGTTAGAAATCTTTCCACCTGAGGAACGAGTAGTAATCGAAGACATCGTTGAGGAAATTACCGTTCCCAACGTACAGTTCTTCTGGTATGAACTGGTTCCTTTAGGTATTAAGTTTCTTTGGGAACGCCCTTCCGCTGATGCTGTTTCATTTGAGATTCGTAAGGGTGAAACGTGGGAGACAGCAAGTAGACAGATTGTAACGACCACGTTATCGGCAATCTTAGATGGACAGCCAATTGGTACACATAAGTACTGGATTCGGGCAAGCGGCTTAGATGGTACGCTATCGGAATCCGCAACGCCGCTAGATGTTGTTATTCCACCGTTAGGTGAGATTAGTTTAAGCGGATATGTAGTTGATAACTTTGTGATGTTGCAGTGGACTAAGCCCACGTCAGCATTCCAAATTGAATACTACATTGTTACAAAGAACGGTTCGCAAATTGGTGAACAACAGGGAACGTTCATCACGGTGTTTGAAGATACGGGTGGAACGTATACATATGGCGTGCGAGCGGTAGATATCTTTGGTAATGTTTCCAATGATGCTACTCTTGACTTGTTGGTAAGTCAACCCGCAGACTACGTTCTTTACGATGTCTACACAGATGACTTTAGTGGAACGAAGGTCAACGTATATCGTGACCCCGCGTTACCAAGTATCTTTGCCTCACTCAATCTAAATGAGACATGGCAACAGTATGCGGATAACGGCTACGCTACGATGCAGGATGAAATTAACGATGGGCTACCGTATTGGTTACAGCCCACTAGTCCTGGCATTGGAAGTTACGAACGCATTGCAGATTTTGGTATTCTACTTCAGGGTATCATTTGCAATGTAACATGGGGATATCACGAGATTGTACCGTTCACGAGTGTCAAATGTTTCATTTCGACCTCGCTAGACAATGTAACGTACGAACCGGAGATTGAAACAAAAACATTGTTTATCCCCGAGTTCCGGTACATTAAGGTTCGGTTTGAGTTCCTCGCGTTGAACTAGGAGAGAGTATGCCAAAGCCAGTTGATTGGGAGAGTCTCTCCAAAATACTCACACCGGAATTGGTGTTCTTTGAACGTTCGCCTACGGTTGGTATCGTCAAGCTTATCAGTCGAGCAAGAACGCCGAGGAAATTCAACGGGCTAATACACTCTCTAGATTTTGGTAGTGTCACCGTCACTATTAGAATCAATGGTTCTCCGGTGCCAGGGTTAACACTTTTGGTCCCGGGAACTACACCATTTAAAGCAGTACCTACTGGCGGTAATGTATTGCTTACGGATGGTGTACTAGAGGTTGTGTTAGCTCGTGTCTCTAACGCTAAAGGATTGTCATTACAATTCGACTACGATTGGATGTTTGACAATGGCTGAAGCACTTTATCAGATGTACAATCTGCAACTTAGGTTGGACATCAAACATACCGTAGACGGTGGAAAGGTACAATCACTAGTCACAGATACAGATGGCACCGTTGTGTTTTTTAACAAGCCGTTTAGGGATGTTGATTCCATTACCGTAACCGCTGAAGGACCAGTGAGCTTGAATGCTATCTATATCTTTGATGACGTGCCGGACCCGGTATCATTCAAAGTGATGGTGTTCAATACTTCAGGCGTACGCGTAACTGGAACCGTTTCATGGAAGGCCAGAGGCAAACTCTGATGGCAGACGTACAGTTAACAATCGACGATATTCGTGGCGTCGTGGGTAACTTGGTGATTGAATCAATCATCAAGGAAAAGAAAATCGCGGAATTAACCGCGGAGAATGAACAACTCAAGAAGGAGTTGGAATCCAATGGCAGCAGGGGCTTATCGTCAGTGGATGGCTCACGAGATCGAAACAATTTATCACTTGCAGAAAACGTACGCCCCTTGGCGGGGAACTGATCCCTGTTTAGATCCTGAGTTTATGGCATCGTGGTTAAACGTTGCCCAAGACTTAGATTCACAGGATGCGTTATCTTCGGAAAACCTTGAAGCATGGTGGAAGTCTACACCTGAATACATCACCGAATGGCCGAAGTGGGAAGAATCACAGAAGCCGCCCGATAAGCCAGAGAATCCTAACTTTGTAGGAATTCAGGGTCAATTGAGGCTTGACGATGCGGGGTACTGTGATGATGTTACCCGTATCCTTCCGATTGGGCTTCACGTTGGCGATTTGTTTTCCAAGTTCACCCGCGACCCTGCACACGCTGAACGTATTATTGTTCAAGCCCGAGACGCAGGATACACGTTCATTCATTTCTGGATGAATCTTGGAACTCTCGGTGATTACTGGTCTGGCAGGGAATGCGGACCGGGATACAATCCAGACTTCTGGGATAAATTGTCACAACTAGGTGACTTGCTCGATTCGTACGGAATGAAGGGTGGTTATAACCTCGGCGATTATGAGCTTTGGCCGGGTCAAGATCATGTTTCATTCTTTACCGAACTTGGACATCAGTTAGCTCGTAGGGAATTCAAGACCGCATGCTATGTATTCGGTGGGAATGAAGCGTGGCAAACGGGTGCGGATAACAAACATGAGATTGAAGTGGCGTTACAGGCATTCCAACAGGTATGCCCTCATGTTATTGTTACTACTACGGCACCTCCTGACGAGCATGAAGATTCGATTGCTGAATGGTGTGGCGGGAACTTCTTTGCTATTCATGGCTATCGTGGCGCTGAGGACCATGATAGAATTCGTCACATCTTCTCCGTTCAATGGGAAGGCCACCCGCCTTCGAAGTTTGGAATTCAGGATGAGCCAACTGGACCGGGTGACAAGGTAAGCGTTAAGCCTTCGCATTGCTATGAAGGACGAGATGTTGATGCTAACCATATGGTTGCGTTAGCCGTTCAGTCGTTGAATTCAAACCAAGGATTCAATTACTTCTGCTCCGATGGTGTAAAGTCCGATGGAGACATTACCCGTTGGCCAGGGTTTTACGAGGTTGCTCGCGTTGCAAAGTGGATGCCAATTGATATCATGGCATGGCCCGAAGCGATTCACTTTGGCTCGTCTCAGGGTGATAGAGTTTTTGAACCCACGGCGGAGGACACGTTAAGGTTTGACCATCGAATTCGGGGCAATGAATTCTTTGGCGTGTTCTACGGTGATGAAGGAAACTTGCGAGCACGATGCAAACGAGCATGCTTCATGACCTTCATTGGGTTCGATGGTGTCAAGCAATCTGAGATTCAGTATGATTTAGGTTCGGAAGCAAAGCTAAACTTTGTGCGGTCGCAAGGTGGAAACCCAGGCTACACGGCGCAGTTTGTAATTGGACGATTGAGGTAAACTCACATGGCGGATTGGTTACTCCCGACACTAGCAGATTTAAAAGTCGATGTCATGTCCATGCTCAAAGGACGTGAAGTCGATGCGTATACTCTTGCCGAGAATCCAACCAATCCGCCTGTGGGCGCAAAGCGATACAACCATTCACTCAACATATTCCAGTCATGGAATGGTACGGCGTGGGTGAATCTTGTTGTGAGTATTGCTGGTGGTGGTACGGGAGCAAGTGACATCAATGGATTCTTAGATAACTTTAATCTAGGCTCGATGGCATTACAGGATTCTAATCTTGTAACCATCACCGGTGGAACCATTGCAGGATTAACCTCGCTTCACGTTGCAGGCAATACGCATCTCGCAGGTATCATTACTGCTGGTTCCGCACCGACTACGTTAACGAATTCTGCTGGACAAATTCTTGAGACTGCAATTGCTGACGGAACGATTCTCGCGCGTGTAGGTGCGAACGAAACTATTAGTGGTTCGTGGTCATTTGTTGCTCCACCTAGTGTAAATAACACTGGTTTGTACTTAAATAATTCACCACTTAAATTAAACGTTGGTGTAGCCGCTAGTCATTTAAGCCATATTTCAATTGGTGAATCCACAACGTCTCCTGCTATTGCAACTTTCTTTGCGTTTGAAGCAGGTATTAGTAATAATCATGTAATTGTTGGTAATAATTATTTATCTACCCCACTTAATACAACTGTTCGAATCAATCCTAATTTAGGTGCTACATACTTACGTTTGAGGATTGCTGGAGCAGACATCAATGGAATTGACGCAGCCGGAATACACATTGCTTTATTGAAATTAGACCCTGCCGCTACATATACTTATGCTCCTATACTTCAAGTTGGCAACTCTAGTGCTGTTGCTGAATTAAAACTCGCTGGAAATGCTAATGGGGCCACGCTATCATATCGTCAAGCTAATGTTTCCCAAGCTAATATTATTGGTTATAATCAGGCAATATATTTCGACTCAGAAACGTATCTATTTCGTAATTTAGTTGGCGATACGCTTCGACTTTCTCTAAACGGGACAGAAGCTAACTTTAGAGTTCCTGTTAGAACCAATAGTTTTCGAAACTTTGATGGTGTTACAACGTTAACTTTTCTACTGAACGGCACAAATCAATATTTTGCTACTACCCATAGTTTTTATTCCTTTAATGGTTCAGTAGCCTTTGCAAATATAGACGCTAGTGGACTCACATTAAACCAACCGGCTGCTGTATTATCCGTTGGTGGTGTTCCCGGCATTGGCATGAGATTGTATAAGGCAGGACTTAGTGCTATCTATACGGTGCATCAAGTAGGTGGTCAGACACAATGGTATGATGCTCCCGGTACTACACACCTAATGACGCTTACGTCGCCGGGTAAACTTACAGCCAATGGTGGTTTTACATTTCCAACCGGCACTCCTCAGAATGCGAGTATTCAGCTAACCGGCTATCCGGATACAGGATTCTATTACAGTGCAGCCGGTACGCTTGAAATGGGTACAACGCTTGCAACGTCAGCTCGTTCCTGTGTTCGAGCACATTACGGCGCGAGTAAAGTTGATATCATGTCCGGCGATACCGTTATCGCTGTATTTGGTCCATACCCTGCTGTTAGATTTGCCGCGCACGTTTCGCCAGCTTCGGCGAATACATATTATTGTGCTGAACCCACGTTATCGTGGTATACGGTATATACACAGGTTGCACCACAAATCACATCCGACATTCGGATGAAGAATGAGCATGGTCCTATTACCGATGTACTTGATATGGTAGACTCTATACAGCCATTCATTGCATCGTTTAAGAAAGAACTACAGCCAGTAGAAAACAAATACCCTTATTGGGATAAGAAATTTCCTAGCTTCTCTGCACAGGATATTCTAGCCAAAATCGATGGGAAGCTCGGCACACGAATTGTGAATGCAGAATTAGAAACATTAAGCATGACAAATGATTATCTAATGCCAATTATGTGGCAGGCGATTCGTGAGTTATACGCTCGACTTAGGGTATTGGAGGGGAACTAATGGCCGTAGAAGTTTCGACTCAGCAAATGGCATTGCTTCGTGATATTGGTCCGGGCGGATTCGTGGAACGTATTACTGCAATGCTTGCGCGTGTTGCAGGTGTGGTGCTTTCAGAGGCAGGAAATGTACCGTATCACTCAGATCGTGCTCGATACGCTCAGACTGTGGTACAATCGCCACAGATGGCAACGAGTCAAGCGGGAGCACAGGTTGTCATGGGCGTAAACGTTATCGCGGGTACGACATACGATGAAGAAACAAAAACGTCTACGAACACGATGGCTGATATCGATTTAGAATCACAGATAACGTCGCTGTGGAATTCGTTAGCCGGTATCAATACGTCGAGTTAGGAGATGGACATGTCAATCGAACGAGCCGTTGTGATTGTTATTTTCGTCGTCCTGTTGCTCGTGATTCTAAGGGCCTTCCATCTGATTTGAGTTTGCGATGCGAATAAACGGAAAAGAACTTCCGGATGGTGGTTTAAGTACCGCTCGAATCACTCCGTCGGACATCCCCGAAATGCGCGCTATCTATGATAAGCGAGATTTCAATTGGGTTGAACCGAGGTTAGATTTCGGTACTATTGTTGTTCGCCAAAACGGCGTCATGTTGGGTGCGGGTCACTTACATCCTATTGTTGAATCGATTATGTTGTTGGACCCTGACATATCGATATTAAACAAAGTGATGGCCACGGACCTAATGATGAAGCAAGCCATTCTCGATTCAAAGGGCTTGGGATTAAATGAGATTCATGCTTGGGTGAAAGAACCCGAGTTTCTCAAGTACTTAAAAAAGAGATACGGGCACGAGGAACCCCGCGGTACTTCCTTAGTCCTGAGGATTTGACATGGCTAAAGGCGATAAGGCAGAAGTTAAGCAGGAAATTAACACAGAGCAGGATCGTGTTAATGAGCGATTCGGTTCGTTCGCAGCCGAACAAGAACAGAAGCGTAAAGAAAAAGACGAACAGTCCAAACGGGATAGAGCTGCGCTTACGGGTACGTTAGAGGGAATGTCTGGCACCGGCGGCGGATTAGATCCGAACGTTGTCAATAACATTCGTAATCTTTATCCGGGCGTAGCTCCAGGTTCTAGTGGTTCTAGCGGTTCTAGTGGTGGCGGCGGTGGTGATTCTGGTGGTGGTGGTGCTGGAACTACTACGCCTGCTGCACCTGTAGAAGATAAGTGGAAAGCACCCGAAGATATCTTTAAAGAGGCTGGTAAGACTGGCCTTGTTGATATGGAACGGATGCGCGCTCAGGTTTCAGAACTTGAGAAGATGGCGCAATCAGGTGCTATTGATCCTGCACAAAAGGATTCAATTAACGCCACGATTCAGAAGTTAAAAGATTTCCAGTTTGACCCGAATGCTAAGGCTCAGATTCAGGGACAAATAGATGCCCTTACGGAGATGGGTCGAACGGGTGGATACGATCCCGACCGATTAGCAAAGATTAACTCTGACCTTGATAACCTTAGAGCTTGGTCCGCTACGGGTGGTATCGATCCTGAACGGTTGAAGCAGTTACGCGGTACTCAAGATTTCATGATGGGTGGTGGAATCTCTGAGGAAGATTTAGCTCGTTGGCGTGGTACGGGTTACTCTGAATTCGCTAAGACTGGCGGTTGGTCTGACGCGGATAGGGCGGACTTTAGAGATAGGGCCACATCGGGTATTCCCGCCGCATACGCTCAGCAAATGGGCGAAGCGCAGCGGTTGCGAAACATTCAGGGTGGCGGTGGTGCGGGATTCCTTGCGGCAGCGGGACAAGCAAATCGTAGAGGTATGCAGGACTTAGCTACTGCACGTCGTGACGCTGAGATTGATTTAGGAACCAACGTTCGTGAAGGTAGGCGTTGGGGTATTGAAGGGTTAGCTAGTACGGAAGATGCGATTCAGGAACAGCTTGGATTGAATCGTAAAGCGGGAACGGATGCGGGGAATGTTCTTGAGTTAGGCGTTGGTGCTAACCGTATCACCGGATATTCGGAAGCGGCAAAGCAGCAGGCGCAACTTGAAAAGGATATTTCCGGTAACAAGATTACTGCTACTGAGTTAAGCGGTCGGCTTAACAAGGATATGCAGGATTCGATTAACGATGCATTCATTCGTTCACAGCAGGGTGCGGGTACATTAGAAACCAACCTTGCTGATGCGATTGGAAAGAATAAGATTGCCGCACAGACTGCCGCGGCTCAGGCTGAATCAGTTGCACAGAAGTTACAGCAGGAAGGTAAGATTGCTGGTGCAAAAGGTTTAACTGAGATTGCTGCACAGAAAGCGGCAGAAGCTGCACGCGCTGCATCCAATGCTAATGCGGCTCGCGCTATCGACGATGCGAATAGTCGTTGGTATGCAAACTTCGTAGCGGGTAATGAGCGTTGGATTGGTGAACAGCAGCAGAGTGGTCAGCAGTTCGCAACCAATCAGCAGCGACTTCTGTTGGGTACGGATGAAACTCTTGACCGTGACCGTTTTGGTTTGGATATTGAAAACTCTTGGGCGGGTGCAAATCGCGGCTTATTGCAGACTGATGCTGCTAATGCCGGCGGTGGAATCGATTGGGGTAAGTGGGCAGGATTGGGTCTATCGGGTGCTGCGGTTTATAAGCAGGGCGGTTCAAATACTGACCAAACAGATACCGGCCAGCCTAGAGATCGTCAGGATATCGATGATAGGTACGACCCTAAGAGCCCCAATTACAACCCGTACGGTTAGGAGCTAGCACATGGCCGGATCAAATTGGGCAAAGTATTTAATGCCAGATCAGACGGATGATACCGCTTGGGATCCTAGACTTGGAATCTCTAGCGGTACAGGCCGCGGTACGTCTTTTGATCCTTATGGAGATATGGATCAGAACATATACAATGCGGCGAATAGAGATCCATACGCGAGCTTTCGTGAGGCTCTTGGTAAAGATCCCTTTATTATTGGCAACGAGAACCAGGGAACTCTGTTCGATCCTTACGAACAATTACAGAGACAGCAGCAGAATCAGCGGGCACAGCAAATCAATGCTCAAGCTCCTTTACCTGCTGATTTACCACAAACTACATTCGGTCCACGAAAGTCACTGAATCGACCGAACGATTTAACTAACGTTATTGCACCTGCGGCTAACTTCAATCCTGACTATCAAACTCCACCGTTTGTTTCACCACAGCAGGCAAGCGCACCACGTCCGCGGGTTGCTCCAAGTGCTCCGCGTAGAGTAGCATCACCAGTAACTCAAACGGGTACACCTGTTCCAGTTTCAGCGCAGCCAAGTTATACGCGACAGGAACCGATTGATTTCGCTGGTTTGTTATCGGGTGCCGCGCGCAAAGGTGGTGGTGCATACGGTGATTTCGGTGCGGCGGGAATGCTTGGACCGGAAGAACGTGCGGCGAAGGCGGCAGAAGAAGCAAGAATTGCCGCACAACCAAAGATGCCCACGTATGATTACGGTCCAATGACTCGGTATCAGGAATACCTGAAAGCTGAACCGGACCGTGATAAGTATAAGCCAACTGGTTGGAGCCGAGTATTGAATGCCGCTGCCGCTGGTGTACAGGGTTACAATACCGGTGACGTTGGGCAGGGTATTAAGTTAGGGGAATACCTGAATCAGCAGCCATACGAGAACGCATTCAAGAAGTGGCAGAGTAAAGGTACTCGTGTCGCCGCTGATGCAACGATGGCTGAGACACGGTATAAGAATCAGGTCGAGGCATTCAACAAACAGCAGGATAACATTCGTGCTGATAGACTTGCAGACTTGACCGCGGCAGGTGTAGACATTCGTCGCGCACAGTATTACCTTGATGTCCAGAAAGCGAAGGATGCTGGCTACAAGGAAATGATTGGGCCAGATGGAAATGTTTACATGTCGAAGGTTGTGGACGGACAGATGCAGTACGTTCCAACTGGTATGTTGCCAACTGAATTGACCGCTATTCAGAAGTTAGAAGAGGGTCGATTGGGTCGGCAGCAGTCTGATACAAATAGCCAGCGGAGTGCAAACACATCAATCTTCAATACTGGTAGAACGATTGATGCGGCGCGTGAAAGACAGAGTGAACAGTTTGGTTTCACTGGCGCACAGAACGATGCGACTCGAACGGTAACGTTACGTGGTCAAAACGTTGGTGCAGGATTACCGCCAACTGCGGGTGGTTATCCAACTGCACCGGAAGTTAAGTATCCTGTAGCACCGGGAGTTAGTTCACCTGTTCCGGGTACTGCACCGAGCCAGGGTGTTATTCCTCCGGGTGCTACACGAGGACCAAGAGCTAGTTCATTAGCTTCACCGTTGACGACCATTACTCAAGCGTATCCTGAATTCAACAATGAATCATTCGTGAAGGTTTCTAAGGGACCAAAGGGCGAATCAATCATTGACCTTAATCAGAATGATGCCACTGTTAAGGAAGCAATCAAGCGAATGAGCGGTGGTGATCTTACACTGTTCAAGCATTACACGGATCGCTGGCTAGCATTACGGAGAGCCAACGGATTATAGAGCGGAGTTAACTATGGCCGGAAGCGATCCGTTTGATGACTACTTTGCACAGGCAACAGGCGGTAGAGGTAATGTATCCCGAGAACCATCCAGTAGTGGTGGAAGTTGGGGGGATTATCTCTACGATGCACCGGGTAAAATAGCTGACTGGTATAAGACTACACCTTGGGCGGGTAAACCATTCGGTTGGGTTCAAGGTGTTAATGATGCTATCGAAACCGGTGAAAGAACATTAGAGCCGTACATTGGTAAGACTGGTGCAAGGATTGCATCATTACCCGCACGTGCTCAATCGTTCGGCGCGGAAATGTTCTTTGGTTCTCCCGCTGATTTGGTTGGCACTGCCGCTGCTATTCCTACGTGGGGCCAATCGTTAGTTCCTACAGTAGGACCAAAGCTATTAGCTAAGGCACCCGCCATTGTAGGTAAAGCTGCGCCTTATGTAATGAAAGGATTGAACTACGCGGGTCGTGCAAGCGATGCGCTTCAATCCTTATATCAGGGTACTGAAGCGGTTGAACAGGCAAAGCAGGGAAACTATGGCACTGCCGCAATGCAGGCTGGTGGATCTGTATTGTCTGGAATCGGTGCGGCGGATTACGTTCCGTTCCTCGGTAAATCAAAGACACCTGAAGTAGCGCAGCGGAAAGTATATTCACCGGAGGAAATGGCGAAGACGAAAGCGGAGTACGAAGCATTAAGAGCAGAACAGGATCCATTCAGAGATCCTAGAATGCAGGCTGCGTACGAACGTAATGTAGTTGACCAACCGTTACCCGGTGCTGCGAAGGATGCTAAGACTGTTCGTGAAAGTTATACACAGAATGGTAAACCAACTGCTATCACGGATGAATCAAGGCTACTTGGTCAAGGGGATGTTCCTTTAATCAATCGACCGCGTGGCGCTACGGGTACCGCTTTAGTTGCTAATCGTCCTGTCAATCGTGGTGGTAAGGTAACTGCTGGCATTGACATGACGCAGGAGAATCTTGCCGAGCGAGCGGTACGTGACTTCGATGCATTAGGTATTGCTGAGACGAACGATAGAGTTCTGCGCTATCTACAGGATCCTAAGTATCGCGAGAAGATTGAACTTGCCGTAGCACAGGGTAAGACGGGTACAACTCCAAAGATAATTGAGCACAATGTGCTTGATGATTACATGCGCCCGATTGGAAAGCGTGAGTTTACTTCTGAACAGAAAGCTGCCGAATTCCAGAAGTTACGTGAGCTTGAAGAAGAATACTTTACTACCGATACAGATGCTATGGCCGATAGGTTGATGAGCCCAACCAATGCGGAAATAGAAGGTAAGAAGTACGTAGCTAATAAACTAAGTTCAGAAAAGATTGACGAGTTACAGGACTTAGGGTTAGTAAGTAGAACAGAAGCAGCGGAGTTACGGATGCATAAGGCTGGGTTAGATCCTGAAGGTAGGGATATGACCATTGATCAGCCTATGAATGCTACTGTTCCTTGGGATAGTCCTGCGGGTGGCTATACTGGAACAGTTGGTGAGGTACGTCCGGGCACACCGCCAACAATGAAACCGTCAAGAACTCTCTTCAAAAGATCACATAATGTCATTGATGAGATGGTCGCGGATAGTCCGAACAATAGCGGATACTTCCCGCGTACTACTCACATGGCGCCAGAAGATAGGTTCATTGATGAATTTGGTCAGAACGTAACGCGTAGAGAATTACCCGAAGGCGAAAAGATATTCGATATCAGACGAGGCTTGAGTCCTGAACAGGTTAAAGAAGTTACTGACTTCGCTGAATCTCGTGGTCGTTACATAGACTTAGCAGAGTTACATGTACTAGAAACGGAAGCCGGACCTCGGTTAAGTGGTGTTCTTACGGACATCATGACCAGTAAGGATCCCGAGTTAGAAAAATATTTCCCTAATGAACTCAGCGATGAGCTTGATGAATTAGCCGCAAAGTGGCGAAATGATATTGATAATTGGACAGGTGCGGATGAAACGCGTCTTGATGAACTAAACAAGTTAAGAACTAAAGCAACCGCACAGGCATTCCGCGATTCAAAAGTACCCGCTGGTTTCCGTGACTTCATGAAGGAACGTGGCTACTTTGCTACGAACTATCGTGGTATCTCTGGTGATGAATCAATCGCAGGTGTAGCACCGCAAGAGGGATTTGCGATTGTAGATCCATCTGGTTTACCAAGAACCAAAACCGTTGAACGTGGTGGTGTACCTCCCCGTGTTGGCGGAAGAATGGTTGATGAAAGCGGTAAACCTATTCTCGCCGCGCGGGAAGTAGATCGTGTTAAGCCTGAAGCTACGAGTCCGAATGCAGTGAAGGCTAAGATCCTGCAAATCTTTAAAGAAACAAACATGCAGGGTAAGACTAAGGATGAATACTACGCTAACCTTGGTCGTCAGTTGTCGGACTCGGAGATTGAGATTGCGGTACAGAATCGATTCCTTAGTCCAGACGTAGCGACTAAAGCACGTGCGGGAAGTCAAGTTATACCGCCTGATGTTACCGGACCGAATAGACCTGTATTGCCACCGACGGGTAGATGGGAACCGGGACCGCAACAGACAATGGTTGCGCCACCGCCAAGTTCACGTCCTGTTGTGAGAACAATGGACGATGTTCGGCAGCAAATGATTGCGAATGGCGTGGCTAATCCTTCTGATGAACTTGTTCGGAAGGTGTATGAGAATCCAAGGCTACTTGATAAGGTTGTTCCACCTCGTAGTCAAGTTGAAGGAGTTAGCGCCGAAGGACGTAGTGTATACCGTGGTGATACACCAGAGGAAGGTGCTAAACCATTAGCAGGTTTGTTGCAGTCCGCTAACCCGGAAGACATTCAGTTTAGGAAAGCTCTTGAGGATAGATCAAACGAATTCCTCAAGATGATTACCAAAACTGACGAGATTGGTACTAGGTTAGACAAGGCGAAGAACATCATTGGTGACTCAGAGTTTGGTAAGATCATTGACAGAGTAAAGACCAAACAGGATGGTTGGTTTAAAAAGACCGCCAAGGGTATGGGCATGTCAATGGAAACCGAACTCGAACGAATGGGTCCGGGTGGTAAGGCAGTTGCGAAGCTATTTAAAATCGCCGCTACGGATGCACCGATTCGATTCAACGAGTACATGAAGGGTATCGACACTGACCTGAGAAAGATGAAGCACGCGGACTTCGAGAAGGTTGTCGATGCGATTGAGGGTAAGAAAGTTGAACTCACTCCGGAGTTGGAGAACTTCAAGAATAGATTACAGGGAGTTCTTGACCAGTCCGGTACGCATATGGAGGAGCTTGGCCTTTTAGAAAAAGGTAAGCGAGCTAACTATTTCCCGCATAGGTATGATGGTGTACCTACCGAGAAACTCCGCGAGCGTATGCGTGCGGATAACATGAGTGAAGATCAAATCAAGACCGCCTTGAATGAGATTCAATCCTCACGTGAGATGAAGATAAGTGGTGAGTATTCTCGTAACGAGCTTAACGTTCCAGGGTATCGGAAGGATAAGGACGTTCTGATTGATCACTTACGGGAAACGTCTAAGAGAATCGAACATGCGAAACTCTTTGGCGCTAAGGACATTGCCGATCCTACCTCGCAATTAAGTAGATTCGTTTCGGCATCCGAGAATCCTGAACGAGCGAAGGACATCGCGGAGAGAATCTTACGTGGTGGTAAAGCGGTAAGTCCTGAATCTCAACTTGCTTCGAAAGCCATTCGAAACTATGCCACTGCTGCACACTTATCTTTGGCTAGCATTTCACAGCTAGGTGGTGCGGTTCCGATTGCAATGCGAACTGGTATCAAAGATACTATGATGGGATTGGGCAAGGCGCTTAGAGAAGATCCCAATTCAAAGTTCATGCGTAACGTTAACTACGCACGCGACTTCGCAACGCATTGGAATGATGGCGCGCAAGGAGATAGATTGTATCGCGCCTTCGGTATCGCGGGTGTTCAGAACTACATGAATAAGGTAGCTGGACAGGCAGGATATGCTCATGCTCAGACGCTGTTCGATAAGCTCAAGAACGTAGACCCAACGAACAAGTTAGCTAGGAAGCAGCTTGAAGACTTAACACTAACCGATATCGGTGAAGTTCTAAAGCAGCCCGCATTGACTGAGAAGCAATTGCAACGGGCGATGACCCGAATGGCGGAGATTTCTCAGGGTACTGTTGACCCTAAGAATCTACCGTATCATTGGGTTGGCAATGGAACAAGGTTGATTCCTCAAATCTTTCAGCGCATGGCATTCCAAGGAAGCCGAGCGATTAAAGATGGATTGATGGAAGGTGATGCCACCAACCGATTGAAAAAGTTGGGAACGTTAGCAGTGACAGGATTGGTAGCGGGTGAGGTTATCGGAGATGTGAAAGAGATTCCGAAGACCGCACTTGAGGTGGGGACGAACTCGGTAAGTCAAATGATGGGCTATACAACTGAGAACAAAGATCTATTCACAACTGATTGGCAGAACAACGAATACCTACAGAACATTGGTATACAAAAGGACGACGACAACGATAGGTTCGGTTACACCCGAAAGATGATTCAGGAAATAAGTCCAGAAGCCGCGAAGGATGATAACGTCGTACGCGGTATTGCTAACCTAATGGCGTCGTATGCTTCGGGCATGACAGGCGATATGCTGCTACAGGTTAGTGAGGCCGCGAATGATAGACGACCATTGAATGCTATGGCTTCGGGATTCTGGGCGTATGATGAATTGCAAACGGGAGCGGAAGCCATACAGGATTTGGCACAGGGTAATTGGCGAGATCCTTTGCGGCAGGCAATAAGGAGAGTTCCTGTGGTGGGAAGTGGTATCGTTAGAGAAATTGATACCGACTTTCAAGCGGGTGGTGGGGGTAGAGAAGGTAGGTCAAACGCGGGAAAGACTACCGTAAGATCTACTGCTTGGTAGCACCAAAACTAAAGGGCGGTGTGAGCTATTAACTCATGCCGCCCTTATTCTTTTATGCACCTTGTTGATGCTGCATGTATTCCGCTATCACATGCTCCTGGACAACGTACGTTGTTTCGGCACCTAAGGTTTCCTCTCGTATGACCTTGGCTTCCTTTAATGTATCAGCTACTCGGGTTAGCTCAAAGGAATCCATGTGTCGCCATAGTGTCTTCAACAATACAGCTCGGCTTAACCGGAACATAGGCGAATGGATTAAAGCATCCAATACAACCGCCGTCTGTTTCGATTGCGCGGTAGTGGTAGAGCTTGGGGCGTTACTAGTTATCTGTCGGGTAGATACAGTACAACTAGTACACACCGCAATAGAATCGTGCAAGTCCTCTACTGTCAACAACATCGAATCGTTTCGTGACAGTGAAAGAAGCATTGCGACTTTTAAGATTGTGTCGGGCATTCGATTGTTTGTGCCAGTGTTATCCTCTTTGTCTGGTTCGTATTCACCATACCATTGTTCATAGAAGTCAGCGGCGTCCGGTTCGTAATCGAATTCTCCTTTGAGGTTTGATATCTCAACGAGCCTTTTTACCAGACTCGGGTAGTCAATCATCGAGGGAGATTTGCGAACGAGCGCGTTCTTCTTATTTATCTTTTCTTCATTGACGATTAACGTTCGCGCAATGAACCCACCTTGAATGTCTCGTTGTCCAATGACCGAATGTAGATGGACTTGGTTGGACGCGCCGAGCATAACGAGATATACGTTCTTAAGTATTGACTTACCAGACTTAAGAAGGTTGGTGTGTTCATCCTTCCACTGTGAGTCGTATAGATCTGTAAGAATCGTAAAGGCTTGTTCGTCGTTAAGGATGGATTGACTAAACTCTCCCGAGACAATGAAGGCTGATGCATCTTTACTTACGTCTCCGTTCGTGTCCATTGTTGAATGGCCGAGGTGTTCGATGATTGCTTGGATTGATGATCTACCTGCAATCACCTTTGTGTATTTCATTTCAGTTACTAACTTCTCTGCTACACGTACAGGCAAACCTTTCTTAATGCCGGAGGGACCGACGAGCATGACAAATAGATTCGGATATAACTTGTACGCGCCACCTCTATCGAGCCATATCTTTCTACCTGCCGCGGCGGATAGAGTTGCAAGACCAGCGAAATAGAAGTAGCGCCGTGGTGATTCCAAGTCTTTCGTCTGCGACATCAAGGCGTCGAGCCATGTTGTCATGCGGCTAACTTGTATTCAATTAAGTCCTTGAAGTTCTTCTCACCGATTTCGAATTCGGCAGGAATGATTAAGCTACCACGAACAATCGAACACTTGGCAAAGTCAATGGCCATCTCCATTCCCTCCCGAATGACTCGTGCGTATGCTTCGACTTCATTCTTTGGTACCAAAAGGCCCATCGAATCATGCTTCTCCATAACGATGCGCGCTTCTGGAATGCGGTCCTTAACGTACAGCATGGCGCGTTTGATTGCGTCGCCAACGGTAGACTGAGGAATGAAAGCATACGCTTCCTTGAATAGTCTATCACCCCACCGCCCACCGAACTCACGTTTCCTACCGAACGGGTTGCATAGAATACGGCCGCCTTTAGCCAACGCATTCTGTACTTCTACGTGGAACACGTTCCGAATCTTTGGGTAGGCCGCATGGAAGTTTTCTAATATTTTCCCTGCCTTGTACTCTGAGATTCGCAACTTGATACCGTACTTCTTCGCATCGGTATTCATCTGAATCATCGCACGATTCTTACCCATGTCGTACGAACCGGCGTGGCGGGAAGTCTTTCCTAAGAATCTTTCGGGTGACTTCTTCGATAACGGAAAGTCTGGTGCAAGGCCAAGAACTATACGTGCGGTCTTGAGATGCTTATCAATCTTACCGTATTCTTCTAGTCCTTCGTAGTCCTCTGATAATAGATCAACTACTCTAGCTTCGGCTTGACTGAAGTCACACTCTAAGTAAACATAGCCAGGGTCAGGTGCGAACATAGACATTACGTCCTCACCTAACTCTGAATGCTTTGTTAGTGTTTGGAAGGCGAGTCCGATAGGTTCAGGACGAGAAGGTGGTTTAAGAGTTTTCGTAGAAGTTCGTCCAGTTTCGGTTCCAACAATCTGATATGAGGTTCGATATCTTCCATCATAGTCCGGACATGCGTTGATGTAAGTTCCGATTGTCTTTCGTATGGCTCGTCCTCTAAGGATTCCATCAATGATTGGAATACATTTAGGGAACTTCTCACCATGATTAGCTTGGAGAGCCACAACAACTTCCTCTCCCGTTCCATCTCTAACTGGTAGGCCAAGTTCTCCATACAATAATTCTCCTATTTGTTTAGGTGATGCAACGTTTACTGGATGACCACAGAGTGCTTCAAGTTCTGCGTCGTTGATTACTAATAGAGCGTTGTACTTTTCTTTAAGGAACTGTCTTACCTCTGTATCGCACAGGATTCCTTCAGCTTCGATGTCGGAATACAAACGATGAAGGTGCCGCACGAAGTTGTAATAGAAGTCACGAACGCCGTATGCTTCTAGTTCTTTTTCTAAGACCTCAAAGATTTCATAGTCAACCGCACAGTCCTTGCCATTGTACAGGAATAGTCTGTCTGCCGAGTCACGCTTGGGATTGAACTCTTTACCTTCTAGTTTGTAATACGGTTCGCGTGTCCAAATAGAGGTGAGGAATGCTTGGCCTTTGGGTAGTTCAGGATACCGCGTGTGTGCCATGTGCATTGTATCAGCATGGAAGTGCGGTACTCTGAATCCTAGTTGTCTGAGCTTTGCTTCGTCGAACTTCCAGTTCTGTCCGATGATTCTTTTACTACGGAGTAGGATATCAACACCTCTCCAGAATTCAGCAAGTTCTCTGTCCGCATAATTACCAAATCTAACTCCCCATAATTCATTGAAGAGAGGAATTGAGATAGCTTCATGGCGGCTAGGCGCAAAGCCAACACAAATCGGGATGGACTTGTGAGTTTCAATATCGGACGTAGTGAGTGGCTTGTCTTTCCATCTATCAATGTAACGGTAAAGTTGAGCGGAATCTCGGATGACCACGAGGTTTCTATGTGGGGTGGGTGCAAGGCTTTGTTCCTCTACTAATCTTTTGACATCGAACTCAAGGATGCTTCGGTCAATAATCGAGTCGGTTCGGAGAACATATGCTGGATGATACGCGGGAATAACTCTCTTGTTGAGGAGAGGTGCATTGAGAATAGAACCTCGCCATTGGAGAATTCCCGTGTTTCCAGTGAGAGCTTGTAAGGCAACGTTGCCGAGTGCAAGGATGATATTGGGATTGATAGTGCGTAGTTCATTGATTAGATAATCCTTATATGCTTGAAGGTTAGGTACCTTGGTTACGTCGTAGACTTGCTGCCCGTTCTTCATTACTTTGGGCGGCTCTATCTTACAGACGTTAGTGATCCAGCATTCCGATCTAGAAATGCCAGCGGTTTGAAGAACTGAATTCAACAAGTGGCCTGAAGGCCCGATGAAAGGCTCGCCCTTCAATGCCTCTTGATAACCTGGCGCCTCACCAACAATAGCAATCTTCGCATTGGGGTTGCCCATACCCGGCACATCAATGCGTAGTTCGTTACGCGGTACGTTCACATTGTTCTGAGGGATTGGGTTGTGATTCGATGGCGGCGTTTCGAATAACGACAAGACACGACGATATGCGGTATTGGTTATTTTCCCCTTCATACTTGATTCGTCCGTTAAAGAATCTCATCTGTACCCGGCACGGTGCGTGCAAGGCTAAGCCCCAAATGCGATTGAACCAATCGGTTGACACATCGCATGGGAGTAAGAGTACAATTGATTCTGCTGTAGATTTTAATGCTTTGTTGAGGTAGAGTTCGACGGAACCTTGTCGATAAGGTGGGAGGGGAGCGATTAAGATTCGACCTTCGGACCAGGTATGTAGTAGTGCGGCTTCGTTGTAATGTTTGTGCGTGAACTTGAATTCTTTTTCTAGTTCGTGCTCCAAAGCTAACGGTAGCTTGAGCATAGCGTACCTCCGGATACGAGAAAAGGCAGAGGAATATTCAGTTCCTCCGCCAATCTTTATTACTTGCCGCGCGACTTCAGGAACTCTGAGAACGGGATTGAACTGGAAGCACTACGCTGCCATTCATCCTTGAGTTGCAGAAGCTCTACGTTTTCGACTGAATCTTCTGCATCTTCATCTTCATCAGAATCCTCGTCGTCCTCGTCATCTTCATCTTCGGTTTCTTCTTCGTCTTCATCCTCGTCTTCATCTTCTGAATCGGATTCCTCATCCTCGTCATCGTCGGAATCCTCTTCGCCGAGGTTAAGAACGTCCGGCATTTCCTCTACCGGAATACCAAGGATAGACGCAACCGCTTCCTTCTCACCCGGCTTGAACATGTGCTTCATTATTCCTTCTCCAAGAAATGCTGTAGAGTTTTCTCTACGGCTTCTTTACTATCCTGTTCAGTTCGTTCTCTTAGGTGGCGATACGTATCATCAAGGTCTGATGCGTACGTATGTATTCTTGAAGCGAAGTCTTCCGCTTCCTTTGCTAGCTCGCGCAGTCGGGAGACATGCTCGGCTATCACAATCTTCAATCCTAATTCGTCCATACGATTGGTACCCCCGGTCGGATTCGAACCGACACTTAATGGATTTTAAGTCCAGCACCTCTGCCAATTGGGTTACGGGGGCGAAGGAAAAAGGAATGCATAAGTCCGGGGGGAACCTATGCATTCCGTGAAACTACTTAGCCTTCAGGAGTCCAATCCTTCGGGCGGTAGTCAACGATGTTGTTCGTCGGCTTGTTGTTGTACGTTCCGGGCTGAACACAAACCTGAACGTAATCGTTTACGAACTCCGCGAAGTCAACGGAACCGCCACCCTGCTGCGGACCATGACCCATTGCGGTCAGGAAAGGAAACGCGAGGCCGGGATAATCCTCGGGGAAGTTCGGCATGAAAACCAAGCCGTTGTACTTGGAGCTTGGATCTTCAACCTTGAGAGTCACCACGTAATTGATGATTCCCTGACGACCTTCCTTCTTGCTGGCCTTCTCTTCGAACTTCGTTACCTTGCAGTAAAGCCAGTTCGTTTCCTCAACAACCTGCGTGCGAGCAACATCTTCCTGCGAATACGTGAATGCCATTGTCTTGTTTCCTTTACTTCGGGTTTACGAATGGAGTGACGTTACCGTTTGGTGATGTTAGATTCATTACCCCCTTGAGTGATGGTTCAATCATGTCGAAGAAATTTGCATTCGTGAAGTTGAGTTCCTGTGGAATGTTCAACGTCGTTCGTGCAAAGTCTTCGCCGGTAGACATAGTGTGAGCAATGAATGATGGTCGCCCACCTTTAAGTCGTTGCTCAAAGTGAAAGATTTCGTCGAAGTATCCGGGTAGTTTAGCTGCTACTTTCTTTCCCGCTGTTAGTAGCTGACGCGTAACCACAGTCGTATTGTTCTCGATGTCTTGTCGGTCTGTCTTTACTACGTGCGCGACGAGTATCTTGTACTTAGCTTTAATCTGCCGCATCAACAAGACAAGTTCGGTTAACGCTGTCGATTCAACATTGTAGTCTTCAATCGAATTGACTGTGACGCCGGCAATCTTCTTACCTTTGCCAACCAATCCCTTCTCTTTGATGACGTGATGTAGCAGAAGGTCAGAGCAAGATGTCAACGTGTCAACGATTACCGTATCGTATGGGAACTTCGACGTGCGCGATGCATCAATCAATTCATCCCACTTCTTATCGAACTTCGGGTAGTCCGCATAGTTGTAGGTATCGTACTTGATGTCTGTCTTTCCCTTTGGTACGTGGTATGCAGCGACACTCCGAATCCTTGACTCCATGTCGAAGATGTAACAGTTCGGAAAGGATGCAGCGGCGATTGACTTTCCTGAACTTGGCTCACCTTTAAAGAGGAACATTACTTCGTCCTTCTTTAGTCCATCCATGATGTCCATTAGATTGTTATGCCTTTCGACAACCGACCGCAACGCAAGCACTTGACTTGGATTGAATCAACGTTTACAATCCGTATCGTTTCAGAATGTCGGCAACATGATTGGATGCCTCGGGTTGTGCATCGTTCTCCGAATTCAATACAGGCTTTGGTCCAGGAGTAGATGAATTTTGTAAACGTTCTTGCTTCGCTTTTGCGAATGAGGTTACTTTGGTTCGACAGTTCGGACACTTGGGGAATTGTCTTTCCACCGCGTATGGGTCCATCACGAACTCTTCTTTGCATTGCCAGCATATACTTACCTTTCCAAGAATAAACTCAGGTGTGAGGTAGTGATTGCAGTTCGGACGCATACAGCGGTATATGATTCTTTCAGATGGCTTTTGCTTTATCCTTTTGTATTGATGTACTGGATGCTTGGGCATGATGTTCAGTCCCTTGCCTCCAATGGATTCCAAGGCGGAACAACCTTGTACTCATTGGTGATTAGATACTTCCGATGAGTCGGGTCAGCATTGCACAATCTTAGGTAACGACAACCGCCGTACATTGTACATGCTTCATAGTTCCGCCGGAAGTTATTAGCCTGCATGTCATCAAGGTGTGCGAGCACTGCGCGAATTGCATTGCCCTTCCATTCCTCAATCATTGCCGGCGTTCGGTTAACAAGAATTCGTTCAAAGCTGCCGAGCTTGGACTTGACACCAACACGATTAACAATCAGGCTAGGTGAGTTCGTTGCCCACATGTAACCTGAGAATTGATTGGACAAGACCGCGGGTTTGTAATGCGAACCGTATGTCTTGTGGTCAACGGGCATAAGATTGGTAGAGGTTTCGTGTGCCCTCACAATCAAGTCCGTGATTCCTGTGTAAAGAATCTGAATGTCTTCGTCCTGATACAACGTCTTGCTAAAGGTCTGTTCAACAAGAGGATTGCCATTCGTATCCTTCACTACAACCCACGATTCGGTGTCGTACTTCTTGATGTATTGTGCGACCGCATCAATCATCATTCGTATCTGAGCACCGCGCAACGTTGGCCTACCCATTGCTGATACTTCTACTTTAGCTAATGCCTTTGCGCTTGCGATGTTCGTGGGTAGATGTTTGTTCCTGTAGTATTCCGCAAGACCTTCGTGCATGGTCAAGCCAATGTCTAACGAATCATTCTCGTAATTGATTGGTTCGATGTTATCGAGATGATTGTATGCCGCTTGCTGTCCGCACGTTTGAATCTTCGACAAAACTTGCGAGTCTAAACTAATTACTAAACGTGAAGGTGATACGTGAGGAATGGGGATGTCAGGTGATAGGGATTCCGGTGATGTCTGTGAAGACTCGTCTGTAGTTGTCATATCTTTTATCCCATGCGATTGCTTGTCGCCAACCGCCAGATGCTAAGTTGATTAAGGCGAGCGAGTCGGGAATACTCAAGCCAACCTTTTGCCAGATAGCATCAATGCGGTCTGGCTTATCTT
>Ga0193738_1000182_pt1 | contig 43973 bp, 42 predicted proteins | sample L2a1metaG_FD_144927 | JGI IMG/M metagenome (GOLD analysis project Ga0193738, IMG submission 144927) | Soil microbial communities from a riparian zone of the East river system, Colorado, United States - L2a1 | ecosystem: Environmental > Terrestrial > Soil > Riparian zone | place: USA: East River... | reverse complement strand
CAAAACGGGGTTTGTAGCTGCTATGCTTTTTTGCGTAAGCAACATACGTCATAACCCAATTTTTTCCTTGGTCCAAGGTGTTCAACTCAGGATGACGGTCCTTATACTGACTACCCATCGACTATCGACCATCGTCTATCTAGCCATAGACTCTCTAGCCATTGACTAACCAACAATCGACTATCGACCATGGACCATGGACTTCTAACTTACTCACCCTTCAACACCTGAGCAGGATTCGACAACGCTGCCCTGATCGATTGGAAGCTCACCGTAAGCACAGTTATAGCCATGATCAATCCATATGCCTTCAGATACATCCAGGGGCTAATGGTGATGTGATATGCAAAATTACTCAGCCATTCTTTCGCTGCAAAATAGCTCAGGGGAATGATTATCATGAAAGCTATAAGGACCAGTATGAAGTAACTCCGCGTTAGTAACATCAACAGCGAACCTATGCTTGCACCGAACACCTTTCGAATGCTCACCTCTTTATTCCTTTGATTGACGCTGTATTCCACCAATCCAAATAGCCCTAAACAGGCAACGCCAATAGCCAGACCCGTGAATATCGAGAAGAGGTTCGTCAGCTTTTGCTCTGTCGTGTACATGGCGCTGAACTTTTCGTCAACAAATGAATAAGTGAAAGGCCAGGCCGGGTCCAGACGTTCGTAGGTCGACTTCAGATGAGCCATTGCTTGAGGGACCTGATCCGGTTTAACACGTACTGTAAGTTTCCAAAATGCCTGAGGATAAATGTGAAGGACAACCGGCGATAACTTATCTCGCAGACTTTTGATGTTAAAATCCTTAATAACACCTATCACACGACCACGTTTTAATGAATTCCTTCCCCATATATTCCAACGCAGTGGCTTTCCGATTGCATCTTCCGGAGACTTATATCCCATCACACTTAGGGCCGTTTCATTTATGATAAACGCTTCGCTGGTGTCAGTGGGAATTTCTTTGGAAAACTCACGACCTGAGACCATTGTCATTCCCATGGTTTGGATGTAATCATGATCGATACAGAACAAATTCACTGGAACGGTTTTGTTTTTTTCCGGGTCAATGATCTCATCTCCTGCGATGAGGTCGCCTGGAATGCCAAAACCAACAGTTGTACTTACCACGCCTGGGTGATTGGCAAACTCGCGTTTCGTCGTTTCATAGTTTCGAAGCTGCGCGTCTCGCAATGGAATCATTACAAGTTGTTCCTTGTTGAACCCCATGTTCTTATTTAACAGCAAATCATGTTGCGAAAAAACGATCATCGATCCGATAATCAGGAATGATGAGAAAACGAACTGCAGAACCACTAATCCCTGTCTGAATATTGCCGTTCCGCCAGTCCGCATCTGCTTGTTGTAAAGAACAGCGGCGGGCCTGAACCGGGATAAGTAAAAAGCCGGGTAGCTGCCAGCGATTGTACCAAGAATGACGCAAAACAAGAACACGATCGTAACGATTTCGATTGACAACGGCAGGGAAAGTTCCTTCTCGGCAAGTACATTCAGATAGGGGAGTGCAAGCTGTGCCGCCACAATTGCGAAAACCAAACCAACTATCGTGATAACTATAGATTCGGAGATGAATTGAAGTACAAGTTGATTCCTTGCGGCTCCAATAACTTTACGTACGCCCACTTCTTTCATCCTCTTGATTGCGCGGGCCGTGGAAAGGTTTATAAAATTGAGGCACGCGATCACCAAAAGGACAATCGCGGTAACCGAAAGAATGTAAACAGTCTGTGCATTCCCGCGCTGAGCGATTTCCCATTCAAAGTTAGATGAATGTAGATGAATGTCTTTTATGTTCTGTAGGCGAGGTACATAAGTGAAGCCGACCGACTTGATCTTGGGATATGCATATTTCTCCACAAAGGCCGGAAACTTTGACTCCAGAATTTTTGGATCGGTTCCGGGTTTTAATTTCAGATATGTGAAGATCTGTTGCCATTGCCAGTTTTCTTCCCGCTCGCGCAGAAAAGGAAGTGTTGACATTGACAATAAATAACCTGCTTTCAGGTGAAAGTGAATGGGTGGATCAGCGTATAGGGCTGTAACGAGGTAGTCGCGTTCATTGATTTTGATTGTTTTACCCAAAGGATCGATTTCTCCAAAAAGTTTTTTCGCAACGGATTGGGACAACGCAACACTGTTGGATTTTTCAAGAGCGGCTTTTGCTGTACCCGAAATTACATCGACCGTTAGCATGTCAAAGACGTCGGGTTCAGCAAACATTCCATCTGCCTGTAGGATCTTTTTTCCGTCGACATCAAAAAGAAGTTCGCCGTACGTGTCCATAATGCGCACTGCACTCTCGATCTCCGGAAAATCCTTTTGCATGTAGGTGGCGAACGGGTAAGGTACGATTGGAAGGTGACTAACAATGCCATCGTCGCCCTGGCGGATATTGTAAACACGGAATGTTCGGTCGCCATCCGGATGATGTCTGTCAAATTTTAATTCATCCCACACAAAAAGTGTGATGAGGAAACTCGAAGCAAGGCTGATTGCCATGCTGCTGACATTGATGACCGAGAAAAGCTTGTTCTTCTGCAGATTTCGCAGTGCGATCTTGATGTAATTCAGAAGCATAGGTCGTTGTTTAGTAAGAATGGAGTTCCAAATAGGGGGCCAATCTAAAAAACCGATTTCACCGCTAAACGAATGATCTGGAAATCCGATTTGTCCAGTGACGGGCGAATGCGTGCGTTAGCGGACTATTTTACACCGTACTTGTTGCGAAAAATTAAACGATACTGTTTTTCAAGTTGAATTTCTCACAACACGCTTGCGCTCTTTTATCCACCATATCGCGGTACCATTTGGGTGGTTGGAATCCGTAGGAATATAGCTTCAGGTATTGCGCTTCAAGGCCTGGATAGTGTTCCCTAATGGCAGCAAGCATTAAGGGTTTGCTGTCTGACGGGTTGGTTCCGAATAGCGTTAATGATGCGGGAAAAATATATTTAACATTCAGGCCTTCGAAAATAGAAAACATTTGAGTCAGTTGCTCTGGCGTATCCGATATGTAGGGGAGTAGTGGCATAAGGCTTATCCCGGTGTGAAATCCCGATGCAACAGATTGTTTTACGGCCTCAAGTCGCTGGGTTGACGAAGTGGCTCCTGGTTCAAATATCTTTTGAATGACGTCATCGGTTGTTGAGAAAGAAAATGTGATTATTGCGCCGTGCCTGAGCGTTGAAGACAGGTCAGGTGGCAGTATTGCTCTTTCATTTATTTCTTTCAATAGGTCGAAATCGCGAACCACTAGGTTTGAACGGGTAATGACGTGGACGGGAAATCGATATTGAAGGATAAGTTCAAGGATTTTCCGTGTCAGCAGGGTATCCTTTTCAATTTGCAGGTACGGGTCTGTTGCCGATGAAAGGACAATAATCCCATGCTGATTCTTGCGTGCCCGGTTCTTGAGTTGTTTATCGAGCACTTCCAGCGCATTGCTTTTGATACTTAACTTTTCCTCCATGTGCTCGCCATACTTGCTTCCCCTGATGTAACAGAACAAGCAATTGAACGAGCATGCGCTGTAGGGATTTATAGTATAGTCATCAAGGAACCAGGGATCTCTCCGCTTAGTTTTGTTCAGAACGGATTTAACAAGTATTTCCCTTGGCATCGATGATCACGGAGCGGCTACACCTGCATAGGTTTGACGTACAATTTTTCCGTCGCGAATGATAAAAGTGTCGGTACCAAATGTCAGGTTGATTTTTGGGCTTTTTGCCTGCCAGATAATATATCCGACATCCTGGTTAATGATTGATTTGTCCAACTGAAACGTTGTGGAGTCCTTTGGGAAAATAGCGAAGGCGAACACAAAATTGTCGCGGATTTCGGTTAGTCCTTTGAAGGTCTTGTCAGGTGTAATGAGAACAGACTCTTCAGCGTAGTCCGCCATGGTGGCCTCCAGATCATTTGCCTGGAACGCTGTCCAATGATGGTCCAGGACTTCTTTAGTTTTTTCTTCACTAGGCGCAGAGGTCACAACTGCATTTGTTTTTACTTCGCAGCCAAACGCAAGCGCCGTAGCCAGTAAAATGACATTGTGTGATTTCATGGGTTTGGGGGGATTTTAATTCTAGCGGAAGATAAGCATTTGAGCTGGATTGCTAACTTTGGCCGTTCTTAAAAATGCCTTTAATGATTCGGCCGCAACCTAAACTTATTTTCATCGGTGTTATATCCATTTTGTTCCTTTTCTCTTGTGGTAAACGAAGGACGGGGATCGAAGAAGAAATAAGGAAAGAACTGGCAAAACAACCCGGTACTTATGGGTTGGCCTTTAAGGATCTCAGTACCGGCGAGGAATTATTTATCAACGAGCACGAAATATTCCACGCCGCCAGCACTATGAAGACTCCAGTGATGATCGAGGCGTTCAAGCAGGCAAAGGAAGGCAGATTTTCACTTTCCGATTCTGTACCTATCAAGAACACTTTTAAAAGCATTGTGGATGGCAGCGAATATTCACTCGATTCTGCAGAAGACAGTGAACAAAAATTGTATACGTTAACCTCAACAAAGCGGACGTTGGATTCATTGGTTTACGACATGATCATTGTGAGTAGCAACCTTGCGACAAATATTATCATAGAGTTAGTCGATGCAAAAAAAGTGACGCAATCCATGCGTGACCTCGGCGCTAATGATATCCAGGTTCTGAGAGGTGTTGAAGATGACAAGGCATTTATCGAAGGATTGATCAACAGCACAACGCCATACGATCTGATGGTCATTTTCGAAAAAATGGCGAATGGAGAAACCGTTAGCAAACAAGCATCAGATGCAATGATAGATATATTGTTGGATCAGCGCTTCAACACGATTATTCCTGCAAAGCTTCCAAAGGACGTGAAGGTGGCTCACAAAACCGGAAGCATAAAAGGAGTTCACCACGACTCCGGTATTGTGTTCCTTCCCGACGGACGCAAATATGTGCTGGTGATTCTCTCAAAAAATCTTAAGGATGATGATGCAGCAACCGCTGTTATGGCGAACGTGTCCGAAATCATTTATAAACATGTTATGGGTACGAATAGGAGCAACCAATAACGAAAGAATATTGTCACACAGCCATCGTCGGTTTGCCGAGGTTGTTTATTTTGACGAGAGCTTATCATATCACCGGTTGTGTCATCCCTAAAGGGATTCCAATAACGCCTGACAATATTTTCTACCAATATATTGTCCCGATGGGACAAATAACACAAAACACGGCGCACCAAAACGAGTCCCGATAGGCACGTAATATGGTAGCACAAAGTAAATCAACGAAGACAAATCCCTTTAGGGATGACGCAAATGAACGTAGCAGAAAGGATGAACAGATACGGAAAATTGTTCGTAACCATCCCCGGTTCGCCCTCGGCCATCGACATGTCCTATTGCGGAAAGAACCAAAGTTTGATAGCCATACCGACCACGGAGATGATCATTACGCGCTTTATCCATACTTCACCTTTGTCGACGCTCCAACGGCTGGCATACCATCCGCCGAGTGCATGACCGATTGCCAGAATAAGACCTGTCGTCCAAATGATCTTATCTTCCCACGCGAACACCGCTACGGAAACGGCTGTATAGACGATCGCTACAAACACCTTTATATAGTTAGTCTTAACCAGGTTGAAATTGTTCACAAGGGTAAGAACGCCGATCACAAGAAATCCAATTCCGGCCTGTACAAAACCCCCGTATATCGCGATAAAGAAAAAACAAATGGCACCGATGATCTGTTGTTTTGGTCCAAGCCGTTCTGTTTTATTGGTTGATTTGAATGGATCGAATATTACCAGGCAAATCGAGAATAACATTACCACAACAAAGATCCTGCTGAAAAGCTTGTCATCAATGGTGGATGCAAGCCTTGATCCAATGAAACCGCCTACAAGCGATACTGCTCCAAGATAGAGACTGTACTTTAACGGCAGCTCAACTTTTTTACTCCGGAACCCACCGACAGCTGTCACGTTTTGCGCTAGTATCGCTACGCGTGCAGTTGCATTAGCCATAGTGATTGGAACGCCCATGAACGTAAGAATTGGGACGGTGAAAAGCGATCCTCCGCCTCCCACGGTGTTGAGAAAAGCGGCACCGAAGCCAAGCAGAATGATTAATGGGATTTGATAGAGTTCCAAGCGATCAGGTTTTGAGGTCGTCTGAAAGATAACGCATTTGGTGATAACGTGAAATGTCTGCATTTCCTTTCAATGCTGTCATCCAGAGCGTATTCTACCTATTTTAAAACTTGCTCACGAGAAATGGAGATACTCCTTTATTTACAAGCGCGGACTTCCCGCGAAGGATCTTTCTAACGGAAGCAACACGTTTGGTTTTTATATCATTCCACAAGGCTCTGACGGATCCTTCGCGTTCGATTTCAGTATTATTAACTTCGTCAAGCAAACCCATTCCATTAGCGCAGTTGTATGATAGTAAGCAATCGCTCTGGAAGACAGTTTTAAGGAGGAGGAGTACAGATCGTTCCACTTTGCAAACGCGGTCACCTAACCTTGACGTTTCGGATGATCCTGTAATAAAGGAACGGTAAGAAACGCCTGATATAAATTAGAAAGACTTCTTTCCCTCCGATGTAAGCTTCTTCCTTTTTGTTCTCAATAGCATGCACAATTTTTTCAGCGCACCATTTAACAGGTTTCCCTTTGGATTGCCATTCGTCCATTTTGTTCATAGGCGTTCCATCACCAGTTAGCGCCGACATCGTAATTGGCGTATTGATTACACCTGGGCAAAGCATCGTAATCGTGACGTTGTCCTTAAAATGCTCAGCACGCACCGAGTCAAAGAAACCGTGTAGCGCATGTTTCGATGCCGCATAGCCTGAACGATAGGGCGTACCATATTTACCTGCTACACTGCTTAACGTCGCTATATGTCCCTGCTTGCGGCTGACAAAATGAGGTAGAATGTATTTTGTCAATGCCACTGCGCCGAAAAAGTTCACTTCCATCAATCTCCTGTAAACATCCATTGAGCTTTCCAGAGCGAGACTGCGTTGACTGATTCCTCCGTTGTTGATCAAGACGTCAACGTGTCCATGAAATTGTATCGCCGTCTTGGTTGCAGCTTCCAGAGATTGAGGTTGTGCGAGATCCAATGGAAGTATCCTGATATCGTCGCGGACAGCCTGCTTACAATTACCCTTTACTCTTTCAAGCTCCTCTTTACGGCGTGCAGACAGTATCAGCTTTGCTCCCTTGTCAGCAAGCTCGTACGCAAGGGCTTCGCCTATTCCGGACGATGCTCCTGTGAGCCAAATCACTTTATTTTTTAGTTCAGACATTTTTGCAACTACGGTAATTTGATGTTGTCATTTTCATCCAATTCCCAGAAAGGATTGTATGCTACTTCTATGAGATGACCATCCGGGTCCTTGAAGTACCCACTATATCCTCCCCAATAAACTTTTTGTGCCGGCTTTACAATGGTTGCTCCGGCCGCTTTCACTTTTTCAAGAACCTCATTCACTTCATCTTCACTTTTTGCATTGTAGGATATGGTAATGCCAGCGAATCCTGAACCTGTTGGACTTACCTTTGCATCTTCCGCCAATGCTTTTCTTGGATGTAATGCCAGGACCATTCCGCCCAACGGAAACAGGGCGAGTTCTTCAACGCTTGCTGAAGATTTTTTCCAGCCCAGTCCATTTTCATAAAAGGCTACGGACTTTTCGAAGTCGGAAACACCGAATGTTATTAGGTTTAGTTTTTGTCTCATTAGCGGGGTGTTTTTTTATTCTTCTCATAAACGACGAAATCAAAACCATACGGATGCCTTTCGTCTGCAGCATGGTTCTTTCTCGAGACTTCATGCCATTCTTTATGATCAACATCGGGAAAAAATGTATCGCCTTCGATGACTGCATCAATTTCAGTAAGATACAGACGATCTGCGTACGGCATTCCTAACCGGTAGATCTCTGCACCCCCGATCACAAAAGTTTCCTTCTCTCCGTTGCTTCGGGAGATCTCCAGGCCGCGTTCTATCGAATTCACTACGATACAGCCGGGAGCTTTGAAAGAAGGTTGGTGCGTGACAACGATATTAGTCCGGTTTGGTAGGGGTCTGAATTTTTCAGGAATCGAATCATAGTTTTTTCTTCCCATAATGGTATGATGTCCTTTAGTGGTTTGCATAAAGTACTTCATGTCGTCGGGCAGATACCACGGCAGATCATTGTTCTTGCCGATAACACGGTTCCTGGTAAGGGCTGCTATGAGTGATATAACCATAAAGCTGTAAGCTACAAGCTACAAGCTACAAGCTTAAAGCCACAAGTATGTTACTCTTGAAGCTTGCGGCTTGAAGCTTGTGGCTTTTTTGCTATATTTTATTTCCTCTAAAAAAGTCCTTTATGTTCATTCTTTTTTTGCCTTCGGGTTGAAGCTCTTCGATAGATAACCATCCGTCAAGCGCTCTTACATAAAGATAATTTTTGTTGTCGGTGGAAATAGAGCCTGGATCACTTTGTTTGTTTTCTTTTTTTTCAACGGTAACCTCGAAGATTTTGTACGTCTTGCCATTGATGCTGCACCACGCCGCAGGATAGGGACTCAGGCCGCGCACAAAGTTTCTAACAGTTTCACTTTTCTGTGCCCAGGCGATCTCGCAATTCTCTTTGAAAATCTTTGGGGCATGTTTCATCGCGGTGAGGTCCTGCTGAGGAACGGTAGGATAATTACCCGAAGCAATAGCCCTTACGGTTTTATGAACCAATTCGGCACCTTTGATCATCAACCTTCCGTACAGTGTTCCGACGGTATCATTGTCAAGAATGGGTTCTTTCTCCTGGAAAATGATAGTACCTGTGTCGATCTCATGTTTCAGGAAGAAGGTTGTGACGCCTGTTTCTTTTTCGCCGTTAATAATTGCCCAGTTTATCGGTGCCGCACCCCTGTATTGAGGAAGCAATGACGCGTGAAGATTAAATGTTCCTATTGCAGGCATAGCCCAAACGGATTCGGGCAGCATTCGAAAAGCCACTACAACCTGAAGGTTTGCATTAAATCCCTTTAGTTCATCTAAGAAATCTTGCGACTTGAGATTGGTAGGCTGGAGAACTGGAATGTTATGTTTAAGTGCTGAGTCTTTAACGGGAGAATACGAAATCTTTTGACCCCTGCCTTGTGGTTTGTCGGGAGCAGTTATAACCGCCACCACGTTGAATTTATTTTCGGCCAAAATCTCCAGGCTGGGTACAGCAAATTCGGGCGTTCCCATAAAAATTATCCGGAGTTCCTGCATATAGTCAAAAAGTTGGGGCGAATTAAAGCATTTTGGTGAATAGTTTAACAAGGTAAATTATCCATTGTGCTTTATTATTTCAAATACGATGCGGGATGTCGACCGAGGTTAGCTTCCAATCATTCGAGAGCCTTAAAGATGAAACGTTCATCGTATTCAACGCCAAACAATGTGAGGAATTCTCTGTACTCCTCCAGGAATGTTTTTTGGCGATGATGAACTTCCTGATTTCTTATGTACGACATAATTTGTGGTACTTGAGACTTGCTATAAGAGAACGCTCCGTATCCCCCTTGCCATTCGAAATTGCCTTTGACGAGACGCTGATCGTTGATCCATTTGGACGAGCCGGCTTTGACGTCCTGCATCAAATCGGAAAGTGATTGCATTGGTCGCATTCCAAATAGAATATGGATATGGTCAGGCATACCGTTAATTGCCAGTAATTTGTGATCGTAATGTTGAATTATACCGACGATGTATTTGTATAGATGATCTCTCCATTCGTTCCTTACCAATCCCACCCTTGATCTAACAGCGAAGATTGCATGAATATGGATTTGTGTGTAAGTGTTGGGCATAATGGAAAAATAAAATCGATACCATCAAGTTATTTTTTTTCATTCAACACTACCCAATGCTTGCGCATAGGTTTTCCTGATGGATTTGTCCCATAGGGACAATACACTGGTAGAAAATTGGCAGCTGACGATTTAAATCCCTTTAGGGATGACACAACGGCGATGTGATGAGCTTTCCTCGAAGTGAACAACCTCGGCGAACCGGGGGATCGTTGTGTACAATTTTCCGTATCCGTTCACTGATTTCTGCAACGTTCCTTTGTGTCATCCCTACGGGATTTTGTTTTCTACGAATAATTGTTGGCTACCAATATTTACGTCCCATACGGGACGGGCTGAGATTGTTTGTCCCATCGGGACAATATATTGGTAGAAGAAATTGTCACGTGTTATTGGAATCCCTTTAGGGATGAAATAAACGGCGATATGATGAGCTCTAGTCAAACCAAACAAACCCGCCAAACCAACGATGGTTGTGTACAATTTTCCGTATCCCTTCATTCATTCTGCACGTTCCTTTGTGTCATCGCCACGGGATTTTGTTTTCGACGGTCTGAATAGGCTACCAATATTACGTCCCTAACGGGACTCGGTTTTGGTGCGCGGTGTTTTGTATTATTTGTCCCATCGGGACAATATATTGGTAGAAAAAATTGTCACGCGTTATTTAAATCCCTTTAGGGATGACACACCGGAGATATGATGAGTTCTCGTCGAACCAAACAAACCCCGCCAAACCGGCGATGGTCAGTCCCTCAACTCTTTGCGCATATATTTTTTGCAAATGGGACATTCCTGCCAACTATGCGCACGTGCTGTGCAAAATTCACGGCCGAAATAAATTATCTGCAGATGAGCCTTGTTCCATTTGCTTTCGGGAATCAATCGCTTTAAATCTTTTTCCGTTTGTTCAACACTCTTTCCATTACTTAATCCCCACCGGTAGGCCAGGCGATGTATATGCGTATCAACCGGAAATGCGGGTTGATGGAACCATTGCGTCATAACTACCGATGCTGTCTTATGACCAACAGCCGGCAACTCTTCGAGCCCATCAAACGTGTTGGGAACCTTACCTTCATATTTTTCAATAAGGATTTTTGATAACCCATAAATACCTTTGGATTTCATAGGCGACAATCCACATGGTTTGATTATCTCCCTGATCTCATCAATACTCATCTTTACCATGTCGTATGGATTATCAGCACGACTGAATAAAAGCGGAGTAGTCTTGTTAACGCGCTCGTCTGTGCATTGTGCCGATAACAGCACTGAGATCAACAACGTGTAAGCATCCTTGTGACGAAGAGGTACCTCTGGTTCAGGGTAGAGCTTGTTTAGTATGCGCAGAATATCATTGACTTTTTCTGTCTTTGTCATAGGCGAATGAGGGACGCGACTTGAAGCTTGAAGCTTGTAGCTATTCCGGATACAACAAATATTTCTTCCTCATTTCTTTAAACGCGGTAAGATCCTTTTGCCACGATTCACGGATCTGTACTTCACTCACACCATCTTTGATTTGTTGCGCGAGAAGTTCATTGCCGGCCCACCTTGCAAAGTGAGGCACAAAGAATTTTTCCTTATCAGGAAACGCTTTATACATGTCTATCAAATAATGAAGGTCGACCTTTTTAGCTACGTCGACTTGGCGAAGATCCAATCCAAAACATAGCTTGTTTTCTAACGGCGGATCAATGGCCATTCCGGGAACATCAACAGGAGTAAATTGAAAAGGGAAATTCTTCAGATCCGGATGACCGATCACCTGAAAAGGCATGCTCGTACCCCGGCCAAGACTTAATGCTGTTCCCTCGAAGAAACAGATCGATGGATATAATCTTATCGACTGATCATTGGGAAGATTAGGTGACGGTTTTAATGGTAACGAATACGCGTCGGCATGTGTCCAATTTTTCATAGTGACGACTTCGAGGTCACACTTCTTTTTACCTTCAAGCCATCCCTCGCCGTTGATCATTTGCGCATATTCACCAACCGTCATGCCATGGACAACAGGAACAGGATGCATTCCGATGAACGACTTGTGCTTGGGCAACAACACAGGCCCATCGATATAGCTGCCGTTGGGATCAGGCCGATCAAGGACAATTACTTTCTTTCCCGTCTCGGCGAATGCCTCCATTACATAATGTAGTGTACCCAGATAGGTAAAGAAGCGCACCCCCACATCCTGGATATCAAAAATTACAACGTCAACGTCTTCCAACTGGGCCGCTGTAGGTTTTCTGTTGTCGCCGTAAAGGGAAACTACCAGCAGTCCTGTTTTGGTATCAAGTCCATCCTTCACGTGTTCACCCGCGGTGGCTGTTCCCCGAAAACCATGCTCAGGAGACATTATCTTTTTGATCGTCACCCCGTAGCCTTTTAGCGTATCCGCCAGATGTGTTTTTCCAATGACTGCAGTATAGTTCACTACCAAGGCGACGCGCTTATCTTTGATTTTAAGAAGGAGTACGTCAAGTTGGTCTGCGCCTGTGCGCAAAGCAGCGACAAGTGCTGGTTTCGAGGTGAGGGAACTATCTGCTGCAGGATCAGGTGAATTTTTGTTACTACTGCATTGAAGATAGACGAATAGGATAAAGAGTGTGACTATAGTTCGTTTCATGAGTTATTTACGACGTTTATTTCGGAGGAGTTGGGCGGAAGCGTCGATACCCGAAGGCACGTTTGCCGCGAGATTTGACAGTGGCCCAATGTTATCTTATTTTGCAAATAATCTTTAACAGCTGAAAAGTTAGCAATTACCATTGAACCTTTCATATTTCATATCTAAAAGAATAAGTCTCGAACAAAAGCAGGGTTTTTCTTCAGCCATTCACAAGATCGCGGTGATAAGCATCGGAGTAGGACTCGCGGCCGTACTTATTTCCTTCCTGGTCATGCTCGGGTTTCAGCAGACCGTAAAAGATAAAGTGTACAGCTTCAGCGGACACCTGGTCATCACAAAGTTCACAATGAACAATTCACCGGAGGAACAGCCGATGAATTATCATATTACAGTTTACGATCATGAAAATGAATATCCATTCATCAATCATATCCAGGAGTATGCTCACAAGCCAGGATTGGTCAAAACGGAAGATGGTGATGTTTTAGGTGTTTTTGTGAAAGGTGTCGGAAAGAGCTTTGATATAAATGCCTTTAGAGATAACCTGGTGGAAGGTGAGTTCATTCACTTCCCTGATTCCGGTTATGCGAACGAAGTCGTTATAAGTAGAATCATTTCAAATAAGATAAATGCTCACGTAGGCGACGACATCATCATACATTTTTTTCAAAGTCCGCCGCGCGCAAGGCGACTGAAAGTCACTGGCATCTACGAAACAAATCTTTCCGAATACTTTGACAGTAAGGTTGTTATCAGCGATATACGCATGATTCAGCGGTTAAATGACTGGTCTGACAGCCTTGCCGGAGGACTAGAAGTATTTGTCAAGGACGTTTCCAGGGTTGATGAAGTGGGGTTTGCGATTGGCGAAACAATGGATTTCGACCTCAATATCGAACGGATCAGTGATAAATTTATTCAGGTATTCGAATGGCTCAATCTATTAAGCAGACAAGTAAAAATACTTTTGGGAATTATTCTTATAGTGGTTTGTGTTAACATGATTTCAATTGTATTGATCCTTGTAATGGAGCGCACACAAATGATTGGAATGCTAAAGGCTCTCGGCGGGAATGATCGTTTTATTCGGTCAATATTTATTTTTAACGGTATAAGTTTAATAATTAAAGGATTGCTCCTTGGAAATGTTATCGGTTTGGGGCTTTGTTTTCTCCAATATCAATTCAAAATCGTTAAGTTAAACCCACACGATTATTATATGAGCTTTGTTCCCATAGGCTGGCATTGGGATATTGTATTAATTCTAAACATTTTAACCTTCTTAGTTGTTACTTTCGTGCTGCTGCTACCGACAATGGTGATTGCAAGGATTAATCCGATTAAAACTATCCGTTTTGATTAGTAGTGGAGGGCAATACACAAACTTTTTTATATTTTTGTTTTAATAGGGAGCCCACCTTATTCGAAATGTTTAAATGTTATGCAGTTAAAATTTAAAAATCCGGTTAGGCCCGACCTGACCAGCACAATTCAAAAGAGAAACCGTCGACTTCAGGCGTTCTTTAATGCAAAGAACCTAGATGTGAGACTCCACGGTGATGCTCAGAACCCGCTTATGGTCTTGTGTGGTTGTGTAGGCTTGTCGTCTTACGTTCATAATTTCGATCTGCGGATGTTGGATAAACCAAACCAGGGAGAAGTGATGAAGATCTACAAGCTGACAGAAGTCATCCAGGGAACGCGCGAAGAAGTTGTAGAATGGTTACAACAATATCCTCAGATGCCTTTGTACCGCATCCAGCACAAAGACAGCAAGTTGTTTTTATGTGGATTTAACTTTGTTGATCGTGAACAGAAGCTGGGACGTTATCCGGTATTTGCCCGCGAGGATTATCACATTTATAAACAACGAGAAGCTGCAGAGGATATTCTGAACATGCTCAAAGAGGACGGCTACGAGGCCGAAATCACTGAACCTGATCTGGAGCTGGTGAAATCTCACGTTGGTCCAATAACATTTGTTGGATACCAGGAATAAGCGTGACCTGTAGAAATGCGGAGTAGTTTTTAAGAAGACTGTCCAAAAGGAATGTACTTCTTAAACCAGCTTTGTATTGTCATTTGCAAGACACCGAAGAACGCTTCCTTGAAAATACCTGCTGACATTTTTGACTCGCCGCGGGTGCGTTCGGTGAAGATGATGGGCACCTCGTTGAGGTTGAACCCGAATTTCCACGCCAGAAATTTCATTTCGATCTGGAAGGCATATCCAACGAATTTGACCTGATCTAATGGGATTGTTTCCAGAACTTTTCGCCGGTAGCAAACAAAGCCCGCCGTAGTATCGCGTATCGGCATGCTGGTTATTAGCCGCACATAACTGCTGGCGAAATAGGAGAGTAGCACTCTTCCGATTGGCCAGTTGACAACGTTTACCCCGGTAGCATACCTGGATCCGATGGCCACATCGCTTCCACCTTCCGCACAGGTTAGGTAAAGATTGACAAGGTCTTTCGGGTCATGAGAAAAATCGGCATCCATCTCCAGAATGAAGTCATAGCCTTTTTCGATCGCATACTTGAATCCAGTAATATAAGCGGTGCCTAATCCAAGCTTTCCATTGCGCTTTACAAGATGCAGCTTGGTTTCTTTGTCGTCATTGTAACCGCTCTGCATCTGCTCCACAATTTCCGGAGTCCCGTCTGGGGAATTATCATCCACTATGAGAATGTGAAAATCTTTGGGGAGGCCAAACACAGTGTCAATGATAGCACGGATGTTCTCGCGTTCTTTATACGTAGGGATAATGACAATGGCGTTGTTCACTGGGCTCGGACCGGATTAAGCAAAGCTAGAAAAAGTCATTATTTAAACAATCGTTGCCAAAACTTGGTTTTCCAGAATTTAGGTTTAAGTGAAATTTTACACGCCGTGGAGGGGAAACCCCCCGCTGGCTAATTCCATTTTACCAAGAAAAAGGTCCGGCAGCGCATCTGCCGGACCTTGCTAGTAAAGATAATATATTCCAAAAAAGCTTACGCCATTTCGAGTTCGGCTGTCTGCTTGGCCAGCTTCTGCTGGATCTCGAACGGAACTGGCGAAAAATCAGCAAACTTCTGAGTGAAGCGTGCCCGACCTTGCGACAGCGAGCGAAGTGTTGTGGAGTAGCGGTCTAGCTCCGCAAGTGGTGTTCTAGCCCTGATGATCTGGTAATTCCCCTTACTATCCATCCCCATTATCAGCGACCGCCTGGTCTGCAGATCTCCCATAACTTCACCCATCACGTCCTCGGGGAGCAACACCTCCAGATCATAGATCGGCTCGAGAAGTTGAGGTTCAGACCTGAGGAATGCATCCTTGAAAGCCATCATACCGGCAATCTTGAATGAAATATCATTTGAATCAACAGGGTGCATTTTTCCATCATAAACCATGACACGTACATCGCGCACATAAGATCCGGTTATCGGACCTTCCTCCATTTTTTCCATCACACCTTTAAGGATCGATGGTATAAAGCGGGTGTCGATCACTCCTCCCACGATGCAATTGTAAAATACCAGCTTTCCTCCCCAATCTAAATCGACAACTTCCTTACCGCGGATACTGAAATCAGTCGGTTCAGGCATTCCTTCCACATACGGTTCAATCTTCATGTGAACTTCGCCAAACTGCCCTGCACCACCTGATTGCTTTTTGTGACGGTAGCTTGCCTGCGCTGGTTTGCGAATCGTTTCACGGTAGGAAATCCGGGGCGTTTCAAAGTCAACCTGAAGTTTGTAAACGTTTTCCAGATACCACTTGCAAACCGCAAGGTGCAATTCTCCCTGGCCGGATATAATCAGCTGCTTGATCTCTTTCGAATACTCTACCTCCAGCGTCGGATCTTCCTGGTGAATCTTTTGCAAGACTTCGCCGATCTTTTCATCATCCTTCTTGCTCAGAGCTATTACCGCGGTGCGAATCCGTGGCTCCGGAAACTCGATCGGTCTGACGACAATGTCATACCCTTTCGCGTGAAGGGTCTGGTTCGTGTAAGTGTCTTTGAGCTTCAGCGTTGCACCGATGTCGCCGGCCACAAGCTTCTCAACCGGATTCCTGGTTTTTCCATCCATAATGAAAAGCTGGTGGAAACGTTCTAATGAACCAGTCTGACTGTTGAGCAATTCAGACGTGGTGGTCACTTCTCCGGAAATTACTTTGAAGAAGGAAAGTTTTCCAAGGTTAGGTTCAATATGGGTTTTGAAAACAAATAGTACGCACGGCTTTGACTGGTCAAAGGCGATTTCTTTTCCTTCTGATGTATACTCGGATTTCGCATCAAGCGGTGACGGTGCAACATTGTCAATGAATCCCATCATACGCCCGCTTCCCATGTTTTTCTTTGCCGACGTCACGAACACCGGAAATACATCATGATGTATCATTCCTAGCCGTAGCCCTTCCTGCATTTCATCTTCATCCAGCGTTCCCTTTTCAAAATATTTTTCCATGAGCTGCTCATCGTTCTCGGCTGCTCTTTCAACCAGTTCGTTATGGAGGCGGTCGGCTCTTTCTTTTTCAGAAGCTGGAATAGGTAACTTTTCAGGTTTTCCCCCCTCGATGGGAAACTTATACATCACCATTTTCAGCACATCGATAATGGTATTGAAATTTTCACCCTGGTTAACGGGATATTGCATTTGCACAACAGCATTGCCGAACCTGTCCTTTAACGATTGGTATGCTTTATCAAAATCTGATTTTGGGTGATCGACCTGATTGATGGCAAAGATCAACGGCTTTTGAAACTGATCGATGTAATCCCAGATAAGTTCTGTTCCGACCTCAACGCCGTGTTGTGCATTGACAACCATAACGCAGGTGTCTGCTACCCGTACAGATGAGATCATTTCGCCCACGAAATCATCAAACCCCGGAGTGTCAATAATATTTATCTTGTAATCACGCCATTCGGTGTGCATCGAGGAGGCAAACACAGAATTCCCGCGTTCCTGTTCAATCTCGTGAAAGTCGGATACCGTATTTTTCCCTTCGATAGTACCCCTTCGGTGAACAATGCCGGCTTCAAATACCATGTCTTCGGCCAGCAGGGTTTTGCCGGCCTTAGGCGCCCCCAGCAGAACAATGTTCTTGATTCGTTTTTCGTCGTAGATCTTCATGTGCGTATGGTTTGGTCGTCACATGGAATGCCCCTCAGAACAAGATGCAGATGATAATCCCTTACATCAAATGAGCATTTCATAAGGCGAGGGTTAAGAAATGATTTAACTTGGTAGGAAATTGAAATGAATATAGGCTAAAAAGCGTAAAGCCAAAAGCAAAAAGTCACGGAAGAATCGGCAATTTCTTTTCTATATTTCGTTTCCTTTTACTAGCGAATGATTTTATCAGGAACATCTTTTAACAAAAAATCATGAAAAAAATCGTTTTTCTCCTTCTAACCCTTTCCGTACTCAGCGGAAGGGCGCAAAATTTTGAAGGCGTCATAACCTGGAAAATCTCCATGGAAATCACCGACCCGCAAATGAAAGCGCAAATGGCGGAAACTCAGAAAAAAATGAACGATCCGGCCACGCAGACGCAGATGAAAGAAATGGAGGAAAGGATGAACGATCCTGAGTTCAAGGCCATGATGGAATCCAATCCCCAACTAAAAGCTCAGATGGAGGTGGCCATGAAAATGATGAAGGGCGGAGAAGCGAATAGCATGATGCCGTCGAAGATGGTTGTAAAGTTAAAAAACGAAAATGCGGTGATGCTAATGGATGGAATGATGAAGGTGGAGACGTTGTACTTAAAGGGTAAAAATTCTTCCTATAAAATTAATCGGGAGGCAAAGACGTATTCGGCACTTCCAGCGCATACGGATGATCCCAATAATAAGGTGGATATTAAAGTCACCAAGACTGGTGAAACGGCCAAAGTATTAGAATACCCCTGTAGCAAATATACTGTAGACGTTACCTCGAAAGGGAATACCATTACCTACTTTGTTTGGACAACGACAGCCCTTAAGGATATTGATTTAAAGAGCCTCGCCCGTTCAAGGATGGGTAATCAGGAAACTAACTTTTACGAGAAGCTCGATGGTGTTCCCTTAAAAACGGAGATGACAACACCACAAGGCAAGATGACGATGGAGGTTGCTGAAATAAAAAAGCAGTCGTTGCCGTCGTCGGAGTTTGAAATCCCTTCTGGCTTTAAAGAAGTACCCTACTCGGTCTATTAATGATCAAACCGTCGGTTGCTTAACGACAAAACATTAGAAGTACAAAGCTGTTAATAACCCAGCACCTTCAACATGCTGGTGCTTGTTTGTTCTGGCGCAAAAAGCTTAGTGGAGATCATGCCGTCTTCATCACGGTCAATTAGAACGTGTTTAGGTGCCGGTATAAGGCAATGTTGTATCCCGCCATATCCACCTAATGACTCCTGATACGCTCCGGTATGGAAGAATCCGATGTAAAGCGGCTCCTCATCCGTGATCATTGGAAGGAACACTTCACCGGTGTGGGCTTCAGAATTATAGTAGTCCATGCTATCGCATGTCAGCCCGCCAATGTTCACCTTATGATACGGATCATCCCACTTGTTTAACGCCAGGAGAATATACTTTTGGTTTAGGCCCCATGCGTCAGGAAGGTGTGTAATGAATGATCCGTCGATCATGTACCATAGTTCCTTATCATTTTGCAGTTTTTGATCGACAAGTGAATAAAGCACTGCGCCGCTTTCGCCAACGGTGTAGCTTCCGAATTCGGTGAAAATGTTGGGCACTGGAACATTGTTCTTATCGCAGATCCATTTGATGTTCTCAACGATCTGCTCGATCATGTATTTGTAGTCGTAGTGAAACGTCAGCGAAGTTTTGATTGGGAAACCCCCTCCGATGTCGATCGAATCCAGCGTTGGACAGATCTTTCTTAGTTCGCAATACTTGAAAATGAAACGGCTCAATTCGCTCCAGTAATAGGCCGTATCCTTGATTCCTGTATTGATAAAGAAGTGCAACATCTTAAGAGTTGCCTTGCCTCCGTTTTCGATCTTTTCCTTGTAAAAGCTATTGATGTCACTGTATCGTATACCAAGCCTAGAGGTATAGAATTCAAATTTAGGTTCCTCATCCGCAGCGACGCGGATACCCACCTTAAAAGGAGTCTTTACATTCTCTTCGTAAAAGTCAATTTCTCCGAGATTATCGAGGATTGGTACACAATTTTCAAAGCCGTCGTTCAGCAGCTCGCTGATGTATTGGCGGTATCGGGGCATCTTAAAGCCGTTGCAAAGGATATGTGTGTCCTTCGAGATCTTTCCCTTTTCAAAAAGCGATCGCACAATCGGAATATCGAATGCGGACGACGTCTCAATGTGCACGTCCTCATTTTTCAGTGCTTCCTGCATGATGAAAGAAAAGTGCGACGACTTCGTGCAATAACAGTACGTATACTTGCCATTGTACTTGAATCGTTCCATGGCACTCTTAAAAGTGGCCTGGACAAATCTGATATTTTCGCTGATCCTGGGGAGGTAGGTTAGTTTTAGAGGCGTTCCGTACTCTTTTATTATATCCATCAACGGAACGTCGTTGAACAGTAACTCGTGGTCGCGGACCTTAAATTCTTTTTGGGGAAACTCGAAAGTTTGCTCAATAAGCTCGCGGTAACTCTTCATTTAGCCCTTTAGTGTTAATCGTTGTCGGTTAACCGTGAAAATCCAAAACATAAATATTCCCAATTCCTTCAGTTTTCCGATCAACAGTCATGTTTAACGATTAACCTCTAAGCCTGAAGAGGTGCAATATTCTGATAATTTTGCCATCTTTGCAATACATTCAGAACACGTGGTAGATCGTTTTTCCAGCATATTTCCCCGACTCCCGATCCTTATCGAGACCGGGATGAGAGCTCTGCCTGACCTCTAAGGCGACGGACAATTCTTTGTCTGTCTGTGCGATTGCCACCATTCTTTATAACCATTAATTTTTTTGTCCTGTGAAAGAGCTGAAGATCATCGAAGTGAAGTCTGAGATCGGTGCCGGAACCCGAGGTGCAAGCCTTGGAGTGGAAGCAATTAAAATTGCGAGTCTGGATTTGAATTCTGACTTCTTCAAACAATTTGATTCCGTAGAGGTTGAAAATGTGAACGAACTCCTGTTTGACGGCGCCAAACACTCCTATGCGAAATTTATTGACGGAGTGATGATTATGGAGGAGCGGGTTTGTCTTGAGGTGTACGAAACTATCTGGGAAGAGTATTTTCCCATAATAATAGCAGGGGATCACAGCACTGCTTACGGAACGATTGCCGGAATAAAAAAAGCAGACCCCAAAATAAGGTTAGGCGTGGTCTGGATCGACGCCCACGCGGATTTTCATACTCCCTTCACTACGCCTTCCGGCAACATGCATGGTATGGCTCTTGCGATGGCCTGCGGCATAGATAATCTGGAGTGTAAAGTAAATGATCCCCGCGGTGAAACGCTCGATTATTGGGAGCAGATCAAAAATGTTGGTCTGCCGGGCCCGAAAATATATCCTGAAGACATTGTTTACATCGCTGTCCGCGACCTGGAGAAGCCCGAGAACTATCTAGTCAACAAATACAACGTCAACTTTATCGAAACGGAAGATGTGAAGAAGGCGGGCGCTGCGAAAATTGCCGAGAAAGCGCTGCAGATGCTTGACCATTGTGACATGATCTATGTCTCATTTGACGTCGACTCTTTGGATTCCCGGATTTCGACCGGAACTGGAACTCCCGTGCCGAATGGCCTTACCGTTGAAGAAGCCAGGATCCTGAATGCGGAACTGGCCAAAAGCCCTAAGGTTTGCGCCTGGGAAATTGTGGAAGTGAACCCCACGCTCGACACGGAAAATAGAATGGCAGAAAGCGCTTTTGAAATTCTTGAGGCAACGGCAAAATCAATTGTGAATAGGCCTGTGCTTGCAGAGTAATTGAGGCTATTTTGTTTTTCCCACTAACGCCGATTTCTCCATCAATACTATAAAGTCCTGGAACGAAGTCATAAAATTCCCGCGAATGAACGGGTCTGCAAACAATCTGGGTATACCTATAGGTTTTGATAATACCTTGTACGTTACTTTGACTTTAGTGGGACTTACCTGCTCCATCGTCCAGCTTCCGCTCAAGTGAATCCGGTTCACTCCTTCCCGCTCAGGGGCAAGCGTTTTGTTCACTCTCGATTCGAAAGATATCGTCACCGTCTTTCCAGCTTGATAACGTGCAACTTTATATTCCATGAAATGATCCTGGTCGCTCATAGGCCAGGGAATGTCGTGATATGAATACTCGTGCCATGTCGACGTATCGCGAGAAGGATATACTTTGAACTCAGCAATACTGCTTTGCCACTGCGGTGCTCTTTTGTCATCTTTCACTAGTCGCAATCCTTCAGTCACTGTGTTATTATAATAGAACACTCCTTTCACCTCGCGAGATTTTACTGGAGGATTCGACGCGGGATAGGTAATCCATTTTTCGTAAAGACATACAGTCCCTTCTTTTTTCACAAGGGTGTATTCGTCTTTCTTCTGGGCCCACGCGGAAATTGTGGAAAAGAGAGTTCCAATTGAAAACAGCGTAATGAAGTGAATATGAGTCATTCGTTGCTTACCTTTTAAAAGACTAAAGATCGACATTCAAGGTTGCTTATCCCATTTTGTAACAACATGGTTCGTGAATAAAAATACTCCTTAATCTTCGTCCTTTTTCCTTAATTTCGCCCGGAAAATGAGTTTTAACGTCAATCAGTAGATATCATGAGTCAAAACAAACTTATCTCATCCTTCATCGAAAAGCATTTTTTGCATTTTAATGCCGCCGCCCTGGTGGATGCAGCCCAGGCCTATAAAACACATATTGCTGCTGGCAAGAAGATGATGGTGACCCTGGCTGGAGCGATGAGTACAGGTGAACTCGGTATCAGCTTTGCGGAAATGATCCGCCAAAATAAAGTACATATCATCTCATGTACAGGTGCTAACCTTGAAGAGGATATTATGAACCTGGTTGCTCATTCTCATTATAGAAGGATTCCTAACTACCGCGACCTTACTCCTGAACAGGAGTGGGACCTTCTTCAGAAACACCTCAACCGTGTAACGGATACGTGTATACCCGAAGAAGAAGCGTTCCGAAAACTTCAAAAGCATTTATACAAGGTGTGGAAAGACGCGGAGGACAAAGGCGAAAGATTATTTCCTCATGAATTTATGTTTCGCATGCTGAACAGCGGCGAACTCAAAGAATACTATGAGATCGATCCAAAGAATTCCTGGATGATCGCTGCCGCGGAACGTAATCTTCCAATGGTGGTTCCTGGGTGGGAAGATTCAACGATGGGTAACATATTCGCTTCGTACGTGTATTCCGGCGAGCTGAAAGCGTCAACCATGAAAAGTGGTATTGAATACATGGCGTGGTTGGCAGATTGGTACATTAAGAATTCAGGCAAGGATGGAATAGGGTTCTTTCAAATTGGCGGCGGTATCGCGGGTGACTTCCCGATTTGTGTCGTCCCTATGCTTCACCAGGATCTTGAAATGGATAACATTCCCTACTGGAGTTATTTTTGCCAGATAAGCGATTCGACAACCAGCTATGGTTCATATTCCGGCGCGGTACCGAATGAGAAAATCACCTGGGGAAAACTTAGTATCGAGACTCCCAAGTTTATCATAGAAAGTGACGCGACAATCGTAGCGCCATTAATGTTTGCATATATAATGGAGTGGTGATTCTGTATTAAAATTCAACTTCGCCACATGAGAAGAGCTAATGCTTTGGTTGTGCGGTAGCGTTGATGCAATCAATCCAGCAGAAAAATTATTTACGCGTTGATAGCTTATTCATGAGTCTTGATCACACTTTACGTTTGGAAATCCAGAAGGCGGTTTCTTCTTTATTTAGCCAATCCGTTGACAACTTACAGTTACAACCCACGAACCAGGAGTTTGAAGGGTCGCATACGCTTGTTTGTTTCCCACTGACAAAGATCTCTAAGAAAGCTCCTGAGGAAACCGCGCAAATGGTAGGCGAGCACCTTGTTCAAAATACCAGCCTTGTTGAGCGATTCAACGTTGTGAAAGGGTTTCTGAATCTGGTATTAAGAGACAAGGTATGGCTCCGGGCATTTGAGGAGATTTGGTTGAATTCGAATTATGGTCAGTTGCCTTCGAACGGCCAGGAGTTCATGGTTGAATATTCATCTCCAAATACTAATAAGCCATTACACCTCGGACACTTGAGGAATAACTTTTTAGGTTTCAGCGTTGCGGAGATTTACAAAGCAAATGGTTACAAAGTCCATAAAGTCCAGATCATTAACGATAGGGGTATACACATTTGTAAATCTATGGCTGCGTGGAAACTCTTCGGCAACGGAGAGACACCACAAGGAAGCGGTATCAAGGGAGATCATTTGGTTGGGAAATACTACGTCATTTTTGACAGGAAGTACAAAGAACAGATTGCCGAACTTATGGCGAAGGGTTTGTCCGAAGAAGAGGCAGGCAAACAGGCTCCGATAATGCTGCTGGCTGTCGACATGCTGCGCAAGTGGGAGCAAAAGGATGCAGACATAGTAGAGCTCTGGAGAATGATGAACTCATGGGTATACGATGGTTTTAGTGGAACCTATTCCCGAATGGGTGTAGACTTCGAAAAACTCTACTACGAATCGGATACGTATCTGCTTGGTAAGGAAGAAGTGTTAAAGGGGGTTGAAAGCGGAGTGTTCTTTAAAAAAGACGACGGATCAATATGGGTGGACCTTACCTCTGATGGATTAGATCAAAAGGTATTGTTGCGTTCGGACGGAACTTCTGTTTACATGACGCAGGATATCGGTACGGCTATACTTCGTTTTAAGGACTTTCCAAAGATCGTCGGACAGATCTATACAGTGGGCAATGAACAGGAGTATCATTTTAAGGTGTTGTTCCTCATCCTTAAGAAGCTGGGCTTTGAATGGGCGAAGAGTTGTTTCCATTTGTCCTATGGGATGGTAGATCTTCCCACCGGCAAAATGAAGTCGAGAGAAGGTACCGTGGTCGACGCCGATGATTTGATGGAGGAAATGGTGGTTGAAGCGGAACGTCAAACGACGTCATTAGGGAAGATAGAGGGTTGGGATGAGAAAGAAACTAAACGCCTGTTTGAAATGATCGGCCTTGGTGCTTTAAAATTCTTCCTCTTGAAAGTTGATCCGAAGAAAAAGATGTTATTCGATCCCAATGAGTCGATCCAATTGCAAGGATTTACCGGACCTTTCATTCAGTATACTCATGCGCGAATCCGTGCTATAATCAGAAAGGCTGAAAGCCAATCGGTATTGCCGTCTGCTGCCGATCTTAAGTCGGTGACTTCGCTGGAGCCATCCGAGCGCGATGTATTAAGCATATTGAGCCTGTTTGAAAATAAGGTGAGAGAAGCTGCCAAGGAATATTCTCCTGCCGTTATCGCTAATTATGCGTTCGAGCTTGCAAAGGAGTACAATAAATTTTACCAGAACATTCCTATTTTCAGTGAAGCGGACCAGGCAAAACTGAAATTCAGGATCGCATTTTCGGGAGCTGTTGCTGACACCATTCGAAAAGCAATGGGATTGCTCGGTATCACGGTGCCGGATAAAATGTGATTGCCGTGAACCTAAGTTTGTAGCATTTGGTTTTTCGAATAGTCCATGGTCGATGGTCCATAGTCCATTGTTGGACGGACAATGGTTTGAAAGTCAGTATTCCATAACTTGATTGCCGATAGTTAGAAGTTGATAAATTTAATAGTCCAACAAACTATCTACTATTGACTACTCCACGTGCGACCAATAAATCATCGACCATGCACTAACTAACCATCGACTATTGACCATGGACCATGGACTAACCACCTATTGACTATTTAAATAAACACCCATATGAAATCACTCTTACTTCTTTCTGTCCTACTACTCACTACCCCTATGGTTTCGATTTATGATTTTAAAATGGTGGCCCTGGACGGCGCCGAGATAGACCTTTCACAGTACAAAGGAAAGAATTTGCTCATTGTTAATGTTGCATCAAAGTGTGGCTTCACACCGCAGTATGCTGACCTACAGAAATTGCATGAGCAGTTTGGAGGGAAAATAACGGTCCTGGGTTTTCCAGCAAATAACTTCGGCTCACAGGAACCAGGCTCAAGCCTTGAGATTGCGGAATTCTGCGAAAAGAACTACGGCGTAACCTTCCAGATGTTTGAAAAGATATCGGTGAAAGGCGATGATCAGCATCCGCTTTATAAAGCGTTGAAGGAACAAACAGGACAAGAGCCAGGTTGGAACTTTTGCAAGTACGTTGTGAAAGCCGACGGGACAGTGAAGTTCTTTCCTTCAAATGTCAGTCCGCTGGATAAACAGATCGTGAATGAGATTAACTAGTCTTTTTTTAGTTATTGCTGTTGCCGCGATGGGGTTAGCTTCTTTTATTTCCAGTAAATTCTCCTACGGCCGGAAGGCCCTGGTGCAGCAATCCATTTATGATTTTAAGATCCCCGCGTTAAACGGTGACACTATAGATTTTTCGCAGTATCGGGGGAAACATTTATTGATTGTAAATACAGCATCCAAGTGTGGCTATACGCCGCAGTATGCAGACCTTGAAAAGCTTCATGACGATTATGGAGGCAACGTCGTCGTCCTCGGTTTCCCCGCAAACAATTTTTTATGGCAGGAACCAGGCTCGAACGAGGACATAGCCTCATTTTGTGAAAAGAACTATGGTGTGAGCTTTCAGATGTTCGAGAAGATTTCAGTGAAAGGAAGGAGCAAGCATCCGCTGTATAAATGGCTTGAGGCAAAGACCGGCGAAACACCGTCGTGGAACTTCTGCAAATACGTTGTAAGCAAAGATGGAAAGGATGTAAAGTTTTTTTCATCAAGTGTCAAACCGTTGGATGATAAAATCCTTAGCCTCGTTACTGAATAGTCCATAGTCGATGGTCCATAGTCCATTGTAATTTGATATAGTCTACCATAATAAGCACCATCGACTATGGACTATCGACCATGGCCCATGGACCAACTAACCATCGACTATTAACCATGAATATTTCCCTCAAAGAAAAACTGTGGATGTTGTGTAATCAATACGTTGAAGAAAAGATCCATTCCGCAACTGAAGCCATGCGGAATGCACAGGAGGCTGCAAATGAAGAGGGTAAAAGTTCTGCCGGCGACAAATACGAAACCGGTCGCGCAATGATGCAGATTGAAAGAGACAATGCCGCGACGCAGTTGGATGAAGCACTGAAGTTGAAGAAAACATTGAGCCTGATCGGCGCGTCCGGGAGGCACCAGGTGATATCGTTAGGAAGTATTGTAATAACAAAGACATTCAAGGCCTTTGTAAGCGTCGGCCCTGGCAAACTAAACGTTGATGGAGTGGACTATTTTATCGTGACGCCTATGTCCCCATTGGGAAAGACACTTTCCGGGCTTAATGTGGGAGCGGAGTTTACTTTTAACAACAAGCCGAATACCGTTTTAGAGATTTTTTGAGCGCTGCATGGAATTTCATTTTATCTTTCTACATTAATGCAGATGGCTATGGCTATTAGGGTTTGGATGCAGGCTTTCCGTCTTCGAACGTTACCACTTGCACTTTCATGTATTGCAATGGGCGGTTTCCTCGCGGCTTCTGCCAACGCGTTTCGCCTCGACGTATTCTTGTTATGCGTGTTAACGACAATATCACTGCAGATCCTTTCCAACCTCGCGAATGATTATGGCGATTCCATTCACGGCGCTGATAGTATCGATCGCGTAGGTCCGTCGAGGGCTGTTCAGCGCGGAGCAATCTCCTCCCGACAAATGAAGGCGGCCATGATCATTTTTATTTTTCTCTGTCTTTGCAGCGGAATATCCTTGCTGTTTGTCTCGTTCGGAATGAACTGGAACGCTCTTCTCTTTTTCTTTGGACTTGGCGTACTTAGCATCTTTGCCGCTGTTGCCTACACCGTGGGAAAAAAACCTTATGGTTACATCGGCCTTGGTGACCTGTCCGTATTGATCTTTTTTGGAGTGGTGGGAGTGATGGGTTCGTATTATCTCTTCACAAAAAATATTTCATGGAACGAGCTGCTCCCTGCTCTTAGTTGCGGCCTTTTTTCGATTGGAGTATTAAATGTAAATAACATCCGGGATATTGATTCCGACCGCAAGGCGGGCAAGTTTTCAATACCCGTCCGGATAGGCCGCAGCAACGCGATCCGGTATCATTGGTTTCTCGTCACAAGCGGATTGTTGTGTGCTTTTATCTACAACACTGTGACATTTCACTCGCCGTGGCAGTTCTTGTTTATGGTAAGCGCACCGCTTTTTGTCTACAATGCTATTGCGGTTACCAGGAAACCTTCGCATGAGCTGGATCCTTACCTCCGTCAAATGGCCCTTTCTACCCTATTTTTTGTCTTATTGTTTGGTCTGGGCCTTATTTTATAAGGCCGGTTAAACCAAGAGGGGTCCAGGAGTGTCTATGGCATAAGTATTGAACAATTTCAATTATTACAATTCGTTTTAATTTTATGAAAACCTATTGGATAAAAAGGTTTTGGGTAATTGGCGTTGGTTTGCTTCCGTTCGCGTGGTCTTGTCAACCGGAGCCCGATTCCATTAAGTTGCTGGATGAACTGGTGGTTTCAACCACGTATGACAACGCGGTCGATTTTCAGACCTACTCAACCTATTCAATTGCTACGGATACTCTAGGATTTGTTTCCAACCAAGCAAATGACACTATTCTGATTCAGGCGAAAACCGACTACCCACGCCCGGTATTGCAAAAAGTTATCGGTAATCTGAATGCACTTGGATACACCAAGGTGAACAAGAGTGATAATCCAGATATGAGGATCAACGTCTACATCGTCAACGATTTTAATCTCTTTCAGCAAGTGATCTATCCCGATTATTACTACCCTTCTTATTATGGTTATGGATATGGCTACGGATCATATTATGCCTATCCGTACGTGAACACGTATGCGACGAATACAGGATCGCTGGTTATTGAGATCCTTGATTTGAAAAATGTAACGCCGGATAACAAAGTCAAGGTTATCTGGGGTGCGTATATGGGTGATGTCTACAGCACCATCGATCTTATTAAACAATCTGAAAAAGCCATTGATCAGGCTTTTGTTCAATCTCCATATCTGCACAAATGATGAAGCGACATTTGACGATATTTTTCCTTTGCATCGCTGGCTTAACCCAAGCGCAGGATAATTACTTTTATTTCAACTGGGATGTCAATGTTCCTCTGGTAAATAAGACCTGGATCAGCTCGACGAGTACACGGGGAGCAAAGCTCGGCTTTCGGAAATTCATCGGCACTGAGAGCAAATTTTCTGCGGGTCTTGATGTAAACTGGGCTTATTACCAGGATTACAAACCTACAGAAACCTTTCAGCAGCCTGGAGGTGCAATAACGACAGACTATTTTAATGACATTTTTCAGCTGGGTATTGCGGCCAATGGCCAATATTATTTTCCTGTGGGAAACCGCGAGCACTTCTTTCCATATGCGGGCATTGGGCTGGGTGCCGGAATGAACAGCTATACCGTGTCATACAACATTTATACCGAGGAAGAAAACAGCTGGGGTTTCCTGGCGCGCCCGGAAGCGGGTATACTCGTCAGGATCGGTACACGGAGAAAATTGGGACTCATGGCCGCCGCGCATTATGATTTCTCCACCAGCAAAAGCGTGAGCTACGGGTATGATAACTTCATGAACGCTGGTTTTCAGGTTGGCATCATGCTGATGCAATGGTGACGTAACTAGCTGATTAATAACTCACAATTTTTTATCTGCCCGGCATCCCCACGCGGGGCCTTCTGTTATCTTTGCAGCATGTCGCAACAGATACTTATTCTAGATTTTGGTTCCCAGTACACTCAGTTAATTGCAAGAAGGGTAAGAGAACTCAATGTTTACTGTGAAATCCACCCTTTCAACAAAATACCGACAATCACAAAGGAAATTAAAGGGGTTATCCTTTCAGGTAGTCCTTGTTCGGTCCGGGATAAAGGTGCTCCAAGTGTCGACATGGCCGCATTTGCGAAAGTTCCGGTCTTGGGAGTTTGTTATGGCGCTCAGCTTATCGCTCACCAAAGCGGTGGAAACGTACTCCCGTCTCATCAGCGCGAGTACGGACGCGCGCGACTCACAACAGTCGATCACCATAATGAACTCTTAAAGGAAATTTCTCTCGACACCCAGGTCTGGATGTCGCACGCCGACACTATCGCGTCGGTGCCATCCGATTTTGAGGTCATCGCCAGCACCCCGTCTGTTGCTGTGGCAGCCTACAAAATTCAGAACAAAAACATATATGGAATTCAGTTCCATCCCGAAGTCACACATACTACAGAAGGCAAAAACCTTCTGAGGAATTTTGTGGTCCACATTTGTGGTTGCACGCAGGATTGGACTCCCGATCAATTTGTGGAATCGACCATTGCTGATCTGAAAGGAAAGCTCAACACAGATAAAGTGGTGATGGCAATATCGGGAGGTGTTGACTCTACCGTTGCTGCCATGTTGATCCATAAGGCAATCGGGAAGAACCTGCACTGTATTTTTGTTGACAACGGACTCCTTCGTAAGAATGAATATCAGCAGGTGTTGGATTCGTATCAACACATGGGTCTTAACATCACCGGTGTTGACGCAAAGGACAAGTTCTATTTTGCATTAAAGGGATTGTCCGAACCAGAAGCAAAGCGAAAAGCTATTGGAAAGACCTTCATCGATGTGTTCGATGAGGAAGCTCACCGCATAAGTGCTGTAAAGTGGCTTGGCCAGGGAACAATATATCCGGATGTAATCGAATCCGTTTCCGTTAATGGTCCATCGCAGACTATCAAGTCACATCACAACGTTGGTGGATTGCCTGATACGATGAAACTGAAGGTTGTTGAACCACTCAATACATTATTCAAAGACGAGGTAAGGATCGTCGGAAAGACTATTGGAGTTGATCCGACAATTTTAGGTCGCCATCCTTTTCCGGGGCCTGGACTGGGTATTCGTATACTTGGCGATATCACCCCCGATAAAGTTCGGATACTCCAGGAAGTTGACAGTATATTTATTGCCGGATTGCGCGAGCACGGCCTGTATGATAAAGTATGGCAGGCAGGAGCGATGCTGCTTCCGGTACAGTCTGTAGGTGTAATGGGCGACGAAAGAACCTATGAACGAGTAGTCAATTTACGGGCTGTAACGAGCACCGATGGAATGACTGCCGATTGGGCTCATCTTCCATACGATTTCCTGGCTAGTGTTTCCAGCGATATCATCAACAAAGTTAAAGGCGTTAACCGGGTTGTCTATGATATAAGTTCAAAGCCGCCGGCCACGATCGAATGGGAGTAGACATCCGTTCCGTTATTGCGATGCAAGACTTTTTGAACCCATAATTTTTTAAGATGCGAAAAGTTATATACATATTCTTAGCTATCCTTTTAATACAGATACCGTCGTTTGGTCAGATCGACTACACCAAACAGTATTTTAATGGGAAGAACCTGTTTCGAGAGGCCAAGTACAATCTGGCCATGGAGACGCTAAAACCTGTGATGGCTGCCGACAGAAGCAATCAGTATTCAGAATACGCTACTTTCTATTACGCACTTTCCGCATACAATCTTGGATACAAGTCACTGGCAAAAACAAATTTTAATCAGATCAAAACACTTCATCCCACATGGGACAAAATGGATGAAGTGAACTTCTGGATCGGCAAGATCAATCTCGAAGATAAGGACTACTTTCAGGGATTAAAAATGCTGTCGCAGGTTCAGGATAAGAATCTTCAGCCATCGATCGAAGCAATAAAGACGAAAAGCATCAGTGAAATTACTGATGTCGAAACCCTGAAGATGATGCGCGAAGAGTATCCAAAAGATGCAGTTGTAGCCAAAGTACTCGCGACGGCTTTGTCGAAAGATCTCGCCAATGCCGAAAGCAAGATAATGCTCGAGTCTTTAATAAAGGACTTCAATCTTCAGCGGACAGAGTTCATACCAGAGGCCCCCAAGACCTATTACAAAGACATTTATGCCGTTTCGGTTCTGCTGCCTTTTATGGTTAATACGCTTGACCCGTCACCTACTTTGAAAAGAAATCAAAGTGTGCTTGATCTGTACGAAGGGATGAAACTTGCAGTTGATACGCTTAGTAAGCAGGGAACGAAGATCAACCTGCGTGCATATGACACCGAGCGAAGCGTTGAACGAATCAAATCCATCCTGAATCATGACGAACTAAAAAACACCGACCTCATCATCGGACCATTTTTTCAGGAGGAAAACAAACCCATCGTGGATTTCTCACAGGCAAATAGAATTAATACTTTCAATCCGCTCCACAACAACAGCGAACTGATTGGAATAAACCCCTATGCATTCATGTATCAGCCCTCGCTGGAAGTGCTCGGAAAAAAATCCGGAGAGTTCCTGGCTAACTATTCGAAAAAGAAGACCTGCATGGTGTTCTATGGAACATCGAGGAGGGATTCCGTGCTCGCCGCTAATTTCGTTCAGTCGGCTTCTGAAAAAGGACTAAAGATCGTCTCGTCGAATAGATTAACAAAAGAAGGATCCAAGTCGGTGCTGACAATCCTTGCTACACCTACAGAGTACGATGAATACAGGTATGCAAAGCAGTTTACCTTAAAAAAGGATAGCCTGGGTTGCATCTTTGTTGCCTCGGATGATGCCTTGATCTACGCGAAAGTGATAAGCAGCATTGAAACACGTGGAGACCAGATCATCGTACTGGGTTCAGAAGCATGGCTGGATCAGAACACTGTCGACCTTGAAAAATATCACCATCTTCCCGTAGTACTTACGGCCCCAAATTACGCTGGTCTTGAGAAGCCGACATCAAAGGCGTTTAGGAGAAAGTTTATTAAGACCCATGGTCGAGCTCCATCGACATACGCCAGCGTAGGATATGAGTTGATGCTATTCCTGGGAAATCAACTTAAAAAACACGGTGTATACTTTCAGGATGGATTAACCAAGGATGGCGTCATTCCAGGTTATCTAACGGAAGGATACGACTACCAATTCGGCCGCAGCAATGCGCTCGTTCCTTTTATCAAATTCGATGAAGGAAGTGTGAAAGTGATTGAGAGGAGATAGCTATAATTGTATCTTCCAGACCTCAGCTATAAAATTTCATTATCATGGATTTTTCCCGTAGTCATACTCTTTTTGAAGGGGCGAAAAAGTTTATTCCTGGCGGTGTCAATTCTCCCGTTAGAGCATTCCGCGCAGTAGGAGGCAATCCGCTGTTCATAAAAAGTGCAAAAGGTGCTTACCTGTATGACGAAGATGGTAATGAGTTCGTCGATCTTATTAATTCATGGGGTCCTATGATCCTGGGACACGCGAATCCCGACGTCGAACAAGCCGTAAGGGAAGCATTGTCAGGATCTCCCTCATTTGGTGCTCCCACGGCGCGGGAAGCGGAAATGGCAGAGCTGATCTGCTCCTTGGTTCCATCAGTTGAGAAAGTCCGACTCGTGAACTCAGGCACGGAAGCCACTATGTCAGCCATCCGTGTTGCGCGCGCGTATACGGGCCGTGATAAGTTTATTAAGATGGAGGGATGCTATCATGGACATGGTGACTCTTTTCTGATTGCAGCTGGCAGCGGTGCAATGACGTTTGGTACTCCTGATAGTCCCGGTGTAACAAAGGGTACAGCAAAGGATACTCTGCTTTCTCCCTTCAACGATCTACAGACCATCACCAAGATTATTGATGACAACAAAAATGAGATCGCAGCTATTATCCTTGAGCCTGTCGTAGGAAATATGGGCTGCGTTGCCCCAGTCGCCGGATATCTGAAAGGTCTCAGAGATTTGTGTGACAAGCATAAGATCGTGTTGATCTTTGACGAAGTTATGACTGGATTCCGGTTGTCGCTGGGAGGAGCCCAGGAACTTTATAACGTAGTGCCTGACATGACCACCCTGGGGAAAATTATAGGGGGAGGTTTGCCTGTTGGCGCTTATGGGGGAAAGAAAGAGATCATGGACTTTGTTTCACCGCTGGGCCCTGTTTACCAGGCCGGTACTTTGTCCGGAAACCCGTTGGCAATGGCGGCGGGATTAGCTATGCTCAAGCAACTTCAGAACAATCAATCTGTTTATGATTCAATAAACAAGTCAGGAACATTGCTTGCTGATGAACTAAGGAAGCAACTTAAGGAGACAGGGGTCAAGGGTTCGGTGAATCAGGTTGGTTCGATGTTCACGCTTTTTTTTGGGGATAAGCCAGTGACAGATTTCGACAGCGCGAAGGGATGCGACACAAAAAGATTTGCTGCGTATTTTCAATCAATGTTACGTCAGGGAATTTACCTGGCGCCATCGCAATTTGAGGCAATGTTCATATCGTCGGCGATAGACGACCAAATAATCGAACGCATTTTGACCACGAGCAGAACTGCCCTTGCAGAGGTCTGATCAACTGAAACGGGTAACCGAAATAAGTAGAGTTGGCTGACTCGATTTGTGTCAAAAACCAGGCAATTTCATACATTGATGACGTTTGATTTTTTAGGGCGCTCCCTTCATTACTTTTCTTTTCAACCTATTATTACTTAACTTTTCAGCGAATCCTCTCTTGGGTCTTTATAACCACCAGTAACCGCAATGAGAAATCGTGCGCTTAAGTTTACAATAATCTTTGCATCTGCCGGACTTATTATCACCCTACTCATCGCTTATGTTGAGCGCGGGATGTTCAGTACCTACAGGCAGAATGTTCCATATCTGACGTTACTTGACAATGTCAAAAACCAGGTAACAAAGTCACACCTCTGGCTGGAAGAACTCATCGCAGGTGACGCCAGCCTTAACTATGAGCGCGACGTTCAGCAACCGCTGGCGGCTTCCCTGACTAATCTCCAGGGCGCTTATGACGGAAAAGTTACCGAGCTCGGAACTTTTACCGACGTTAATGACGAGGAAAAAAGAGCCATTCTAAAGGAAGCGATCTTCGACCTGGAAAAATTGATTGAAGCGGCTGATGGTCGCTGGAAGCATAAGAATGAAACTACTGTTGCCGCCACCGACAGCACTATGGCTGTTGTTGTGAGCAAAGCCGGAGACAATCTCGACCAGGCTTTTGACGCATCCTTTGAACAATTTCAGGCGACGATGGATAGACTTGGAGTGCATGTTGATCAAAACTTAAAATCTGATTCCTCCTATTTAAATTTTGTTTCCTGGATCTCAATTGCATTGTTAGTCGCTGCCTTCGTTGCATTGTGCGTACTGCTCTACAGGCTTCAGAGCAACTCAAGCAAACTGGTGGTTGAGCATGAAGCCAGACTTCAACAACAGGGACGCGCGGTTACCTCGCTCTCTGGATTTATCGAAGCGATTTCATCAGGCAATTACGGTGCTGAACTCAGTCTCGAAGATGACGGCGCAAACCTAGGCACTACGTTGCTTACAATGCGGGACAAACTAAAAGTTAATGCTGAAGATGATCGCAGGCGCAATTGGTCAACATCAGGATTAGCGCAAGTGGGAGAAATCCTGCGTGTATCCACTGCGTCGATCGCAGACCTGTATGATAATATCATCAAGTTTGTTGTAAAGTATACAAAGAGCAATCAGGGAGGACTGTTCATTCTGAACGAAGAGAATGAAACTGATAAATCCCTCGAACTGGTGTCGTGTTATGCCTTTGAAAGAAAAAAATATCTCAGCAAAAAGATCGGGCTTGGCGAAGGATTGGTCGGCCAATGTTACTTGGAAGGAGAGAAGATATATCTATTGGAAGTACCACAGGAGTACATCACGATAACGTCAGGTCTTGGAGGAGCGGCGCCTAATGCATTGCTGCTTGTTCCATTGAAGATAAATGAGAAGATCTTTGGCGTTCTTGAGCTTGCCACATTTGGGAAGTATGAAAGTCACGAGGTCGAGTTGGTGGAGAAACTGACGGAAAGTATTGCTTCGACCATTTCGTCGGTTCGCGTGAGCGAGAGCACGAGGATATTGCTTGAAAAAACCCAACAGCAGGCAGAGGAAATGCGCGCGCAGGAAGAGGAGATGCGCCAGAATATGGAAGAGCTTGAAGCTACCCAGGAAGAGATGCGGCGCAAAGAAAAGCACATCCAGAATATGCTGGATGGTGAAAAGAGTCGAAACGAGATCAGCAATAAAAACCGTCAACTCTTGATGGAGCTGACCAAGAACAAGGATATACAGGAGGGAAAATGGGATACTGCGCTTGAGAAGATGACAAGTGCGATTTCGAGGCAAATAAATGTTTCGCGTTGTAGTATATGGATGTACAAGGCAAGGGAGAATAAGATCATTTGTGAAAAGTTGTATCAACAAGGTAAGACCAATTTCGAATCCGGCATGGTATTATCAGGCCGCGACTATCCCGGATATTTTGAAGCTGTTTCAAGTGAAGAGATAATAGTGGCCAAGGATGCGCACGCCCACGTGGCGACTCGCGAGTTCTCGGAAGGTTATTTACGGCCGTTGAGAATTGAATCCAGACTTGACATTCCTTTCTTTATTGAAGGAAAGATAGCTGGTGTGATTTGTTGCGAAAATCAAAACGAGCAGAAAGAATGGACAGATGAGAGTATCGAATTCCTGAAGTCGTGTGCAGACCTGATAACGGTAACGTACAATACCGCAAAGATTAATCAGATGCTCGACCAGCTAAGCAATGATCAGGAAACGATGCAGACCATAATTGATAATATACCGCGCGCGGTCTTCTGGAAAGACAAGGATTTGAAATTCCAGGGATGTAACCGGATATTTGCTGATGTAGCCGGTCTGAAATCACCGCGGGATCTTGTTGGAAAGACCGACTATGACATGCCCTGGAAAGAACATGGAGACGCCTACCGCGCCGATGACGTGGCAGTAATGAATAGCCGTAAGGCACGTCTCGACCTGGAAGAACGGAATGTGAATAGCGAGGGAGTTGAATCTTGGGTGATGGTTAGTAAAGTACCGGTTATGAATAAGCACGGTGAAGTGGTGGCGGTGCTGGGAATGTTTGAGGATATTACACAAAGGAAACGCAAGGAAGCAGAAATGACAGCGAACATGAAGGAGCTGGAGGAGTTGCGGAAATTGGTGGCTAAAACGCAAAAAATTAGCTGATTTTTTAGATTAAGTATTACCTCTGTCAGGTAGACCGTATTCAGTATAGATATTTTTTAACGGGAGATTTATTACTTTTACTATCTAATACCCAACTAATTAGGTTATGAACCATCGTTTTTTAATCTCAATAGCTGCGTTTCTGGCGGTGTCCGTCAGCCTTTTTGCGCAGGGTGAACGAAAGGACAAAACTGCGGTTACGTATGAGGAACTCTACGACGAGCCCTACTCAGTTAACAAGCTTTTCGTAGGCTTTATTCCTTTATATGCCGACATGTTCGTGACAAACGTCAACGCCGGATATGGAGCTGAGGCCATTTATTACCACAAGGACAAGTTTAATATCCGCGTACATTTCCGCAAAACTTACAGCCAGCAATTCTATGATTTCGCCCGCGACCTTGCTTCGAAGAAGAGCGATGTCGATAACCGGACTGAGATATACAACTATTATGAATTCGGGGGTACGTACCACATCAAAGACTTCGAAGAAAGCTCAAAGACAAAAATGTTCCTTTACAAGAACAGCTATAAGGGCAACAAATGGGCTGCAAGAGTTCCGTTGAATGCCGAAGTACCCTGTAAAGTGCGTAAAATTTACGGCGTCCGTTTGGGTGGTGTAATTTGGGATAGCTCCACCGATCTGGGCCGCGCGCTGGAAAAACAAGATATGTCAAACGCCGACTTGAAAAATGAAGAGGGGGTGGGTCTACCGGAAACAATCTTTGTAAGTGGAAGGAATGAATCTTTCGACGTGTTCAGCAACATTGCGTCAAAAGGTCTCTATATAGGAGGATCCATGACCTGGATCAAGAACGTCGCAGTAAACTTCGATAAGTTTGAAGAGGGGATAGATGACCTGATCTTCACTGTGTACGTTGATGCGCTTTATTCGCCTTCATTGGAAATCGATGATGTTGTATACGTTGACGAAGATACTTCCAGCCCTACATTCGGAACTCATACTTATGATGTAAGTCCGTTGGAAATAAAGAAATTTGGCTTCCGTGCTGGTATGGACGGCCGATTTAACCGAATGTTTAGCTGGTCCTACGGTGGTGAGATTGGCTATCGCCCCACTGTCGGAGGAAGAGGTTTCTACGCCATGTTAAAGATTGCCTTCCCGGTATTTGGAACCAACCTTGATTACAAGGTAGAATCATTTGGAAAATAACTCTTGAGAGCCTCCACATGATTAGGTCTCATGTCCTGTGATATTCTTATCAAAAACATCCGGGGCATAGCCCAGGTGAGAGAGAACCATCAAGGCGTCGTTGCCGGAATTTCTATGGCGACGCTACCTGTTTTACCCGATTCCTACATTATTTTGAAAGACGGGCTGATCCTTGATTACGGCCCCATGAGGGACCTGCCAACAGCTAAGGGTTCCGTTGAGATTGATGCATCAGGTTGTTTCGTATTACCTTCATTTGTCGATTCGCATACGCACCTTGTCTTTGCAGCAAGCAGGGAGGAAGAGTTCGTTATGAAGATCAAGGGAGCAACTTACGCCGATATCGCGGCGAAAGGCGGTGGCATCCTGAACTCTGCCCGGAAACTTCAGCAAACATCGGAAGATGAGCTGTTTGAACGCACCCTGAAACGGGCCGATGAGATAATGCGGACCGGTACCGGTGCCGTTGATATAAAAAGCGGCTATGGATTAACAACTGCCGATGAGTTGAAGATGCTCAGAGTTGCAAGGCGTATTGGCGTCGAGACACCGCTAACGGTTAAAACAACCTTCTTAGGCGCTCATGCAATCCCGCAGGAAACCACGAAGGAAAAATACATTGAATTGGTTATTAACGAAATGATTCCGGCGGTCGCGGAAGAAAAACTCGCTGATTATATCGACGTGTTTTGCGAAACAGGTTTTTTCACTGCGGATGAGACCGAGAGGATAGTAAATGAAGGTAAACGATTTGGCATGAAACCACGTATTCACGCCAATCAGCTGAATCGTTCGGGTGGGGTACAGGTTGGAGTTAGAACAGGAGCTATAAGTGTGGACCATTTGGAAAACATAGGAGAAGAAGAGATAGTGGCGCTGCAGGGGAGCACGGTAATCCCCACAGCTTTGCCAGGGGCTGCATTTTTCCTTGGACTTCCTTTTCCGCCAGCGCGACAAATCATCAACGCAGGTCTTCCTATGGCAATCGCGTCAGATTATAATCCCGGGAGCGCTCCCAGCGGGAACATGCCATTCGTTATTGCACTTGCGTGCATTAGGATGAAGATGACCCCGGAAGAAGCTATAAATGCCGCAACGTTGAATACAGCCTGTGCGTTGGAAATCGACGACAAGCTTGGAAGTATTACACGAGGGAAAGTTGCAAACTTGTTAATTACCCGGCCAATCCCATCGCTTGCATACATTCCCTACTCCTTCGGAGCTACACTCGTTGATAAAGTTATTTTGAACGGTAAGTTAGTGGCCTAGATATCATATCAAGTGCGTATCACCTGCACGGAATGCGTTATCTCTGATTTAAGTGACGATGCGACAGAGCAGTATTTTTCCAACGATAATCCCGCAACTTTGAATAACTCTTCCTCCGTGACATCGGGAGATGTAATTATATACTTGCAATGAATGGCAGTTACCCACCGCGGCGTGTCCGTGTTTCTGGTGGCTTCCGTTTCAATCTGAAAATCGAGGATATGCTTCTTTCTTTTCTTCAGCATTATTACAATATCTATAGCACCACACGCAGCCACTGATGACAGCAACATTTCAACCGGTGATTGGCCATGTTTTACCCCTTGTGCCCGCATATCGATCATCACTTTGTTTCCATACTTGTTTGAAGCTTCATATAGCTCCTCTTCTATCATTCGGGTAATAATTTTCATTAAGATGTGTTTTTTGCCCGCTAAACTTACAACATATTTGATTACAGGAATGGCTGTTCTATTTTTGATGAATACAACTTATATTAACCGATATTAGAGGACATGCATATTTCCGAAAAGGTTAAGCAGAAGATCAGAGATGTCAGAGACTACCCCAAGCCTGGAATAGTTTTTAAAGACATTACACCGGTACTTGCCGATCCTTCCCTGTTTAGGGACGTAGTTCGTGAGATGGTTGCAGCGCTTAAAGGGCAGGAGATTGATGCGATTGCGGCAGTCGAGGCGCGTGGTTTTATTTTGGGTTCCGTGCTCGCCCATGAATTGAACTGCGGTCTTATACCTGTTCGGAAAGCTGGAAAGTTGCCTTATCGAACGCGTAGTCAGACGTATGACCTGGAATATGGCACCGCAGCGATCGAAATGCATGAGGATGCTTTTTCAAAAGGCTCGCGGGTGCTGGTTCATGATGATTTGCTGGCCACGGGTGGTACGGCAGGGGCAACTGCAAGTTTGATTCAGGATTTGGGCGGTGTGGTGGCAGGATTTTCGTTCCTGATCAATCTAAGTTTCCTGCCTGGAGAGCAAAATTTAACGAAGCGCTTTGGTCTTAAACCCCAGTATCTGGTCAGTTATTAACGATACCATTATTTTTGGATAATTATGTCGGACGTATTACAAATCCCGATGTTCCCACTTGCCATACTTCCGCTTCCGGGAGAATTGGTACCCCTTCACATTTTTGAGCCGCGCTACAGGCAACTATTGCAGGATGCTGAGATAAACGATATTAATTTCGGAATATATTTCAGCCACGAAAGCAATGAACAAAAGCTTGGATCTCTGATGAAGCTGGAAAGCGTGATTAAACGGTATCCTGGGGGAGAGGCGGATATCATTGTTAAGTGCGAGGACATATTCAATATGAATCTGCTTCTAAGAAAGTACAAGTCGAAAATGTACCCTGGCGGTGATGTAAAGGTTTGGAATGTTGAAAAGGATACATTTCCAGGCCCAGAGTTGTACGATCTTTTTCTGTCTTATCTTAAACAACGTAATATAAACCAGCATTTGACGATTTTTAACCTTTATCAAATCGCCAACGAACTAAGTCTGGATATCAGCGATCGTTACAAATTCCTGACTGCTGCCGACGATAAGAGGGAAGCATTCATAATCAATCGCGTCAAGTTCCAGATGCATATCTTGCATCAAGAAGAGCAGAGCAAAGACAATTATCATCTGAATTAGATACATTCAGGTGGCAACTATCCCATCATAAAATCGTAGTAAAAACTTTTGAGTTGATATCGCATCTACTTTGAATTGTTTTCGTTACAGCGATCCTTCCAATTCTTCGTCACAATATTGAAATCGTTTTAGTGTGTAACCTAAACGTTAACATAAATTAACAATTGAACTGCAACCTTCACCTGAGTGAGGCCGTCTTAAGTGTGTGTTAAAAACAATACTCTTATGAAAAAGACCCTCTCTGTTTTAGTTGTGCTAATGGTAGTTAGCAGTGTAGTGTTTGCGCGTCGAATGGAAAATCCTGGAGCTTCTCCAAGTGCGGCAGTAGTTAAAAGTGGATCCACCTTTAAGTTATACTATAAAGGCTCTGAGCAGGCTGATGTGAAGGTTTCCATCCGCAACGGTAGCGACCAACTGATATTCTCGGAAACCATAAAGAACGTGGAAGGATTCGTTAGACCATATAATTTTTCCAGCCTTCCTGAAGGTGAATACACAATTCAGATCTCCGACAAGTCCGGACGTCAGATTGAAAAGATCACTTATAAGCAGGAAAAAGACGAAGCATTGGCTCATTTACTCAAAGTTGCCGGAACCGATGCGAAATATCTCCTAACTGTGTCTAACAGAGGAGAAAGTGATGTCACGGTAAAGATATACGACAGTTCGAACAACGTGATATACAACAAGACGGAAATAGCGTCTAAAGACTTCGCCAGAATATATAACCTTGAAAAAATTGATGGCGATTTCACTTTCGAAGTCTCCGACGCAAAAGGAACAACTTCCCTCCGTCGCTAAACCAAGGTATCATTGAATTATCCCCGAAAGGCAACAAGTTGTTGCCTTTTTTTTATGCCACCCCCCCGACCCCCTTCAGTGGAGAGAATGTTCTTTAGCTTTAAGAATAAAATCAAGCATTGCTCATTAGTCATTACTTATTCACTATTCATCATTCATCATTCTCTACTTAACCTTATACTTATACCCTATACCCTATACCTTATACCCTATACCCTATCGCAAACGTTGTAACTATTTAATCACTCATGCTCACGATTGCGCTGGCTGTTTCCATATCGTTTTCTCCGGTATTGCTCATAATTTTTTACGCAAACGATATTTAACCAATAAAAACAGGTTTCCTTACAACTTACGGCCTCGTAGTATACCCCACCCGTATATTTGTACATAACAAAACACAAAAACGACTATGAACACAAAATCACTTTACATCGCAGCCCTTATAGTAATGGCTGGCGCAGTAACAGCAGTCGGAAAGGATGAACCACGCAACGCCGGATTGGCGGTTGTATCTGTAAAAGGATCTGAAATATTCAAGGTTATTTATAAAGGCGAGAGCTCAGCTAGAGTAAAATTGAATGTTTACAATTCTTCTTCACAGGTCATCTTTTCTGAAACCGTAAACAGCAACGGAGGCTTTATCCGCCCGTTGAACTTTAGCGGTCTCTCATTCGGTGAGTACACTATCGAACTAACCGATGCGTCCGGAAAGAAGAGCGAGAAGGTTAACTATCAGCCAGTGAAAACTGGTAGCAACGTACACATCACAAAATTGGCTGAAGGTGGCAAGTACCTTTTGTCGGTTGCTCATAATGAGGGTGAGACCGTGACGGTTAAAATCTTTGACGAGGCAAGTAACCTGATCTTCACCGATACAAGATCGGATGCAGGTGACTTCGCTAAACTGTACAGCCTTAAGAATGTGGTCGGTTCAGTGACATTCGAAGTGTCAAATAGCTCTGGCCGCATCAAGACAGCTACCTTTTAATCTCTGTAAAAACTCCTGTAGCAGAGGCTGCCAATTTCTGGCGGCCTCTTTTTTTATATAGGCGGAGCAATCATCGACGGATACTTTCTTCCTTATCTGCATTGAGTAATTTAACTTGAGACCTTAAATTACCTTCTATGGCGAAATTATTGTTGTCTTTCGGGGTTTTGATCCTGTCCTCGTCGATCTGCTTTTGTCAGGATCTTGAACGGCTCCACCAGGCGGAAGATTTTACAGCAGAAAATCTTTTCACGAATAATATTGAAGGACCGGCTTTTGATAAGAATGGCAACTTGTATGTCGTGAATTTTCAAAAGGATGGCACCATTGGCATGGTAAAAGCTGATGGTTCGGTCGAATTGTTTGTCACATTACCGGAAGGCAGTACGGCTAACGCTATTCAATTCGATAGCAAAGGGACCATGTATCTTGCTGATTTCACCGGCCACAATGTGCTAAAGGTGGACATGAAAACAAAAAAAGTCGATGTGTATGTCCACAACGACAAGTTTAACCAGCCGAACGACATTTGCATAAACAAAAAGGATCAACTTTTTGCGTCTGACCCCAACTGGAAGGAAGGAACTGGCAAGCTTTGGCGTATAGACAAAGGTGGAAAGGCTGTTTTACTGACGGACCAAATGGGCACCACCAATGGAATCGCGCTTAGCCCGGACGAGAAAATACTCTACGTGAATGAAAGTGTTCAGCGCAAGATTTGGTCTTTTGCAGTTGACAAGAAAGGGAATCTATCCAATAAGACTCTACTTGCAGAATTTCAGGATTTTGGATTTGATGGTATGAAGTGTGACAACCTGGGCAACCTTTATGTCGCACGTTATGGGAAGGGAGTAATTGCCGTCCTTGATTCGAAAGGTAAACTGATCCGGGAGGTTGAACTTAAGGGCAAAAGGTGCAGTAACCTGGTTTTTGGCGGTATGAATGGTAAGCTGGTCTTTGTAACGTTACAGGACAGGAAAGGAATGGAGAAGTTCAGAAACGACATTCCTGGCAAAGGCTGGTAGAATTGCCATCTAGTGCTATGTTAAGGTTGAAATGACGTTTGACTTATGAGCTTCTTGGAGGAAGAAGGTTTTGAAATTAGAAAGGAAATGCATTTTACCGCAGAGGGAATGCGGGCATCAGCAGGACTCATTCGTGAGAAGCACAGGGAGATTCGTTTGCTTTGACTTGATAGTGCATCTGATGCGCGGAGGGCGCAGACTGCAGTTCTGATCGGTTGCAGTCGCGCGAGGTTGGTCATAGGTAGTCAGGACCGTCGCGGAAAAAAGAAAGTTCTGATACCCTAAATCCAAGCAAGGCGCGACTACGCCCCATGGGACCTGCGCTTTGCGGCCTTTGCGAATTAGGTACGTTTTCAA
>Ga0193738_1000181_pt1 | contig 44029 bp, 47 predicted proteins | sample L2a1metaG_FD_144927 | JGI IMG/M metagenome (GOLD analysis project Ga0193738, IMG submission 144927) | Soil microbial communities from a riparian zone of the East river system, Colorado, United States - L2a1 | ecosystem: Environmental > Terrestrial > Soil > Riparian zone | place: USA: East River... | reverse complement strand
TGCCGATCGCGGATGCCCCAGAGTGGTTGTTGGAGGCGATCGAGGCGCTGGTCGAGCGACATGGCGGCGTGGCTGGCGGCCCTCGCACGCAGACGGCATCAGGCGCCGGTACCGACGCCTTCGGCAACCAGACTGACGGCCGCGAGGAGTACATGACAAAGCTTGTGTGGGCGGCTGTGATCGGTCTGCGCCGCGATAGTCCTATCCCGCCAAGCAACAGCGACCGTGACGCGGTGTGGGCAGATTACGAGCGTAACACCCGCTCCCGGCTCCCCGACGACGCCAGAACCAACACCGAGCGGCTGGAGGAGGAAGGCCGCGGGCCGAGCCTGTTCGCCAACAAGTGGCGCCGCGCGGTCAAGAAGTGGGACACGAAGGTCGCCGAGGAGGCTGGCAAGCCCAAGCCGGGGGAGTTCGAACCCGAGCCGGAGGCGACCCCGCAGGTTGACCCTGCCACCGGCCAGCCGCTGCCGCTGGTGCTGACCGCGGCGCAGTTCGTGGCGGGCTTCACCCCACCGGCCTACCTGATCGATGGCATCCTGCAGCGGGGCTACCTCTACAGCCTGACGGCGCGCACCGGGCATGGCAAGACGGCGGTCGCCATGTACGTCGCCCAGTGCATTGCCCGCGGCGAGGCCATGCACGGCAAGGAGGTCAAGGCGGGGACGGTGCTGGTGCTGGCCGGCGAGAACCCGGACGACATAAGGGCGCGGTTTCTGGTGTTGGCGGACGCCTACGGGTTCGACGCTGAGCGGGTCAAGATGCGGTTCATCGCCGGCGTGATCGACATCGCGGCCCAGATGGCCGTGATCGAGGCTGCCGCGGCCGAAATCGGCGACCTGATCCTGGTCATTGTCGACACCGCCGCAGCCTACTTCAGGGGCGACGAGACCAACAGCAACAGCCAGCAGGGGGCCTACGCCAGGGTGCTGCGACGCCTGACCTTCCTGCCCGGCAAGCCGGCTGCTCTGGTGTGCTGCCACCCCGTCAAGAATGCCGTTCAGGACAACCTGCTGCCGATGGGCGGGTCCGCTTTCCTCAATGAGGTCGACGGGAACCTGACGCTGTGGGCGGATGCCGAGAAGCAGGTGACACTGCACTGGCTCGGCAAGTTCCGGGGGCCGGAGTTCGAGGCGCTGTCGTTTGATCTGAGGGTGGCCGAGAGCGCCAGGGTGCATGACGCCGAGGGGCGCCTGATGCCGTCCGTGGTCGCCGTTCCGATCGCCGAGGCCACGATCGAGGAGGGCCGGCGGAAGCTGGAGAGCGACGAGAACCGAGTGCTGCGGATCCTAGCCGCCAGCCCCAATGCATCCTTCTCTCATATCGCCACCAGGGCCGGGTTCGAGGTCGAGGGGCGCCCGAGCAAGGCCAAGGTGCAGCGCGTAATGGCGAACCTCGTCCAGTACAAATTCGCCGTGAAGCATCGTAGCGGGAAATACAAAATCACCGAAAAAGGCGAGAAGGAAATTGGCTTGGGAGGCTTTGAATGATTGCTGAGAAACGTGAACAAACAGTAGACAAATCGTATCGAAAAAAATCGATACGATTTGGGTTCCATTTGTCATCGTATCGGGGTCGATACGAACCGATACGAACCGATACGAATCCTTCCAACGCCTTGGGATCGCTTGGTTATTTCGTACCGCTTCAGCGATACGAACGACCTGATGGTCGTCGTATCGTATCGCTGGGTTTACTAGGGGGGTACGGGGGGATTTTTTCAAAATGGCGAAGGTAAAAGACACCCGCCCCCTCGGCTCACCCCAAAGCTGGGCCAGAACACCAGGCACCCTGATCGTCGGCCAAGGCGCAATCGATGGCGCCGACCAGGTGGCGGTCGAGGCCGAGGCGAAGTGGGGCGCCGGGCGGCTGCGCCTGCTGGTCAGCCCGGAACTGCGCGAGAAGTTCGACCGGCAACGCTACCTGTTCAACCAGGCCATCTGGCACGGCGACCTCGAATCCGTCCGGGTCCAGTCCGCCCGCATGGCGTCAGCATGGCGGGCGCTCGACGCCGCAGCGGAAGCTGGACAATGTCCGCATCTGGACCCAGCCGTCTGGGAAGCCCGCCTCGAGGACGGCACCGTGGCGGCGATCGTGCGCTCCCCCGAGGACGCCCTAGCCCACTTTCGCCAAGAGGCTTCGGCGGGGCAAGCGCGTAAGCTCGTCGTCTACACGCTCGAGGAAATCGCCCGCATCATCTCCCATCACGGCGCCGTGAACGAGGCCAAGCTGGTCTGGCCCGGCGCCACCGTCGAAGCCGTCCGCCGCCCGCACGATCCCCTCGACGACATCCGCGACACCCTCGGCGGCATCGACGACCCGCTCGATGATCCCATCCCGAACCTCGGAGCGTAGCGCCATGACCCGCCGCAAATCCCTCGCCAGCCGGGAGCCGTCAGGCAAGGTCCGGCGACCACCCCGCGCCGACCCAACCCTGCCGTCCCCCACCGAAGTCAGGCGCATGATCGACGCCGCCAGGCAGGGCTTCCGCGACCCTGTCTGGGGAAGCATGCTCGGCGTGCTGCATGCCCGCGGCAAAATCACCGACGCTCAGTTTGCCGCCGGCTGGCGCTGGACCGTTCTCGCCAGCGACTACTCACTGGCCTGTCTCGCGCCGCGCCAGCCCCGGTCGGCCAACCTCAATCCCGCCGGTGGCCAGCCCCCGGACCCGGATAGCGCACAGGGCCTCAAGGAAGCCCAGCGGCACACCCACACCAAGCACCAGTACCTCGCCGCCCGCGCCGCGCTCAACGCATCAGGCGCCCCCGCCAGGCTCGCCGTGGCCGAGGTTTGCGAGAATAACCTGATGGTCGACGGCGTCCAGCAGCTCGCCGACCTCAACCGCGGCCTCTCAGCCCTCTCAGCCTTCTGGAATCGCAGGACAAAATAGGAACTCAAAATAACATTCCCGCGTTGCAGCCGCTGCACCGTATTGTACCTTGGTACAGTGTTGACTTCCCGACATAAGCAGTGTCCGGTGTGCATCGAGACACCCGCGCCAAAAACGCGGGTTTTTTCATGGACTTAGCTGGATGATTGTAATCATTTAGGCTAAATGTTCCATAATCTTCCCAAATAGTTGAGGCTTCAAAACAAGTGACCTTCGTCAAGGGCAAATCAGGCAATCCAGGCGGTCGACCAACAGAAAAGCCGTTCGCCGACGCGCTCAAGATGGAAATCGCCGCGGCCGGCAGCGATCAAAAGGCGCTCCGCGCCATCGCCCGCAACCTGATCGCGCTCGCTCAAATGCCGAGCAGGCTTGGCGTTGCATCGGCGGACATTATCGCTGATCGGCTCGACGGCAAGCCGGCGCAGGAAAGCAACGTAACAATCGAGAAGCGAGATGCAACAGACTGGACCCTTGCGGAACTGGTCGACTTCGTCCGTGAGCGACGAGCAGATAGAACAAGAGATCGAGCGCCGCGTCGAGGCGCAGACGAGCCTGATCAACTTCACTGAATATACGTTTCCGAAATACCGAACTGCAAAACATCACCGCGCGATCGCCGAACAACTCGAGCGCGTCGAACGTGGTGAAATAGATCGGCTGATGTTGCTGGTGCCGCCACGGCACGGCAAATCAGAACTGGCTTCGCACCGCTTTCCTGCATGGTTTCTCGGGCGCCAACCTGACAAACAGTTTCTCTCCATCTCCGCAACCGAAAGCCTCGCAAGTGATTTCGGACGCGCAGTGCGAAACACGATCTCATCCCCTGAATACAAATCAATCTTCCTCAATCCAACTGAACTCGCAGAAGATAGCCAGGCGCGAGGCAAGTGGCACACTTCGGCTGGCGGCATTTATTATGCGATGGGCATTGGCGGCTCGGTTCTCGGCCGCGGCGCTGATTGCATGCTCATCGATGATCCGTATGCGTCGATGCAGGACGCGCTGTCAGAACTCACACGCAAGACAGTTTGGGATTGGTACACGGGCACGGCGTACAATCGGTTGATGCCTGGCGGCAAGATCATCGTCATCAATCACCGCATGCACGAAGATGATTTATGTGGCGCTCTGTTGGCGCAGCAAGCGGCCGGTGGCGATACCTGGGAAGTGGTCGAGCTGCCGGCTATTGCTGAAGATGGATCCGCGTTGTGGCCTGATGCGTATCCCATCGAAGCACTCGAGCGTATCAAGCGAAACTCTCAGGCTCGCTTTTGGTCCGCGTTGTACATGCAAAGACCATCGCCTGATGAGGGTGATTATTTCAAAGTCGATTGGTTGAAGCCGTATGACAAAGCACCAGCCGCCGGAACGCTTAGAGTTTATGGTGGATCCGACTACGCAACGACTAGTGATGGCGGGGATTATACGGTCCATGCAGTCGTTGGGATTGATCCGGAAGGGCGAATGTATTTGCTCGATGTGTGGCGCAAGCAGGCATCGAGCGATGTCTGGGTCGAAGCCTTCTGTGATCTCGTCATCGAACACAAGCCGATCGGCTGGGCCGAAGAAACCGGCCAAATTAAAAGCGGTGTCGGGCCGTGGATTGATCGGCGCCAGCGCGAGCGCAAAGCTTGGGTCTACCGCGAGCAATTCCCGACGCGGGGCGACAAAGCTGTGAGGGCGCAGTCGATGCGAGGCCGTATGGCACTGGATGGTTTGTATGTCCCGATGCACGCATCGTGGTATCCGGCGCTGCGGAGCGAGCTACTGTCATTTCCCGCGGGGAAGCACGATGATATGGTCGACGCGCTCGGCCTCGTCGGCCAGCTACTCGATCGAATGATGTCGGGCGAGCATCCGGCAAGGGCGCCGAAGCCGGAGAACGCAAGCGGCTACCGCAGCCATGAGAGCGAAGTGCGCGCGAACCATCTTTCGTTGATAGGGTGATGTGATGAGCGAGAGTGAATTGGAAAAAGGCACCCGCCGCATATGGGAAGAGTGGGATGCTGAGAGGCTGCGTGAAGGCCGTCCTGATTTGACGAGATCCGGCATGCTTGAGCAGCGGAAGCGTGAAATGGAAATAGCGTCAGCACTGCGGCTGATGAAGGCAACCACAAAGCACTAATGCCAGCATCACCAGGCTACTCAACCGGGGCACCGTTCGCAGGCACCGGCAGCACAGCCGTGGCCGTAACAGGCGCGCCCAAGCAGGAATACTGGTCGCTCGAGAAATGCCGCAAGAGTTACAGCAACTATCTCGACAATAAGCAGGAAGAAATCTCCGAGCAGAAGAACGCGCGGCGCTACTACCACGGCGCGCACTGGACCGACGCGCAAATCAAGGAACTGAACAAGCGCAAGCAGCCGGTGGTGACGTTCAATCGCATCGCCCGCAAGCTCAACGGCGTGGTCGGTCTGATCGATCGGCTCAAGCAGGATCCGAAGGCGTATCCGCGCACGCCGAAGCACCAGGAGGGCGCCGAGTTGGCGACCGCGGTGATCCGGGCCGTGTTGGACATAGGCAACTGGAATGCGAAGGCGCCGGAGGTGGCGCTGGACGCTGCCGTAGAAGGTCTTTCCGGCATCGTGATTGAGTTGGGCGAGCAGGATCAGCAGGGCAATTACAACGTCGATTTCAACCCGGTCGAGGTGGATAGCTTCTTTTACGACCCGCGAAGCTATCGCAACGATTTCTCCGACGCGCGGTTCATGGGCGAAGCGAAGTGGCTGGATCTCGAGGCGGCGCAGGAGTTATTTCCCGACCATGCCGAGGAGTTGGCGGCGACGAGCGAGAACACCAGCGACCTGACCACGAACCCCGATCGGGAAAGCAAATGGTTCATGATGGAGGGCGGCAAGCAGCTCGTCCGCCTGGTCGACTGCTGGTATCTGCACAAGGGGCGCTGGTGCTGGACGATGTTCACCGGCAGCATGATCCTCGACAGTGGCGAGAGTTATCTGTTTGACGAGAAGCTGAAGCCGATCTGCCGCTACATCATGTTTTCCTGCAACGTCGACCATGATGGCGATCGGTATGGCTTCGTGCGCAACATGCGCTCGGCGCAGGACGAGTACAACGCGCGGCGATCGAGGGCACTGTTTACGGCCAACAGCCGGCGCCTGATTATGACGCAGGGCAGCGTGAGCGACATCGAGCGGGTGCGGCAGGAGTGGTCGCGGCCGGACGGCGTGGTTGTAACCAACGCGCGGACGCCGGACGAGGGCATCAAGAGCGATGACCAGTCGTTCGATTTTGCGGGCCAACTCAAGTTGATGGAAAATGCCATTGCCGAGTTGGACAATTACGGGCCGAACCAGGCGCTGATCGGCGACATCTCCAACCAGAGCGGCCGCGCTATTCAATTGCTGCAGCAGGCCGGCATGGCCGAGTTGGGGCCGTATATCCTGGGCTATCGGGGCTGGAAGATCCGGGTTTACCGGGCGTTATTCTCTGCGGTGCAGCGGTATTGGACCGGCGAGAAGTGGGTGAGGGTGACGGACAACGAGGGCGTTGCGCAGTTCGTGCAGGTGAACGGGCAGCAGATCGACCCGATGACGGGTCAGCCGCAGATGGTGAACGCGATCGGCGAACTCGACGTCGACATCATCATGGACGAGGGCAGCGACACCATCAACGCGCAGCAGGACGTCTACGAGACGCTGACGCAGATCATGCCGAGCATCGCTCCGATGCTTAAGCCGCAGGAGGCCGCGGCCGCGGTGAGCATCCTGGTGGAAAGCTCGAGCCTTAGTGCGACGGCGAAGAAAACCTGGCGGGACGCGACGCAGCAGCAGCCCGATCCGGCGCAGGAGACGGCGAAGAAGATTGCGCTGGAGGGCGAGGCTGCGAAAGTCGAGGAGACCAAGTCCAAGGTGCAACTGAACTACGCCAAGGCGCAGTCGGAGGGCATGCCGGACGGTCCTGGCGCGCCGCAGCCGTTCGAGTTGCCGCCTGAGATGCAGATGATGCAGGCCGCGGCGGACATCGACAAGACGCAGGCGGACGCAACGCACAAGCGGTCGACGGCGTACAAGGCGCAGGTGGATGCGGAACTGGCGCCCCAGTGGGCCGTTCATGATGCACGGATGGAGAATGCGAAGTTCGTGCAGGATGCGCACGACGCGCACGAGGATCGCAAGATGAATGCCGAAGCCAAGCGGATGCTGGCGCACAAGCGGAGTGGTGGCGATGCCTGACAATGAACAACTGATTATTGAACCAAAGCACGAAGCGGCCAAGCCGGAAGTGGCGAGGCTGGAGGGTGTCGAGCCTGAAGTCCTGGCCGGCACCGATTACGACACGCCGCCACCGCAGTGGGTGGCGGGGACGGTGGTGCCCAAGGACACTGATCCCGCGGATATGACCGACGCGGAATATGTGCAGTGGTGCTTTGAGAACCGCATGCCGTACTGGGCAATCAAGAAGGAGATTTACCTGCGCGTTCCGCCGGTCGTATCGGGGGTCGAGCCGAACACGGCGGCGATCGGGGATCCGAGTTTCGACATCCACGTCAGTGGCACGGGCTTTCTGCAGGACAGCATCATTGTGTTTGCCGGCCAGGACGAGCCGACGACGCTGAACGAGGACGGGACGCTGTCGACGGGCGTCAACATGGGTGTGTGGCACGGTCCTGACACGCTCGAGGTCAAGGTGCGCAACGGCAAGCTGTATTCCGAGCCGGTGACGTTTACGTTCACGGGCGAGGCGCCTGCGCGGGATGCCGACGCGGATCGCGATGACGACGACGCGAACGACGAGGCCGAGCAGGAATACGACCAGGAGCCGGGCGACGACACCGAGAAGAAGAAACCGCGGAAGGCGAGGCACAAGAAATGAGTGAGAACCCCAAGCAACTGGTCGAGTTGGCCAGGCTTTCCTCGCAGGAAACCAACGACGGCGGGATGCTGTACAGCCGGCTGGCGGACTGTATCGAGCGTTTGCTTGAGGAGAAGGCTGCACTCGCGAGGGTTATCGAGAGCGTGGACAGGGCGGTGGAAGCCATGCGCGAGATGAAAGATGAATGACGAGGTCGAGATAGCTCTGGAGGAGCTGGCTAACCGGTTCGCGATGGCTGGCGATACCACATGGACGAGTGGGGAGGTTGCGGACGCCATCAGGCGGTTTGCGGCGTATCCGGAAGATCCGCTGACCAATCGCGCGGACGAGTGACCGATGGCTGAGATGTCGCTGGCAAAACTGGGAGAGAAACTTTCTCAGACTTGGCCGGCGCGGCTGGCTAGGGATGCTTGGGGAGCAGTGACGCTGCCGGGTGATGTCTATCAGGGCAACGTGTCGATGTACGGGGATGACGGCCGGACTAATCCGGAAGTGATTAACCGATCGATGAGCCTAGCCGGGTTAATGACAGGAGGCGGGGGCGGGATGGGAATACCTGCCGGGGCTGGTGAGGCTGTGCTAGGCTCTGGGATCGTAAGGGGTTCTAGGGACGCCATGAAGCCGCTGACAGAGAAGCAATTTTATAATCAGTACAGCCAGCACGTCGATTTGCGTGGGCGGGCTGGCGGGAATGCCGCGGATATTCAGCGTCAGATTATGGAAGAAGGCTTCAGGCGAGGCGGCAACGTCAACACCTTGCCGGCATATCGTGGCGGTGAGCCGCGCAATATCGTTGATATGAAGATGGCGCCGAAAGCGGGCGACACGGTTTATCTGGTGCCCAACTCGGCATCAAGAGAGATGGGAAACGGTAGGGTTATCAACGAAGGTTGGAAGCCTGCGCCGCATGAAGTGCTTCAGATCGGGCAGGATTATCCTGCTCTGTATCAGGAATATCTGAGGGCATTGGGCGCAAAGTAAATTCCATTCGGCGTTGGCTCCACCTTTAGGTGAACCGGCGCCGGAGTCGCGGGCGGTGCTGTTAACGCAGTGCCGTCCGCCCCAGTTTTGAGGTTTCCGACAAATGCCTGAGATGTCGCTTGCTTCTTTAGGACAGAAGCTGGCGCAGACTTGGCCTGCGCGCATGGCAAGGGATGCGTGGGGCGCAGTGACGCTGCCGGGTGACGTCTACCAGGGCAACGTCAGCATGTACGGCGAGGACGGCCGGACTAATCCGGAAGTGATTAACCGATCAATGGATCTGGCCGGGCTGGCAACGCTCGGCGGAATGCCGATGGCAGAGCGGGGGGCGTTGGGTAGCGCAGGCGGCAAGATTGGTGTGCCGATGGACGAGGCGTCGCGGCTAGCGCGGGCGACGGAGCAGGGCTTTACGCGCGATGTCTACCGCGGCGAGGGCAGGCCGATTTCCGGCGATGCCTTCGTTGAAGGTCACCCGGCTCGATATGATCCCGGTTTTCTTGGCGGTGATGCGATCTATGCGACGAACCGGCCTCACCTGGCGAACGACTACGCCATGCTGAAGGCGGCGCGAGAGTTTGATGATGGCGCTCCGAATGTCATGCCGCTCAAGCTGAAGATGGAAAATCCGCATGTGATCAGCGCAGACGACAAGCGACGCATTGCAGGGATGGATCGCTTTGACCGTGACGATTGGCTGCGCAATGAAGTCTACGGCAAGGGCCATGACGGTGTGATCGTCAAATACGGCGACGGCAATCCAGCGCGGCGCTCCAGTGGTTACGAGGAATATGTGGCACCAGCGACAAGCTACCGCTCCAGATTCGCACAGTTCGACCCGGCAAATGCCGGCAAGGCTGGATTGTTGGGAAGTTTAGCTGCGATGCTTGGAGTTGGTGCGTCGCGAGAGCCGCAACAGTGAGTTTCGCCTGATCCGAGCGAGATCGGATTAACGCCACGCCGGCAGCGATATGCCGGCCTCGTCGGGCCACGAAACGGCCAGCCTAGAGGAAAACATGGCAGAGATGGACGACAAGGCACTTTTCAGTGCCGCGATGACTGACGAGCCTACTCCTGACGTTGTTGAGCAGCCGGCCGAACAGCCAGCAGCAGAGACACAACAGGACGGGCCACAACGGGACGAACACGGGCGCTTCGCACCAAAGCAAGCGGCCGAGCCAACACCCGAGCCGCAACAGCCGACTGCACAGCAGCCGGAACAGGCAAGGGACGAGGGCGCACATGTCCCGAGTTGGCGACTGCGTGAAGAGCGCGAAAAAGCTGAAGCGATCGAAAGACGCTACAACGATGAGCGCATGCAGTGGCAACGTCAGTTAGAGATGCTGCAACGGCAAATGCCGAAGCCTGAGCCACAGACGGCACCTGATCCGTATGAAAATCCGGAGGGGTTTGCCAGGTATCACGCTCAACAGATGACGAGTCCAGTTGAGCAAAGGCAGCAGGCGCTGGAAATGCGTTTGCAAAGGCAGGTTGAGTTGAATTCCCGATATTTTGCCGAACGTGATCACGGACCGGAAGCGGTGCGTAGTGCTTACGATTGGCTGGATCAGGGAATTAAGGCGGGCGATCCTAGTGTGGCACACGTTTACAATCAGGCGATGCAATCGGAGCATCCGTTTGAATCCATTGTAAGCGCGCACAAGGAACTATCGCTCATGCAGCAGATCAAGGCGGCGGGCGGTCCCGACAAATATCGGGAACAACTCCTCGCAGCATCATCGCCGCAGCAGCAGTCACGTCCACAGCCAGGTCAACCTCAAGGCAGCGTTACACGCTTGCCGCCGTCACTCCGGAATACGCCGTCTGCCCGCAGTGGCAATGACGACGACAACACCGATACGAGCGATGCGGCGATGTTCAGGCACGCTATGCGCTGACCTTCGCTACAATAGACAAAACCACCCGCCTAGATGGCGGGTTTTTTATTGGGCGGACGCCAGCGTGAGGGGTAACTCACATGGCTCTCACCACCATCGACACCAACAATAAACTCATCAAGTACACCAAGGAGATCAATCGCGAATACGTTCGCGAGAACCTGTTCTCGCCCTACATGGGCGAGGATCTTAATTCCATCATCCGCGTCCGCCAGGAACTGAAGTCCGGCGGCGAGGTGGTCAACATCCCGTTCGTCAAGCGCCTCAAGGGCGCTGGCGTCGGTCAGGGCACGCTGGTCGGTTTTGAAGAAAAGATCGACAACTATGGCATGCGGGCCAAGGTTGACTGGAAGCGCAACGCCGTTGTGACCAACAACGCCGAGGAGCAGAAAGACTCGGCCGACATCTTCGGCGAGGCCAAGCCGCTGCTCAGTGATTGGGGCAAGTCGGAGCAGCGTGACGACATCATCGAGGCGCTGATGGCGCTGCCGACCGAGACACTACCGGCGGCGGATCAGACGGTTAACGGCCTGTTGTACAATATCGCAACGACCGGCCAGCGCGATACCTGGCAGACGGCGAACGCCGATCGCATCCAGTACGGTGCGCTGCGGGCCAACACGGTGGCGACGCATGCGGGTTCGCTGGCAACGCTCGACATCACCAACGACAAGCTGACGGCGGCGAACATTTCGCTGCTCAAGCGCGTTGCGATGAACGCCGACCCGCACATTCGTCCCTTCAAGACGCGGGACGGCTACGAATATTTCGTGGCGTTCGCCGGCACCAACACGTTCCGCGATCTCAAGCTCGACCTGCTGCCCTACAACAAGGATTCCAGGCCGCGCGAAGGCAACGGGATGGACAAGAACCCGCTGTTCCAGGACGGCGATCTGATCTTCGACGGCATCATCATTCGCCAGGTGCCGGAGATTTCGGGCTTTGTGACGTCGACCTGGACCAACCTGCTGACGGCTGGCACCACATCGAACCGCGTCGAGCCGGTGTTCCTGTGCGGCCAGCAGGCGGCGGCGATCGTGTGGGGCCGGATGGCAAAACCAACCTTCCGCAAGGAGGACGATTACCAGTTCCTGACCGGTGTCGGCATCGAGATGTGCTACGGCACCGTCAAGATGTACTCCAAGCACCCGATGACGGGTTCGAACCTTGTCCAGAGCGGCGTTGTGCAGGGCTTCTATGCGAGCGCAGCGGATTGATACGAACCTTGGCGGCGGCAGCGATGCCGCCGCCTTTTTTCTGCTTGTCAAGCGACAACTCGCGACAACTCGCGACAACTGAGGCGCCATGGGCATCTACCACACGTCGGAAGAACTGATTAACCGCACGGCGGCGCTGCTCGGCAAGTATGTGCCGGGTGAGGCGCTGGGCGCGATCGAGCACGACACGATCGACCGCTGCATCAACAGCGTGCTGGCCGAGATGGGCAAGATTGTCCTGATTGATCGCGAGCAGATCCCGGACATCTATTTCGAGACGGCGGGGCGGCTGTGCGCGATTTACGCCGCGGCGGATTTTTCCAACGTGCCGCTCGACATGCCCGCCATCAAGCAACACGAAAGCCGACTGCATTACCTGGTGTCGCAAACGCCGACCTATGAAGTGCTGCGGACGGATTATTTCTGATGGTCGACTGCCCCTTGCCCATGCTGACCGGACCCGGAAGGCTCCCGCAGGCGGCTGGCGGGCGGCTGATCAACGTCTACCCGGAGAAGCTGCCGGCGACCGCCGGCAAGCCGCACGCCTACTGGCGCACGCCGGGACTGAGGCCGTGGGCAACCACGGCCGGCACCAACTATCGCGGCGCGCTGCTGGTCAATAACCTGCTTTACGCCGTGGTCAACAACACGGTCTACACCTTCTCGGCCGCAGGCGGCGCCGGCACGGCCTTGACTGGCGCGGTGCCAGGCTCGGCGCCTGTGACGATGGCGCGCAACAACAAGCCAACGCCGGACATTGTCATCGTGGCGCCGGGAGACGGGGCGTTCTGGATAAACCCGGCGGCGCCAACCGTTGTGGCTGCGTATCCTGTGGGATCTGGCGGGCACACGATCGGCCAGCCCAACGCGGTGGTGTTTCATCGCGGGTTTTTCATTTTCACCTATGGCGACGGGCACACGCAGGCCAGCAAGGTCAACTCGGTCGATATTGTCTCGCTCGACGTTGCCACCGCCGAAAGCAAGCCGGATACGCTCTATCGTCCTGTGCCGCTCGGCAACGGGCAGTTGGGGCTGTGCGGCTCGACCACGATCGAGGTGTGGGGCGGGCTGAACGACACGGGCTATCCGTTTAACTACGTCGCCACCATCCCGCGCGGCATTGTCGGCATCAACGCCATTGCCGGGCACGACGACGGTTTCGGCAAGGGAATTTTCTTCGTCGGGGATGATTTCAAGGTCTCAACGCTGACCGGCTACACGCCGACGCCGATCTCGGTGCCGGACCTGGATTTGCTGATCGAGAAAGAGCCGGACAAGACCATCATCACGGTGTCGGTCTATGTCAGCCAGGGCCATGGCGTGGTGGTGGTGCAGGGGCCGCAATGGTGTTGGGAATACGACACCACGCTGCAATCGTGGCATGAGCGCAAGAGCCATCTGGTCGACTACTGGCGTGGCAAGTTTCCGGTCGCGGCGTTCGGGCAGTGGATTTCAGGCGACAAGGAAAGCGGCAACCTCGCTGTGATCGACGGCCTGACCTTCACCGAATTCGGCAATCCGCTGCTGATCCAGATCGAGACGGGGCCGATGGGCGCGTTTCCGAACAAGATCCGGGTTAACTCGATCGAGCTTTATCTGACCAAGGGGGTCGGCAAGGCGACCGGGGTGGATCCGCTGGAGACGGACCCGGATATTTCGATCTCGATCTCAAGGGACGGCGGCCAGAACTGGAGCAATCCGCGGGTGGTCAAGATTGGCCGGCAGTCGCTGACGGATGGCCGGGTGCGGGCCTCGATCTGGGGCCAGGCGCAGAACCAGGGCGTGCGGTGGCGCCTGCGCGAGAGCGCGCCGCTGTCGTTCGGGTTCATGGGCATCGACATGCAAGTGGATAAATTGCTGTGACGAAAGTGGTGCTGCCGGCGCAGACGGTCCTGGTGGATACGCCGACAGGCGTCGATCCGATCTGGTTTGAAAAGTTTCAGGAGCTGGTCGCGTTCCGCAATCTGTTTTCAGAGATCAACTTCGCGACGATGACGACCGGGCATACCTTCCGGTGGGACGCGACCACCAAGAAATTTACGGCGGGAGTGTAAGATGGCAGGCTTTTTCGACACCCTCTTTGGAGGCGGCGCCGAGCGCGAGGCCGCGGAGCGCAACCGCGCACTGACGTCACAATACGGGCAGGACGCGCAGGGCTACCTCAAGACCGGGTACGATACCGGCGTCACTAACCTCAACCAGGCAATCGGGGCCTACCAGCCGCTGTCGGACCTGGCGCAGGGCTACAACAAGGGCGGCGCCCTCTACCTCGACAGCCTCGGCGTCAATGGCCCTGAAGGCAATACGCGGGCCGCCGGCGCGTTCCAGAACAACCCGGGCTATCAGGGGGCGGTGACGGCCGGCCTCGACATCCTGAACCGCCGCAGGGCGGGGCAGGGCATGGCGGCGAGCGGTAATGCCGACATCGATGCACTGACGTTCGGGCAGAACCTGCAGAACCAGCAATATGGCGACTGGCAGAAGAACCTGATGGGCGCGGGGCAGACCGGGGTGCAGACCACGGGGGCCGTCGCTGGCGGGCAGGCGGCGGGCTACGGCAACCTCGCCAACCTGGCTGGCAAGTACGCCGGGGACCAGACTGGTGTGATCGGCAACCAGCTATCGAGCAACGTCAATTCGAGCAATCTGCAGGCGCAGGGCGAGGCGTCCGGCGCCAAGAACCTGCTGGGGGCGGGGCTGTCGCTGGCGTCGCTGGCGTCAGGTGGCTTCGGCGGCGGCGGGCTGGGCAGTTCGCTGGGCGGGATGTTTGGCGGCGGCGGCGGTGGCGGCGTGGCGTCGACCATGAATTACGGCGGCCAGTCCTGGCCCCGGTTTACCTGAGGCGATCAATGGCAATTGATCCCCTCAGCTTTGAGCCTATCGGCGTCAACTCGGCGTTTGATTTCGCGCCATTGGCGCAGTTGGGGCAACAGTTGCAGCAGCGCCGTGATCGGGAGCAGGCAATGAGCCTGGCCGGCCTGGCGCCAGGAGCGGCTGTGGCGGGCGGTGGCGCGCCTGGTGGCGTGGCGGCTGTCCCCTACACCGCGCCGGGGCGAAGCGGCTACGGAGGCGGCGCAGGGGCTGGCGGGACGCTCGGCGGGACGGGGAGCAATGTGCAGTCCTGGTATGATTTCGCGCGCAAGCCGCTGGAGGCCGGCGGGCTCGGCCTGACGCATGAGCAGGCGGCCGGCAAGGTGGCAAACCTGCAGGCTGAAAGTGGGCAGAATATCAAGCCCTGGGGCGTGACCGGCGACAACGGGACGGCGTTCGGCGCCGCGCAGTGGCGGGGCGATCGTTTCTCCGGACTGCAGAAATACGCCGCCGAGCGCGGGCTCGACTATCGCAGCACTGAGGCGCAGCAGGGGTTCATGCGGCATGAGTATCTTGGCCCTGAAAACCGGGCCTACAAGGCGCTGACGTCGGCGCAGACGCCGGATCAGGCGGCGACTGCGATCAACAGATTTTATGAGCGTTCCGCCGACAGGACGGGCGGTCGCGAGGCCAACGCATTGCGGTTGTCTCGCCTGTTAGGGGGAAGATAGATGGTCAATCCCATCAGTTTCGGGCCGTCTGGCATCAATTCGCAGGCGGACTTCGCTCCGTTGGGGCAGCTCGGCCAGATCTACCAGAAAGCCCAGCAGGACGCTGCCAACAAGCAGGCGATCGCGGCGTTCCAGCAAACCGGGGATACCAGGGCGCTGTTGGGTTCGGGCGACATGAGCCTGGTCAAGCTCGGCACGGAGATGGAGCAGGCAAAGCAGGCGCAGGCGTTCCGCGAACGGCAGCAGGCTGAAACGGAAAGGTATCACACGGGTAGCCTGGCCAATCAGCAGGCAACCGCGGCCCGGCTGGCAAATTCGGTCCCCGAAGGCTTCCGACGCACTGAGGCGGGAGCGTTGGAGCCTGTTTCTGGTGGACCGGCTGACCCGGCCTATTTGCGTCAAGTTCCCAAAAAGACAGAGAGCCAGAATGCACCGTCAGGTTACTCCTGGAGGGATCCAAACGATCACTCCAAGGGAGTGGATCCTATTCCCGGAGGGCCGGGCGAGAAGGTCGACGCGGAAGTCGCAGGCCGGCTCGGTCTTGCCAAGAGTTTCCTGAAGCAGCTCCCTGCCATCAAGAAGGATGTCGAGGCGGGAGCGGTGACCGGGCTGTGGGATGCTACGAAGGCGCTCGCGGGAGTTGGCCGGGCGGGAGAAGTCGCTAGGCAGATTTCCTCTGGCGCGGACGCCTTGACCCGGCTTCTGACCGGTGCAGGCATGAACAACACGGAGGCGACGGAATATGCCAACCGTTACCGGCTTGGCCCGACTGATACGGCGGACAAAGTCAAATCGAAGCTCGAGCAGCTTGAAGTCGAGTTGAACACCATCGGCGCGGAGGTCGGCAAGGGGCGCGGCGGGTGGACTGGCGGCGCTGCTCCAGCATCAGCGGCGCCCCCCACCAGCACCGCGTCGTCGACAGCGGCTGCGCCGGTAGTTACTCCTCCAGCAACAGCCTCGGGGCGATCATCGCCCAATGAACGCGCGATTACGGCGCTCCAGAACGACCCCAGCCTAGCCGCGCAGTTCGACGCGAAGTATGGGCCTGGCGCATCGAGAGCCGTTCTGGGGAGTGGGCAATAGTGGCGAACTTCTTCGACCAGTTCGATAGTCCAGGCCCGGCACCTGCTGCGGCACCGGCTGCGACGAAGAATTTTTTCGACCAGTTTGAGGAGCCTGCCGCGGCGCGTCCGGCGCCGCAGATTATCCCCGGCCAGAACGGCGCGCCCACTCGCGTTGTGATGGACGTAAGCGGAAAGGCGACTGCGCCGGTCGCGCCAGCGACAGAACAGCCGCCTGCGCCACAAGCCCCATCTTTTGACGAACGATTCGACGCGCTGGGCGACAAGCGTTCATTCCGCGCGGTGGTGCCGCCATCTGAGCAGCAATGGGCGCCGGGCCAGATGGCGACCGGCATGCTGAACGTGTTGCCGGCTGCGGAGCAGGGCACCAATCCGAATGTTGAACGGCATGTTCCAAACTTCCTCTCGGATGACCTTGGACAGAATGACGCCGGGCAGACTGTGTTCACCGATCCGAACACAGGCCAGACAATCCCCTACGACCGAAGCCAGCACATTTTGTTGCGCGATCCGCGAGACGGCAAGCCGAAGGTGTTTGCGCGCACCGAGGAACTGGACGAGAACGGGGCTGTCGGCATCAGCCGCGTTCTGTCGCAGGGGCTATCATCCGGAGCTGTGACGAGGCGCCCGGCCATCCCGACACCGACGCAGGCGCAGATTACGCCGACGGCGTCCCAGACCTTTGCAAGCGCCAAGCCGTTCTATCGTGAGTTCACGGAAGCCACGCGCGGCATTGAGGTTCCGAAGGAGACGGCGCAAGGCATTGCAGACCGCCTGCGCACAGCACTTGACAAAATTGGCCTTGACGAGGACATGGCTGGCCCCGCGGCAAAGGCTGCTTTACGCAAACTCGAAAGCGGCAAGATCGCAGATTTTGACGAACTGCAGCGGATCAAGCGCACGATTGATTATGGCTTCAAGAGCCCTGAAAAATCCTTCCGTGATGGCGCGGGCGCGATGGTTGCCGAGCTTCGTAAAGTCATAAGTGAAGTGTCGCCGGAAGGGGCAAAAAGCCTCAAGACGGCTGACGATATTCATTCAACCGCGGTCGCCTTGCGAGAATTGCAAAACAAGGGCGCAGTGGCTGATCTGCGCAAGGGCCGCGCCGGCTATGGCGGCAACGCCGTCAACTCAATGCGGCAGGTTTTGTCGCCGATCGTGCAGAAGGCTGTCGAGGGGAAAAAGACGCTCTTCAAGCCTAACGAAATCGCGGCGATGCGGGAGATCGTTGAAGGGACAGGCGTTACGAATACGCTGCGACTGGTGGGGCAGGCTTCGCCAAGCAAGGGCATTCTAGCATCAACAGCTGCTGGTGGCGCGACCTATGCGGCCGGACCTGTGGCGCTTGCCATTCCAGCCATCGGCGCTGCAGCCAACAAGCTCGCAACGGTGCTGACTGGAAAACAGATCGAGCGTCTTAAAGATCTGGTCGCGAAGCGTTCGCCGGCATACGCGAAGGCAGTCGAACGATCCGTCCAGCGTTGGGAAGAGGCGCAAATGAAGTTGGTCAACGACCCATCACCAGCGCGGCTCGCGGCGTACACTACCGCTTCCCGGCAACTGGCTAACGGCCTTACGCGCGACGGGGTTCAGATTGCGTCGGGGGATCTGATGCGAGCGATACAGGGACCGGTGAACGCAGCAGCTCAGGACGAACAGCGTTAGCCCGTAAGGGTATGGGACGAGCAGCCACAAGAATACGAGCAAGACGATCCAGCCCGCCCTTCCGGCGGGTTTTTCTTTGAGGACGGAATATGGCCGGCACCATTCCAATTTCGATGACCCAGCAATTCGATGAATACAGCAAGCCGTTGTCTGGCGGGCAGTTGTATATCATCCAGGCCGGCACCGTATCAACTCCGCAGGATGCGTTTGCCGATATCGCCCTGACGATCGAGCAGCCGTATCCGATGACGCTGGACGCCGCGGGGCGGGTGCCCCAGTTCTTCCTGGCTGACGGAACCGTCAAGATCCGCCTGCAGGACAAGAACGGCGTGGTGCAACTCACCGCCGACCAGGTCATGGTGATCGGCCCATCGTCCGGTGGCGGGGGTGGCGGCGGCACGATCGATCCGACCACCATCTACCAGACCGGCGACCTCAAGCCGCGTTATGGCACCGGTGATCATACCGGCTTCGTCCGCTGCAACAAGCGAACGATCGGCTCGGCCACGTCAGGCGCAACGGAACGCGCCAACCTCGATTGCCAGGCGCTGTTCCTGCACCTATGGGGCGCAGACGCCAGCCTGGTGGTGAGTGGCGGGCGGGGGGCTTCGGCGGCGACGGACTGGGGCGCCAACAAGCAGATCGAGACGCCCGACTATCGCGGTTATTCCCTGGCTTTTCTCGACGACATGGGGAACACGCCCGCCGGCAGGATTACAGCGACTTATTTCATTTCAAATCCAACCGTCCTGGGGGCCCAACCCGGTGGACAATCAACCGGGTTGGCTACAGCCAATATGCCGCCTTATACGCCTACGGGCAGCATTACGAACGGGGCTATTAACAGCACATTTACCTGTAAGCCTGGTCAGGTCGTCCTCAATAATATCGTGCCGGGGACGTCGCAATTTGTCATCACCGGCCCCGGTGGCGGTCTCGGTGTTGAGGTTTCGTCTGGCACGGTCGGTTCGCCGCAATTGTCTTCGAGTTTTTTAGGCACGGCGCAGGGCGGGACCGGCGCGGCGTTCTCGGTCATCAGCCCGCGCAAGCTCGCCACGCTCTATATCAAACTCTGAGTTGATCCCATGTATCAAGTGACTTTTCCCCCGCAGAGCAACCGGGCGTCGTGGGCGTTCGTCGGCATGATCACCGACCTTGACGACAACCCGATCGACATATCGGCGTGCAAGATGGTGTTCGCGGTTCGCGGCAAGGACAGCAACCTGCTGGAGGCGTCGACCGACAACGGCAAGCTCACGATTGTCGATCTCGGAACGTTTCGCTGGTTCTTTGCTCTGGAAGAAATGCAGGGCCTCCGTCCCATTCAGCACGATACCGGCCTGACGCTGTGGAATGACGATCGCACGCAGACGGTTCAACTAAGCGTCGGTCCGCTGATCATCGTTGACGGGGTAGTGTCGTGACTGACTTCCCCGATATCAAGATCAAGGCGCTGGTTAATTTCCCGTCTACCGCTGTCGGTGGCGCGGGCGTCGATATCACCCGAGACGGCGGCACGTTTGTCGTTGACCTCGACTACCGGGATTTTGCGCCGCCTGCCGGTGGCATCAGCGACCCGACGCATCAGAACGCACTGCTGTGGAACGACGTAACGGGCGTCTATACGCTCGCGCCGGTATCGCTGATTGCAAGTGGCGGCGCGGTGCCGGAAGCACCAAACGACGGGATCCAGTACGGCAGGCAAAGCCTGACCTGGTCGCCGATCGTGACGGGCGGCGGCAGTGGCACCGTCACCGGACCGGTATCTTCGACCAGCGGCGGTTTCGCGCGCTGGAACGGCGTGGATGGCACTGTCCTGCAAGACCATGCGACGACGATCGACCTCACAACGGAAGTAAGCGGCAACCTTCCGGTTACCCGGCTCAATGGCGGCACGGGGGCATCGTCGACCACGTTCTGGCGCGGTGACGGGGTGTGGGGCACGCCGGCAGGTGGCGGCGGCGACGTGGCGGGGCCAGCCAGTGCTGTTGCGAATAACATTGCGGTCTTTAACGGTGCCACCGGCAAACTGATCGCGGACGGCAGCGCAAAGATTTCTGACCTACAGCCGATTGACGCGACGTTAACGGCGCTGGCAGCACTAAGTGCTGCGGCGGGACTGATCGAACAGACAGGGGTTGATGTTTTTGCCAAGCGGGCGCTGGGTGTTGCCGCCGCCACGTCGGTTCCAACCCGCGCTGATGCGGATGCGCGCTACGCGCCGATTTCGGTGACAGGTGATGTCACGGGACCGGCAAGTTCGACCGCCAGCCGCATCGCGACGTTCAACGGCATCACCGGCAAGATCATTCAGGATAGCGGCTCGCTGATTTCAGATTTGCAAACCGCTGACGCTGATCTGACAGCGATTGCGGCGCTATCCGGCACCGGCATTGCCAGGCGAACCGCTACAACCCCAACCTGGTCAGTCGGTACAGCCGTTGTCAACGCCGAGCTGGCGACGATGGCGGCATTCACCTTCAAGGGTAATAATAGCGGCAGTTCGGCCGCCCCAACCGATGTCAATATCGCCGGGCTGACGACCAAAGCTAGTCCGGCAGGCGGTGATTATCTGCTGGTGTCGGATCAGTCGGCCTCCGGGGCGTGGAAGAAGGTTGCCATTTCCTCGATGCCGGGGGCGTCGGGAGGTATTTCGGAAGCCCCGAATGACGGGCAGCAATACGCGCGGCAATCGCTTGGTTGGACGGTGGTCGCGGGCGGCGGCGGAGCATCGCCCAGCGACACGTTGCCGTTGGTTGATGGGACAGTAAATGCCGGCGTGTCGTTGCTCTATTCTCGGGGCGATCACGTTCATCCGTCCGACACGACGCGCCAACCGCTCGACGCAGAATTGACGGCGATTGCAGGGCTGGTAAGCGCGGCGGATCAGCTACCTTACTTTACCGGCTTGGGCACGGCAGCTCTGACGACGCTATCGAGCTTTGGCCGTTCATTGATTGATGATGCCGATGCAGCGACGGCAAGGGGAACGTTGGGACTGACATCTGCGGCAACGGCTACGCCAGCGGCGCTGACACGAACCAGTGACACCAATGTCACGCTGACCCTGGGCGGCACGCCGACAACGGCATTACTTCAAGCTACGAGCATTACAGTTGGATGGAGCGGGACGTTATCGGCGGCGCGCGGCGGCTTTGGCGCGGATGTCAGCGCAGCGAACGGCGTTCCCTTGTTTGCGGCTGGAACTGCTACCTTTACCAGCACCACGGGCAGCGGCAATTTCGTGCGGGCCACGTCACCAACCCTGGTGACGCCCGCGCTCGGCACGCCATCGTCGGTAACCCTGACCAACGGCACCGGCTTGCCGCTGACAACAGGCGTTACCGGCAACCTTCCTGTCACCAACCTCAACGGCGGCACGGCAGCATCGTCCTCGACCTTCTGGCGTGGTGATGGCGCATGGGCGACTCCGGTTGTCGGTGGTAGTGGCGATGTCGTCGGCCCTGCAAGCGCCACCAACAACAATTTCGCGGCGTTCGATCTCGCCACCGGCAAACTGATCAAGGACAGCGGGAGTGCGGCGGCATCGTTTGCAACGCCCGCGTCCGTCACCACGGCGATCGGCGCCGCGGCGGTGCGCTACGACGCCTCGCAATCGCTGACGGCGCCGCAGAAGGTGCAGGCGCGGGCTAACATAGCCATTGCGGTTACGACTACGCGAATGACGAGCGGATCCGGGACGTACACCACGCCAACCGGCTGCGTTGCCATCCGTCTCAGGATGACAGGCGGCGGCGGTGGCGGCGGTGCCAGCGGCGCGTCGGGCGGCAGCAGCGGGGGCGCTGGCGGTAACACGACGTTCGGGACATTTACCGCGGGTGGTGGTTCGGGAGGCTTTAACAACGGAAACGCGGGAGGAGGTGGCTCGAGTTTAGGAAGCCCCAGCATAACCGCGGCCGGTAACCCCGGAGCGGTTGAGGCGACACTGGCCACGGGCGCCATTGGTGGCAACGGCGGCGCCAACCCGTTCTTTGGGGGCGCTGGTGCAAGCGGTACGCTGGGCGGACCCGCCGGCCTTGCTGCTGCAACCAATTCAGGGGCGGGGGGCGGCGGCTGCGGCTCGTCTGTGTCGACATCTGCTGCTGGCGGCGGCGGCGGATCCGGTGGATGCGTCGAGCATTTCATTACGTCACCGGCCGCATCCTATTCTTACACTGTCGGCGCGGCAGGGACGGGCGGCAGTGGGGGGACGTCAGCTGCGGGCGGCGCGGGCGGATCAGGCTTTATTTACACCGAGGAATATTACTGATGGCGGCGCTCTGATGACACTGCTCCCCAAGGTCAAGCTCAAGATGATGCCGAGTTTTTCGGCGAATATCATCGGCGGCACCGGCATCGAGGTGACGAAGCAGAACGGCCACGCCGTCATCGACATGTCGTGGAATGAGTTTGGCACGCAGGGTTCCATCCCAACCAGCCTGACCAATAACGTGCTGACATTCGACACGGCGACGGAAGCCTACGTCATGATCCCGTCGCAACTGCTTGGCGGGGCGGTGGCGGGCATTACAGAGGCGCCCGACGACGGCATTCAGTACGGCAGGCAGTCCGAGGCGTGGACGCCGGTTACCGCCTCGGCATTCCTTCAGGCCGGCACGGGCGCGGTTACGCGCACGTCGCAGGACAAGGCGCGCGATGTTATCAGCGTCAGGGATTTCGGCGCTGTCGGCGACGGCATCGCCAACGACACTGTCAAAATCCAGGCCGCGGAAACCTACCGCGCATCCGTTGGCGGCACGCTGTATTTTCCGGCTGGCACCTATCTGGTTGGCGCAGTCAACATCAACCGCGTCAACGGCGGCGCGTGGGTGGGTTCTGGCGCGACGTTGATTGCCATCGCCAACACCATGGCCTTTGCCAACCTGACCGGTGCGGCGACAGGCGCGACAGCAAAGACGTTCACGATCGACGGCCTGTCGTTTCATGGCAACAGCAAAACCGGCGTGGTGGTGGTGCTGGAGGAAGCGCCTTATTTGACCACGCTGTCGCATCTGACCATCACCAATGTGCAATATTGCTGCGTGTTCCGGCGCGGTCGCGGCGTCACGATCTCCAATATTCATCAGTACGGCAGCGGCACCTGGTTCTTTACCGGCGTCGGCAACGGTCCGGCGGGTGACCGGATTTTCGATGTCAACATCGCCAACGTCAATCATCAAAGCCTGGGCGGCGCATCGTGGGGTTCTTCGCCGCGATGGTTTCAATTTTATCGCGCCGTTGGCGTCAACATGACCAACGTGCTGACCGCATCGCTCGATGGCGGGGCGATTGCCTTCGAGGCGACCGGCGCCTGCGAGGGGATTTTCCTGACCAATTGCATTTTTGTCTACATGACCACCGGCATGTTGCTGTCGGTTGGCCCCGATGGCGTCAAGCCGGCGTGGATTTACCTGTCCAATGTTGGTCTCGACCAGCCGACCGTCAGCGGTCTCGACGCCAATGTTGAATGGCTAAAGGCCAGCAACCTGAACGTCACGTTCGGCACTATGCGCACCAATTCCGGCGACGGCATCCGCATCCGCAACCTGTGCTCTGATGTGCAATTTGTCGGGTTGGAAGTTGATACCATGTACAGATCGGGCGTCGTGGTCGAAGCCGGTGCGGTTCGGGTTTCGGTGACTAATGCGACCATCCTGGGCAACAATGGAGTTGGTGGCGCCTTCTACGATATTGACCTCGGCGCATGTACCTTCCGGGATGTGGTTTTTTCCGGCAAGAACGCCATCAGCACCGTGCTCGCGACCGGCCAGCGCATTGTCAACGGCGTGACGTCAAAGGAAGTCTACCGCGACACCGGCACGGCAGGCACTCTCGCCAACACCACGCCAACCACGCTGATGTCATACACGCTTCCGGCTGCGACTGCCAAGTTCGGGCAGAAAATCCGAGTTCGTGCATATGGTAGTTTCGCCGCCACCCTCAACGTCAAGACGATTGAACTGGCGTTTGGAGGCTCGCAGGTCGCCGTGCATTCTGGCGGATTTAACGGGCTGGGATGGACAATCAACGCCGACGTGATGATTACCGGGGCGGCGGCGCAGGATTATGCGGGCAATGCCATCGTCTTTGGACAGGTGCCGACCGCAAATGCGGGTGCATCGGCAATCCCTACCGAAGCCGGGGCGGTGCTGATCCAGATGCGCGCCACCAATGGCGCCGCGGTCGCTAACGACATCGTCTGCCATGGGTTCGCCGTCGAGGTGCTGGATTGATGGAAGAATTATTGAAACGCGGTGTCAATCTGTCGCTGACATATCTGGATCCATGCCTCGATGATCGGCCCTATTTGATCGCGATCGATTATTGCGGCGTCCATCACGGGGTACAAGCCGTTTCGCTGGCTGACGGCCTGTCTCAAATCGAGCAGTGGATTGCGACGCAGGATCGCCCGCCGCCATGAACGTCCCAAGCGACATCGCCAACAAGGTTGTCGATCAACTCCGCGGCTCGCCGTTTCTGCTGGTCCTGCTTTTGATCAACGTCATCGTGCTTGCCGGGTTCTGGATCACGCTATCGCATGTGAGCGGCGCAATGGAGCGGCGCGAGAAGGTGCTGGAACGGTGTTTCAAATGATCAGGGCGCTACTGCTGATCTCGCTGCTGGGCGGCTGCACTTACCAGATCCGGGAGCCTGCCCCGGCGGAGCGGGCCTACACCAAGGCCGAGGTCGACGCGATCAATGCCGAGGCCGAATGCAGGCGGCTGGCGCGGACGCCGCTGCAGGCGCTGCGCTGCGGACCCAACGAGAGGAGATAGCCATGCTCACGTCTGTAATCACATTTTTAATCTACCTCTGCATTTTCGCGATCGTCATCTATCTGGTGATCTACGTTCTCGGCGTCATCGGGGTGCCGATCCCGCCCAAGGTGCTGCAACTGATTTGGGTCATAGTTGCCCTGATCGCCGTGCTGTGGCTGGTGCAGATGGTGACGAGCGGCGGCTCGTTCAAACTCTCGAGCCCCTTTCGCCTCGGAGACACCGCCATTGCCTCCGGCCGAACCGTTTAATCCCAAAGTCTGCAAAGGTTGCTAGATGGCTGACATCGATCTGCTGCCGCCGCGCGGCGCCCCCAGGCTTGCGCTGGTGGATGGCATGGGCATTGCCACCAACGGCTCGCAAACCGTGCTGCAGCTCGCCCAGCGGGGCATGCAGGCGGTCTGTGCCGTCGATGGCTCCGGGGTGTCTGCGGACGGTGCCACGGTGGCTGTGCTGGCGCAGCGGGGCATCCGCGCCTTCTGCCCGGTGGACGAACTGGGCGTGGCCCAGAGCGGCGCTACAGCCGACGCCCTGCGCCGTGCCGGCATCCGGCCAATGGTGCTGCTCGGGGCCAATGGCCTGGCCCTGACCGGATCCGCCACCATGCTGACGCTGGCGCAGCGGGGGCTGTCCTATTTCTGCCCGGTCGACGAGGCCGGCAACGCCACCACCATGGGGCCGGTGGTTGTCATCAGCAATTCAACGATACCGGAAACCGCAACGATCGGTACAACGGTTGGAGCCTTGTCTGTATCGGGTGGCAGTGGAACTTATACCTATTCTTTTCTGAGTAACCCCGGTTCGCTGTTCGCGATATCGGGGTCCAACCTCAACACTGCGGCGGCGCTGACGCCAGGCGACAAGCCAATTACGATCAGGGCGAGTGGCGGCACCCCATCTCCGGTCGACCGGGTGTTCAATATCACGGTGACGCTGGTTCCTGTCGCCCCTTCCGGCAGCGTTTCCATTTCAGGCTCGACCGTGGTTGGCTCGGTGCTGACGGCGGTTACCGGCACCTGGGCCGGAACAGCCCCGATCACGTTCGCCTATCAGTGGAAGCGTGCCGGGACCAACGTCGGCACCAACTCCAGCACCTATACGACCGTTGCCGGCGACATCGGGTCGACAATGACGGTGGTGGTGACCGCCACCAATGCGGGCGGCAGCGGCGGTGCCACGTCAGCGGCTACCGCAGCCATCACCGGCATTGCCCCGGCGAACGCTGGGGGCGCTAACCTTCCCACGATATTGGGCTCGACCCCGCAGGGCTCGACACTGACGGCGACATCCGGCACATGGACCGGCACGCCGACGCCGACCTATGCCTACCAGTGGAAGAGTGCCGGCGTGAACGTCGGCACCGGATTGACGACCTACACGACCGTGTTAGGAGATGTCGGCAACACCATGACGGTGGTAGTGACGGCCACCAACGTGGCGGGCAGCGCCAATGCGACCTCTAGCGCGTTCGGGCCGATAACGGCGGCATCCAGCGGGACGCTGGCGCCGCTGCTCGATCTGACCGGGGTGTGTGACAAAGGGCTGTCCTCGATCGACAACATCACCAACGTCAACTCGCCGGAGTTCGACGTTATCTGCCTGACGACGCCGGTGTTGGGTGACACCATCACCGTTGCCAAGGACGGCGTCATCGTTGTGAATGCGGTGTTGACCGCAGCCGACATTGCCGGGACGACATCCCCAAGCCTGGGGTCGACCACGCTGCCTGACGGCACTTATACGTTTACTGCGCGGCATACCAATGCCGGAAGCACCAGCGCCTATTCGGCAGGTCTGTCCGTCACGATCGACACCGTGGCACCGGTGCTGACGTCGGCAAGCGGCGCGCAGAACGGTACGGTGCCGGGTACTGTCGACCTGTCAGTGACGACCAACAAGGGGCAAGGCATCATCTACTGGATGATCCAGCCTGCGGCATGGGCCGCGCCGACGCCGCTGGAAATTATAGACTACCGTGGAACGGGGGACGGCCTCTGGGTGGACGGTGGGCGCCACGGCAGTTTCAACGTATCAAGCACGGGGGCAAAGACTGCCAGCGGCACTGTCACTGTATCCGGCAGCTTCAAGGTTTTCTTCACGCACACCGACACCGCTGGTAATAATGCGGCGGTGACGGAGGCGGCGTGGACACATACCATTGCAGCGTTTGCTGCTAACGGTGTCGGCGGTTTTGACGGCTCGACAACCTACATGACCAACACGGGCATTGTCGCTGCGGGTGGTATCCCCATCGGCAAAAAGGGTCTGGTGTCGTTCTGGATCAAGGTGCTGGGCGGTGCGGGAACGGCGCGCACTATATTCACGCTTACGACGGGCACCACGGTACGACTGTGGTGTACCCTGCTCGCTTCCAACGTGATCGAGTTCAAGGCGCGCAGCTCCGGCTCCATCGATATTCTTGCGATGTCCACCCTGACTACGGGCACACCGTTCACGCCACCGCCGACCGGCTGGATACATGTTGCGGCGTGGTGGGATCTGTCGCTCGGCAATCCGGCGGGCGGTTTCATTTATGTCAACGGCACTGTCAGCGTTGCTGGCGGCAAGAATATTCTTGTTAACGATATCGATTACAGCCAGTCAACGCTGCTTATCGGGGCCAGCCAGAGCATCGGGACAAAATTCAACGGCGCGTTGTCGGAACTGTACATCAACCTGCATGAGACGCTTGATCTGTCGGACCCGACGAACTTGCAAAAATTCCGGGGGACCGGCGGCGCTCCGATGTCGCTGGGCGCAACAGGCACCAACCCGACCGGCTCGCAACCCGAGTTTTATCTAGGCGACAACAATACCTTTGCCGACTGGGGCACCAACAACGGCAGCAAGGGTGATTTCACCACGCCTGTCGGCGCCCTCACATCAGTAACAGGACCACCGTAATGCCAAAGCGCGGTATCGTTATGATGGGGCAGTCCAACGGGATTGCAGGCTATGCCGAGGACCGTGTTGATGCGTTCCGCAGCCATCCGAACCTGTGGCAGTACAAGCAGGACAAAACTTTCGAACAGGCTCCGATCACGCCGCTGGACTTCGCAGGCATTTCGGGCCGCAAGTTCACGGCGTATTCCTGGTATCTGGTGCGCGACTACCTGATACCGCGCAACCCCGGCGTGGACTTCTGCATTCTGCCGCAGTCGGTCGGCGGCACCGGGTTTACCGATTACTGGCATGCACCTAATCCGGCGCTTACGACGGCGGTAGGTGTGGACGCATCATGGAACCAATACCCTCTCGGTGGTGCCTACTATGAAAAAACCATCGAACAGATAAATGCGTTCCTTGCCGCCGAAGTTGGGAACACGATCGATCTGGTGATCCTGCAGAACGGCGAGCAGGAAACAGCGCACGTCAGTATGGTGGGGTGGCCGGGTGGCATTGGATATTACCACGACAGTTTTGGCCTGACCAACAAGCAGGCTTACACGCGATACGTCACCGAGATGATCGCCGACATGGCGGCGCGGGTGACGGGCGGGCGAACGTGGCCATTCCTGATAGGCTCTGTGCCGCCGGACCTGACCTACCCTCAAACCTTGATCGGGCCATCGGCTGACGGGCTGGATCACAGCGGCAGTCAGTACATTCCGATTTTCGAAGCCCAGAAGGAAATGCCGGGGTTTGTTTCCAACTGCGGCTACATCGACTGCCTGTATCCGACCAAGGCGCTGTATCACGACGGCATCAAGACGCAGGGCAGCGACACGACGACCGGCGATGCAGGCACCAACGGTGCGGATGGCCAGCCCGACATTATCGTGAATTCCACCCAGTATTATATTCACTACAGCCAGGCTGCGTTTCGTCTGATCGCGCATCGCGCGTTCAAGCAATACATGAAGCTGAAGGGCTACGGCACGCCGATCACGCTGACATATGTTGCGCCTGTGGTGGTGGTGCCCGAAGCGCCGTCGCTCGATCTGGCCGCCGGATCGGATACCGGAACGTCATCGACCGATAACATCACCACCGACACCACGCCGGATATCATCGTCACGTTCGTCACTTCCGTGCTGGAACACGACATCATACGGCTGCGGGATGGCGTCACCGAACTGGTCGCGCATGAAATCACCGCTGCCGAGATTGGTTCGCTTAGTCTCGCGCTGGGGCTTTCTCCGCTGGCTGGCGGCGCACATTCCCTGACGGCGCGGCACGAACGCGGCACGGGGCTCAGTCCATACAGCGCCGTGTTGACGTTCACGGTTGACGTTACCGGGCCGACCATCACCACGGCCAGCACCGCCAACGTCAATGAGGGCGCGTTGCTGGCGGTGTCACTGACCGCAAGCGAGGCTGTGACATGGACAGAGACGCTCGATGCCGGAAACAATTTTGAGATATCCGGCACCACGTTGCGATGGACTGGCAACGGCACCAAGACGTTTACCGGTGTAGTTGATGCCTACACCTGCGAAGTCACGGCGACGGACGCCGCCGGGAATGCGACGGCTAAATCCATTACAGTTACGGTGGTTGACGTGGTTACGGATACCACACCGCCGACCATCACCACGCCAGCCACCGCCAACGTCAACGAGGGCGTTGCCTTGGCAATTGCGCTAACGGCCGATGAGGCTGTGACCTGGTCGCTATTCAGTGGCGGGGCGGATTTCGAGATTTCTGGCACGACGCTGCGATGGCTTGGCAACGGCACCAAGACATTCACGGGTGTGGTCGATGCCTACGCCGCGGTAGTCACGGCGACCGATGGCGCCAGCAATGCAACCAATAAAACCATTACCGTCACGGTGCTGGATGTCGTTGCCGGAACAACGCGCAGTTTCGGTGCCGAAGGCGCGGGCATAACAGTGACAATAGGCGGCAGGGAATTCGGGGCCGAGGGCCTGGGGATCGTGGAGAGTTAAATGACAGCTAGATTTGTGCGGTCCGGTGGCGCTGGCGGCGGCTGGACGGGGACCGTGGTGACGACGCTGGCGGCCGGGCTGGCATCGCCGACCGTCGCGGGAGATGATGTATTCGTCGCGGCCGATCATGTCGAACCGCCTTATGGTGTATCTACCACGCTGACCGCGCTGGGCACGGCGTCGTTGCCAACCAGGATAATGGTAGCAGACCATACTGCCGCACTGGTGGGCGGCAACCCGCCAGCGTCCGCGCTGGTTCATACGCCAACCGTCACGCTTAGTTCAAATGTCACAGCAGTCAATACAACCCTTGCAGGGGTGGTCTCGCATTGCGAGGGCATCATCTTCAGCGCAGGCACTGGCTCCGGGCAGTCAAACATTCATTTCAACGGAATTTGGTATTTGAAGAACTGCGCCGTCATACTCAATAACACCAGCGGAACATCGCAGATAAGGGTAACGTCTCTCGGATCGACACGAACCACATGGGACAACGTGCCGGCGACGTTTGGTAGCACCGGACAATATCTTGCCCCGGCCGGTGGTGAGTTTCTTTGGATAAATACACCTAACGCCGTAACGGGAACGCCGCCTAATAACCTGTTTGCCAGCAGTTCCTTTGGCATGATGACGTTTCGCGGTGTTGACCTAAGCGGTTTGCCTGGAAGGACATTGCTTCAGGCATCTCAGACGGGCGGGGTGCTCCTTATTTCGCTGATCGGTTGCAAAGAGCCAACGTCATGGACGCGCTACGGCGCTACACAGACAAGTGATTTTGCTACGATTGTTACCGAGCGGTCGGAGAACGGCGCGCTCAACTATACCAAAGTTCGCGAGACGTTCTACGGCGTGCAGACCACCGAGACGACCATCGTCCGAACCGGTGGCGCGACTGACGGCACCACACCAACGTCATGGAAGATCGACACCGCGACAGGAAGAAGCGGCAGGGTCAAGCCACAGCGGCCGTTCAAGTCCAGTCCGATTATCATCTGGAACGATGTCATAAGCACCAACCGAACGGTGACGGTCTACGGTATTGCAGCGGCGCTGCCGACTAACGCCGATATCTGGCTTGAGGTGGAATATCCAGGCTCCGGCGCAAGTCCGATCCTGACCACAGCCAACACAACAATAGACACTCCGCTGTCAACGCCTGCATCGGTGGCCACGGACGCTTCGTCGTGGGGCGGCTCGACCACGCCGTTCAAACTGGTGGCCACCCTGAACGGATCGCCGTGGCCGCAGCCCGGCATGAAAGGACCGATGACGATCCGCGTCTGCGTCGGCGGGTCCGGGATTTACTATATCGACTGGCAACCGGTGATCAGCTAATGCCGCAAACCTTTACGATGAGGTGGGGCGCCGCGGCCAGCACTGCCGAAGTCGCGTGGATGGCTGCGCCTGACATAATTGCAATCGTGGTGGAAGACCCGCCAATCATTCCCGGCAATATCGTATCCGGGACGTTCAACACGAACCCGTATGTCACCTGGTTCCAGATGACGAACCCGCGCAGCGGCGCGCTCGAATGGTGCACACCGCTGGGCAAGGACCGCACCGAGGTCAGGTTCAGCGATCTGCCCAATCCGGCGGGCTACGTCAACAAGGTGGCGCTGCGAACCATGGCTAACTGGTCGCTGACCGGCGGCGGTGGCGTCACCATTTCGAATGTGTACTACCGCGACGAGGCCAGTGGTCAAGGTTGGGTGTTCAATTCCAGTTCGGGCCAGGGCCTGAATTCCTACATGATCACGCAGCGGCATACGATCTATCTGAAACTGTCCGGCGTGCCGACAGGCGCCACCATGGCCATTGGCAACGCGACCGCCGGCGTTGCTCCGATCAGCTACACCTTCAACGACAAGACCTCGAGGGCGGGTGGCATCCAGGTCAACCACATCGGCCAGCGTCCTGACGACGCGCACAAATACGGCTACTTGGCCGCGCGCATTCCAGGCGCTGCCAACAACGGCACCATGCAATTCGCCGCCGCCCCCTACAGCATGACCACGTTCCATGTGCTGGATGGCACCAAGACATCGGTCTATTCCAATACCATCACGCAGCGGGTTAGCTCGGCCCTGACGCCAGGCGAAGGCTATGACAGCGGCATTGACGTTGCCGACCTTGCGCAGGGCTGGCGAATTACAGGCGTCACCAAGGGGGCTGTAACCACGACCATAACATGCTCTGGCGGCCATAGCCTGGCGGTCAACGACCGGGTGCGTTTCCTTGGTGTCGGCAGCATGACGGCAGGAACGACGCAATTCGATAACCCGCCGGGCACACCTACGGGTGCGCTTACCAGCCATTTTGCTCCTGTTGTTACAAGGGCGGATGCAACCACCTTCGACATCGCCTTTAATTCAAGCGGGTTCTCTAATTTTTCCGCCACCCCGGTGGCAAGCGAAGCATTCGGCGGCATCAGTAACATGGTGTTCAAGTGCTTCAACACCAACCGCGCCGGCACTTACGTCTACGGGCTGGACTTCAGCGCCTGGACGCCGAGCAGCGGCGGGACATATTACCTTCACATCCCTGGTTATGGCATCAGCGACCCGATGCAGATCACGTCCAATGCATGGGCGCAGTCCACCGCCAAGCTTCACGAGGGTGTCTACACGCTAAGGCACGGTATTGCCGTGACCAACTCCAGCGGATACACGCGCGGTTCGTCGCTTACGGATGGTGAGAACGGTGTTACCAATTATCGCAGCACGCTGGTCGCGCTGTTCTGCACTGAATGCGCCAGCTTTTATGTTCCACCGCCGTCAGCCCCGACTGCAATAGGCTCGGGGCTCGGTGCCTATTACAACGCCGGCGCGGCGTTTACGTTTACGTCACTGACAGTCTCTGGCTCTACAATCACCGCCACGACATCCGCCCCGCATGGAATAACCATCGGCCAAAGCATCGCCGTTCAAATGGTTGGATCGCTACCAGCGACTTATCTCAACGGCACCGGCTCCATTCTGACGGCAACTGCGACAGATAAGTTCACCTATACCGCTGTAGGAACAGCACCTACTTTGCCTGCCACAACGCCCGGCATTGGAAGAAATGGCTGGGTTACCAACGTGCGTCATCCCGGCCGGGTTGCGCACCAGGACGCCGGCGACAATGACGAACCAGGGATTGATCACTTCCCGGCGTGGAAGTTGCTGGCGCTAGTGTTTGGCAACATGGACGAGGCATCGCGCTTTACACCGTTCACCGTACCGCTCAGTAGCGCCGTGCTGGACCCTGTCTTGTATGCGGATACTGATGCGCTGCCGCCGTTGTTTCATGAACTGTTCTGGTTCGCCGAGCCATATCGCGTCAACCAGATGCCGGACGGATCGGTGTGGGGCGGGCATAATATCGGAGCGCAGAAGCTGCCGCCATTGCTTCCTGAGTTCTCGTCGGCGATCGCTTCCTATCCTGAAACCATTGACAAGTATCGCGGGACAGATGCCGGCGGCGGGCTGACTGGGCAAACCGTTCACGCCTACATCTACGCGCGCGATCATCTGACGAACTTTCTCTATGCCGCATATGCAGCGCAGCTGGCGCGGATAGCCTATGACTATGGCCTGACAGCATTGGGCGACGACTACAAGGAAAGTGCGATTGCGGCCTATGCATGGGCAGATAATTTTATCACCGACCCCGTCGCCCGCGATGCTTATTATAAAGGGGAACTTAATCTGCGGGACAAGGCAGGCTGGACCGAGACGCAATACCAGAATGCCATGATCGAGATTGACGGCTATCCCGGCGTTCTAAAGCGCGGGATGGTCGCCAAGGTAGACGCGGCTGGCTCGCTATTTCGGTTGCTTGGCAGCACGGCCGGCTCGGCGTATGGCAAATTTATCACGGATCGGGCGATGACTTCCGTGACGACGATCACCAGCGCGGGAACAGGTCATGCGGTCAACGACATCGTCACATTGGTCACCACGGGCGCCACAGGCGTGGTTAAGCCGACCAGATTGCTCGTTTCCGCCGTGGATGGCGGCGGCGGGATTACTGCGGTGCTAAGATTGAACACAGGGCAATTCACGACGGCGCCAACCAATCCATGCATACAGGCGAGTTCGACCGGGGCCGGCACAGGTGCGTCGTTTACGCTCGCCACCCTTCCGATGCACAATAACATCGGCGAGGAACATATCGGCGGTTATGATTATTGCGTGACGACAGGGGCTAATACGACCGCAAAGAACGACATCCAGACACGGTCAAACGTCAATCCTCAGCCCGCGCTGTGCATGGCATCGACCATGGGTTACATGGGGATGTTCTGGCGTCAGGCGCCGCCAAACACGTCCGGGACGACCGAGCCAGCGGGTATGACCGAGAACGTCGTGGCGCATATGCATCAAGCATTCATGAACGGCAACACGGTGGCGAGAACGTCCGATAATCTCAAGCTGATGCAGGCGGGTGCTAACTTCATTCACGGCGCCAACCTGGCGAACAAGGCATACATCACCGGGATGGGGCCGCGACCGTTCAGGATTGTCCTGCACGAGGACAGCTTCAAGTATGGCGCCACGCCGATCTACGGCATCAATGTCATGGGGCATTTTGCCTGGGCGACATCATCGATGTTTAACAATTTCGCCGGCAGTACGGCGGCATCCGATGGTCCGCTCAATTACAATTCAGACAATACAACCGGGCTTTATGAAAGCTATGCCACACCCGGCTCGGCCAAGATGTGGAACCCGTGGCGTGGGGCGTCAAGCTATTGGGAATGGTCGCCTGAGAACAAGGGCATCATTTACGCTTCCGAATTCACCCAAATTCTACAGGTGAGTTTGCTGGCAATGGAATTGTACCTGCACGGCTGGGACGGAAACGTCTAATCAACGCAATCCCGGCAAAGCCAAGGATTAGAAGCGCCCAGGTTGAAGGCTCGGGGACAGTTCCAATACGAGTGACCTTGCCCCAATCACTGCTTGTAGACATCGTGACGAACTCCGCATCCGGGCGCATGGCAAAACAGTCCATGAACGTGCAGTCGAATGATGTCATGGTCCATTGCTCAAGCACGAATGATACCGGGGGAGTGTTAAACGCCCATACCGGGCTCCAACTGTTAGACATATCGTAATAGTGACCGCTGACGCCTCCCAAAGAACCATGGAAATATATTAAGCTAGAACTGCCGCCACCGATTGAACTTTGGTATTCGTGGGTTTGCGAATAGCTGACCCAGCCTATTTCAGGAAGGCTAATGCTGCCTCCGTTCGGGAGATTATACAAATTGATAGGGCTAAAAATTAAATCATCTCCTGGCTCTAACGGTCGATAGTACTCGATCGCGTATGCGACGGCTGAGTAGGTCGTCACTGTGTTGGCGGCAGCCGGAACGCTCATGGTGGCGAGAGCGGCCGCGGCAACTACCGATAAAAATCTCATTTGAATTTCCCCATGATGTGGCGACGGTTGGCTGGAATCCTGTCCCAGGTCAACCGGCGGCTAAGTTAATGTTAATGGTGGGCGTGAACGTCCCGCGAACCTGGCGGTGTCAGTGACGTGTCAATCTTCTGGACGTTCTTGGACCGTTCCGGTCAAAAGCGTCCCGAACTGACGGGGCTTTCCTGAATTTACTCAGCAATTTCAACTGTTGCGTTCCTTTCGTATTCCCCTATATGGGGCGTGCAATGGTGCCTTAACCTATTGATTTCGCTTGATGCCGGGCTTGTCGGATTGACACACCGTGTCAAAAAGCAAATCCGTCAGCGTCGGATCTTCGTCGGAGTGCAGGTAGGTGTTGAACAAGTGCTGCGTCGATTTCCAGCCACCTAATTTGGCTATGGTCTTGACCGGCACGTTCTTCCCGGCAAGCTCCGTCGCGAACCCATGCCGGCAGCTATGAAACGTCAGCGGCTCTATTCCTGCTGCTTCTGTCGTGCGCGCCCAGGCATCGCGTGCTGTGGTGTAAGCAATGGCGAATGGCTCTCTGTCTTTCGGGAGGTTCGCGAGCGCGACAAATAATTCGGATTGTATGTGTGCAACACGCTCGTTGCCGAGCTTAGACTGGCGGATGAGCACTGTGCGTCGCTTAAGATCAATATCGTTCCATCGGACAGATAGAGCTTCAGATATCCTGGCGCCGGTTGCGAACAGGAAGAGGGCGAGTACTCCGACATCCACTCGGTCAGCGTTTGCTTTGAATACATTGATCCATTCCAGTGTGACGGGCTGCTTGATTTTGGTGTCGGTCTTGAAGCGTTTCATCTTCATGTACGGGCAGTGCCCCAACTCGGCGCAGTGATTAATCACTGCCAGCATCGGAACGATAACTTGTCGATTGCGAGTTGAGTTTTTTGCATTCGGATATAGGTCGATAGCCGCTTGACGGATAGAACCAGAATTGATGTCCGCAACCTTCGCATCGCCCCAGTATTTTACCGTAGGCGCGAGAAACCTCGGCGACTTTCCAGCGCCCATGTAAAGCGCACATGCTTTCGGCCATGTTAGCGCCTTCTCTTTTCCATCAAGACCACGGCGCCAGAACTTGTTTTCGATCTCGGACGCAATTCTTTGCGCGGTTTCCTTGTCAGCTGCGCCAGTAGATCCACGCTGTCGATGTCCGGCAAGCGTTCCCCGATAGCTCCAGACAGTGCTTCCCTTACGCCGATAGATCTTGAGGGGCATGGCTTGGTTGCTTCCATGATGGCGGCGACGTCGTCGGGCAGGAATAGCATACGATTACCCAGTTCCCGGCAAGCGCCAAGGCGGCGCGCCAGGCTTCTCAACCGCTTTTCGCTCCAGCCGAGGTGCTTGGCTAGGTCGCGCGGCGTGGTTGCTTCCGGCAGGGTCACAGGATTACCTCGTTCAGAAAATCGAGGAGGCAGTACAGCCACCTCCCCGAGATATTCCGTTGACGGAGCGGGAGCTACGCCATGCGGAATGCCTGTTTACGGCGGTAGGCCATGAAGCCAACGCCAGCGAACCCACATATTAAAAGAAGCCAGGTTCCGGGCTCAGGTACAGCCGCCTGCACGCCAGGCGTCAGGAAGAAACTATCCGGCCCGTCGTTCGCACCGGAGATGCGCGCGAAGAACGCATACTCATGATCGGCAATAAGCCCATTGGTCGTCAGACCGTTGAGCGTGTAGTCAGGAAATCCCGTCCCGTTGTTAACGGACGGAAGCAGCACGCCATCAAGAAGCTCGGGCGAGAAGTACCCAAGAACCGTCTTTGATGTCAGGTCGAGGAAGAAGAAGCTCTCCAGCGTCTGAGCCACTTTGGTGTCGTTCATATCCACGCCAATACCGAAGGCGCCATTCTCGCCGCCGAGAGCGGCCACCGCGTCAATTATCTGCTGGCCGGTGTAGTTGACTGCGGAGATGGCGTCTTGTCCCAGCACCTTATCGCGCAGGGTACCTGACGAGAAATAAGCGAAGGTGCCTACTTTGCCGGTGTTGCCATAGTCGGTATAGCCGAAGTCGAGTGCCGTGTTAGTCTGGTTGGGCTGGTTTGCGCCACAGATTATACACGGATTGTTATCGACCTGATTACCAGTCGGTACGCCTCCGAGGCCGAGTTCAGTACCGGCGACAGTCCAGTTCAGACCGCCGAGGGTTCGAACGATGGCGGCATCCGCAGATGCCGTTAATGCAATTAACGCGGTACACGCTAAAAGTAACTTTCTCATAGTATTCTCCTGCAGAGAGATTGGTGCGGAATGCACCGCGGAAGGCTGCGCATCGTCAGCCCTCTGCGGTGGACAGCGCGCGGCGTTTTTCCTTGCTTTTGATGTAAGAGCAGATCAATTCTATCTTGGTCTTGATCACCCACAGGTCGTTTACTTCTGCGGCCACCTCGTCATAGGTGACAGGGTTTGCCAGCCTCTCACCGATTGCACTTAACTGCCCGATGATCGTGTTAAGCGCCTGCGCCAGCGGTTCGCGATCTGGTGTCATTTGTCCTGCTCCGGTGGTGCGGGCATGTACTTGGCCGCGCGTTCAAGCAGGATGGCGCTGGGGCAGTAGGTCAAAAGTTGCTCCCATGCGCGCATGTCGGATGGCTGCTCTAGCGTGGCGGCTATGTGATCTACAACGGCGTTGAGAAGGCGTTCTGTCTGGTTCATTTGGGGTTGCTCCGGTGCGAGGGCGGTCGCCGCCAAAGCCTTGAAGCTGGGGGAAACACAGCCATCAGGTTCGGCTATAATCACCCGCAGCGCCGTCTCCAGCGCCTCGACACGGTCGGCGGCTTCCTCGCAAAGCGCATAGCAATCCAGCGAGGCGTCATCCGAAGCGGCGCGCAGGCGTTCCACGAAGTCTCTCATTTGCGGCACCGCCAGCTCGTCCCGCTGTCGGTGTAGACCTTGCGTAAGCCATGGCGCGTGCAGATGTCCGACACCGGCCTGTCTGCCTTCACCAGCGCGGGCGCGTCCGGCGGTGCCTCCGCGAACGGCTGCGGCTCGATGCACAGTTGCAGTTCTTCGCGGGTCCAGTCCGACAGGTCGATCGTGGGGATGATTGCCCTTGATGTGTGACCACTGAGGACGTAGGCGCATTTCAGGTACAGCGCCTTGTCCTCTGCGGTGAGGGTGTCGGGATCTGCCGCCGCGGCGGGCGAGGTGAGCAGTGTTGCGATAAGAAGATACTGCTTCATTCTGTGCCCTCGAGTTCGCGGGCGAGGTCGGCGATCGCCGCCATCTCGGTGTCGCCGAGACCCCAGATCAGGCGCCCCTCGTCGCCGTCATCCTCGCAGGCTGCCGAGAAGCGGGCGCCGGGACCGGGCATGATGTTGATGACGACGCGGCGGTCGTTCTCGGGGAAGTAGACGGTGCGGGGATAGGTCTTCATCGCGACCACTCCGTGATGACAAGCATGTAGATTGAAACGACGAGCGCGACAGTTAGTGCGCCTGCGACGATGGCGGTGAGGTCGATCACGGTGGCTAGTCCTCATTAGGCTGGCCGCGCTGGCCGGCTGATGGGTGTGTTCTAGGACGAAACGTCCTCGTCGTCAAGGACGAAATGTCTTAAATTCTAAAAAAGATTTCAGGACGCAAAAAGCCCTCGCGCCGGGGAGGGCGGAGGGCGGCGTCTAATAGGCCATTTAGTATCTGTTCAGGAAGCCTTGCGTCGCTTGGCGCGCTTGGCCTTTGGAACCGGCGCCTGCTCAGGCTCGACAAGGTGGGGCGGTGGCAGAGGCTTGGTCCCCTTGCCGGTGAGGAGCCAGTTCGGATCGACATTGCATATAAGGCAAAAGCGGCCGATCAGGTGATGCGGGATAACCCGGCCGACCTCGTAATGCTTATATTGAGCCTGCTGGATGCCCATCAGCTCGGCGACCTGCCATTGCTTCTTCCCGGTCGCTAATCGAGCGGCCTTGGCGCGAGCGATAAACTCTTGTTCGTATTGGGCTTTCGAATCCATGTAGTCCATGCGGACACTATGTCTTAAAGACAATTTGCCGTCTAAAGCCAAAATGTCCTTGCTATTTAGGACGAGTTGTCTTAAAGCCATTTCATGGCACTCTCAATCAACTCATTCCGCGCCCTGATCGAACTCTGGCCCTCCCGCGAGGCGATGGCCGCAGACATCCAGGCAAAATCCTCCGCCGTCTCCAAGTGGTGGCAGCGCGACAGCGTTCCCGCCGAGTGGTGGGCGCCGATCCTCGCCACCGACACGGCAATCAAGTCCCGCGTCAGGCCCGAAACACTCATTGATCTAGCCGCCCGCGCCCCGTCTGAAACCATCTCATAAGCGAGAACCGCTGTGCTGTTTTTCTCTGACACCGAGGACATCGCTAGAGCAGCACTAGCCGTTCTCGTCGCCATTGAGATGCGCCGGACGGGGAAAAAAGAAGTCGCATATGGCGACGTCGCTCAACTGATTGGTTCTTCGTCGTCGTGGCTTCAGAAATATCTGCGCGATACCGGCGAAGTCAGATCGCCTTGTCCACCGCTCTTGCTGCGAATTTGTGCCGCGTACAACCAACTTTGTGACCGCGTCGAACAAGAAAACAAACGGGACGAAATACGTCTCCGCCAATTGAAGGACAAGATCGATGCGGCTGCTGCGGGCGCTACTCCGAAAAATCCGACTTAAAGCGAAACTGCTTTTTCACACCGTAATTCCGCGCGGAAACTAGTCCCCCAACCCACCGCGCGGAAGGACGTCGCCGAGCCATTTCTTGTCAGGGAGCGGCTCGGCGGCTGACCAATCAATCAAGAAAGGCATCACGATGGAAACCACCGCAAAACTAACCCTCATCGAAGCACTGCAGCCCGAGATCGCGCCGTTTGGCGATCAGGTTCATGGCCTTTTGCTCGAAAGCGTCAGCAAAATCGCTGACGAATGGATCGCGCAGCTCGTCATCCTGCGCAAGAACGCGGACGCGCTCGAGGCGCAAATCGTCGCCAGCGTCGCCAAGACCAAAGCCGACCTAACCACGCTGCACGAACTCGGCGCCAAGGTGGCCGAGGAGGCCAAGCGCGGCCAGGAAGTCTGCAGGCAGCTCGCTGACGGCGTGGGGAAGATCTCGACGTGACCACCGTCCCCACCAGCATCTGGGATCTGACGCCGGGCATGACGCAGCGGTTGGCTGCGCTGCATGCGGCACCAGAGAACTACACGAGCAGCGAGATGGCGGACATGCTGTCGGACGAATTCAACATCGTCCCGCCGCTCACCCGCAACGCCGTCATTGGAAAATCACGGAGGATGAGCATGCCGCCACGCCCCCTGAAGATCCGCACCGGCCCGAAGCTGCGCCAGGAGCCGTGGAAGCCGGGACCGCTCGCCGATAGGCAACCCCGCTGTGACGAACCGATCACGATCTATCAGCTCGGTTATGGCGACTGCAAATACCCGGTCGAGGGAAACGACCCGCCGTACCTCTACTGCGGCAAACAATCGGACGAAGGCCGTTCCTACTGCCCGCCGCACTACGCGCTGACGCATCACCCGGCAAAGAGAGTGTGGGAATGACTATGCCCGTCGCCGCCCTCTACGTCGAACGCGGAGGATGCTACTTCGGTGTGCCGAATGTAGATCCCTGGGATATCGCGCGCGATGCGCGGCTTTATGCTGGGCCGTATCCCGTTGTCGCTCATCCGCCGTGCGATCGGTGGCACCAGCTTTCGGCAGTCAATAACAAGCGTTGGGGATATGTCATCAACGATGACGCCGGGTGCTTTGCCGCTGCGCTCGCCGCCGTGCGCCAATATGGTGGCGTCTTGGAGCATCCCGCGGAAAGCAGGGCTTTCAAGTTTCACGGTATCCCGGAGCCGGTTTCCGGGAGTTGGCAACTCACGATCGATGGCGATTGGGTCACCGAGGTCTGGCAATCCAGCTATGGGCACCGCGCCCGCAAGAAAACTTGGCTGTTATATCACGGCAAGGCGATGCCCCCTGTTCTGGAGTGGCGCAGAATTGCCGGCACACATCAGATTGGGCTGTTCGACCAGAAACTTCCGCAGCTTCCCAAGGCCGAGCGATCCGCCACGCCAGAGCGATTCCGCAATCTACTGATTTCGATCGCGGAGGCCGCCCTATGACCGACAACGCGCTGCCACTTCAGTTCATTTACCTGACGCTGCCTGACAGCGATCAGCCGATCCTGAATATCGGCGTTGCCGGCACCGGCATATTGCACCGGTTCGTTCTTACGCGCCGGCAGTTGCTGCGGCTCAACGCCGAGGCTGCGGATGCTGCCATGCGGGGGGAGCCGCGATGAGGCTGCGCGCACCACTCGCAACGAGCGAGCATCAACTGCAGGCGACGCTGTTCGAATACATGCGCCTGAACCTGCGGCCCGATTGCTATCCCTACGCCGTGCCGAACGGTGGGCATCGTCATATTCGCGTGGCCGTGCGGCTGAAGGCGGAAGGTGTCAAGCGCGGCGTGCCCGATCTGCACATCATGATGCCTGGCGGGCGGCTGGTTTACCTCGAATTGAAGATCAAGGGCGGCTCGCTGTCATCAGACCAGAAGGCATTTCGCGACATGGCGCGCTCGCTCGGTTTCGAGTGGGGCATGGCGAAAACAATGGATCAGGCGATTGAATTTCTGCGCTCGATCGGGGCGCTCAAGGGGACACAAATACAGTGAACATCGAACGACACAGCCCAAGCTCGTTAAACCGCTTTGCCGCCAGCCCGGCGATGTGGGTGCTGGAGAAGGTCATCGGGCTAAAGCAGCCGGTCGGCCCGCAAGCCCACCGCGGCACCGCCGTCGAGCACGGCGTGGCACTGGGGCTAATGAACCCGGACGCACCCATGAAGGCGTGCGTCGATCTCGCGCTGACCAAATACGACACACTGACGGCGATGTCTGGCGACGGTCGCCGGCAGAAGGTCCGCGACGGCATCGCTGAAATGGTGCTGCTGGCGCTCGACGAGCTGCGCCCCTACGGCGTTCCGTCAAAGACCCAGGGGTTCATTGAGTGGAAGCCTGACGGGCTGAAATTTCCGATCGTCGGGTTCTACGATTTTTTCTGGGAAGACAAGGGCATCGTCATCGATCTCAAGACGACCGACAAGATGCCGTCCGCGATTACGATCCCGCACGCCATGCAGGTGTCGTTCTACGCGATGAGCGACAACATGGACGCGCGGCTGACTTACGTCACGCCGAAGAAATGCGAAACCTACCAGCTTGAAAACATCCGCCAACATCGCGAGGCGCTGCTGCAGATCGCGCTGCGGGTGGAGCGGTTTCTGTCGTTGTCCGACGATCCCGATTATTTCCTCGGCATCACCGTGCCGGACCTTGGGCACTACCTCTGGAACACGCCCGCGGCGCGGCAACTGGCGTGGGACTACTGGAAAATCTAATTCCCGAACAATCGGGCATGGCGCGCTGCGAGCCTATCGCAGCATTTGGAGAAGTAAAATGAGCAGTGTTTTTGGGTTTTCTACTGAAGCATCCGCAGGCGGCGGGGACTTTACTCCTGTCTTAAAATTCGACGCCCGCGCCGGGCGGTTCTTTCGGATGGACCGCGTCGACACCGGCAACGGCTTTGCCACCGAGCCTGTCGACATTACCCCGATCGTGAAGTTCATTGCAGACTTCGAGAATGTCGAGGTCGGCTGGATTGTGTTCACACCAGGCATTGCGCCTGACTTCCGGCTGGTGCCGATCGGCTACCAGTTGCCGGAGCGTCCCAGCCCGAACCACAAGAACGGCCTGCGCTTCATGCTGAAGTTGAGCAAGGAGTGCGGCGGCGACAAGCCGATCCGCGAGATTGCCGGAACGTCGAGGGCGTTTTTGTCTGGCATCGAGGCTGTTTACACGCAGTATCTGGCCGAGCGGGGCAAGAATGCGGGGAAACTCCCCGTCCTGACGGTGGACAAGATCACGCCAGTCAAGACCGGCAGCGGGGCGCAGTCGTCGACCAATTATCATCCGCAATTCAAAATCAGCGGCTGGGCGCCGCGTGGGGATCTGGTGTTCTCGGGCAAGTCCGTGACGCCATCGCAGGCTTCGCAGGATCTTGCCTCGACTGCCACGGCGCCGTCGACCGGCTCGACGCGGGCTAGTGCGCCTGTCGCTGAACCTGCCATGGCCGACGACGACTTCGGCTAGGTCCAGATGATGCCCGAAAATGCCATTCCGCCGGACTTCGATCCCGATTTTGCAAGCCCGGCGGAATGGGCGGCGATGTATCGCGTCTGTTTGTTGCAGGCGGTGCCGGCCAAAATGCCGGTCAAGGGCCAGCAATGGAAAATGCCGGCGCTGGCGAGCTGGGCCGAATTCCAAGAGAACCTGATCCCGCAGGCGACGGTCGACCGCTGGTATTCACCGGGTGGCGAGCACGCCAGCCGTCAGAACATGGGCGTCATTGCCGGGCGCTGCTCTGGCAACGTGTTCGTGGTCGACCTGGACGACCAGAAGGGGCCGGAGGCGCAGGCGTGGTGGCACGGCCTGCTCGAGCTGCACAACAACGGCCTCGACCTGGAAACCGTCGAGCAGCGCACGGGCGGCGGGGGCCGACAGAAACTGTTTCGGGCGCCGGCCGACTGGGTGGCGCCAACCAACAAGACCAGCATCAGCGTCGACGTCCGCGGCCAGGGCGGCTTCGCCATGCTGCCGCCGAGCCGGCATGAGAGCGGTAAGGACTATGAGTGGCTTCCTGGCCGGGCGCCATGGGAGGTGCCGATCGCGGATGCCCCAGAGTGGTTGTTGGAGGCGATCGAGGCGCTGGTCGAGCGACATGGCGGCGTGGCTGGCGGCCCTCGCACGCAGACGGCATCAGGCGCCGGTACCGACGCCTTCGGCACCCAGACTGACGGCCGCGAGG
>Ga0193738_1000180_pt1 | contig 44056 bp, 76 predicted proteins | sample L2a1metaG_FD_144927 | JGI IMG/M metagenome (GOLD analysis project Ga0193738, IMG submission 144927) | Soil microbial communities from a riparian zone of the East river system, Colorado, United States - L2a1 | ecosystem: Environmental > Terrestrial > Soil > Riparian zone | place: USA: East River... | reverse complement strand
GTGGATCCGGGGGTTTGGAATCGGGCATTCCGGATTTTTTGAAGGGTTGATTATGACTCTGTGTAACTGCCCCAAGGTAACACAGCGTGAGAATTTGTTATGTGTCTCTAGTCATTAGAACCTCTGTTGCATAACGCATGCTCTATGCGATCAGCTCGTGAGGTGGGGTCGTCACGTAGTGGTACCTCATGCCCCAGGTCAAGGTCATCACCCAGTAGCATTACCTCGCCACAGCGTGGGCAAGGTGTGTTGTATGCGAAGGGCAGCAAACGCTTGCGTGTGGCATGGTGCTCAGCGTCATAGCCGCGAGCGGTAGCGGTACCCCGACGGGCATCCTTGGCAGCGTTGCGCGGTCGGTTCCATGCGGTGGTGCAGGACGGGCAGCGCGTGGCGGTGGTGAGCTTGCCACAGTCCATGCATAGACGCTTAGCCATGTCAGCTGCCACGCCCATTCAGCGAGTTCTCGGCCGCAGTGTTCGGTGTTCGGTCAACACCGAACACCGAACAATTACGCCCTTACTCCTCGGGAGCGAAGGTGAGGGTATACACCTTGCCGACCTCGAACCGATCGGCGACGGCGCCGCGAAGGCCCATCGTGAGCGAGAGGCCCGGCGTGTAGAGCGCCCACTCCTTGTTACGACCGTCGGCATAGTCGGGCGCGAAGGTCACGGTCGCCTGTCGCTCGTCGAGTTCGCCGGTCTCAGTCTTGCTGGCGCAGAAGATCTTTGCGGTGACCATTTGCTAGCTCCGTTCACGCGGCTCTGCTGGACTGAGGGGCACGGCGGGTGCGGCGCTCGGCGTCGAGCACGTCACGCACACGGAACAGCGGTCGATGCTGATACCGGTCGGCAGGCTCAAGGTGGCCGAGCACGCGCCAGCGGCGGACGAGTTGCTTGGACACGCCCGCGAGCCGGGCGGCCTGGGTGCCGGTGATCAACGCGTCGAGGTCCAGAGTTCACCCCCCCCCCAGACGTGAAGCGACGCCGCACAGTGGCGGCGTCGTGGGGACAGACTGGTCCTGCGCGGGATGGTAAACCCGAAACGATCACCCGTCAAGCAGGCGGCGTGTTTACACGCGGATCGACCGGGTGAGCCACTTGCGCCGAGCCCGCTCAGCACGGCGGGCCCTTAGCTTGCTAGTGGCGTGAGTGATGTGCCACTTGAGGCACCAGCGGCACAGGTAGCGGCTGACGGGTGCTACGTATCCCTCGCCCTCGTTGATCTCTTTCACGACCTGTTCGGCGTCCTCGCGAGTTTCGTATCGTCGCTTCGATCGACAGGTGGCCCGGTCGCGTCCGCAGTGCCAGCAGCCGTCGAACGGGCGAACGGCGCCGTCGCGGTGGTTCTTCTGGTGGTACCGCTCCGGTGTCGACGGCATCAGCGACCCGCCCGGAAGCCATAGTCGTAACTCATCGAGCCCCCTCCCGGAACAACGACCAACCGGGAACCCTGCCGCTGGACCATCGCGACGAGCTTGGCCTTGCGCCGCTTCCACCGATCGTCGTCGTCGACATCCTTGAAGAACCACCAGTTCGCGAGCGCGCACGCCTCGAAGAAGATGTTCCACCCACGCATCTCGCCCGCGAGCACAAGACGTGTAATGACGACGCCCACCGCGGGCAAGTAGAACGGCCGCAGCTCAGCCCATATGGCCACGAGGAACCGCCGCCTCGGATCGTTAAACCTCCCGGCAGCAGGTCGTAACAGTCGACTGAAGGAGAGCACCAAGCCAGCAACCGTCCAGGCGGTCACAACCCCTTGAGCCAGCGAACCCAAGATCTGAACAGGCGCGTCAGTCACGCAGCTCGCCTCGCTTCGGTGTCAAGGATGATGGACAGTCGGGCGAACTCGGACTCTCGCCACAGGTTGTGACAGCTGCCGCACTCGACCCACGACCGCGCCGCGCGCTCCGCCGAGTCCATCCACTGCATGTCGACGTCCACCTCGCGGTAGAGGGCCTTGACGTCGCAGCGTGGGCAAGGCTCACGGAAGCGCTGGACGAAGCGCCGCACGTCGAGGATCTCGCGGAGTGATGTCACGGCGTCGCGCACCTCATCGGCAAAGTCGTCGACGGCGGTGTTGCCGTCGCAAGCATCTTCGAGCCGGGTACGGAGCCAGTACACGATGGACACGAGGTCTGCGGCGGGACCAATCTCGCCCTTGCGTCGTTGGTTGATCCAGTCGCGGGACCAGGACCAGAGGATCTCGGTCGGGTCGACAGCGCCATACTGGTCGGTCCCATATGGATCGTCAGCGGCGAGGGTCTGTCGGGTGTGGACGTTGCCGCGAGCGACGAGGTTGAGCGCCTCACCGCCGGGTAGCGGGCGTTCGCGGGTGCCGCTGACGTGTTGCTCCTCCCCGGCTCGGCCCGGTTCGACCGCGGCAGGCACCAGCGCCCAGCGCTCGACGAGTTCCACGAGGTGGTCGTCGATGCGGGCGCGGCAGCCGCCGCACACCTTGGGGTGGCGCGCGTCGCGGCGGTGACACACAACGCAGTTGCCCTGCGGCTCCGGCTCGGTCACCAGTGCCTCCGCTTGGTCCGGTAGAGGTGGCGCATCCGGCGCAGCCGCCCATCTCGGCGCTCCCAGATTCTGAGGTGCTCGTCGAGCCACACACCACCAGACAACGCCAGCTCACAAAAGACGGGCACCGCGCGGCAAAAGGCCGCCTCTAAGTCCCTCTCCAGCGCCGCCCTAAGTCGCTCAAGGTCGGCTCCAATCACAACCACGAGGCCGGCGTCGCGAGCACGCCGGTAGCCTTCGCCGTGCGGCTCGTCCTCAATGAACCCGCGCTCGACCGGCACCTGAAGTTCGGCACCGAGCCCGGCGCTGTAGAACGTCAGGGTCTCGTCGATCTTGTCGAGGATGTCGGTCACGCCTCGCCCCCGAGCGGAGTAGCGGAGCCCGGACACACGCCGTGCCTCTGCGGGTACCCAACAGCGCAGATCACGCGGACGGCGCAGTCGGCGCCGCACACCGGGCAGGCGCATCGCAGACGAGGAGCCGCGGGCCTGCGGGGTGAGCGGCGGAGCTTGCGCTCGGTACGCCGTCGAGCAAGACCAACCACGAGCCGCTCGTACGTCCAAAGGTCATGCGCGATCTTGGCTAGGATATCCACTCGTCGCTCCTCTCCGCGACGAAGCCAACCCCGGCCATGCCGGAGCCAGTGTTGCGCATGTCATCCCGCCAAATCTGCCGGTACAGCGCGACGGCGGTCCTCTTCGCAACGGCAAGAGTGATGCCGGGCGCCTCGACGGTGACGGTCAGCGGGCCGGTAGCGATAACGACCTTCGTCGGTACTGGCTCGTCAGAAGTCATGGCTGCACTCCTGGCAGAAGAAGATTTTCGATGCACGCGGCGTGAATAACCAGCGGCGGAGGATCGCGCGCCGGGTACCAAATCCATTTCCCCGAAGCCACGGCAAATCCCAGGTCCACCAGCGCGAGTACTCGCGCCGGTACGCCCGGCGCAGTGCGCGTTTGGTGCGGTAGACGTGACCGCACTCGAAGCAGGCAATGTACGCGCCGGTGTCGTCCTCGTCGACGTTGTGCCAGTGGCAGTGCTGGCCGTTACAGGCGTCGGACGGCTCGTGTGGCACGTGTGGTGGCATCCACGGCATTGGGGCCCAGGCGCCACGCCTCGCCTCACTCGCCATTCCGCCGGCCCTTCTCGGCAAGCCAGGCATGAACCCGGGCAGCGCGACGCTGAAAGTACTCGTTGAGCAACCAGCCGGCCGCGATCCCCGCGGCGGCAAACGCGAGGAATAGGAACGTCAACATGAGCGCGAGCAGGACCGGGACCGCGTCAGTAGCCATTGTCGATGGCCTCCAATTGAGCTTGCACTTCAGCAGCATGTCGGCGGCAGTAGTCCGCCTTCGGTGTCTCGGTCGGGGCGTCACACCAGCGGCATTCGCGACGCTCGACGGTCAGACCCTTGAACGCCCAGCCAACGCCAAGGCCAAGGGTTGTGAATCCAACCAACCAGAGCACCAGCGCCAGCCACGAGATTTTAGCCATCCGTCCCACCCTCCCCACCCGTAGCCGCCCCAGCGTCAAGGGCGTCGTCGGCGGTCCCTGATCCGTTGCACGTCTTGCACTTGTAGTCCTCGCCGTCGACCCAGGAGTGGTAGTTGCCGATGCCGCCGCAGAGCGGGCATGTCTCGGGACCAAGGACATTAACAGCGGCGAGGAGTACGAAAGGCTTCGATATGGACTCGCCGAGCTCTCGCACGAGCCGTACCGGACCGGCCCACGCCCTCGCCGCCTCCACCACGGCCCGCATCCGTGCTGTCTGCTTCCGCTCCTCGGCGAGGGCGGCGAGGGCGGCGTCACGCTCGGCCATTGGATCGGCCCAGTTCGCATGCCACGCTTTCTCAATGTCCCGCTCGGCTGTGAGTTTGGCGACGATCTTCTCGTGCTGGGCGCGCATGTTCGCCAGCCAAGACTCGACGATCTTGAACGTCGGGCATTCGCCAAGTGCGCAATCGTGCAGGTGGCACCAGCACGAGCAAACCCCGTCAGGGTCACAGCCGTGGTCGAGTGGACATGGGTCCGGCTCGCCATCCAGCTCGGCCCGCAGCCGGTCCCGTTCGGCGGTGAGCGAGGCCAGCGTCTCGTCGAGTCGCCGCTCGACTTCGTCCCATGGGTCGTCGCCAGGCGTCAGCCCTAACCGGTCAGCGACTCGCGTAAGCCAAGCCTCTGCGCGTCCGATCTCGGCTTGGTGGCTGGCCTCAACGTCAGTCATTCCAGTGCCCTTCGTTTGGCGGATGCTTCCGCTTCTCGGGTGGCGATGACTCCTCGGTACGACGAAGCCAACGGAACCATCGCCACCACAGCCGCCGCCAGTTGAACTCGTCGGATCGCCAGACCTCACGCCGCCACGGCCACGGTGCTCTCACGCTCACATCTCCTCCGCGTTGGCAATGGCGAGGAACCCCGGCTCGTCGAACCGGAGCATGAGCAGTTGCGCGATCAGCGCGTCTTCGGTTGGCAGCTCCCCGCCATCGACGAGCATCCGCGGGTGTGCGCACAACCGAACCCGGCGCCCCCCACCGGTGCGGGTGACGTTGCGCACGTAGTGACCACCGCGAACGTGGTACTCGCCCCCGGCCGAGCCACGGACGGTGAAGCCCTCGCCGGCCTCATACCGGTCCCGCTCGGTCGGCGGTAGCAACGACAGCAAGGTCTGCCGAGCTCGATCACGTGCGAGAGCCCGCACCGCGACCCGCTCCTGTCGACGACGCTCGACCTCGGGATCGGGCGGGAGGGGCTCCGCCCTCGCCGCCGCTTCATCCCCCGCATAGAACCATCGTCGGACCTCATCAAGCTCCTCACGGACCGGAATGGGATCCCAGTAAACCCCGTCATACCCAGACCACACTGGGCCCCCCGGGCGCCAGGACACCAAGCGGCTGGATGAGTTGGTGCTGGTGCTCGTGGGGAACGTGACATTCGTCGACGTCCCCCACGTGGTAGTAGTGGCGACAGCCACCACGTTGGACGTGGCGGTACCGTCGAAGCCGTACGTGACCGGCACGGTCACGGTCAGCCGCCCTGCATCTGCGGCGTCATCACGATCGAACGAGCCTGCGGGTCGAACTTACGGATAACCTCGCCACGGGCGCCATCGGCATCGAGCGCGTACGCGAGGTAGCCCTTGGCCTTCATACTGTCGAAGTGCTCGCGGGCGGCCTGGGTCTCGTCGCGGTTGCTGGGGTTCCACCTGATCTGCGTGTCACCGGTGTGGTCGAGCACCTTGAGGTCGTTAGTCATCGAAGCATCTGGCCGGCGTCGGCCTTCTCCTTTAGCAGTTCGACGAACATCTCGGCGCGGGCCGCGTAGTGCCGCCGGTCCGATTCGGTGCGCCGGGGGTTGTTGCTGATACACACTGCGGTGTCCTCCTTGGACGGTTGGGTTTTACTGGTAGTCCTTCAACACGTCGGATCGGCGAAGCGCGCCGATGGCCCGCATAAGTCGCGCCTTCACCGCACCTTCGTTGATGCCCATTCGCTGGGCGGTTTCACGGGTGGTCAGTCCGACCAGGTAACGCAGCTGCACGACGGCAGCCTGATCGCGAGTAAGTAGGTCGATAGCGTCCACCAGAACGCGACGCAACTCCACGCGTTCGGCTTCAACGTGCGGGTCATCCGCCCAGCGCTCGACGGCCTCGTCCATCTCGCGCGAGTCGCCAAGGGCGAACTCCCGCCTGACCCGGTGGGACTTGTAGTAGTCGACGATGAGGTTACGGGCGATGGTGACCAGCCATGCACCGATGTCACGGCCCTGCCACGCAACCTGACCAATGCTGCCCAGGCCACGCAAGAACGTCGCGGACGTAATGTCTTCGGCCTGCGAGGGCAGGCGATGCTGGGCGTAGCGGTACACGGTGCCGCGGTACTGGCGGTACAGGTCGCCAAAGGCTTCGCGGTCGCCGGCCTGGGCCCGCTCGACAAGGGCCCATGAAGCGGGCCGGCTGTTGGTGCGCTGAGCGGGAATGCGCACGTTTCGGGTAGGGGTGGCTGCGGTCATGGCGTCACCCGCTCCTCGAAAGGATCGCCGGGGCAATGGGCTCCGATGTCGCGGCGCCAGACCTGCTCGCACCAGAAGCAACCGGGGCCCTCGACGGTGAGAAGGCTCTCGTAGTCGAAGTTCTGCCGCTCGGCGGCTGGGTTCTTCACTTGCCACATGCCGGTGAACACCCACAGATGACGGCCGTTGGGGTCGGGCAACGTCGCGTGGAACTTGCGGACCGACTCCTGCTGGATGCCAGTCGACACAACCCGATGCGTCATCGTGTCTCCTCATCGCGAGCAAGCCGTCCTGGTGGGATACGCCCCTCAGAGCGCAGGCGGGCGATAGTCGCCTCACGTCGCGCTTCCCAGTCAGCTGACGCGCGCAACACGGCAGTCGCCCCCGCATCAGCCTCGGCCAGTGCGGCGCGCAACCGATCCCGCTCGGCCGTGACGATCGCGAGCTGCTCCCGCAGCTGTTCGACCTGCCGAGCAAGGTCGTCGGCCCAGTCGATCGCGCGGGCACGCTGGTCGAGGGCGTTGGCGAACGCACGCGCAGCGACACGGTCGAGGGGCGTGACGCGCTCGACATCGTTAGCCACGAGTGGCCTCCGCGTCGATGTGCTGTAGCTCCTCGGCAAGACGTGTGAGAGTGTCCGCGGCCAGGCCGATTACCGGGTCGCCGGCAATCTCTGCAAGACGCCGCAGCTCGGCCGCCTTCTCATGTAACCAGGCGGCAACGGCGCCCTCCGCCAGTAGAGCCGCCTGCACGTTGTTGTGCAGATAGGTGGTCTTGAAACGACCGACCCCTTCGGTGTGCTCTGCCAGCTCGGTGGCGATGAGTCGCGTACGTAGGCTGGTCATCCGATCTCCTCCCACGGAGTGTTGATCTCGATCTCTAACCGGGTAAAGCGTTTGCCGTGATGCTCGTGTGGCCAGTCCTCTTCGGACACGAACACGAGCCACGGCCCATCGGCGTCCTCGCCCCGAAGCGACCGCTGCACCACGACCTTGCAGCCGCCAAAGAAAGCACCAATGACGGTGCGGGCCTGCTCCATCCAAACCTCGCGTTCCTCGCCGGTGAGGCGGTCCCAGGGCCGCAATGCGCCCCACCGGCACCACTCCGCGTGAATCGCACGCGCCGCCGCCTCAACCCGCTCAGCGGGCACGGCATCCAGCCACGTAGTGGTCACATCAGTCATCGGGCGCGCCCCGTTTCACGAGGGCCAGCTCACAACCCAGCACCACGGCCCACGCCTGCGCCGCCGACAAACTCACGTTGCGGTGCCCGGACTCGTACTGGGCGATGCGACTGCGCGAGATGCCCGACTGTGCCGCGACCCGCTCTTGGGACAGACCGAGTTCATAGCGGCGCTGGGTTAGCGCCAGCACAAGCGGATCACTCAGCAAGTAGTCAGGCATCTCGCGCGCCCTCACTCCTCCGAGCCGAGTTGGCCCGGGACGCGCGGCAACGGCATGGACGACCCGGCGCGAACCGACAGGGTGGCGCCGTAGCGGCCGTCGATACGCGCGTTCCACGCCTTGAGGGTCAGAGCCATGATCTCGGCTGAGGTCAGCCGCTCCCTGGGTGTCATCGCAGCGTTGGTAAGCCGGCGCCGCAGCGCAAACACCATCGGATCGGTCTTCTCCGCCACGCCGCCGACAAGCATCTCTACGAACGCGTCGACGGACTCGTAGTCGGGACTCACAGCCCGGCGGATGAGGTAGATCGAGGCGATGATCCCGGCCGGGGGAACCTTGCGGATCTGTCCGCGCAGCCGCGAGGCAACCTGAACGGCCGTGGTCATGTCGTCCTGGTCGTCGAGCTTGCCGATCACGTCAAGAATCTGGTCGTTGCCGACACGGTCCTTGGTGTGGTCAAGCATCACGTGGCCCCACACCCCGTAGAGGTGCAGCAGCTTGGCGGCGGGTGCAATCCACGACGCGGTTACGGTGCCCTCCATGCTGAGCACCTGAGCCGCGGTGCGGCGGCGGCCGGTATCGGCAACGGCGAAATTCTCGACGGGCCAGCCGGCGGACACCATGAGTTCGGCTGGCACACCCGATGTCTCGATCGAGCGAAGTCGGGTCTGACCGTCCTGTAGCCGGCCGAGCACGTCAAACGCGATGCCCTGGTGGGTGTGCCTGACGCGACCGGTATGGAGTTTGGACTCCCAGTCCTTCTGCTCCCCCGGGCTTTCGCGCCGGTTGTGCTCATTGCGCGCAAGCATGGCAGTGGCCATCGCGGGCGTGATGCGCACCTTGAGCCAGACGATCGGCGCGGGGTGCCTGGCAAGGATCTGCGTGATCGTCACCTCGGGCGTCGCATACGGCCCGGCAGCCTTGGCCACCGCCGCGCTCATCTTGACCGCTTTGGTGGTGCGTCTCGCGTTGCGCTCCTGCTCGGCAGCTAGCTTTGCCTTGCGGGCTGACTCCTCCGCCTTCTTGAACTCGGCCTCGGCCTCGGCAAAGCCGTGGTCGTTGAGCAACTCCAGTGCCTGCTTGGTCGCGTTTATCTCACCCGTCGCGTGGATCTGGACCCTGACCTTGTCAGGGCACGTCACCTTCCATGTGTTCGACGCACCCATCTGCACGACTGGCCAGCCGAGCCGACGGACACGAGCGACAAGCGCGAGCGCCTCAGCCTGTCGTGACGCCATCGCGCTTCCCCTTCCTGGCAGCAACCTGGGCGTGGTACTCCCACACAGCGATGCCACGCTCACGAGCCGCCATCTGGCCAAACCGCTGGCCAGTCTCGCGACCGGTGGGGCTCATCAGGACCAGGACCAGGTCCGGTCCGGCGTCGAGCTGCGCGACGAACGCGCGCCGATTCGCAGTCGGGCACCAGTCGCCAAGGACGCCACCGGGCCGGCGGTGACCGGGTGGGCACTCCGCGCTGCACTTCGGGTCGACCTTGTACGTCCGTACCGTCCAGCCCAGATCACTGGCCACGGCGGCGGCATAACGTGCGGTGCCATCACCGCTGTCATCGACGAGCAGCGTGTACGGCGGTCGGTAGGTGTCCACCACGCGCTTAAGCGCGGCGGTAGTTGAGCGTCGGTCTCTCCATTGGACCGAGCCGACGACGAGCACATTCCTCACGGTGATCTCTCCGATCTACGGGGTGGACTTCGGTACGCAACTCTAGCGGTAGTTCGGTACGTAAGTTGCCCCGCCGGTGGGGAGTTTCTTCGGCGTGGCGGGTGTCGGGATCGCGACAACCGGTGCCTCGTTTACACGCGGCGGTTCGCCCTCCCGAATGGATTGGCACCACGGCCCGCAGCCTGGGTCTCGTGGTTGCGCCCGGCGGGACACCATGCCCGCGATCACACCAACCCACCGTCCGCGCATCCTCGTGCGGCAGGCCTCGATCACCGGGCAGTGCGAACAGATGTGGATGGCTTGACGTTGATCTTCGATGTACTCCGAATCGAACAACGCCCACCGACCAACGCATAACGCACGCCGTTGCCCAGTCCACCTCGCGGAAGGTGGCCGGCGGCATGCCACGGGTCGGCTTGGCGGTCACGGCACACCGTCCGCACAGCACGGCCCGAGATAGCCACCTTCGCCATCGGCCCGGATCCGGTCGCCCTCGTCGAATCTTTCGTCACAGTCGGCGCATCGGCCCGGGTATGCCGCGGTGAACAGGCGCCCGAGGCCGCGGTGCTCCCGGGGTGGGTCGGGCACCTTGCGACAGTGCGCGCAGCCCAACACGTCGAGGTCGGTGACCGCGCAACGGGTGCTCATGCAATCTCCTTTGTTGCTCATATCGCGTCCTGCCACGCGAACGCCGGTCTACTCGCCTCAGCCACGATGGCCACGCCGTACAGCTCGGTCGTCATGCACGCCACGAGCGCGGCCGTAGCGTCCTGCGCGTCGGCCTCGGGGACCATCGCCAGCACCTCGTCATGCACGGGCAGCACGACCGAGCCTGCCCACCGGGTCTGCTCCCAACGCTCGATCGCGTCCACCAGCAACTCGCGCGCCGTGCCCTGGATCGCGTAGTTGGGCGCCTTGTGCGGGTAGGCCTGGGTCAGGTGGATGACCCGCCCGGCGTAGGTGGGCATGGCCACCGCACCGGAGCGCGCCATGTCGCGCAGTTGCCGCGACCAGTTCGACAGCCCCGGGGTCAGCGAGTCGAGCACACCGACCGCGCTGGCCGCGACCGACTCACTCACACCCGCCTGCGTGGCCAGAGTCGGCACGCCCCCGCCATAGAGCCGGCCGAACACGATCCGCTTGGCCACGTACCGCTCGCCCTTGGTGGCCTCGGGCCCCCACACCTCCCGGGCGATCAGCCAGTGCAGGTCGACTCCCTCGGCCAGCATCCGGCGCAGGTTCTCATCCCCGCTCAGGGCTGCGGCCACGCGCAGCTCGACCCCGGCGAAGTCCGCGCTGATCAGCAAGTGCCCGGGGTCGGCCGTGATGCACGCCCGCACCCCGCCCTCGCGCGGGAGCTGCTGAAGGTTGGGCCGCACGCAGCTCATCCGGCCGGTGTCGGTGCCCAGCGTGTAGATCGTCGGCCGGGCCCGGCCATCGCCGCGCTCGACGAGCTGCCGGTAGGGCTCAAGGAACGTCCCCAACACGGTGTCGTGGTGCCTGTGTGCCAACACCAGCTCCACAAGCGGACCAGCCTGCCCAGCACTACCCCGGAGCTTTTCCAGCACACCAGCGGCCACGCTGGGCTGTCCGGCAGGGTATTTGACACTGGGCTTGGTCCGGGGCAGTGCAACACCAAGATCGATTAGCGCCGCAGCTACCTGACGGTCGCTGCCGGGGTTGTCGATGCCAAACGTGGCGATGTGCTCGGTCACCTTGTCCCGCGCCGGTATGTGCTTGGCCCGCAGCATCGCCACGTGCTCGCCGTCGATGCGCAGCCCCCGGTGGGCGACCCGGGCCGTGACCCGCTGAACGGCCCGCTCGCGTTCGAGCACCGCAGGGAGTAGGGGTGGGAGCCGGACCGCGAGCGCGGCTGTATCGAGCACGTCGGATGCGGCATAGACCAGCATCACCGGGTCAGCCGGATCGACCTGAGCCCAGCCGGACCGTTCCACCGGGGTCGTGAGGTCGACGTTGCTGCGCCACTTGCGCGCCTTGAACAGCGCAGCCCGAGCAACGTCGGCGCCCGGCGCGACCGCCTGCGCGCCGAGCACGGCGCCGGCCAGCTGCTTGAGCCCGGGGTCGGCCCCGGTGCTCTGCGGGTCGGCGAGCTTGGCCGGGATCACGGTGTCATACATCCGAGCCCAGGCGCGTTCATCGCAGAGCCCGACGTGAACGAGCGGGACCAGATCCGCGGTCGCCGAGTGCGCGTGTAAACGCGGAACGGTCGCGAGCAGGTCGCCGATCAGGGCGCGGGAGTCGGGGTCCGGGTCGCGGACGTCGAAAACCCAAGCCGACTCGGACCCGCCGAGCTGGACGGTGCGGAGTTGGAAGTCATGGTGGCCAACCGGGTAGCCGGATGTTTCGACGTCGACCGTCAGTGACCCTGTGTCACGAAACACCTTGATCAACGCCTTGCGTGCGTCGTCGACGGTGCCCGGGGCTGATTGGCCCCCCCGTAGCACAACTGCCGGCAGCGAAATCGGTGTTTCCGCAGGTAGGAGCGTTGCGCCGGCAATCTCGGCAGTTTCGGCAGTTTCTAAGCTCCCTCCCCTATACTCTGACTCTTCTTGATCTTCTGAGTCAGAACTCAGTGACAATAGGGGAGGGTGCGTGGAAACTGCCGAAACTGCCGAGATTGCCGGGACGACCCCCGTCCCTGTGTAGAGATCATCCGCCCACTGGTCGGCCGGGAGTACGACGATGTTCAGCCCTCGTCGACCGGCCGGTCCGCGCACGTCATGGACGCTGTTTATGCTGGTCAGACGGTCAATGACCTTGCGCTCGGCCATGGACTGCGCCCCGGTCAACGCCGACCAGGTGACGAATTGCCGCGCCAGATCACGCCGTGTAGACACGTCGCCGGCCGGCAATTCCGCTCCTGGCTTCACCGGAAGGCCGTTTTCGTCATGGGTGACGACCCGGCAGCACTGTTGCACCCACTGACGGACCCGATCGGAGCGCGCCTCGAACTCCGCGGCCACATCCGGGGCCGTCGGCAGATACGCTCCGCGACTGCGCCAGCGTTGCCAGGCGCGCACCCAGCGGACCAAAATACCGGGCAGCTCGGCCAGCATCGCGGTCTCGATCCGGTCGTCTTCGGCCCCGGCGAAGGACCGGGCGAACCGGAACGGCTTGATCCTCTGCGAGTAGGCCCGGCTCGATTCGCCCACCGTGGGCAGCTCGTTGGCCGCGAAGAGAAACAGCGCCTGGTTGTAGAACTTGAACGGCTGGACGTACTTGCGTTCGCCCTCGATCGGGTCATTGCCGGTCATCTGCTTGAAGATCGCGATGTCTTCGACGTGCCCGGCCCGCACCTCGGACGAGGCGTTGAGGATCTTGCCATAGACGTTGATCGCAGCGAACCGGTTGTCCGAGAGCTGGGCCAGGGTGACCGCAGACGTGTTGTCCTTGCCGGCCACGGCTTCTGCGATCCGCACGAAGGTCGACTTGCCTGACTTGGACGGCCCGAACAGGAATCCCGCCTTGGCCGGCGTGCGGCTCGGGTCGAGCATGGTGGCCACGACCTCTTCCAGATCGTCGGCCTGGTCCCCCGCCTGCGCGGCTAGCCATGCCTCATACACCGGGCACGTGGCGGCGGGCTCCCAGGCCACCGGCAGCTGGACCGAGGACAGGTAGCTCGGGTCGTGTGGCAGCAGCGCGCCCGTGGTCAGGTCGAGCATCCCGTTGGCCACGTTCAGCAGCGCGGTCGGCGCCCGGTCGGGCAGCCGTACCCCGTCGTTGTAGAGCGTGCCGGCGAGGAAGCCCTCCGTGTCGTCGCGGAATGCCCGCCGGTAGTCCTCACCGACCACGCGGGTAAACGCGGCGTTGAGCGCGGACGAGTCGCGCTGGTAGGCACCGTCGCGGTAGAGCGCGATCCTGTTCTCCGCGGTCAGGGCGATCGGCTGCGCGCGCATGATCTCGGCCGCCACCACGTCGATCTTCGGCATGGTCCTGGCCGCGGGCGCCCGCCCCAGCTTCTCGCTGGCGCCCGCGATGAGCCGGGTGAGGAACTCGGCCCGGGTCGCGGCAGCCCGACGGGCCAGCACGTCGTCGAGGCCCTCCTTGGCCCGCCCCGGCGGCTTGACGAACCGCACCCGGGCCGCGCCCTCGCCGCCCAGGGCGTCGCCGAGCGCCTTGGCCGCCTCCCACACCTTGCGGTTGCCGGTCAGGTCGGCGTCGAAGGCGACCACGACCTCGCGACCACGCGCCCAGCTCAGGTCGGTCTGCGACCAGCCCCAGCATCCGACCATCCCGTACACACCCACGTCCGCGGTCCATGACGCAACCGCCAGGTGCTGGCACGTCCCCTCGACCAGCAGTACGGCCGCGTCGGGCGCCGGCTCGCGCCAACGGTTGAGCACGAGCGGGGTGTCTTTGGGCCATTCGTACTTGGGTCGGCCTTCGATGCGCTTGTCAGGGTCACGGCGGAACTGCGGTACGAGCGAGCCGTTGCCGTCCCACCACGCGAAGACCATCCCGTCCGGCACGCTGTGCACGACGTGCATCGCCACGTCGGGCGCGATGGCGTGGTCGTCGACGAGTTCGCGCAGGTGCTCGGGCCACAGTTCAGGCATGGGCGCCCCCGGCCGGCAACGCGAAGGTGACCACGTCCCCGTCGAGGACGTGCGCGACGTCGAGCCAGCCGCTGGCCACGTAACACGGCGCGTTGGCGATCCGTGACTGGAGCATTGGCCACGCCCACGGCGACGGGCGCAGGGTGTCGGTGGTGTACCAGCCGCGCCCGGCAATGTGGACGGCGGCGTACTGGTACTGACGACCGCCGTCGGTGTAGCGCGCCAGCCACGTGATCACACACCCGGGCGGAGGCTCCTGGAAGATCACAGCGCACCTCCGCGCTTGCTCAGCGGGTCGCGCATCCAGAAGCCTTTGACAGCGGCGTAGAGCGCGTGCCGGGCGGCGTCGCGGGCGTGTGGCACGCCTTTGGTCGCGTCGAGCAACCCGACCGCGTTCAAACGCGCGTCGGTCGCCCACGGCTTGACCTCGGCCGCGCTGCGTTCGAGGTAGCGCACACCCCGGTCATCCGCCCACGCAGCGAGCGCGGCCACCATGTCCCGCGTGGCCCGTCCCGCTCGTGGCGCGTTGCCGCGCGCGGCCAAAGGGCTGATGATGAAGCGTTCAACGGCCAGCACGTCGACGTCTGACAGGCCCTCGTCGAGCAGGTCACACAGCCCGCTGACGTCCAGGTCTTGCGTCAGGATGCGTGCGTGGATAAGCCCGCCGTCAATGAGAAGCGCTGCGACACCGGGCGTAGGACCGGGGTCGACCCCCACAATCCAGCTCACTATTTCCCCCTCCGTGTTCGCGTCCCGCCGAGCAGCTCGGCCACGATGCGCGGATCCTGGAGCAGGTCCGCGAGCTGGCCGGCCTTCTCGTGCAGCACCGACCGGACGCGACTGTCCACTGTGTTGGCCGCCACGATGTCGATGATTTCGATGCTGTCGTGGATCTCCGAGCCGATGCGGTGACAGCGGTCCTCGGCTTGCAGCGCCTCGACCAGTGACCACGGACGTTGCAGGAACACCACCGTGCCGGCCGCGGTCAGGGTGAGACCGACCCCGCCCGCGCCGGTGGTGGCGCAGAGCACATCGAACTTGCCGGCCTGGAACAGCTCCACGACCTGTGTTCGCTCGGCCGGGCTCTGCCCGCCCACGACATAGCCGACGCAGAGCCCAGCCTCTGTCGCCGCTTGCCCGGCCAGCGCCATGAGTTGACGGCTCGGCGCGAACGCCACCACCGGCGACCCCGGGCGCTCGTCCAGGATCTCCAGCAGCGCATCAACCTTCCAGCTCGGCGCCTTCATGCGCACGGATACGTGCTGGGCGCCGTCGGGGCCTTCGTCCACAGTGGTCGTCACGTCACTGGCAGCGCTGGCAAGCTGGGAGAGCCGGGTCAGTTGGGCGAGCACGCTCATCACCGACAGCTCGGCCCCGTCGGGAAGCTCGGCGATCATCTGGGCTTCCATTTCGTCGTAGACCTTGCGCCACGGCGCGGGCAGCTCGACGGTGCGCACGCTGTAGACCTTCGGCGGTAGCTGGGCGAGCACGTCAGCCTTAGCGACCCGTCGGTGCGCCCCGAGCAGCGATGCGCGTAGCTCGGGCTCGGTGAACTTGTTCAGCCCGATGACCCGCTCGGCGTAGTCGCCCTGGACCTTCACGCAGTACCGCTCGGTGAACCGGTACCGGCTCGGGTAGGCGGTTGGCGCCAGCCCCTCCAGCGCCGGCCACAGGTCGCCCGGGTGATGCGTGATGGGTGTGCCGGACAGCGCGACATAGGCGCTCGCGCGCTTGGCCAGGCGGCGCACCGCGAGGGATCTCTGGGCGGTCGGGGACTTGAGGTAGTGGCACTCGTCGGCCACCACGGCGGCCGGAGCGAGCTTGATCAGTGGGCCCTCACCGTTGGCGGCGTCGTTGCGCGCGGTGTCGTACCCGACCACGTACACGTCGGCGTTACCCGCCAGCGCCCGCCGGGCGGTCGGGGTACCGCGCCAGGCGACTGCGCGCCAGGACGGAGCCCACGAAGCCCACTCGCGCACCCACGAGTCGACCACCGACGTCGGGACCACGCACACGACCGGGCGGACCTGCGCCACCTGATCGCGCTCGACCAGACCGAGAATCGTAGTGATGGTCTTCCCGGTGCCCTGCTCGTCAAAGAGCAGCGCCCGCCCGATCGCGCCGATCATCAGCGCGCCGGCCACCTGGTAGGGCCGCGGTACACACCCGTCAGGCGGCGCGACGCGCAGCGTTGTCCGCACGGGCCCGGTCAGCTGATCCGGTTCGCCGCCGCAGCGCTCGGCCAAGCGCGCGGTGGTCCACGCGTTCAAACGCGGTCCCGGCTGCCATGCCGGCCCGAGGATCGCTGCGATCTGCACCACGGCGGCCCACGTTGCCGGCACCAGGATGGCCCCGGGCGGGGTCGAGGGCTTGAACGCCATCGTGGCCAGCTTCAGCACCGGTAGGCACGCGATCACCGCGTCCTCGGTGGGGACCAGCACGATGGTCGTGCCGTTGGCGGTCAGCTCGCCGTAGACCGCGGGCTCGCCAAGGATGGGCTGTGAATACCGGGAGTAGCCCTGGCGCCTTCTGGTGAACGTCATAATGCCGTGCCTCGCCTGCGGAGGATCTCGGCAGCACGAACGGCGCCATCGCCAGAGAGCACGATGTCCGGTGTGGCGCGCTGGTGTAACGGGTTGGTGCACTGGAAGTGCTCTCTGGCCAGATGTGCCGACCCGGTGCACCTGAGCGCTGGTCCGTCGTAGGGCGGCAGGCCGGTATGTCGCCGAAGGTTGTTCAGCAGCCGGCGGTATGTCAGCTCCGGGTCAAATGCGGTGCCGGGCTCGCCTGGTGCGACGCGTTCGTCCGAAACCATGCCGGCGTCGTCGCATAACCGGGCCTCGGCGGTGTACGGATTATTGGCTAGCAATGGATCCTCCCCCATCCGGACGGCGCCTGTCGATTTCTAATGTGGACGGACCGGGGTCGTCAGAGGTGTGCCGCCTGGATGACGACCCCGGTCCGCGTATCGCGGGCTCAGCCGGTACCGGTGAGCCGGGCCAGAAGTTCCTGCTGCTCCGCGGTCAGGTTCGATGGCGCCTGCACGGGTGCAGCCGCCACCTGCACGGGTGCCGGCTGCGGCACGGGGGCCGGCTGCGGTGCCGCGTATACCGGCTGCTGCGGTGGAGGTGCCGGCTGCGCCGTCGGCTCGGTCGCCCACGGCACGCTGTTGGCCACCGCCGCGCCATTCGGCCGGGCGTAGCGGACCTGATAGATGAACTTCGGGTTAAAGCCCGGAATTGGTCGTTCGCCGGCCTTCGTCACGGTGATCCCGGCGCCGGCCTCCGGCGGACCTTCAGGCGCTCCCGCCTCAGCCATCGCTCGCGCAAGCTCGTCGCGTGCCTGACCCTTCACCCACCACGACGCCTCCCCTTCGGGGAACTCGGGGGACGGCTGGACGAGCATCGGGACGACCATGACAAACATCGGCCGACCGTCTCTGAAGAAACGCAGCTCTCCTGTGTTGGGGTTGGTTTGCTGGCGGATGTCACTGTTGTTGACGACCCGGGCCACGATGCCGGAATACGTTGTGCCGTCTGGCTTCTCCTTGAACACCCACGCCTTGCTGCCAGCCGACGTCTGATCGAAGAAATCGTTAAGCGAGCCCCGCACCGCTACCGGACGTGCGGCCGCGGCCGCCGGAGCGTACGCCTGCGGTGGGTACTGGGGCTGAGGCGCGTACTGCGGTGGGTACTGGGGCTGAGGCGCGTACTGCGGTGGGTACTGAGGCATTGGCTGTTGTGGATACTGCGGATACTGCGGTTGCATGTCGATTTGCCTTTCTAGTGTCCCGGGCATCCCGGGCCGTCATCGTGGGCGGACTGTGGGCGGTAGAACGGGCAGAAGTAGCACTCGTCGTTGCTGGGCTTGGCCGGAACAGTGTTCAGTGGGCGCCCGTTCATCACTTCTCTGGCGATCTGCTTGCGAATGGCAGTGAGCTTGAACACCTCGTCAATCAGTTCGTCGTCGCCTGGTTGCGCCTCCCGCTCCCAGACGTACAAGCCGTCAAGGGTGTGGGAGGTGCGTGGATATGCCGCGAGCGCCACTCGGCGCACCGGCAGCCCGAGGAGCTGATAGCCCTTGCCGTAGAGCAGGAGCTGGATGATGTAGCGCAGTGGGGGGTCGCCCGGGGGTCTGATCTTGGCCATGCTGGACTCGCCGAGAATCTTGTGATCGACCACGGCCTCTTCCACGGCGTCGTACAGGTCCGCGGTACCGGCGTGGTCGGGGTGCGGGATAACCATTTGCTCAGTCACCCATCGCACGCCGTGGCGCCGGTTGTCTGTGTCGAACGCGTCGGCGAGCCAGCTGTGCACCGCGGTGCCGATGACCGACGCCCACGGGTCCACGACGTGGTTGGTGGTGGGCATGCCCGCGAGCTTGCCGACCACCTGCCGGTCACACGGCGAGCCGATCTCGCTCGGTCCAAGGTGGATTTGAAGGTTGCGCGCCGAGCCGCGGGCGTGCTCGGTCACCACCTGTCGCAGTTGACTGGCATAGCGCGCGGCCCACGGCGAGTTGCCGCTCATCGCGCCCGGGGCGGCGGCCATGAACTGGGTTGGGCTGACGGTGGTCATCGCAGCACCTTCCGGCGCCAGGCTTCGGTGCCGTTGAGTCCGTGCACGTAACAGCCGTCGTCGGGTTCCACTCCCTCGACGCATGAGCACGGCAGACCGGGCGGGCGCCAATGCGCGACTGGTCGAAGCCCCGTGTAGGTGGTTCCGGCTGAGTCGGGCCCGGGTTCCTTATCGAGGTTGGTCGTGGCGAGGTAGCCGGCGAGCACACGCGCATGCACCCGCACCTCCGCCGGGACGAGCGTCAGCCCCTCGCAGCCGCACGCGTCGGTGCGCTTCATCACGTGCTTGCCGGCGTCGGTGTCGTAGAACTCTGCGTGCAGCCTCGGGTGCTCGTCGCTCCACTTCTCCAGCGCCATGACGACGTCGTAGACCCAGGTTGGTAGGTCGGTCATTTGAGCCCCCGCATCGCCTTGCGCAGCTTGGTCATGCTGCCCGCCTCGACGTTGCGCTCGCGCAGAAGTGGGTGGTGTGCAGGTCGGTCCGGGCAAACCGCCACCGAGCTTTGACGACGCGCACCAGCGGCGCCTGTGGTGGCTGGCGATACTCGATGGCGAGCCTGCCGCGCGGCCTCGGCTCGACGTCAACGGGTATCAGGTTGTTGGTGCCTTCGTCGACGCACCAAATGATCGGAGCGCCGCAGCTGCGGCACTTGTCGGCGACCGGCTCAAGGATCGCGGTCATGCTGCACTTGCCTCAGGTGCGCGCGATACCGCTGGACGCTGCGCTCGGCCAGGCCGGTGGCGCGGGCGATCCTCGCGGCGCTCCAACCCCGTTGGGTCAGCCGGGCCACGACCGCGCGGCGCTCGGGCACGCTCAGAGCCGGCAACGGGTTGCCGCGATAGACGCGGGCCAGCGCGATCTCGACATCCGTCTCGTCGTAGTAGTGCGCCCGGCTGTGGCCGCCGGTACCGCGCACGCTGTCTTGCTGGCTGATCTGGTTGACCCGGCGCTTGATGGTGGGGCAACGGCACCCGCAGATCTGGTAGGCGTAGAACGTGCCGTGCCGGCGGGCAGTGCAGCTCGGATCCTCGCCGGCCTGAGACGCCAGGAATTCTCGCGCCATTCATGACTCCTCCTCCGCGGCGTCCACTGTGGGCGCGAAGTCGGGCACGACGACGTCAAGGGCCTGAATCACTCGGCCCCACGTGTCGGGGAAACGCAGGTTGATCTGGATGGCGACCTCGTCGGCGCGGATCTGCGGGCGCTTCGCGGCGCGTACGCGACCGGTTGCGTCAATGACAAGGAAAACCTTCTGCACGCTCATCGGAACTGCTCCCAGTCGAGTTGCACGAACGTCGCGCCGAGCAGCACCACGCAACCGAACGACAGCAGCTCGGCGGCGAGGTGGGCGACCAGGATGGCGGTCATGGCGCCGCCGATGATTCGGCTGACTTGGGAGTTGCTTGGGCTTCGATTACGGCGCGTTCCGATTCGGTTAGTTCGCCACCCCAGCCCGAGAAGCAAAATTCAGCGTCTCTGCCGGTGATCTCCCGGTAGGCCTGCGCGAGCGCCTGCCGCATTGGCCAGTCAGCCCCGTACGGAAGGGGCTGTCCTGTGATTCCACCGATCTTGCACGTCCAAATCTTTAGCTCGGTCACAGCTGCTCGACCTGCCCGTCAGACCATTCGACCCGGGTGCCGTAGTCGGGGTGCGCGTAGATGTGGACCGCGCACAAGTCCGCCCAGCTGTCCCACCAGACCATCGACCGGGACGAAGTCAGCCATCGCTGGGCGACCCGGCCATCACTGAACACGGCGACCTCGAACTGCGGGTCTTTGGCGTCGTTGTAGTTGACCTTCTCCAGGTCGTCTTTGAGACCGCGGGCCTCGGTCCGGTAGACAACGCCCATGCGTTGGGGCGTCGCGTTCGCGGCGCGGGCACGGCGAAGGAACGTCATCGCTTGGCCTTCGCCTTCGTCGACATGGCCCGTCGTTTGGGCTTGGACTTGGCTCCCCAGGTAATGAAGCCGGTCAGCTTGAGTACGAGGGCAAGGGCAAGCAGGCCGACGAAGCCGATACCGAAGCTGCTGCTTTTGCGGATCATCGCGGCCACTGCCGGCGATACTGCGGGGGTTGGACGGCTGCTTGGCCGATGTCGCGCCGCTCGCGGCGCGCATCCAGCCACTTGCCCAGAAGTGTCGAGATGAGCGCGATCGCCAGAACAATCGTGAGCACGGCCACCACGAGCACGGCGGGGATCCACAGTGGAGCCAGAACCCACAACCAGGACCACGTGATGACGTGGGTCAGCTTGAGCACGATGAACGCGACGCCGAGCAGGCCGGCAAAGCCGATGCCGCCGCCAGCGCTTGTGTTGGAGTTCACGGGGGAACGTCCCTTCGAGGTCAGTCAGATACCCGGATGTCCGGCACGATTTGCTCCGGCCGGAAGTTGACGCGGTAGTGGAACTCGCTAACGCTGGCGGCGTCGAGCTGCTCGACGACGTAGGTCACGTTGTCGGACAGCCCCAGGAAGTGTTTCTTGTAGGCGTCGGGTCCGACCTTGCAGGTCACAGACAGCTCGCGCTCGGCGTCGAAGTTGCCAAGCGAGCACCGACCCTCGATCACCAGCAGGTACTTGTCGGTGATGCCGTTGACGAACACGATGCGGCGCTGGATCTCGAAGTTGTCGGCTGCCTTTGACAGGTTGTCCGACGCCACGTCGGCGCTGCTGCTACACCCGGCCAGCGCGACCAGGGCGCCAACGGCCAGGGAGACGATCAGGCTCTTGCACTTCACGGGAACGTCCCTTCAGTGGTGCGTGTAAACGAGGGCTAGCGCTTGGCGCGGGCCCGGAACTCTTCGAGGTCAGCCGGACGCACAAACCGCCTCGCGCCGACGTAGAAGCTGGGTAGCTCCTCCGTCGTTACGAGGCGGTTCAAGGTGGTCATGCTCACGCGCAGGGACGTGGCAGCCTCCTTGAGCGTGTAGCTGTCCGGCGTAGCCGGGGAAGGCGGTGTCGCCGACGCTGACGCATCGGCGCGGCCAGCCTCGTATGCCGAAGCGACGAGGCCGAGCACTGCATCGACGAGCCACCGTGGCGGCGTCGGCGACACCGCGGTCATCGGGACTTCACCCGGAACAGGTCGTAGAAGCGCAGCTCCTGCCGGGTGGCGAGCACGCGGGCGATGGTCTCTGCCGCCGGCTGTTGTGTGCGCAGCAACCGTGACCAGGTCGTCGGATGTAGCCCGAAGAGACGGGCCCGCTGCTGGCCGGTGGTAGCCCCGGCCGCGTCCGCGATCTTGTGCGCGCGGTCGAGGTCTATCTCCACGTACGGGCGCTGATCGGCAGGCGTGCCATGAACCATGGCACGGAATTTACCCACAGCCTTGGCAAGATTGCAAGCCCCCTCGACACGCCGATTGCTTGCAAGATCGCACGCGATTGACGCACACTCATTGCATGATGGCAAGAGCGCATGTAGAAGATCCGCGGAGTTCTGTGTCGCCGCCGCCCAGCTTCCGTGATTTTGTGATGGAGCAGGCGGCTAGGCGCGGGCTTACCACGTCGGCGGCGATTGCCCGCGCTGCGGGGACCGACGCATCCAGCCTGTCCCGCTGGATGGCCGGTCACAACGGTGCGACGGTCGACAGCTGCCGAAGGATCGCCGAAGCACTCGAAGTGTCGCTATCCGAGGTGTTGGTCGCCTCGGGTGCGGTGAGTGCCGACGAGATCCAGCTCGACCCGCTACCGCCGGAGCTGCTCCAGATCGCTGCGATGCACGCCAGCGCGGAGTACACCGAGCAGGAGAAGAAGGCACTGCTCGCAGGTGTCGACTATGCGCGCCAACAATGGGAGGCGATGGTCGAGGCCTTCCGCGCCTCCACGCCGGTCGAGCCACGGATGAGGCGAGCCCGTCATGGTCGATGACCTGATCACATCGCTGCGCGCCCAGCTCGACGAGGACGAGCGGGTGGCGCGGGCGGCGACGGACGGGCCATGGATGTGGATCGCCGGCAGGGTGTCTCAAGAGCGGGCCGAGGGGCGGATCGTGATCTCTAACCCCGGCGGTCTCGCCGTGGCCGAAGCCGAGGACTTGGCGCACATCGCCCGCCACGACCCGGCCCGCGTCCGGGCCGAGGTGAATGCGAAGCGGCAGATCCTGGACAGTTTCGCGGCGGCGCAGCAACCACTGACTACCCGTAGCGCAGAGATGGCCGTTGTGCGCATGGTTCTGCGCCTACTCGCTCTGCCGACAATCGAAGAGGCCCACCATGCCAAGAGGTAAGAATGAACGGCCGATCTCGGTCGCGGTCACGGCGCAGCCCGGCCTGTGGTCCAGCCACGTCGTGGTCGGCAAGCGGCCCAACGGCAAGTCCGACCGGCGCAAGGTGTCGACCGCGATGTGCGCGCAGTGCAAGGTGACACCGTCGCGCGAGTGCGCGTGCTACACGAAGCAGGTCGGCAAGGTCCGCGAGCTGGAGGATCAGGTCGCCGCTCGCGCGGTGGCCCGGCCGGGGCGCAAGCCCACGGTCGAGCAGTTCTTCCGCTCGTGGCTGACCGACATCGCGCCGTACCAGCCGAGCGCCTCGAAGCGTGAGCCGCTTCGACCCAACAGCGTGCGGGGGTACTGGTCGAAGTGCGACAGGTGGATCTTCCCGCACCTGGGCAGCATCCGACTGGACGACCTTCAGGGCTCCGATCTCGACCGACTGTTCACGGCGATGTACGCGAAGGGCCGTAAGTCGAGCACCGTGCGCAACACGTACTCGATCCTGTGTCGCGGCCTGGCGCTGGCCAAGCAGCGCGGCAAAGTCGACGCCAACGTGGCCAAGGACATGGACCCGCCCGGCACCCCGACGCCGCGCAGCCGCAAGGCACTCTCGCTCGATCAGGTGCGGGCGGTGCTCGCCGTGATCGAGAAGGCTGACGATCGGCTCCGTTGGAGGCTCGCGTTCGCGATCGGTCCGCGGCAGTGCGAGACCCTCGGAATGCGGTGGCAGTACACCGACCTCGATGACGGGGTGGTGGACTTGTCGTGGCAGGTGTCGCGGCAGACGTGGCGCCACGGCTGTGGTGACCCGGCCGGGTGTCGCAAGCGGGCGCAGGACTGCCCGGCGCGCACCGGCGGGGGGATGGTGTTCACGCGGCCGAAGACGTACCGCGACGAGAGCGACCAACACCTGGTCGCGCTGCCGCCGAGCATCGTGGCCGAGCTGCGCGCGCACCGCAAGGTGCAGGCCGCGCAGCGGCTGCGGGTGGGCTCACGGTGGGTCGACCACGACCTGGTGTTCTGCGGGCCGTTCGGCCAGATACTCGACCCCCGTCACGACCTAACCCGATGGAAAGCCATCCTCAAGGCCGCCGGGCTTGCAGATGCCGGCACGCACGCGATGCGCTCGACCGCGGCGACGTTGCTGTTCGAGAAGGGCGAGCGGATCGAGGTGGTACAAGAGATGCTCGGCCACACCAACGCCCGCACGACGCGCGGCTACACGGAGGTCAGCGTCGGGCTGACCCGGCGCGCGGCCGAGGCGATGGACGACCTGTTCGCCCCGGTCATCGACATCAACACGCGGAAGAAGGAGGCGACGGGATGAGCGAGGCTCTTGATCCGGACAACGTCAAGATGGCGGCCACGCTGTTGAGCACCGAGGAGTGGCGCGAGGTGTGGCCGGGGTACCTCGCTGCCGCTAGGGCCGAGGGTCGGCAGGAGATGATCGACGCGCTACGGGACGGCAAGCGATTCCACGCCTGGCGCCACCCGTCGCCCGCGCCGTGGCAGCGCAAGCCGGAGCCGCGCGAACCAAACCAACTAGCCGCGCTGTACCTCGACTCCATCACGAAGCATTCTGCTACCACAACTGCTACCACACCCGCGGATCATGTAGAGTCGCGCTGATAGGCCGCCCAGCGTCCAACAGGAAAGGCCCTGGTCAGGGAACTGACCGGGGCCTTTTCGTATGTGCCCGGGGCGGGACTCGAACCCGCATGCCCGAAGGCAGCCGCAATTCGGGTGTCCGCTTTGCCGGACTCTGCCGAACTACGCGGAACCCCGCTGACCTGCGGATCCGTCTTGATCGCGTTGCTGCGCGGGGTACCCCGTAGCGGCACGTTGTGCTACCACATCTGCTACCACATCCATCGATCGGATGCAGTGCGCCCAATTCTTCGGGCTACAGACGTCCGGGCGGGCGAGTGGCCACGGGTGCAGTTCGCGCCCCGCACCGCGGGCAGGTCTGGACGTCGCTCACCAGTTGTCCGCCACCAGGGAACGGGCAAGGTCATTGGCGAGTGCTTCCAGTGCTTCAGCGACAGCAACATTCGGCGAGTCGTGGCCCCATGCGAGCCGTTCGGTCTGCGCCCTCTCGTGCCGTGCTGCCGCCTCGGTGCGTAACCAGTTGGAGATCTGGTCAAGGCGCTCACGCAGTCGCCCGACCTCGGCCACGAGGAGATACGTCCGCGCGTCCACGTCGGAGCTGTAGCCGTGACCGCGTGGGACACCGGCGAGGTCAAGCAGGTGTTGCGCGGTGCGGGCTTCCCCCACGATCTCCCCGCAGCCGATGCTGTCGCAGCGTCCGTGCTCGGGGAATCGAGCCGGGTCGTGGTTGATCAGTGGGTGTGGCTTGGTGCGTAGATCGTTGATCAGCGTCCAGTCGATCTCCCCGTCAACCACATCCGTGAGTTCCACGTTAACGAACGCTGGGTCGACATAGGCAACCTCAACCTCGTCGAGCCCCTGGGCGCTCTTGCGGATGACGAACTGCGCCAAGGCACCGGGATGCTTGCCCATGCAGACGCGCGGTGAGGTGAACTGCATTCCCGCCGGCTGTTCCTCGGGCCACCAGTGTCCACAGTTGCCGAGCACGATCATCTTCATCTGCCACGCACCAATGTGAGATCTGAGCGGTACAAGAACTCTGTCCCCCTCCTGGCGGGTCGGCGTAGGCGAATCTCACGGGATGTCGTCGATGCGCGGGGGCCTTGACAGCTCGGCCAGCATGCGCATCGACAGCCCGTCGTCGAGCTGGTGCGGCGCCTGGTACAGCCCGCCCTGGGTGGGCACGATCGGGTACTGGGCGGTGTCCATGTTGGCGATCACGTGCTTGCGCACCCGCTCGTCGTTGGCCGCGATGCTGCGCCCGAAGATGAACCACAAGCACAGGGTCGCGCCCACGACGATCACGGCGTAGCAGACGATCAGCGCGAGCCGGCGGTCGACGATGTAGCCCGTCCTGACGCCAACGGTGATCGCCGCGATCAGCGCGATGGCGATGCCGATGACGACGATGACCCGGTACATGGTGGCGCCGCGAGGGCCCGGGACTGACATGGCGAGGACTCCCCCAGGTCGGACATTCCGTCCACCGAGAGTATCGGCAAGCCAGCCTAACTTGCGTACCGAAGTTCGTCCGGTCTACGACACAGTTACGTACCGAACTTAGTAGACGTCGAGGTCGGGGTTGGTCAGCTCCTCGGTCCGCTCGGCCACGTAGCGGCGTCCGCCCCGCTCACCCCTGACGATGCCGCGGTCCTTGAGCTTTTCCATAGCGTTGAAGATCGTCGAGTCGCTGACGCCGTACTGTTCGGCGAGGTCTTCGGTGACCGGCAGCCGGTCTCCTGGCTTCCACTCGCCTAACTCGATCCGCCTCTGAATGGAGGCAGCCACGTCTTTCCTACTTGGCATTGGGTTCCTGCGCTTCCCGGGTTGGCGATCAAATTCCAACACGGGCGTACTACGGTATGCAACTACCGTTCCGTTCACGTGTCAGCTTCCTGCCATGCAGCTTCCTGTGAAGCTCCTGTGATTGAAGTCGGATCTTGCGTAACGCACGATGGCGTGACCGGTGCTTGATCCATTGAAGCCCGTTAGCGCGGCGGCCTTGACATGGCCAACTTCGGTACGTAACTTTGCCGGAGTCTGGTCTCCACGCCCCACCCTCGCTCCCGGGTTGGCACCTAAGGCGAGGGTGGGGCTTAGAGGTCAGTATGTCCCGAGCGGAACGCAGCCAAACCAGCCGCCCAGGTCATGCTTAGGGGTCCGCCGGTTCACCTTTGGTGAGCCGGCGGGCGTATCGCCAAACCACCCCTATTTTCAGGGCGCCGGGGCGTGTGCGGGTGGACTCCTCCCCGCTCCGGTGCCCGCTTGTTCCCGCGGTCCCGAGAAGGGGACAGCAGTCGTGGACAGATTTCTCAAAGTTGGCGCCGATCTGCTTGAGGTCGGCTGGCCCGTGGTCGCCTTTCTGCTGCTTGCCGTGATCGCCTTTGTGGTGCTCGCCGGTGCCGGTACCTGGTGGAAGCGGCGCCACCCATGGAATATCGAGAACGAATACTCGCTCACCCAGATGGAGGAGCCGACGAACTATGTCGGCCCGCCGCGAGCGCACGGCAAGGTTCGCATGTTCGACATGATCTTCCGCGAGCGCGTGAGCGCAACCAAGAACGAATAGACATGGCCCCGGTGAACTGCCCTGACAACTCGGGTGGCGCTGGGTGTCGGAGGGCCCGCCTCGTTTCTCGGCAAGGGGTGGGACGACGATCGCCGAGAACGGCAAACGAGGCGGGCCCTCATCCAAAGACCCTTGCTAAGGGGGGAAGCGCCCGGACTCCGCCACCCAGCTTTGGAGTCCGGGCGCTTCTTTTTTCGATCAGACCCGTGTGACGTCCTTTACCACGCACCTTGCGGGCGAGGCGTCACCGGCGGCGAACCCCCGCACCTCGTCCGTGGCGGCCTGACCCGGCGCGACGGATGAGATGTAGGCGGAGCCTGTGTCCAGTTGCGTGCCATCTGAGGACTCGAACGCCACGGTGACGGAGTAACTCACCGAGTGGTCGGTGGAGTTGACCACGCGAACCACAGCAAGCATGGCGAAACTGTCCTGGCCGCAGTCGGTGATGCTGACGTCGCCCTTGGCCTGCTTCTGGTCGCTGATGAACGCGCCGGTGGCCAACAGGATGCCAGCGCCGCAGAGCGCGAGCAGCGCGAGCGGAACGAGAATGATCGTGATGATCCAACCGGTGCTCAGCCCCTTCTTCTTCGGAGGCGGCGCCGGTGCATAGGTCGGTGGAGGTGGTCCGGGCAGGATCGGTGGCTGGGTCATGCCAACAGGATGACACTCCAGCGCGACACTGTATAGTCGTGGGTGTGAGGAAGAAGCTCGGCGCGAAGGACGCTGCCGCCGTCTTGGGCATCAAGCCCAACACGTGGCGGGCCTACGTCGCGCGCGAGCAGGCGCCGGCACCCGACGGCCGTGAGGAAGTCTCCGGTACGCCGTGGTGGTGGCAGTCCACGATCGAGCGGTTCCGCGACTCGCGGCCGGGCCAGGGGGCCCGGACCGACCTCGCCTAGAACCTCACAGCACGAAACTGTGAGGAATCTCACACCTTCAGCCCCGGAATAGGTTGCTACTTCGCAGCGTTGTGCTGTATAGTAAGGGTAGGAACCGGAACGACAACTACAGGCCAACGGACCAAGCGCCCCGATCGAGAGACCGGGATCCGCAAGCCCAGGACGCAAGCCCCCGGTGATCCAAGTAGCTACAAAATCCGACGCAGTAAGTCGAGCCCACCGGCGTGTCCGGCCTGGGTTGTCGTTCCTGTTCCGCCCCCGCCCCGGGTGCCCGGTAAGACGACGGACGCCGTGGATAGGCAGCCTGTTCGAGGCAGGCCGGGGGGCACGAGGGCCAGGCCGCAGGGGTCTGGCCCCACTCCCGAAGGGAGGGCGGGCCATGTTGCCTGCCACCACTCACGAGCGGTTCCTCCAGCTCGTGCGCGATGCCGTCATCGCGCACGCCGAGGCTGCCGGAACCATCACCGCGGAGCAAGCCGAGCGTGCGCGTCACGCAAAGCTGCTCTACGGCGTTGGTAACGGGTCCTATCGCGGGATCTGTCACTACAACACGTGGGAGAACGGCGTCGGCACCGTCGATGTAGTCGAGGTGGCCGCCACCGCGCAAGAGTCCTGGATCCAGCTCGCCGGGACCACGCTTCACGAGCTAGCGCACGTGATCGCCGGATGGAACGCCGGTCACGGCGCCGCATGGAAGGACGCGGCGGTTGCTCTCGGGTTCAAGCTGCGACCCGAGGCCGCCGGCCAGATCTACCGACTGGCCATGTTCGCCCCTCAGCTCCGTCACGCGGTCTACGCCCTCGCGGGTGAGATCGGCGACGGGCACCCCGCGTTCGCGCGGTTCGGTGCGGGGCCGGGCATGTTCGTGATCCCAAAGCCATGCAGCGCCGGGTACGGCACCAAGGGTGGCACGTCGCGCGGTAAGGGATCGGGGTCACGGCAGCGGCTGTGGGAGTGCGAGTGCGAACGCCCAGTCAAGGTACGCACCGCCTCCGATGACTTCAAGGCGCACTGCGATGTGTGCGGCTCCGCGTTTGCACGAGCCGGCGTCGCCTGATCTGACGGCTAGGAGGGATGGGAACGCTGACACCGCTCCCATCCCTCGACCAAGCACAGTAACCGCTCCGCAAGGGGACGTCAGCCGTTCGACACGGCGGCGGAGCGCTCGGGTCGCCCATCCCAGGTGGCCAAGTCGGAGGGAGACCGACATGCAAGATCCCGAGTGCATCAACGGCCCGGAGGGCTGCGCCGGCACGGTGGAGTACCGGATGCCGCTCAGCGGAACCGGCCAGCCCTACCCCCGATGTGACAGCCACTGGGACGCGCGGCTCCAGATGGAGGAGCAGCTCCAGGAGCGCTACCCGATGCACGCCCCGTCCGACTGGTCTCCGGACGACGCCGGAGAGGCGTGGGGCGAGGACGACTACTGAGACCAGGGAGCGGTGGGGCTGTCGTGGCCCCACCGTTCGCTAGCGGTCCACACGGGACCGCGAAGAAGGGAAGGAACATGTTCAGGGTTGATGTGCTAGCCAGTGGCGAGACGAGGTGGGCGAGTAACGCCCGCACGTTCGCCACGACTGAGGAGGCCGAAGCGTACGCGCGTGGGCTTTACAGCCGGTGGATGTCGATGGACAAGGCGAGCGTCGTGTCTGTCGACCACCCGGAGCGCGCGCCGTACGTGAACGGCGAGCGCGCAGAGGTCAACCTCTGATGAGCGCGTACATGGTGAGCAAAGCTCACATCGACGCGATGCTGACCGCCGGGCTTGCTCGGGATCAGTACGGACCGTTGCGCTGGTGGGTCGACGACGAACCACGCAGCCGCGACAACATGCAGGAGCTGACGTACCAGACCGCAGACCGCGTCGGTGCCATGCTCCTGGCCGAGAACCGTCGCAGCGTCAACTACCGCTACGACGAGAACGAGCCGGTGCCGGCGTACGAGTTCAACCGGCTGCCCGGCTACAACCACAAGGAGCACGCGGTGCTGGTGCTCAAGGCGATCCACGGCTTCGACTATCAGGCGTGCGAGTGCGACGACTGGTGGCGCACCGAGGCGCGGGCGTTCTGTGTCGCGTTGTCCAGGCACCTCGAAAGTGAGCTGCCCGGCTACGAGGACGCACCGACGTGGGGAATTGACGACCCCAACGTGTTCCTCACCTACGACGAGCTGAGCTGCTGACACCATCTCAGACAGGCGACAGGCCCCCGACCGGCCAACAGGGCGGGGGCACCTAAGCCTTCGCCGCGTCGAGCAACGCTCCGCGGCAGCGAGCAGGAATCTCCCCAGTCGCCTTCGATGGCGCGCTCGCACGAGTCACCCCGCCGGGGTGGCCCCGTCGGAGGGAGACCGACATGCACAACCTCAAGCAATTGAGGCGTCTGCGTTGGGCCGTTCTAGTCGTGGTGTTGTGCGGCATTGCCGTCAGCGTCGCGGTGAACGTTCTCCACGCTCCAGACAACTCGACCGCACGTCTCATCGCCGGGGTGCCGCCGCTGGCGGTCTACGGTGCGCTCGAACTCGTCGTTCGTATCCCGTCGTCCAGCCGTTGGTTGTCCGCGCTTCGCATCTCTGGAGCCACAATCGTCGCGCTTGGAGCGGCCACCATCAGCTACGCGCAGCAACGCGCGGCCGTGCGTGAACTCGGCTTCGCGATGTGGGAGGCAATGATCTGGCCCGTCATCATCGACGGAATCATGGTCGTCGCGTCGGTCAGTCTGGTGGAGGTCGTTCGCAAGATGCGGCAGTTGACCGCCGAGGAAATCGAGGCAGTGACACCAGCGGCCAAGCTTCGGGCCGCGGCCGACGTGCACGAGTCGCCGGAGGTCCTGGCGTACCGGGCCGATGTCGCGAAGATGCGTCGCGAGTCGAATCTGGTAGCGATGAACGGGAACGGCAAGGCGCAGGTAGCGAGCAACTGACCGGGCCCTAGCGGTCCCGGTTGGCCGCTCAGGTACAAAGAGAAGGGGCACCACCCGACCAACCGGCGGGTGGTGCCCCTTTTTTGTCTCTCGGGTCCGGGCGCGTGTAAACGCGGAGGCCTAGCCGCGCGGCTCCTCGCGCGCTGCGGCGAGAATGTCGGGCGTGCTCGCCTCCGTGACGGCCGCGCCCGCGGTCACGGTGGCCGGTTCGCCGATCGGGTCGGGAGCCTCCACCACCACCCGCGCGTTGGCGGTGACGCCGCTACGGGTCCACAGTGCTTGTACGAGCGTCGCCGTGACGCCCCAGACGGTCAGGAGCGCGTCGGGAATGCCCGGCGCGACGAGGATGCCCACCGCGCCCAACAGCGCCACCAGCGCCACCACGACGCCGCGCAACAGGGCCGGCTCAAGGTGAACCAACCGCCACCAGAATGTGTCCCTGTCCATGACCTAATCTCCGTTCTGCCTGGGGAACATTGCCCTGAGCTGGTCGAGGTCCATATCGGGCTCGTGGATCATTTCGACGAGGCGTCGCACTCTGCGCTCCAGCACGTAGCACTCCCTGCGCACCGACGCCAGGTCAGCTCGGCTCTCCGACGCCAAGGCCCTGGCTTCGTTCAGTTCCCGTTTCAGTCCCTCGACCAGCTCCTCCGCGCCGCCGAGCAGGACCCGCACCGACGTGGCGACGGTCGAGCCCGTGTCGGCCATGATCTTCGCCCGGGTGGCGCGGACCGTGAGCAGGGCGACGATGCCGCCGACCCCGCCGATGGCGCCGAGGACGGCGACGACAACCAGGACGACGGGGTTCACACAGACTCCCGGTGTCGAATCAATCGGGTGATCTGGTAGCACTTCCAATGCGCGGCGAACCCAAGCCCGACGGTGATCATTGCGGGGAGGGCGCCCGCGTCGGCGCCGACGGGGATGGCGTAGAGGTACGCGCCGACGCCAATCGGGATCATCGCTGCTCGCAGCAGCAGCAGCCCCGTAACGGCGTCACGCCAGAACTCACCAGCCAACCCGATGACGGCGCCGAGCGCGAGCAGCCCGTACCAGGAGATGTCGACCCAGCGCGGCACGCCAGGATTATCGGAGCCAGCGAACAGCCCGACGAAGCCGGAGAATCCGAACAGGGCGAGCATGAACACCTCGAACGGGTTCCGCTCCAGCGGAATGAGAACCTGGGTGCGAACCACGTACGTGCTACTCGTCTTCGGCCTTTTGGGCGCCCTTGAACGCCGATTGCACGAGGAACTCCTCGCTCGGCGACCCGGCCTCAGCGCCGGCCTTCGCCGCGGCGGCGATCTCGGCCAGCTGCTCCGGCGTGAGCGGCTCCGTGCCACCGGCGCCGCCGAACTGGTCGACTGGCCCGGCGGCGTCGTCCAGCTCGGCATCGTTGGCCACCACGATGATGGGCGGGTTCTGTCCGTAGACCAGTTGCACCAACGGCCAGCTGCGCAGCGGCCGGCGGCGTATGCCGTCGCTGACCCACACGCTGGAGCTGGCCTGAGTTTTGAACAGTTTCACGTCGTCTCCTGTCGTGCCGGGCACGGGGCTCCATGCGCCCAGGGTTGTGTCTTTGTGGTCGGTGCGGCCCGACAGATGCACGTGGTCGAAGTGGCCTGAGTTTGCTTGTGACGCCCAGTTGTTGCGGACGCTGTAGAGCTTCGCCTGCCAGATCATGTACTTGAGCCACGGCATACGACCGGCCTTGGCCTCGGCAAGCCAGTACGGGAACAGCACGCCGCAGTCCACGCCCAGGTCTAGGCGGTGCATCACGTCGGTGGCGAATACGACTGGGTAGGGGTTGGGCGAGATCGGCCACGGCGTGCGCGAGTACGGGGTGTGGTCCTCGGGGAAGTTGGCCTGATAGTGCGCGTCGTCGGCGTACCAACCGAACAGGTTGGCCGCCTTCGGGAATGCCACCTTCATCTTGCCGACGAACTCGCGGATCGGGCGCGCCGGCTCGATGGGTCGCCCGGCGCCGTCCCAGGCGTAGTAGGCGGCTATGGCCATGTCAGGCCGTACCGAGCCAGAACTTCGCGAAGGTGCGGAAGTCGTACGCCGGGGTCTGTGTCGCGGCGCCCAGGTAGACGTCGGCCAACTTGTCGAAGTCGAGGGAACCGGACCGCAGACGCGCGATGTCGTCCACGGTGTATCCGAGCGCCTCCAGCGCCGGGTCGGTCAGGCCGTTGACCATGAGCCTGAAATTCTTGGCCGCCTGCATGACGTTGCGCACGTCGACCGCCAGCCCGCCTGCGGCCGAGTCGATGTCGTTCTTGGTGGTCGGATAGCCGAGGGACACGATTGGCCTTTCCGGTTAGCAGGGGGCGACGATGATGTTGCGGTCGTGGAAGGTGCCGGTGCCCGCCCCGGCCCGGTACTTGGCCGTGAAGGTGTTGCTTCCCGCCGTCAGGCCGGTGACCAGGTACGTGGCCGACATGCGGTGAGGATTCGTGTTTGAAACGAAGAACAGCGACCGGATGTCGGCGGCCGCGAGCGTGCTCGCACCCGAGACGGCGAACCCCATGAAGGTGTGAAACGAGCCGCTGCTGAACATCGACAGCGTGAGAGTCACCTGCGCGGTGGTGCCGGTCTCCAATGTGATCGCCGGGCCGGGCGTGGCCAAGTCCACAAAAGAAGTAGACGCGGTGGTCTCCGACGTCGCCACGGTCGCGTCGGTGGGGCGGCTGAAGTAGCGCCAACCGCCGGCCCCGTCGTTGGCCAGGATCGCCTTCAGGTCGGAACGCCAGATATGGAACCCGTCGTAGACGCCGGTCAGCGCGTTCATCTCCGCCAGCGACGCCACCGGCAGCAGCCCACCCAACGCCACCGTGAACAGCCCGCCCGTCAGGCTCTTGGCGTGGCCCGTTGTTCTGAGGTCGGTGATGGCGGCGCCAGCGATGCTCGTCGCGTTCGCGGCGACGCGTACCCGCGCGAGGGTGATGAAGTTGGTTGAGCCAGACACGGAAGGGTCGGCCGGGACACCGGCCGGGGTGCCGACAACATGGCGGACGAGGAAGTCGGAATTTGCGTCAGCGTCGGTGATGTCGCTCTGCTGCGCGATGATCAGGTCGTCGCGGGGGTTGGTCGGGTCGGCCGGCGTGCTCAAGATATTGATGTCTTTGATGGCGTCCAGGCACGCGAAGTAGACACCGAGCCCGGAGCCGCGGATGTTCTGCAAGAACAAATTGAACGGCGCGACATGCACATTGGCGTCGGGCGTGCCGGTCGCGGTAACCAGACCAGGCGATGCACCGCCGGAGGGCCGGAATCCCGACTTCGACTTGAGCGCGGCGACACCGGGTGCGACCAGGGAGCCGACGTTCGCGGCGACTTCACGCGAGTCATTGGTCCCGGTCGGGCCGCTGTTCTGCGTCGGGAATGTGCTCAGCTCAGCCACACCTCACCCCTTTCCTACGTGCCCTTGCCGAGCTTGTGCAGGACGAGGACTGCGACTGAGTTGGCACCGGCTGTCCTTCGGGCCTGGACGTCGACCTTCATCGGCACGCCCACGCCGCCGACGCTGGAAAGGATCGGGTTGACAAGGGTGCCGTCCATGTCGGCCTCAACGGTGGCCGCGGAGCCGACGACGAGAATCGACGAGATGACCTTGCCGGTGGCCCGGTCGACAAGGCGTACCTCGCCGGACGTGCCAGCACCGTTGACGACCCGGACCCGGACCCGCCATTTGGGGTGCTGCGGCTCGGAACTGACCGTCCACAGTGACTCGAACGTGCCGTTGGTCGTGGAGACCGGCGGCGTGGTTTCCTGCGCGGTGGGGTAGGCGTTCAGCTCCAGGTAGGGCCTGTTGAGCCCGAAACCCAACGCGTCGTTGGTGGTCAGGTTGGTGCCCGACGCGTCTTTGACCGCCTGCGCGTTTTGCAGCTGAGTGCGGTTGACTCGGGCGGCGGTGCGGGTGCCGGTGCCAGAACTTGTGGTACCGCTGGCTGTCACCGCGTACGTCGAGAACGGCTTGGGCGGTACGCCGCCGCCTTCGCCAAGCCCAGGAGTGACAGCCATCAGACGATCTCCTGCACGCTCTGGCAGCCCAGCTCGATCTTCTCGTCACCTTGGTCGTCGATCTCGACGCTCATCGACACGATCCGCACCGGCAGGTCCAACCCGGCGGTGAAGAACAGGTCGCCGGGCGGAATCACCATGCGGCCGTTGTCGCCAACCGCGTACTCACCCAGGGTCGGTGGCATATTGCCGCGCACCCGGAGCGTGGGGATAACCAGGGGCAGGTCGAGCGCGCTGAGCTGACTATCGGCATGGCCCTGCAAGGTGGGGAACTCCGACACGGTGGGGTGAATGTCGTCGGTCTCCAGCAGCGCCCAACCGTCGGCATAGCGAACGGTGTTTTCTGCCACCGCGATCTGCGCGCCGCGCTCCACACCGGTGCCCTGCGCGAATGTACGCGTGGCCATGATTCCGCCGCCGGAGGACCACTTGTAGGACAGCATGTTGCCGCCCAGGTCCCACCGCCACGCGGCGCCGGACTGGCCGATGAACGGGGTGCCGGTGCGCATGATGCGGGTCGGCCGACCAGTGGTGGTGCTGAGCGCGCCGACGTCAAAGACGATGTCGCAACCGACCTGCAAGCCAGCGATGTCCCGCAAGGCGCCACCGACGTCTTTGAGGTCGTAGCCCTCGTAAGTGCGGTCCCGCAGGATCCCGGACACGGCCGAGTCGACGACGATGCCGATGTCCCCGCCGGTGTGCGATTGGGCGAGGGTGACCAGCTGCCGGGCGATTTCGTTCTGGTCAATCTGAGTGAAAATCTTCGAGAAGCCGGCCACGTAGCTGGCCGCCGCCGGCAGGGTGAGCACCTCAAGCACGTAGCGGTGATCGAAGTAGCTCCAGAAGTCGGCGCAGACCAGGTCCAGCCGCGACGTCTCCCGATCGAAGTCTCTTGCCCAGATGATGCCGCCCCAGAACGGGCGGGAGTCGCGCAGCGCGTAAACGACCCTCCGGGCAGGGGTGGTCATGTCGTATAGGTTGTGGACCTGGACTTTCGCGTCGCCCAGGTTGGTGCTGGATTGCAGCTGCCCGGAGCCGTTGAGCACTTTGGACAGTCGCACGCCACCTAACGGCAACTCGCCGATGACGACGTTGGTGCGCAGGTCCGCGATGAGGTACGTCCACGCGGCCATCAGGTCAGGTCCACGCGTCGCGCCACTGAGCGGTCAGCAACGCCGCCGGGTCGGACACGGAGGCGGAGCCGAACCGTATGTTGGTCACACCCGGCGGCAGGTTGAACCACTGCGCCACGAAGAGCCGATCGCGCCGGTTGATGCCCTGCAACAGCACCGTCTTTGCGTCGGTGTCGATGAGCATGGTCTGGCCACTGGGCACGGTAAATGTGGTGTCGAACTCCAGTTTCTGGCCGGTGTCCAGGTTGGTGACGACCGGGCCGGTGACCGGGCCGAGCACCATCCACGTGGGCCAGGTGGCGATCGTGCCGGCGCTGGTCAATGCCATCTGACCGCCGGTCAGACCGGTGCCAAACGTGAGCGGGAACGTCAATGGGAACACCAGGCCGCCCGAGCCAGCGACAGGCAGCCCGATCGCCTGAGAGGACAGGTCATTGGCGTAGCGGCGTGGATCCGGGGCGACCAGAATGAGCGACCACTTGACGATTAGCGGCCCCTCGGCCGACGTCTTCGTCTCGTCGGAGCGGCGCACCAGCATCCGCATGTCCGGCCGCCCGGTTTTGCGAACGACCAACGCGGATAAGCCAAGCGCCGGGTCGCCCAGCACTGACGCGACGATGTCCCGGGCCCGCAGCGCAGACGTCAGGCTGGTTGCGGTCGCGACGCCTTCGAGGGTGAGGATCCGTGGGCGCAGGAACGCAGGGCCGTCGAATGCGCCGTGCTCGCCGGGCCGGTCGGTAAGACTGACCCGCGGCGGAGGGCCCTCGTGCCACCCGTCGAACCGTCGGATCCGCCAGCGAACGCCGTGCGCGTCAAGGGTGCCGTTGGTGTCTCCGCCGCCCGCGGCCCAGCCGTCCAGCTCAACGCGTAGCGGAGTCGTCTCGGTGATCGCCGGCCGGTACTCGGTGGAGATCGGCATGTCAGGCGCCCTGTTTCCAGTTCATCTCGCGGATCACCTTGGCGGCGATCTCCTGCGAGGTCTGGTCGGGGCGCCCGATCACCTGCACGTTGGTGACGTTCGAGGATGCGGCGGCCCCGCCGGCTGCGGCCTGCCACGCCTGGATCGACGGGAACACGTAGCCGTTCATCGAGCCCATTTGGAGCACCTCGGGCTGACGTTCGCCGACGACGTACGCGCCGAATGCGCTCACCGGACCGCCGCCCGCACGACGCCCTTCGCCCGCGCCAGGGCGGGAAGGACTCGACGGGGCCGGTGGGACGAATGACGAGGCGCGCTCACCCGCGCGGAAGGTAGCGGTGAGCGTAATCGTCCTGTCGTACAGGCGGTTCAGCTCGCGGTCGGTCTCTTGGATGGTCGCCAGCGCTTGCGCGTTCTCGGCTCTGATCGCGGTGATCTTCTCGGCCGGGATCAGTTCGAGCGCGCTGATGTAGCGCTCCACTTCCGTCTTGCTGAAACCCATTTGGAGCAACGCGTCGCGCAGCTTCTGCTTCAGTACGTCGGTGTTTCCGCCCGCCTCGGCGGTCTTGATGATCATGTCGCCGTACATGTCGGTCAGGTCGCGCACCATCTCGGCGTTATCCCGGCCAGCCTGGGTGTTGCGGTCCAGCGACCCGGCGCCCGCCACGCCTTCCTTGCGCTGCTCCTTGATCTGCTCGATGAGCCGCGCGGTCGAGTTGGCGGCTCGGTCTTGCAGCTCCTCCATGCTGAAGTAGGCGGGAATGAGTTTGTCGGCCGTCGCAACCAGCGAGTCCAGGACGTCGTTCATTGCCTTGAGTTTTTCGGTGCTGGTATCGGCGGACGTGCCGACGTCACCAAGAGCGCCGCCGAACTCCTCGGCCACCGGGCCGCCGGCTGCCATGTTGTATCTGATGGAGTCGATCAGCGGCCCGATCATCGGCATGCTTCCGAAGATCCCCTCCGCGACATTCAACCCGAACGAGAAACCGTCGGCCAACGTGTGCAGGCCTACGCCGAGAAGGACGATCGTGCCGTTGAGAATCTTGAACGCCAGATCGAGGCCCTGCACGGCACCTTCGCTCTTCGTCGTCTCGTCCATGAAGATGCCCAACGCGCTGCCCAGATCGCCCATGCCATCGGCGGCCACCGAGGCGAAGGGGCCCATTCTGTCGAACGCCTTGTTCAGACCGGGCATGATGTTGCGGCCGAGATCGCCGAAACCTTCCGCGATCAGGGTCACCAGCGGTGCCATCTTCGCAAACGCCTCAGGCACCTGCATGTCCTTGAACGCCTTGTCGAGGATCGTCATGGACTGCAACGTCGGGCTGACAAACACATCCCCGCCGCGGAAGAACTCGTCGGCGATCGAGGAGCCGAGGGCTTTCGCGGCGGCCTGCACCTTCGAGTCTCTGGCCGCCATCAAGACGCCGCCGAGCACACCGCCGGTGCCGATCGCACCCGACACGATGCCCGCGATGAGGGCACCCAACGTCGCGGTGAGCGGATTCGGAGTCAAAAGGACCGCAACAGCCCCGCCGATGAGTTGCATCCGTCCCGGCATGGCGAGACCGCTGACACCACCTCCCGGGTCCGGCGGGTCCGGCGGAGTGAGTTCTTTGCGGAGCCTCTCCAGCTTGGACAGAAGCGAGCGCTCCTTGCCCAGGGCCTGGCTGTCGATGATGTCGCCGGTCCGGGCGAACTCCTGGCCAAGCTGGCGCACGGACAGTTTGGTCGTCGCGATCCGCGCGTCCAGCACAGTCAGGGCCGCAGCCGTGCCCAGAGCCTCGTCGCCCAGATCGTCAACCTGCCGCTTGGCCAGATCCGTGTTCGCGGCCAACTGATCCATGTCGCGGCCGGCGTCGTCGGCCTCGTCGCCCAGATCCTCGATCGCAGCCTTCGTGCCGCGCATCGTGACGCCCAGCTCGGCGGCACTGCGATTGGCGGCAGCTGTCTCCAGCTCCAGGTCGACCGCAACGCGGCGATTAGCCACCTGCTACCTCCGCTCGGCGTGGTAGAGGAGCGCTTGAGGTTGGGGGCTGTCCTTGTAGGACTCAGCCCGCACGCCCGCCGCGGTGCAGGCGTGGCAGCGGCGCGGCTCCGGGGAGACGTAGCGCTCCTCCGCGTCGTCCGCGGTGGCGTGCGGCATGTAATGCCCGCACGGACCGAGCTGCGAGCGGTACAGGGTCAGCGCGAGCATCCACGCCACTTGCTCGTCGTCCCACTCCACCTCGCGGGTCACGACCGTCCTTATCAGACGGTCGTCCTTGTACTTGTGCCGGTGGACCTCGCGAGGCACCCAGCCATCCAGCCGCTTGAGGCTGATACCCAGGCCGTGGGCGGTTTCTACGCGGTCTCGGAGTTCGCGAGAATCTGCGAGGCGCGACGCAAGAAAGGGACATCGAAGTCCCGTGCGTTGACCGCCCACGCCGCGTTGGTGAGCGCCTGCCACTGGCCGTCGGAGAGCTTCTCGTCCAGACCCGACCAGTCGTCCTCGTCGAGGACCGGCTCCACCACGCAGGCTCGAACCATCGCGTCGTAGAACGTGTCCCGGTTCAGCCCCGTGACGGCGTCAACCTTGTCGTCTTCGCGCGGCGGGTGGGCGGCCATGAGCGCTGTCCACTTACGACGCGGCAGAGCGTGCAGCTTCAGCGTGAGGGTGTGCTCCTGCATCTCAACGCGCAGGGCCTGCATCTTCTCGGCGATCGGCCGGGTCGCAGCGCTGTCGAGCGACCCGTTGACCTTCTCCTCTTCGGCGGCAACGGCCAACTCCCGCTCAAGTTCCTGCAACTGCGAGACGAGGTCGCCTCGCAGGCACAGGTCGATAGAGCGCTCGGGGAGCCGGCCGGCGCCGATAACGGACTTGGCGTCCTTGCGGCGCCGCTTCGTTGAAACGGGCACCGCTACGCCACCACTGCGTCGATGTTCGGCGCGGCGTAAATCTTGATCGGCACCTCGTACTTGCGCACGGAGTTCTTCTCCGGCGCATTGTTGCGGCGACGGCCGGTCACGGCCGGATACACCTCGACCAGTTGACCTGCCAGCCACGCGGTTGTCACAGCCAGGTCGCGGCGGATCACGAGGAAGCCAAAGACACCCTTCGCGCCCAACGTGGTGTAGGTGACGTCGCCGGTGGTCTGCTTCTTCAGCCGCAGCATGGTGCCGCTGAACGAGTCCCGACCGACACCTACCGTGTCGTACTCGGAATCGAGCGCGCCGGTGTCGACGTCGGCGGTGGTGGCCTCGAACCCGACCAGCCCGTCCGGGGTGATGATCGAGTTAAGAAGAATGCCGGCGGTGAGTTCGGCCGCGGTCGGGAGTCCGAGAACAGCGACGGCCGACGCCCAGCCGACCCTGGTCCTTGCATCAGCGAAGCTGTCAGGCATCCTCGTTCACTCCTTTGGAGACACCCTTGCGGGACTTCTTGTCTGACTCGGGCGCCGCGTTTACACGCGGCACGTACTCGACCAGGGCCGGGTCGACCTCGACTGGCGCTTCACAGGGCGTCCACCCGCGCAGCTGCCACATCGGCACCGACGCGACCGGGAACTGGCCGGGCACGGTGCCCTCGTTATGGATCATCCAGACGAACTCGGCGTCCGGATCGGGCTCGAACGGGGACTCTTCGTCAGCCATGTCAGACCCTGAATAGGTAGTAGGTGACGCCGGTCACGGAGCTGAAGGTGATCGTCGCGAGGCCGGTGGCCGGGTTGATCGCCGCTCGGGGGATGACCACCACCCGGTGGCCGGTTGCCGTTCCTGCCAGCGACGGCACGGTGCCGGCGTAGCCCATGCCCGAGGTGATACCGGGGTCAAGGACAGTCACGTTGGTCAACGTGCCCGTGGTGATGACGAGCGCGTGCAGACCGTTGGGCCCGAAGCTGGACTCGGCAATCGTGTCGGTCGTCGCCGGTGTCAGCGGGGCGGGCGTGGTGAAAGCGCCGCTGCTGGGCACGGCGACGGACTGTGAAACCTGAAGCGTCATCGACGCGCCTCCTATGTGGATGGATCAACCGCGCGGCTCAGCCAGGCGCGGAAGCGAACGAGTACACGCCGATGGCGTCCATGACGAGCTTTCCGGTGGACTCGTCACGCTGCGGCGGAACGGTTTCGGTCTGCTCGATCAAGTTGCACACGCGGCCGGCAACCACCGGGCGCACGTCGAGCAGGGATGAGCGGACCTGCATGCCCATCGCTCGCGCCGCCGCCGCGGTGAGTCCTACGCAGTGGCAGTAGTACGTGGTACGACACGTCACCGAGAAGTGGTCCAGGGAGTTGGCGATGCCAACGTCACCCGAGGGCCACTCGACGACGGAGTAGACGACGACATACGGCGGGGTAGGAGTTGGGTCGGGCACCTTGCCGTCGAAGACCCGGTTGGGGCCGAGAGCGGGATTAGCCCTGAGCAGCAACAGCCCGGCCTGGGCATGCTCCTCGTCGAAAAGGTCGCTCACCGACCCTCCAGCAACTCAACCGCTACGTCACCGACGGCGTTGATGAAGCGCGGTTCCTCTTCGAGCAGCGACGGCAAGCCGCCGGGATGCGGCGCCTGGCCGACCAATCCGTACTCAGCGAAGTGCGCGAGCGATGCCTGTGGGTTGCGCCGGGTGACACCGATCTCAGCGTGGAAGTGGTGGCCCCTCTCGGGCACCTGGTCGTAGCCAATTCCGCGAACCACGTGCGGCAGGTTCTCCCAGCCGCCACCGATGCGCGGAGACCAACGGCGCTGCCATGCCAGCTTGATGTTCGTGGCGCCACGGCCCACGACCCGGGCGAACTTCCGTTGCCCTTCGTCGGAGAACCGTTCCAGGTCCCGGATCAGCTCATCCAGGCCGGTGATCTTGGCGCCCACGTCAGCTCAGAATTTCCAACAGCGGCAGGCGCCGGGTCGTCTTGTGGGTGGCGTGGTGCGCGCCCTGGACCGAGAACGACTTCCCCACCAGGTCGGCGTCGTTGACCGCGGTGACGCACGTGCACACGTCGTCCTTGGTGATGCCCTCGCTGCCGACGACCGGTAGCTGGACCTCGACCGACGACTTCCCGATGGCGGCCTCGCCGACCTCGCCCGGTCCGGCCCACGGCGCCGCCGCCTGCTGGAAGCGGCACGCTCCGGCATAGATCGGCGTCATGCCCTGGGTCACTTCGCCGGTGAGCGGATTGGTGACGGGCTCACCGGTCCTGCGCTGGATGGTGCAGGTGTCAGGGAAGCCCCGCGCGTTCTCCGCGAACGCCCGACCGGCGGCGAGGACAGTCTCGATAGACATGAGGGCCCCCCTCACGGTCTCGGCGTGGTGGTCGAGAATGGTCGGAGCGTTGTGCCGGTGGGCGCTAATGTGTTGCTGCTAAACGGGCGCAAGGTCGGCGGCAAGAACATGGCCGCCGCCGCGAAGGTGACCGCCAGGGCCGCACCGTCAAGGGCGTAGGTCGTTCCCGCCCCGGGGATCGTCAAGGCACCGGAGGCGGTCGTGATGCTCGACGCGGCAGCCGCGAGAACCATCCGCAGCGTCATGGCGGCGGCAGCCGAAGTGCTCGATAGGGAAGCGCCGACGAGTGCGCCGGCCATGGCAAACGTTGCTGCAGCCGAACTCGTTGAGGTGGCTGCACCGTCGGCGGCCCACGTGGTCGGCCCGGTAGTGATGGTCAGAGCAGCGGTGCCGCTCGTGGTGGATGTGGCTGCCCCAGCAATGGGGGTGACCCGGGTCAGATTCGTGGCCGCGGTAGTGGTGGACGTCGCCGCACCGGCGATCGGAATGAACCGCGTCAGCGCCGCGGTCGCGCTGCTCGTGCTGGTGGCGGCTCCTACGAGCGCACCGATGAAAGTGACCGCTCCAGCCGCGGTTGTCGTCGTTGAGGTCGCGGCCCCGGCGATGGGATGAACGATGACGATCGTCAGCGCGCCGGCCGCCGAGGTAGTGCTAGTCGCCGCTCCCGCGATTGGAGTGACTCGGGTCAACGTCGCCGCGGAGGATGTGGTGCTAGTCGCCGCGCCAACAAGAGCACCGATGAGAGTGACAGCTCCAGCTGCCGAGCTGGTTGAGGTGGCGGTTCCTACCAGCGCGCCGGTAAGGGTGACCGCACCGGCGGCCGTTGTAGTGGAGGTTGCGGCGCCATCCAGCGCCAGCGTCACACCAGCAGACGGGGCGGACCGCGGCACCCAGCGCCGCGGGATCCACGGAACCGCAACAGGCAGGAAGAGGGGCACGGCCCCTCCTTACAGCTCGCGGACGTAGACGGTGCCGCTAATGGTGGCGTCGTCGGCTAGGGCGGTTTCTAGCCGGATGCACAGCATCACATCAGCCTGGTCGGCTTTGGGGCGCATGAATTCGGGGAAGATGATTTGCCAGCCGGCCCGGACGTTGAATGTGTCGGCGTGGAGCAGGACCTCGGTGCCGGTGGTGGCGGTGGTGGAGGCGACCGATTCGGCGGTGAACCCGGCTGCCCCGTCGCGGGGGTCTAGCGGTCTTGGGGTGGTAGTCGCGCCATTGCCCGTAGTGGCGTTGTCGGTGACGATCGTGACGTCGATCATTTCGTCCTGCGCGTCGCCGACCTCGGTCTTGACGCCGAGGTAGACGGCGACGATCTCGATCGGACGGTCGTCGACTGGGGTCAGCTCGAAAAAGTCGTAATCACCGTTGGCCGTAGTGAACGCCCCGGCGAAGAATGCGACCGTATAGACCCCGCGCTGTGCCGCCATGTAACCCTCTTCCCTTACAGCTGAAGGAGTGCGCCGAAGTTGTCGCGACGGCCGGGCGGCCGGCTGGCCGGCGTTGATGCGGCAGGTTCGAGCGCCAGGGTCATCATCGCCTTGAATGCCACCCCGGTCAGGGTGGCGGTCGACTGTCCGGTGGCCCCTGCAGCCGCCTTGATTGCGCTGATCAGTGCGATGGCGCCGTCGGCGCCGAGGGCGGTTACGGCGTCGATCCGTTCTGTGATCGACGTGTAGGCGCCGTTGGTGAGCGCGCCGGTGGCGAAGTCGTCAGACCAGCCCCCGATTTCCAGGATGAGGCAGTCG
>Ga0193738_1000179_pt1 | contig 44127 bp, 81 predicted proteins | sample L2a1metaG_FD_144927 | JGI IMG/M metagenome (GOLD analysis project Ga0193738, IMG submission 144927) | Soil microbial communities from a riparian zone of the East river system, Colorado, United States - L2a1 | ecosystem: Environmental > Terrestrial > Soil > Riparian zone | place: USA: East River... | reverse complement strand
CTAACACAGGAAGAAAAATACATCCTAATGCATTGAGCCACGCTGAGAAGCTAAAGGCTAATTCACAAGGATAATTACTAATAACTACGCAATAGTAAGTTGCCTCATCAAAGGGCATAATATTTTGATTACACAAGTTGCTTATTCCAAGAGGCATTGAATCGAGGAGTTAGATAAAAATCAATTTTATTATGTCACAATCAGTAAATGATATTATAGCGTGTCCTCAGATCCAAGAAGATTTGAACACTCAATTTGTTCAGTTCGATCCACTTGGCGCAAAAGACGTTCAAGGGTTCACTGACTTTGTAAGTTCAGGAATGAACACAAACGGTTTTCTTCAAAACCAAGTAGCAGGAGGTAACGGGAAACTTAAACAAGTTCAACTTGTTTACACTCCTCCAATCGCAGAATCATCTGTTAGCGATGACGCAACAAAGCTTTGCGTATCTTCTAACGAAGATGGTCAAATCTCTCACACTTATGAAATCGATCCAGCAGTAGGATCTGCAATCAATAGAAAGTTCACTATTGCTGAACTTGCATATATGTGCAAAGACAACTCTGTTTGGTTTGCTCAAAGAATCCAAGCCATGATGGACGCAATGGAGAAAAAAATCGGAACAGATAACGCAACTCAACTAGCTCTTTTAACTGGTGCGTTTGGAGATGGCGACAATGATGTTGCGGCTAACGTTAAAACAATTTCAACAAAAAAATCAGCTGCTGCTGGCGGTGATTTCGACATTGATGCAATATCAGAGATTATCTTCTCTGCAATGGACGCAGGATACGGTAACAAGCCTTTTGTATTCGGGTACGGTGAGATTCTTAAATACTTCAAGAAGCTTTACGCTGGATCTATCGCAGCTGAGGGAATTGATTACGGTCAATTCGCAGCTTCTAATGATGCTGTTTTCATTGCAGATAAAAAAGTTAAGACTGCTTTAGGTTCTGAGAACTTCTTAATGTTAGCTCCAGGCGCGGTTCAATTGCTTACTTACTTAGAGTTTGAAGGTTCTTTGAATACTGTTAACGATGGTGCTTACAAACAAGATGTTATTGTTAATCCTAAAACTGGCAGAAAGTTTGACTTCCAGTTGAAAAACGATTGCGGTAATATTTCTGTGAATATAAAACTTGCTCACAAATTAGTTGGCTTGCCTACTGACATGTATCCAGTTGGACACTCACATCAAAACGTAACATTCGTTAATGAGTTTGCTATTTCTAACCCTGCTTAAATCAGATATAACCCTCTCATGTAAAAAGTGAGAGGGTTTATTTATATGGACTGCTTCGATAATCTTATAGGTATTCATAAAGCTTGTAATGAGGAAACTCCAACAAGCGGTTTATATATTCAGGATCTACCTGGGATAACTTTGTCAGTGGCAAACTTTGCTACAGATGAGGAAACTATTTCAGGGTTAACTATGATCCAGAATAGAATGACACATGCACAAAATGCAATCGTGTCTCATGTAAGAAATCAATTAGCAGATAAGATAAGATCTAATAGTGTCATCCAAAATGATTCTATAGGGTACTATAAAGAGAACTTAGAGATAGTTACGGCTGAGTCTGGTAAGTTAAAAGGTATAAGAGTTAAAATTACTCAATACCCATACATGGAGTTCTTTATTAGTAGGCTATGGCTGAAATACGCTTCTGCTATTACTACAAAGATTTATGTGTATGATTTAATGACCGATACCAAGTTGGATGAGTTCGACATTACAACAGTCGCAAAGACTCCAATTGCGGTTACAGTTAATAAAGGATACCAAACCAATAAACAGAAATTAGATTTATTTATCGGAGTAGACGCAAGTGAGGCAGACACTTATAAGACCGAGCTAAACAAAGCAAACTGCTATTCTTGTACTAACGGGAATTACTCTAATAAATATATCTCCTTTTCCGGGGTATCCATTTCAGATTCAGGGCAAATAATAGATTCTAATATCGAAAGCAATACAGGCACTAACGGATTGAGTTTTGAGTATTCATTGAATTGCTCAGTAGAACCTTTCATTTGTAACATGGCAAGCATTCTTGCATGGCCTATGCTTTATAAGACGGGTTCTGAGATAATGAAAGAGCTTATTGCTTCACGTAGACACAATTCAGTAATCAATATAGATAGAGGCACAAACGAAAGTCTGAGGGATGAGTATGAGGCAGAGTTCTTGGCTTCTATGTCTGGTATCTTAAATAATATGTCTTTACCGAATGATGTTTGTTTTAGATGTAATTCAAGAATTAAAAAAGGAGTTTCTATTCCATGACAACGGAGGAGTACATAGCAAAGCAGCACGCAAAGTTAGCACAATTAGCAACTGGGAAACCTATTGCAATTGCGGCTCAAGATACTCATGTTAAAATGGTTGAAAGGATTTTCGAAGATGGGAAAGCAGCAAATGGAAGTAAGCATAAATATAATGATAGTGATCCGCTTTATGTGAATCCTAAAAATTCACCTAAGAACTTTCCAAAGAAAGGGAAGGACGGAAAAACAAAGTTTAAGAACGGCAAGGATCACAAAACAGGATACTTTGATTCTTATAAAGATTTCAGACAAAGTATAGGAAGGGAGACGGGATTCGTTAACCTTAATTTATTTGGAATTTTACAGAGTGATTTTGCAAAGGGAGTAGTTAAGCTTGACAATTTAAAATATGTGAGTACAGTAACCAATGAAGCTAATAAGGTAAAGATTGAAGCTAATAATACTTATTTCCAATTGAATAAATCAGAGAGAGAAAACTTTATCGATATAGCACATTTTGAAGCACTGGAAATTTTAAGATAATGCTGGATACAATTATCACACATATAAACACAAAGATAGGGACACTTTCATTATTTGAAAAGACCTATGGATTATGTGAGTTAATTACTAAAGACGGGAAAACGTTTCCGGCTGAGTATTGCAAGAATGAATACAAACAGGTAAGCGATTTTGATAAGTATAAAGGTTCTGTTTACCATAGATTAACCGGGAATATATCAACCGAGGAAGCCGACGAAGAGCAAACTGTAAGTTGTGATCCTTTTTATCAAAGAACTTTTCCTATTAGAACAGTTGCGGTAATTAAAAAGGATCTGATAGGCATTAATAACGATGCTTACCTGGAGTCTAAAGTTGCTCAAGATTTCTTAAGTGTAATTGGAGAAACCAATAACAAGGCATTAAGACAATCTTTAAGAGTTGACTCAGTAAGTTTTGAAGTAGAAAATTTAATCATCAATAGAGATACAATATTCAATGAAGAGTACGAAGGAATGGAGCCCTTCTTTAGATACGAATATATGTATATCGCTATAGATTATAGTATTGTTGTTTCAGGTAGTTTTTCTTGTTTCGATTTGATATGTCAATAAAAACAGTAACTCAATTAAAAGCAGAAACAAACTCCGTTATAGTTGTTAACGGGAATAGAGATATAACGCCTCCTCTTGATAACTCATTGCGTACTAACATTATTGATAGCACACTGAATATCGTAGATGGTGGATTAGTTATTCAAGCACCCACCGGATATACTTCTGAGTTAGCAATTAGCGATAACAAGCATTTTACTCATAAAAAATATGTTAACGACCAAGATTTACTCCTCCTTCCATTAGACGGATCGAGAGCAATGACAAGTGGCTTTAATTTAGGAGGTAATAATATTACGGGCATGGCCTCTTTATCTAATGGTACGGGCGATATTTTATTAAATGGAACTACCAGGGCATTATATGATGAAAATGGATTTGTTATTATTGATTTTTTATCAAGAAACACAGGGTTGAAGTTTTCGGGTTCTACAGGGCAATTCGCACAAATGAATGCAGGTTCGCTTACCGCCACAAGAACAGCGACATTCCCAGATAAAGATATTACGATTGCAGGTGTAAACAATGAGACTTTAACTGGCACTACTACATTTAGTTCTTTAACAGCCTCAACAGTAGTTTATCTTAATGCTTCGAAACAAGTAACTTCTTTAGCGAACGGATCAGGGGTATTAACTAATGATGGATCAGGTGGATTAAGCTGGGGAGCAGGTGGGGGATTAAGTGACGGAGACAAAGGAGATATTACAGTTTCTTCTTCAGGTACTGTTTGGACAATAGACAATGGTGTGGTTACTAATGCTATGTTGGCAGGGAGTATAGCATATTCAAAGCTTTCTTTGACGGGTGCGATTCTTAACGCTGATTTAGCTGGTTCAATTGCGGCCTCAAAGTTAGTAGGTACTGACATTGCAACGGTAGGAACTATTACGGCTGGTATATGGAATGCAGGAGCGGTTACGGTTGCTGCAGGATCTACTTTAACAGTTGCAAGTGATACGGATGTTACGACTATTCTAGGAAGAACTAGAATACACAGTGTTACTTCTGATGTGATGCATATTTCACATTTCGATCAATCAGGATCTACGGTTTATGCTCTAAAGCAATCCAATGCAGGTGTAACAACATTAAACGGAATTACCGGACAGACTTTAAGGCTTGCGGTTGCTAATGCTATTATTGTTCAGGTAGGATCTACAGCAGTTACATTAACGGACGCAGTAAACTTTGTATTTGATACTACAACGGGAACAAAACACGGAACAGCAACAAGTCAGAAGCAAGGATGGTGGAATGCTACTCCAATTGTACAACCTACTACCGCAATTGCAGCATCTACATTTGTAGCAAACACTTCAGGCATATTAAACGACACCGCAACTTGGGATGGTTACACAATGGGTCAGGTAGTTAAGGCATTAAGAAATATGGGAAAACTAGCATAAAGATATGGCAAACATTAAAAAGGATATTGATATAACAAATATCACAGTAGACAAAAAAAGGTACAAGTTTACAGGGCAGAACTATGATTCAAATTCTGATACTATAAATATCAATTATGAAATTTGGGCTTTGAATGCGTCTAATGTGGAGTTATTTAAATATGACCAAGCTATAATCGTAATACCTTCATCAAGATTTGCAGAGCCTTTAATAGCGGCATTTTTAACAGCAGGGCAAAATTTAATAGTGAGTGAATTACCAAACGTTTAATTTTTTATGAGCTTAAAAAACGAAAAGAAGAAACCAGCTAACCAGGTACAACCAGAACAAGGGTTAACAACAGAACAGCATTTAGGAAACCTAGCTTTCGTAATTGAACATGATACTTTGACTATTTCCGGTCAACAAAGAAAAGCGGTTATAGCAAGTTACCTGCATATAAAAGAATTGCTTGAAAAAGTGTCTGATAATATAATCATTACAAAGCCATGAGTGACGAAGAAAAAACAGGGTTCACATTTTTAGTATTAAAATGGACTCTTTTAAATGCAGGTGCTTACTTTCTTGCTAATTACGATAAGGTATTGGGTGCAATTTTCACATGTCTTTCTATTGTCTATGTATGTTTTAGATTATGGAATGAATATTTGAAACCTAAAAAAGGTGCTAAGTGATTTCTATATCGATCAATTTGGCATAATGTGGCTGGTAGTAAAATACATTGAGGATGGTAAGCATGTAGTTTATGAATTTGATATTGAGTATGAATATATTTTAGACTTATGAAACATATCGAAGTAGCAATTTCACAGATAGATAAACAGGAAATACCAAGGGGATCTAATTGGGGGCCAGATGTTGAGGGTTATTTGAAGTCAGTAGGAATAAACTTCCCGGCCAGCTGGTGTATGGCCTTTGTTTATTGGTGTGTTAAAAAATCTGCAATGGCAAATCCACTTGTAAAAACAGGAGGATGTATGATGCAATGGAATAAGATTAATAAAATTTATAAGCACTCAGAGCCTTTAGCAGGTGATATTTTTATACAGGATCACGGCAAAGGATTAGGGCATACAGGAATCGTTGAGAAGGTCCAAGGCGATAAGATATTTACCATCGAGGGGAATACAAACGATACCGGATCGCGAGAAGGATACGAGGTTTGCAGAAGAGTAAGAGATATTAAAAGTTGTATAGGGTTTATAAGAATTGTATGACAGAAAAGAAAAAAGTTAACCTGCTAATGATTGCTATGTGGGTTAAAGGTGTTACCGGAACCATTGGAATGAGTGCTTTAATTACAGATCACAAATGGGTAGGTATTGCAACGCTCTGCATTGGAGCAGCTGCAAACGAGTATATCACGATCGTAACTAAGAAAGCAGCATAATGTACATAATAACACTAATGAAGGATAACGTTAATTCTACATTCTCACTGGATGGGAAGATACTTTCTTTAGAGGTAATTAATGTACCTAGAATGTTTCAGTTTACCTCAGAGGCTAAAGCATATCTATTAAGGTACGTAGAAAATAATCCTGACTTTAATTACAATTATAATTTTACTGATGTGACCTTTATAAAAGATGGAGAGGCTTAAAATTCTACTTTGGATAGGTATAGGAATAATTATAGGGTTCGCTCTTAATGAGTGTACACATACTCCATGCCCAGAAGTAAAAAGCGATACTGTAACAGTAACTAAGCGCGATACTATTTGGGGTGATACTCTTAAAGTCGTTACCAAAACCATCAAACCTAAACCTATTAAAAGATACCCTAATTTATTAAAGCCTGGAAGAACCTGGACGGTGTATAAAGATAGCTTAGTAAATAACGAGGTGGCTATTGTGGTGACTGATACGGTAGACGGTACAATTGAATCAAAGCAAATTTCTTATCGGTTAAAAGTTCCCCTTCGAATAATAGATAGCGTAAAAGTTACAATCACAAATATAATTAAAGTACCTACCCCTCAGAGAGGGTTTTTTATTGGTGCTGAGGCTGGGATGTGTCCTACTATATGGATGATAAGGTTTGCACCTGAGATAGAATACATAGACAAAAAAGGTTATGCTTATTCATATAATTACGATGTGCTTAATAATTTTCATAGCGTGGGAATTAAGAAAAGATTAAAACTTTAGATTATGGGATCAGTTCAACTGAGTGGAACCATTGTAAAAGAATATTTAGAACGGTTCCCTAAAGTTCCAAGCTTAACACTAGCTAGAAAGATATACCTAGAGAACAAGGAAGTATTTTCTACTATAGAAACAGTAAGAACAGTAATAAGAACATATAGGGGTAAATGTGGTAAGCATGCAAGGGATAAAATGACAGAAAAAAAGTTCTACGATCAGAAGCCAGCCCCTCCAACACTCCCCAAATCAGAAAAAGAAAACAAAGAAACCTATATATTCCCAACTCAGTGTAATAAGATTTTAATTATTTCAGACATACACGCCCCTTATCACGATCCCGAAGCCTTAGAATTAGCCTTAAATTATGGAGTAGATCATGGAGCTAATACGGTTTTGATTAACGGTGATTTAATAGATTTCTATCAGCTTTCCAGGTTTGAAAAGGATCCAAGAAAGCGAGGTGCGAAATTTGAGATTGATTGTGTAAAGCAGATACTTAAATATATTAGGTATAAATATCCCAAAGCGATAATAATTTGGTATAAAGGTAATCACTGTCATAGATGGGATAAGTATATGCTGGCTAAGGCTCCTGAGTTATTAGATATAGAAGAATTTTCTATGTATAGTATTTTTGGGCTTGCAGAACTTCAAATTATTCTAATTGATAATAATAGGGGTACTAAAGCGGGTAAATTAAATATTAGGCATGGTCATGAGTTTTATGGGTCAGGTGGCGTGTTTCCTGCGAGGTCTTATTTCTTAAAGGCGAAAGACAATATCCTGGTTTCTCATGTTCATAGAACCTCAGAATATACAGAGCCAAATATAAATAAAAAGATTAATGGTGGATGGTCAATTGGGTGCCTCTCTGATTTGGATCCAGACTATAATCCAAATAATTCCTACAATCTTGGTTTTGCTTTTGTTGAAACGGACAAATCAGGAGACTTTACAGTTCATAATAAAAAAATAATTAATGGGGAGGTTAAATAATGGCAAATCCCAAAAAGGAATTTAAAATAGATGATTATGTTTATTTAAAAAGTGATCCTGAACAACATCTGAGATTAATTATAGGTATTTCAGATTATGGAGTTTGTAAATATATTCATTTAGCTTGTGGCACTGAGATTACAGAACATTTCGAACATGAGATTTGTAGGAGAAGAAACAATAAGATATTCCTTGGATTAGATGAAAAAGAAGTACCAGAGAACTAACCCAAAAACATTACTTTTCTGGTTACATTAAAATAACATAACCAAAACTTTGCGGTGAATATCACTACCAATCTACGCAAGGTTTACGGGGATTAATTTTTATACCCTCCAGTATAATACCTAAAGGTAAAAAGTAAACAAAGGAAAGTAAATCATAAGTAAGAGAAAAGATAAAAATTTGATAATCAACATGTTAAGTGATATATTTGTAATATGAAAAAGGTTAATATTCTGTCTTGTGATAACTGTAACTCTCCAACCCATATAGATAATTTAACATGGTTTAGTAGTTTCTTTTATTGCAAGGAATGTATAGATGATCCTTATATGTACAACTTAAAACCACAAAAAAATGAGCAAAGAACTAACACAAAAATTAGACGTTGATGCTATCCAATCAGGGGGCGTTAATATGGAAGATCAAATTAATAAGCTTATAAAATTTAATGGATTTGTTTCCTTAATGAAGGAGAACAACTTCGACTTAACTAAAGTTTTTCCAGCAACCCTTAATGATGCATCTAAAAGGGAAATCTTTGCAGAGATGTATGGTATAGTTTTCAACTATAGAGAGCTTACAGAAGACGAATGGAAGGCGTTTAGTAAAATGGAAGTATTTGTAATGCATCCTACCAGAATAGGAGAATTGGTAAATTAAGGTTACACTCATTTTCCTTAATTCATTTTGTTAAAGCCTTGGAGAAATTCAGGGCTTTTTTTATTATCTTTACATAGGAAGTTTTTAAAAGGTGAGGGTTGTGCCCCGCTACTCAAGGGCTGAAAAACAAACAAAAAGGAAGTGTCAAAGCCCCTCATCGCTTTCTACCAATTAAAGAAACAGTTTAATTTTTCTATCAGCGTATAACATAGTATATTTGTAATACTAAGGGACACCCTCACAACATTTCGATGTTTTTTGGTTGATTGCTACCCTTGGCCAGAAGCCCTGAATTAATAGTTTAGGGCTTTTTTTGTTGCTAGTATGTAACTAATCAGTCGTAACTATATGATAATCAATGCTAAAAAATTATAGTTACAAATTATCTCAACTATTTGTTTTTTCTTCAATTTGCCCTATTCCTTAAATTTAAGGGTTTTTAGGTGTATTGATATGTAGTGACAGGTATTGAAAAGTAATGAAAAGTTATGATAATTGTAACTAACACTGTAACTTAGTTACAGCAATCAATCTATCATAATGTCAAAAACTTTTGTTATCACAAAGGCCACCAAAACTACTCTCAGGGGCCGATTCAACACAACAGGCGAATACATTACTTTATACCTGGATTGGGGTTCTGGAAAAGAGCGTGGTTTTGAATTCCAACCAGATCGAATTTATGCTAAACCCAAAACTCAGGAAGAGAAGCAACACAACGAAATTATAATTAAAAAAGCAAAAAAGAAACTAAGTTTAAAAGATGCTGAATTACTTAGCGATAAAACCCAAATACAGGCTAAGATTGCAAATGTTGACTTTATGAGTTTCTTTCATTTTATTAAGAAGTTACCCAAAAAGAACGGGAAACCGAAAAGATTAACTACGATCAGAGCCTATGAGGATGCCATGAAATCAATCTGTGAGAATGTTGTAGATTTGAATAAGGTAAGGTTAAGGGATATTGATAAGGTCTTTGTAAGGGACTTTAGGAATAAGATGCTAGAAGCCGGCTATGGGCATAATACAGCGTCTGTCTACTATCAATGGTTTACTTCCTTTCTTACATTAGCGGTAAAGCATGATTATATGGATAGTAACCCATGTGATGCTGTAGAAACAATCTCAATGGATGGAACGGTTGTTAATTATATTTTTCATGAAGACCTTCAGAAGCTAAAGGCTGCAAAGTGTCCGTGTCCGATATTAAAACGAGTGGGGCTATTTGCATCTCAAACAGGAATGAGATCCGGGGATTTAAAGGCTTTTAAATGGAAGCAAATCCAGACGGTAGATGATATGTATCGCGTGGTTCTAAAGCAACAAAAAACAGAGAAGCCATACACTATTCACTTTAGACAAGATATAATGGATATGTTGGGAGAGCCGGGTCTTCCTGATGATTTGGTATTTGAAGGCTTTAAAAACAATGGTATAACTAATAAAAATATGGTGATATGGTTTCTAAATGCAGGAATAACACCACGGGGCGCACCTGAAGAGAATTTCACCATGCACGACTTCAGGCACACATTCGCAATCACCCTTGGATTAAATGGAGCTAACCTTTATGAAATATCTCAACTATTAGGGCACTCTAATGTAAGCACCACTGAAAAGCACTATGCTAGAATACTAGAGCAGATGAAACAAAAAATAGTTTTTAACCTCCCGCAATTATGAGAAGAGAATGGAAGTTTTATTTATTAATGACCGCTATAATTGCGGTGATTAGCTGGCTATATGCGGTGATTAATGGATCGTACTAAAGAATTCTTTAGGGCTCACCTCTAATGCATTAAGGATTCTTATAAACGTTTTCATACTAATAGGTTTACCTTGTTCCGCTCTTAATACATTGTGCCTTGGAATATCGTGAGTAAAGGCAAAGGTATCATAAGCAGGATAACCCTTTTGAATTCGAATTTCCCGTAATTTTTTCCCTACCAGTTTAAAAAATAACTCTTCATCCATTCCCCAAAGAAGGGTACAATGCACCTTTTTTGGTACCCCATTATTAACGTATCAAATTTGGGGTATTTTTTTAATTTAGTAGAATAAATCCCATTATTTATCGTTATAATTACGGAGTTCATAGCGCTAATAATGTTAGTAAAATTGCTAATATTTTTAGACATTTTTTCAAATTAACCCGTATATTGTATCACGAAACACTTTTAATTAATGACCAAGCCCGACTTGGGGTTACCCTCTGCTATCCAGGATAGTACCTACCAACAGAATAGGGATTTAGGAAACATAGCCTTTATGTCTAAGGGAGAATTAATGAGAACCATACAATTAATGCATTTAGAGCAGAGGAAGCTCAGGGAGAAAGCAGACAAATATCTTGATGAATCTCTTTATTTTAAAGGAAGATGTATTGAATTAAATGAAGAGATTGAAAGGCTCACTATAAAAGATTCAAATATTAATTATCTAAGGAAGGCTGTTTAACAGCCTTTTTTATTCTGTTCCTGTCCACTTTACCCCCATATCCTCCAGTTTCTTTTTAAGGTTAAATATTTCCTTTCTTAATACCTTATTCTTTTCCTGCTCTTTATAAAGCTTGCTGGAAATATCACCCAATGCCTCTTTTAATCCCCTAATCTCCTGGCTTTCGTCAAGTTTTGGCGAGTTTATAGTATATAGATAATCTACATCTACCTCAAAATATTTAGCTAATTCAATTATCAGCTTTGGCCTTGGACTAGTTTTGTCAAGTTCCCAAAGGCTTACTGAGGACTTTTTTACCCCTATTTCATCGGCAAGTTGCTCCTGGGATAAACCCTTCCTTTCTCTTAACTCCCTGATTTTCAAACCTAAAGACATATCTGTAAAAATAATTTAAAAATAATCTCAACAAAACTTGACAGAACTCGTTAAAACTCGTATAATTGTATTAGCAATCAGTCAAAAATAATAAAAACTCTTAAACATCGAAACAATGCCAGAGCAAACAAACAAAACCGGAAAACAAATAGAAAGCCTGGACTACCGAGTGGTAGCCTTCAAAGAATTGTACTCAATAAAAGAAGATGATTCTCATGATGGCTGGCAAGATACGGAAGAAGAAGGAGAAATCCAAGAAGCACAATGTTGCTGCATTAATTGTGGTCGTGAGATTTCTTACGGTTCCTTCTGTAATACGCAATGTGAATTTGATATGTACGGGTGAGATATGGGACAATCAGCTAATTATTCCGAGACAGTGACAGGTTCCCCAGTAAGTTGGGGCCCTAGATCGCAAAAAATAATAGAAGTGTGGATAGAAATTAATAGACCAAAACCAAAAGGAAAGTAATGAAGATTCAAGATTTGAAATTTACCTATAACGATTTGATTCAAAATCTAGATGTGAGAAGGATGCATAAGATTATTGATTACAAGTTGAACGAGGCAGGATATTATAAGTGTGTGAAGCTTGCGGAAATGGAAGGGTTAACAAAGCAAACTCTATCAGCTAGAATAAAGGCGCATCCTGAAAATTATGAGACTATTGATTTTGGTTCAAATCTATACGCTAAGAAAAAATGACTTTAACACTCGATCAAGTAATAGAAAAATATCCATACCTAAATAAGAGATGGATAAGAGAAAGAGCAAACGAAGGATTGATTCCATGTAGTAGGCCACATTACAGACTATACATGTTTGATCTTGAAAAATTTGAGAAAGCATTAATGACAATTGGAGCAGTAAGAGATTTGGATAGTGAAGTAGCAAAAGAATATTTCAAAAAAAAGAAACCGTGAACCTATGAGAACATTTAAAGAAATGCAGTCTATAGATACAATACTAGAAAAAGCTTTAGCAAATCTTCAGGTATTAAAAGAGAAAGAAAAGACTTACCGAACAGGTAAATGGCAAATGCTACCACTCGGATTATTCTACGGTGATAATGTAGATATAAATTTTGTTTCAAATAATTAAGTAAGGTTTAGTTTTTAGTGAATTGTTTATGGTTAACGAAAGGGGCGGTTTTGGTACGCTGCCCCTTTTTTAAAAGACAAATATGATAGCGATAATAATATTTATAGTACTACCCTTAATTACATTTTTAATGTCCTACTGGTTAAGAGATAGTTCATTTAGTAAGTATGAAATTAAAATGCATAAAGAATTAAATAAAAATAAATAATGGAAAATCAATTAGTAAAAATAGATCCTGAGATAATATCTAACCTTGTTTTACAGGGGGATATATCTAAAATGAATGCGCAGCAAAGAACAAACTACTATAAGCAGTTTTGTGATTCCCTTGGACTTAATCCTTTGACACAACCTTTTAAGATTATAAAGTTCAACGGAAAGGAAACGCTTTACGCCACTAAGGATTGCACAGAGCAATTGAGAAAGATTTACGGTGTATCAATATCAGATCTTACCTCAGTTACTCTAAACGGTGTACACATTGTAACAGCAAAGGCACAAGATAAGAACGGCAGAACGGACGCAGCAACTGGCGCGGTGACTATTGAAGGATTAAAAGGAGATATGCTTGCTAATGCTTTAATGAAAGCAGAGACAAAGGCTAAAAGAAGGGTTACGCTTTCTATATGCGGGCTTGGTATGCTGGATGAATCAGAGATTGAAACCATTCCTAATACTCAGGTTTACGATGTTGAGGAAGACAAGATCAAAGATACTCAATTAGCTATGATCGACAATCTTATTCATAATTCAACTATTGAGGATGAAATGAAAGCAAAGATTGAGAATGAAATGTTTGAGTTCACAAGGGCAAAAGCTGAAAAGTGTATAAACTATTTAAAAGAGAATCAGCAAGATAACTTAAATAAGCAATTGGATAGAGCTTTAGACAAAGATAACTGATATAATAAACGTAGATGGAAAATAAAATATTAATCCCCGCTATCCTGAATACATACAGGCCTCTTACAGATAAGAGCTGGAGTATTACTCTTAATCTGAATGAGCCAAACGCAGAGCAAAAAGTAATTATTGATAGGATGCATCAGCAAGCGGTGTTTGTACTTCTAAAAGATACGGGGATTACTAAGGATGATGAAAATATAATTGATTCTGTAGATGGCGATATTGAAACGAAAACGCCAAGTCAAAGATTAAGGGGCGTACTATATGTAAGATGGGAAAGAGAGAAGGAAGGGTTTACAGATTTTAAAGAGTACTATAAGTATAAAATGGAAAAAGTAATAACACATTTTAAGAATAAACTAGAATGAAACAACCAGCTAGAATTACAAAACCATTTTCAAGGAGAACTTTTGTAAACCGTAAATTATAGGTTATGAATTATAGGATATACAATAAGATAAAGATTTTAAAATATGAGGGATGCCAGTGTTTTAAAGACTGTGACTGTTATAATGATTATCCTAAAGAAATAAGTGAGGCGTTTATTGATGTATACTATAATAATATAACACTTACAAAGGCATTTTATCTCAGACACATTACAAATGGAGGAATAAAGAGCTTTGTTGATGGAATGATTCAATCTTATGAAGCTAAACTTAAAAGAGAAAATCCATGAAACCAGGAAAGCTAGTAAAGCATATTCATTCAGGACGAATAATTAAGATCAAGAATATTGATGACGTAGGTCTTAATTGGCGTGGAACCGCTTTAGGTACTCAATATGATGCATTCCTAGAGCATGTACGAGAATTAACAGTAATAGAAAAGATTAAATATTACTCCAATGTGAAATATAAAAATATTAAAGAAGATAAGTCCAACACGCTAGTCGACGGGCACAGGTGCAATGGCGGACAACCTGGAAAGACAGGACGGTAGTTTTCGGTACTCACATAATAGAACCGATGACCAACAGGGAAATGACCTGTGACAGCAGGGAAAGACCTGCAAATATTTAAAAATATAAAGGGAATAAGAGGAGAGTAGCTCAGCGGTAGAGAGATTCAGTGTAAACGACTGTATAGGTCATTGGTTCGAACCCAATCTCTCCTCTTTATTTTTAACACTAACTTTTAAAACTATGAGAGAATACACATCAGAAGAAATAATAACCTATCTGGAAAACACAACAGAAGAATCATGGTGCATGGATGTATGTAGAACCAAGGATGGGAGAAATTGTTTGTTGGGGCATCTGTTTGATTTAGGGGGTAATTATCTATGTGATCTTTTCGAAGAGTGTTTTGCAACTACCTATATGTTTTTTCCTGTAAACGATGGTAAGCATCCAGAATATCAACAAGCCACTCCAAAACAAAGATGCATTGCTTACATCAAAGATTTGGCAAGCGGTAAACAGAAAACAACTTATCAGACAATGGAAGAAGATTACGAATCATAAAGTTTAACCCATTAACCACTTTTAACTTTTTTACTATGACAAACGAAGAAGAAGACAAAGACCTTAAGCACTTTGAATCATTTTTAGTCCCTGCAAAAGACGCTGATAAATGCATCGAAGAAATAGACGCTCTTATTCCTAAGGTAGTAGAAGCAAATCCAGGTATAACAACCTTCGAACTATTACTTAAAATAAGAAAAAGAATGATGAGTCAATTTAATATGCCTCATGAAAAAGTACAAAAGGCATACGTTCATTTCTTAGGTACAAACCTAGGTGAAACCATTCAGTCAATGGGAAAGACAAAGGAAGTAAATGGAAGAGATTATATACAACTAAAACTTTTTTGAATATGGAAGAACTTAAACAATTCGCAATTAAAAACCCTGATGAATTCTTCTTTGGATGCTTTGCCTTCCTTGCTTTTACAGCGATCATAATAATAGGTAGAGCGGTTTTTAATGAGGTAAAAGAGAATGAGGATTGAAATTTAAACTTATAACTATATGAATATGCAAATAACAGGAATAGTACACAAAATTCTAGTAATGGAATCAGGAACCAGTGCAAGGGGGTACTGGCAGAAACAACAATTTATTATTAAAACTAAAGACTCTTATCCAAAAGAGGTATGTATTACAGCCTGGGGGGACAAAGTTGATTTGGTTCCAACTACTTTAGGTAAGGATATTACTGTAAATGTAAACCCTTCATCAAAAGAATATAATAATAGATGGAGTACTGAATTAGGTCTTTGGAGCGTAGTTGGTGTTTCAAAAAGCAAAGCCCCTACAAACAGTGAAGAGGATTCTGAAAATCTCCCATTTTGAGGCCTATGCAAGAAGTATGTATAAGTAAACCATGTTTCAAGTGTACTCTAGAGAAACCTATAGAACAATTCTATAAGCATAAACGAATGTCTGATGGTCATTTGAATAAATGCAAGGAGTGCGCAAAAGCTGATTCGGCAGGTAGAATACTTTTTATGAAGGTATCAGATGTTGACTTTAATGAGAGAGAGAAAATAAGGGGAAGAGAAAAGTATCATAAATATAAATATAAGCAAGCTAAATCTAGTAATAAAAATTTTTATGAAAAGTATCCTGAGAAAGAAAAAGCTAAAAATCATTCACAACATATTCCATGTGTAGAGGGATTTAACAACCATCATTGGTCATACAATGAAGACCATTACAAGGATGTAATACAGATACCAGAAGAACTTCATTATAAACTTCATAGGTATATAGTTTATAACCCTAATGAAAAGAAGTATATGACAAAAGAAGGAACCCTGTTAAATACGAGGGAATTACACGAAAAATATATCTGGGTTATAAAGCAAATATTCTGACTATGGCTAAACGATTTACCGATACCGCAATATGGCAAGATGAATGGTTTATGGATCTTTCACCTGATTATAAATTAGCCTATATGTTCATAAAAGATAACTGTGATCAGGCAGGTGTTTGGAAGCCAAATAAAAGGCTTGCAGACATAATGATAGGCATAAGGATAGATTGGGAGGATTTTTTGTTAACGGCCGGAAATCGCATTAAAATCATTCAAGGGGGCAATTGGTGGTTACCAAAATTTATAGATTTTCAATACGGAAAACTTTCAGAAGCATGCAAACCTCATCTAAAGGTTATTGAAATTCTTAAAAAATATGACCTATACAAAGGGTATACAAAGGGTATACATACCCTTGAAGACAAAGAAGAAGATAAATATAAAGAAGAAGAAGAGGATAAAGAAGAAGAAAAAGAAAAAGGGGCGAAAGTTGAAATTTTTTATCCATTCAATTCTGAGGATTTTTTACAAAGGTGGAGGGTGTGGCTAGAATACAGGAAAGAGATTAAGAAGCCTTACAAATCTAAAAAAAGTGAACAGGCCGCCCTTAAACAACTTTCAGAATTTGATGAAACCTTTTCAATAAATCTAATTGAACGAAGCATAGCAGGAGGTTACCAAGGTTTAGTTTTTGATAATACCAAAGCAGAATATTTGAAATATGGACAAGATAAGCAAACAGGCAAAGGAAGGTTCGGAAAAGAAATTAATGAACTTATTAACGCAAAATACGGCAATAAGTCTGCTTGAACAGAACAACCATACAATTCGATTCCTTGTCAACGATATGTCATCTGGATTAACAATTCAGAAAGCTTTGCAAGCCCCAAAGATGTTTCAGGTAAGGAAAAGTCTAGGGGAAGAGAATTTGATAAAACTTCTTTGCGTGATTATCAAATCATTCTGTGATTCAATTAAGGCTAAAAACACGATGGACACGGTGGACATTTTTGAATGTGCGGAACTGATAGCAGGTAAGTACACCCACGATTCGATTAAAGACATTGTAATGGCCTTTAAACAAGCCAAAACAAAAGGGATGAACTTCTACTCCACCGTGTCCACGCCTGTCTTATTTGACATCCTAACTGAGTATATGGAGGAAAAGGCTAAATACCTTGAAAAGATTGAACTGGATAAGAAAAGTTTTCATCAAGGGAGTGTTAGAACTGAAATGGGAACTATTGCAGCTAATGAGGAAAAGAGACAGCAAAGGATTGAACAGGCGAACGAGAACAAACAATTGAAAGCAATTGAATCCGAGAAAAAGGAAATCAAGAAGCTGGCAGATTTCATAAACAAGAATATTGATAATGTTAAATGAATTATCACCGGAGCAAAAGGCTGGCATTTCAGCGCATGAAGCTGAACGCTTAGAACGTTGCAAGCGAGTTGAAGAACAGTATAAGATTAAAAAGGAACTTAAAAAGAAAAAGAAATGAGACTAGATCAAGCTGAATATATTTTAAAGGAAGTCGCAGATTATTTTAATATGTCAATAAGTGATATAAAAAAAGAAGGCAGAGAGGAACAGTTTTTATTTCCAAGATTTTTAGTAATAGGACTTACTACGGAATTTACAAAGCTAAATCCTAAAAGGATAATGGAGGTAGTTAATAGAGATAGGGCTATATATTATAATGCAATGAGGAGTTTTCATGCATTGAAGTATATGCCGGAAATGAAAAATGCATATGACTATTTGAAATTAAAATGTGATCCTAAAAAACCAGATCTACCAGATCATGATAAAACCTTCTTCAATAAATATAGAAAAGCTTACAAATGGGAAATTAAAAATAAACCTAAAATAGAATCAATTAATAAGAAATGGCCATATAAACAGGAATTAGTTTACAACTGGGAAGTACTTAAAGCAAGTCAAAACGAGATATGAATACCTGGGAAGAACTTATTAACAACCAACAAAAATTCATGACTATATGGGTTTTCTTGGTATTGGGATACGTCTTGATTCTTGCTTTATTTTTTACAGGATTAAAGATATTACTAGAGTTTATTTATGGTTGTTGGGGGATTGTTAAAAGGAAAATATTTAAATAATTATGGCGCAAATATCAAAATTAAAACCAGGACAAGTTCTATATGATAAACATCGGCATAGAATGGGTAATACAAAAATGACTAAGTGGGGATTATGGCAAGTAAATGTAAAGAAGTAGATCCAGAAGGACAATGGATAATAGCAAGCTGGAATTGTAATAAGCCTGAAAGAATGACACAACACAGGGTTAAAAAATTCAAGGTAAAAAAGCCTAAAATGCCTGAAAGTATTTGGTAAATTTTTTTAGATAAATATTTGATAATCAGTGCTTTAATTTGTATTTTTATTGTGTATGAAGGTGATAAAATTCAAGGAAAAGACTTGCAAGGGGTGTAAGGAGAAGTTTAAACCTAAGAGACCACTTCAGTACGTTTGTTCGGGAGAATGTGCCTATAGCTATGTAAAGGCTCAGAGCGAGAAGATAGAAAAAAAGGAGTCGCAGAAGCGAAAGAAGGAAGGTAAAGAGAAGTTAAAAACATTAGGCGAATATGAAGAAGAAGCAAGGCGAGTGTTTCAAAAGTGGATTAGGATGCGAGATATTGCCGATCCATGTATTAGCTGTGGGAGATACGCGGATAGGTATGACGGTGGCCATTACTTCAAAGCGGAATTGTTTTCAGGGCTTATTTTCCACGAAGATAATTGTAACAAACAATGCAGTAGACCATGCAATAAAGACCTTCACGGAAATGAAGCGAATTACAGAATCGGACTTGTAAAAAAGATAGGAGAGGAAAGGGTTAAATGGCTAGAGGAAAACAAAGATCGGTTAAGAACCTACTCCTACTCTAAAGATGAATTAATTGAGATAAAAAGAAAATATCAACAAAAGTTAAAAGAGTTATGACTATTAAGGATAGGGTTAAAGAACTGGCAGGCGAAGAAGGGTTTTGGAGATCCGACACAGAGACAACACTTGTTAAGTTAATTATTTTCTTAAAGAAGAAAGGCGTGCCAGAAGATGAAGCATTCGAAGTGGTGTCATCAGCTTTCCAAACTGGATGTGAAGAGCATGGAGGTTAATTCTCAACTGTAAGACTATTTAAAGTAAAGGAACAAATATGGAAAGGAAGGAATTAAGAAATCTAGGGTTCAAGGAATTGCCTCATTTTACAATAATGCACAGCTTAACTTATGATATTGGAAGGAATAGACATATATCAATTGGAGGATTAGGCACTGAGAATGAAATAGTTTTCTTGTGTCAAGTTGACCCTGGGAACGATAAAGTTATTTCTGATTTGATATGCCTTCATAATTACGATTATGACGGATTGATAACCAAAGAAAAGATTAACCTTCTATTAAAATATTTTAAGCAATAATTTTTTAAAGTAAAGGAACATAACAAAAGAAACTATGAAAAAGGAAATCACAGTAAAAAAGGAAGTAGATATTAAAATACTGGAAGTTCATGCAGGTGTTAGGTATTGGGAAGATAGCTCAGTAAATGGAGTAGAAGATGAAAGAGGGGATTTAATACCTTGCCGATTCGGTGAAGTTTGGAAACCCATAATTGAAATTGAGACAGGCAGAATCATTAATTGGGAACTTGGTAAGAAAGCTAATATTCATTACAAAGTATGTGATGATGGAACCTATATTTTAAAGGACAATGAAGATAATATAGTAATTAGTAAACAGGGATATGTTCCACATATTATGTGTCCAGAAGAAAATGGATATGGTGATTATATCATTATGAACATCAACGAAAAGGGAATTATTGAAGATTGGAATACAGATGATTTAGATGATTTAATTATTGAAGAAGATTAATTTTTAAATCAAAGGTAAAAACAAGTAACAAAGATAAACTATGAAAACAAAAGTACTTTTAATGATAGCATTCAGGATAGTATTACTATTCAGTATAGCAATGGCCTATAGTTTCCTACCAGAAAAACTACAGTGGTTTTTTGGAGACAAAGGAAACGACTGGGGTGTTAGGCATTATTGGTTTAATTGGATGACAGTTTTTTTATTTCTTCTTTCTGCGATTGACTTCATTTGCCATGTAATAAAGATTATTACTAAAAACTACAATACAGAAGACTGGGGTGCTTAATTAATTTTCAGGTCAACAAAGATAAACTATAGGAAGATGAAGGTAAAGGACAATGTAACTGTTTTTCAATGTGAACACTGCAATAAGAAGTTATTCAGGAAACACGCTATGGAGAACCACGAGAAATGGTGCTTTCATAATCCAGATAATAAAAAGGCATGCGCTGATTGTAGTTTCCTCAAAAGCGAGAAAGTGGCATATACTAGATTTTATTTTAACGGCTATTATAATGAAACTGAGGAAAACAAGGAATCAAATGGTTTTAGATGCACAAAGAAAGATAAGCTACTTTATCCACTAAAGGCTGAAAAGAAAGGATTGCCACAAGAATATCCAGAAACATTTGCAGACCAGGAACCAATGCCTAAAGAGTGTGATCAATTTAGATCTACTTATGATGATATGATGAAATTTTAATTCTCACTACTAAAGGAAGAGACAATGAAGAAGGGAGACAAAGTAATATTTACGGGAACGCTAAAGGCACTTGATCCTGGAACGATTGGAGTAATAGATGGTATTCGTGGGGATTGGGCTGTAATAGCTTACCCTCAAAACTTCGGAACCAATAAGGTTAGTTATCACAGTGCAAAGTTAGGAGATTTGAAATTTTTAGGTTAAGGGTATAAAAGATAAAACAAGGGTATGAAAATAATAGATTTAAATAGAATAAGAGAAGCTCTCCCAAGCAGAGCAAAAGTTACACTAGGTAAAACTAAAAAAGGCAGTCCGTTTATTGAGTGTATAATCAGGCCCGGATTGTATATCAGTGGAACCACAGAAGAACAAAAGGATTTAGATCAAGTGTTTGACTGGCAAAGAGATATTATAGGCAGGGAAAATATTAGTGAGTTTTATACAGAAGAAACAGGAAGCCACTGGTTTATATACCTTAATCGTGTTCCTTTTGAATTTATCAACCTTGAAGATAATGATGTAAATACTTTTACAGGATTAAAAATTGCAGGAGTTTAAATAATTCCCCCTTACTATAATTAATCAAAACAAAAGAGAATATGGATAATCAAGAAGAAAAACAAAAAGCGTGGGACATCGAAGAACAAAAAAGGGAAGTTGAATTGATGCATATACGTGAGTTATCAGGCAAGAAAAAGGATCGAAAGAAGCCATTCACTCACCTAACACCTAAAAAGAAAAAGAGAAAGTAACCCCTCCCACTAAAGGTAAAGACTATGAAATTTATAGGTTACAATATTATTCCAGTTTGTTTAATAGGATTAGCAGGATATATGATGCACTTCGATAAACCTTATTGGGGATGGGTTATCGTTGTAGCTTGTTTACTGGCTGTTTATCCATCATCAACTAAAGTTTAACCCTTATGACAAAAGCAGAAGAGTATATAAAAGATAATAGTTTTGAAATGCCTTGGGGTGAATGGCATGTAAAGGAAGGATTTGCCCTCGAAGCCCTAAAGATCCAAGAGAAGGAGTTTGAGGAAAGGTTGAAGTGGATGAGGGAAAATTTAGAAAACGTCAAAATTTGTAATCCTGTGAGCGAGGTAGTTATAGGATACAATAAAGGAATATATGACGCTTTAGAAATTATAGACTCTCACATTAACAAAGTAAAAGGATACGGTATGAAATACAAAGGTAACTTTTATACAGAAGAAGAGATTTTGGAACTCCTCCTACAAAAGGGGTCAGAGATAACCGAATTAAGAAAAGAGAATAACAGGTTTTTATCTGCATGGGAGGAAAAGGAGTCAGAGATAACCGATCTGAAAGAAAGTTTAAAAGAAACTGAGGATACGGCTATAAAATCCACTCGGTTATATTTTGAAGCTACGGATAAAATTTCCCTTCTCGAAGGTAAACTAAAAGAGGCGCATGATTGGGGGTATGATGTAGCTTATTTAAAGTTATCCCATAAAATAAGGGCTAAATCTGAATCATGGGAACAATGGAGTCAAGAAAATATTGTAAAACCTATAAAGTAATAAGATATGGAAGAGAAAATTACAAAACTATCTAAATTAATAGTAGATAACTGTAAAAATGGGTCAGATCAACACTTATTATACCCAGAGCTTACAGCCTCAATAGCGTATGAGATAGAAAATTTAATTAAAGACCTACAACCAACAGATGAAGAGGTGGGGGATTGGTATGATGAAAATATAATTAAAGGATGTAGCGCGTCAAGTGCTATATATAAATTCAGGTTATTTCTAAAAGAAAGAATATAACCTATGAATAACCTACACAATTTAACCGGAGACTTTTACTTTGTTGTCTTGCCGAAAGATGCGGAGCACATAAAACTAGAATTACTTTCTTCTAGTATTGGATTAAAATATTATGTATCATTTTTCACTGAACTAGGTAAATGGGATGGTATATGGGTAAGAGTATTTGGTGAATGTGAACTAATCGGACTACTAGGGGAAATAACTGAGGAGCAGGCTAGGGAGATAATAGGGGAGGATTTAAGAAATCAATATTTAGAATCACTGCCTAGTATAAGGTTATTAATAGCACTAATAGAATCGAAAGTAAATATTTCTGAGTCTAAGATATTGATTTTAAAAGCAAAGAAGTAATGGCAAGAAGATACGGATATGGATTTGCACTATTTGGGTCTAATGGCAAAACAATAGCAATCTTATATGAAAAAGGGAATTTTGCTTATTGGTTAATTATTAATGAAGAACAAGTAAACCCAAGGTAATATGATAGCATTGATAATAACACAAGCAGTAACTCTTATTATTCTTTTAATTCTTTGGAGAATATGCTTTGAGGAAATAACAGGTGATGATTTACTTATATGCGTGGTAGTATCAATAACAATCTTATTTGGATGGTATTACATTATAGCATTATCAATCTGGATATACAAAGATTATAAAGACAAGAAGAGATCTAAATGGTTAAAAGACAGAACGTTATAAAACCTGAAAAGGAAGTAAAGAAAAAGAAAGAGGAAGCTACGGTTAAGTTTGAATTCGTACCGGAAAAGAAGGGAGTTAAAAGCGGTATAACCTGGTTCTGTGAAACGTCGCCGATAACTAACTGTAAATGCTGTAAACCGAAATGAAACAATGTACGAAATGCGAAGAAACTAAGCCTTTATACCAATTCTATACTAATTCTAAATGTAAGGGAGGATATAATACTCAGTGCAAACAATGTGTCCTAAATAGTAAAAGAGAGTTCTTCCAAGCGTATAAACCTTTGATAATAAACCGTAGGAGGAAACTAAGGCAATTAAAGAGAGTTTGTAAAATGTAAAAAATAATCGTACATTTACTAGGAAACTGAATAAACAGTTTTTTTCAAAATGGGACAAAACGGAGGAGCAAGGCCGGGGGCAGGGAGAAAGCCAAAGGCAGACGAATTAAGACTAATAGAGACGATTAAAGAATCGGTCTCTGATAATGATTTTGGCCAAATTTGGGCAACTATAGCAGATAAGGCAAAGAAGGGCTCACCTGCTCATATTAAACTACTATTTGAGTATTTCTACGGGCAACCTAAAAAGACCATTGCTCACGAATTACCAGACAACGAAATACATATTACCAAAAAGATAATCAATGGCCCTGGAGCTTGAGTTATCATATTTCCCATGTCAAAACGAGGTATTCTTTAACAGCCATAAGAAATTCACAGTAATACTCAAAGGGAGGCGGTTAGGGATTACAAGAGGGGCTTCTCACGCTTTTATTGAATATATGATAGACGGTATAACTCCCTTGTTATGGGTTGATACCATTAACGGTAATATTGAACGGTACTTTGATAGGTACTTTCTCCCTATCCTAAAGCAGATTCCACAAAAAGATTGGACATTCAATAGACAAAAGAAGGAATTGCGTGTATATGGCTCTATACTCGATATGAGGAGCGCAGACGCACCCGAGAGTATAGAAGGGTTCGGATATAAAAAGATCTTTCTAAACGAGGCAGGAATCATTTTAAAGGACACTTATCTATATTCAAATTCAATTCTCCCAATGCTTTTGGATTTCTCGGATTCTCAACTTATCGCAGCCGGGGTTCCAAAGGGTAAATATACTAAAGATGGGAACAAACATAAGTTTTATGAATTGTATGAGGCATGCCTGGAGGGCAAAGAAGGGTATGAGCTTAAACAATTTACCTCTTATGATAACCCATTATTGAATAAAAAGGATATTGATAATATAATTTTATCAATGACCGACGACGAATATCGGCAGGAAATACTCGGAGAATTTGTAGATTTCTCAGGAAGCAACCCTTTTGCACATCAATACAATCCCGAGAAACATGAGTCTTTAGAGGCTGTTTTTGATTCAAAGAAACAGCTATTAATCAAGATAGATTTTAACCTAAACCCCTTTGCAGTTACCTTCTCTCATATGTGGAGAGATACGATAGAGCATTTCCATACATTTGATGAGGCAAGTATTACGCAAGGGTCTATCCCTGCTATGGTTGAGCTTATTAAATTAAAGTATGGTAACCAGTTAGCTAATTGCATAATAACAGGTGACGCAATGGGTAAAAGGGGAGATATAGGGCAAAGGGATAACGCAAGTAATTGGGAGCAGCTAAGAAGGGGATTAGGGCTTAAGCAGTCTCAGTTATGGTTGCCTTCGAACCCGACACATGACAATAGTAGAGCAGACACCAACTATATATTTTGTCATTTCCCGGATTATAAGATAAACCCAAAGACCTGTCCAAATACTTGCAGGGATTGGAGGAATGTTCAATGCGACGCCTTTGGAGAAATCCTAAAGAAAGACCGTAAAGATATTAATCAACGGGCTGACTTTTTTGATACGGAGAGATACGGGATTAATACCTTTTTAAAGGCCTGGATTACTCAGCACATGAAATTTAAAAAGTAAATATTTCTTTTACATAGTTTTTTTATTATATTTACATATTACAAGTTGCCTTTAGTTCGGCATTATAGAACACAAGTTGCCAAATACCCCGGCAAAAGTGGGATCTAAACAAATGCGAACTATGTCTTGTAATTGCTCACAATTAGATCAAATCCCCGAATGTACTGATAGTATATTATTAGGTTCTATAGACCCTGATACGGAATACTATATTTATGTAAAAAATTCTAGTACAGGTTTTACCTATCGTGAAGAGGTTACAAGTGACGAACTAGGCCATATTGAATTAGATCTAACACAACCCGACCCAACATTTTACAATCAGGAATCATCATATGAAGTATGGGTAACCCTCAGAGATAGCAATGAGAGGTTAGAAATTACTTATGCTTACGGCTTAACTGATACATGTTTAGCTCTTTCCTTTTTTAGATTAAGTACTACAATCGAGGAGGAGGAGATATGAAAATCTTAACTGATATATTAATTATTTCTCTTTTCTGCAATGGCTGGTATCTAATCACTGGGCATGGAATGGTATTCTTCTTTTTCCATAAGTGGTATGTGGAATCAATTGGAGGGTGTATAAGATCAGACGGAGAGGTTATTTGGAACGGCTACAGATGGATAGATAAAATACTAAGGTTCTTTTACAACCCTTTATTCGGATGTATTACTTGTATGGCTTCAATCCCTGGATCATTAGCCTACTTTGTACTAAATAATTTTACAATTTCTTGGATATACCCTATTACAATAATTGGAGCAGCCTGTACAAATTTAATAATCAATAGAATCTATGATAGGTAGGACATTATACAAAATATTTAAAAAACCATTTCTCAAATATTACTTTCTGGAGCAGTCAAAAAATAAGGGTTTTGAGAAAATGAAGAAAGTGTTTTTTGATTCAAACACTAAAAGCTATTGGATACCAGAAAATGATTTCGATACACCATTAGAAAGAACAAAGGCAATTGAGAGGTGTGTAAGACAAATAGCAGCGGGGTTAAGTGAGGGGGAAAGTGCCAAGATAAGAGAGGCAATGAAGAAAGCTATTAACTCAGGGAAGAAATCTGATATAGCTATGATCGGGCATTTGATTATTGAATGGGAAAGAAGGGAAGAAATGATTTTACATCCGGATGTTATGTTTGATTTAGTGGCATATAGATATGTAAGGGAGGACGAAGATCCAAGTGTAATTGATAAGAGTATTCACGCTGAAAAGGTTGAACAGTTTAAAAAAGATAGCAAGGACGGGCTATACGATTTTTTTTATCGGGCGGGGTTGTCTCAATACATTCCCTACTTGACAAAATTAGAAACAGAGTGGAGCGAATACTTGATGGAGTCAGAAGTGAAGATAACAGCAATGAATCAACACCTGAGCGAATATTTATCAGAGGAATCATTGCAGCCCAAATAGAAAAGGACAATGAGGAAATAATGTGGTTAGCCAAAGGCATAGCAACAGAAGCGGATAGAATAAGAAGATTAACGATTGGACAATATTTAGACCTATTAAAATATACTTTAGAACATAGCCAATCAGACAATGGCAGATCAGATAGTAATTGAATACACAGCTAACGTCAATAAGCTGCAAGCGGAACTCAAGAAAGCTGAGGAGTCACAAACTCATTTGGCGAAAGGGGCCGTTGCTACGTCTGCTACTATTACTAAAAGCAGCGATAAAGCTGCAACTGGAGTACAGAAAGTTACTAAACAAACTCATGGTCTTAGAGATGCTTTTCAAAACTTATCCGGGAATCTGCCTTTCGCTGGGGCCATACAACAAGTTACTCAATTAGGGGGATCTATGGGGGGAGCGGTTGCAGGTGTTCAAATGATGGGAACAGCCTGGACAGCATTAGACTTAATATTTAAGAGGAGTATTATAGGATTAATTGTTACGGCTATTATTGGATTGATTACAGCAGTGACAACATTCTTTAGAGTATCAGAAGAGGGAGGAGATAAGCTGGCAAAGATAATGTCTGTTGTCGGTACAGTTGTTAGTAAGGTAACCGGGGTGTTTTCAGAATTAGGGCGTGTAGTTGTTAATGTTTTTGAGTATGCCTTTGAAAAAGTTACTCAGTTTTATGACTTCATGGTTGATACCTTTTTAACAGGGTTGACTAATGTAGCAAGCGGATTGAGGTCTATTGGTTTTGATGCAGCAGCTAATAAGATTGATGGAGCAACAGCCTCTATTAAGAAAGCGCGTGAAGAGTCTGAGGCATGGGCTAAACAAATGGTTAAATTAGGTCAGGACATTGCAGATATTGAGGATAAGATTGAGACAAAGACACTTGATATTGCTTTGGCTAACTCTAAGCTTCAAACACAAATCGAAACTACTCTAAAGGCACTTAAAAATACCACAAACACATATCAAGAGAATGTTGACTTAATTAAAAAGATTGAGGTAGCGGATAACGCTAGGTTTAAAAACAACATATCATTAATAGGTGACGAGATACAGGCCGAGAGATTAAAGTTTCAAAAACGATCAGTTAATGAAGCGCAAGCCCTTGTAAATTTCAATGCCTTTGTTAATGGTCAAATAAATGCTACCGAATTAGCCAATAGAGTTGACGGGGAAAATAGAGCTGAACATATTAAAGGGATAACAGAAATACTATTAAAACGAGAGGAAGCAAATAAAGAAACTGAGTTAATTGAAACCAGACTTAATAACCTAAGGGAACAATATTTACATAAGAATTTAGCATCTGAGGACAAGAGACACAAGGCGCATATAGCTAATTTAAATCTTGAGGCAAAAACAGAAATAGGTAAGACCGAACTAAGTAAAGAAGAGCAAAAGAAAAGGGATAAATTTAAACATGATTCATTTGCAAACTTCAAAGCAGTGTCAGAGGCAGAGAAGGCGCAAAACGTAAAAGATCAAGAGGCTATAACTGCTAAAAATCTTGAGGAGTCAAACAAAAGGAAAGCCATTAGAGCAGCAGCATTGTCTGAGACTATAGAATTATCATCTAATTTACTTAATGGTGTAAATGACCTGGAATTAGCCCGAACAACCGCTGCGATAGATCAGGAGAGAACTGCTAATAAGAAAAAGGAAGATGAACAATTAAAGAATCTTGAAAAGCGTAAAGAGTTAGGGTTATTAAGTGAAAGACAATTTGAAACTGAGAAACAAAGAATAGCGGTTCAATCAGCAAAGAAAGAAGCAGCTCTCAAAAGGAAGCAATACGAGGCTGAAAAGAAAGCTAACATTAATAGGGTATTAATTGAGACAGCCGTTGCGATTGCAAAAGCTGTTGCAGCTTCTCCGGTTACATTTGGATTGCCTTTCTCAGCCTTTGCAGCAGCTAACGGAGCTTTACAGATAGCACTTATTAACTCTCGGCCTACTCCTCAATTTAAAGACGGGGTGATTGACTTCAAAGGGAAGGGAACGCAAACAAGCGATAGTAATACTGTTCAAATATCAAATAGAGAATCAGTAATTAAGGCTAAACAATCTATCAAATATAAATCAGCACTTACAGCCATTAATAATGATAACTTCGACGATTATATTAATAGAAATCACATAATTCCTTATGTAAAAAGTCAGGAGAAAGCACAAAGAACGTCAAGGAACAATAGAGAATCAGCGTCAGAGGCAATGTTAAAAGCACTTGCCCTTAATGGCTTGGTTGATACATCGCATCTTGAAAGATTGACTAAGAAAAACAAGTCTGTTAAGATGGAAAACACTAATGAACTGGCAGAAGCTTTGGGAAGAGTTATAAAATCTAAACAGGGTAGAGGGATATGAGGTATCGTGTAACTCTTACTGATTCTGTTTTAGGTTCTTTGATACTTACAAAGATGCCTAAAGGTATTGATGATATTTCCCCAACAATTAAGCGGGGGGAGAATCACGGCCTTACTATTGAGACAGATGTTAAATTAGAGTTTTATTGTAATGGAGCTGGGAAAGAGTTTATTGATTCAATACATGAGACTCAAGGAGTAGACGCTCAAATATTAATCACTATAGAGGCATTTTGTGGATGTGCAGAGGGAGAGGAATCTCCCGACTATTCGATTGATTATTCAGATGATTACGGATCTTTCATAGGTGGAACTTGCGACGAGGATTTCCAAGAATTTTATTTAGGGGAGTTGGAAATGATAACCTGGGAATCGCAGGACGAATTCACAAAGGTTAATATTAAACCGAGGGGAATACTTGAGACAGTTAAAAATAGATTAGACACCAAGGTCGATTTGTTTGCCACTGAGACAATGGACGGCACTGCAATAAGTCCTTATACTTACGGGCCGTATGATCTTACACTACATTCAAAGAAAATAATAGTTAACACGGAGTTTATTCAGGATGCCTCACGATTAGAATTAGATAGATACCCAGGGCCGGGATTATCTACTGGTGATAAATTCGCTTATCCTTTAACGGCTCCAGTTAAATATGAATTAGACGAGACACGGGAACCAGTAGACTTTGAGCCAGGATTAGATTATCCGATACTTTATTCAGGGGCTTTTTATCCTTCAGGTGTAAGCTCAAGGGCTATAGATGTTGATCTTAATTTAATATTTGATGCTACATGGTTTGCAGTTGCGTTTCAGCTTTTAATAATTACTAAAGATTCAGGGGGGTCAACAATATCCAGTTCTGAGTTAGCATTCTTTGGTTTAGATGAAATTAATCCGCAAAACGTATCACATAATTTATCCTATACGAATACCTTTAACATGCCAGTGGATAGTTATATGTATATTTATTTCAATATAACATTTCCAAGCACAAGCGGGCCTGTTCCTAGTATGCTGATTGAGTTTGATCCTGATTCAACGGTTACCCTAACAGAGGAAAGTACATATCCTGAAACGGAATGTAAAGCGTTTGCAAAGTTTGAAGCAGGGGCGCACATATCAAGGGTTATTACAAATCAATTAGATTCGTTTAGAAGCAATTACTTTGGACGTACTAATTCAGAGCCGTTCCCTTATATAACTAATGGTTGTGGGTCTTACGTGGCCCTTACAAATGGATTTATGATTAGGGGTTTTCCTACTACTGGAGAGGATGCCAGAACTATACGAATGTCAATGAATGATTACTTCAAAGGATTTAATCCTATTGATAATCTAGGAATGGGAATAGAGAAAAGCGGGGATGATTATTATATTGTAGTAGACAAAAAGGAATATTTCTATGATGTTAACACGGTAATGCTAACGCTTAATAATGTACCTCATATAAGAAGATCAGAAGCCCCTGAATATTATTACAACCGTGTTAAAGTAGGTTATGATAAATGGCAAATAGAGTATGCTAACGGATTGGATGAATTTAATTCTAAGAGAGAATTTGACACTGGCATTAAGAGCGTAAATAATGAGCTTGATTTAATTTCTCAATTGGTTGCGTCTGGGTATATGCTAGAGGTTACCAGGAGGAAACAATTTGGAGAAACATTTACAGAGGACTCAGAATTCGACGAGGAAAACTTTATTGTATGTACTACTGAGGATTTATTATCGGCTGAAAAGGATGAGAACTATGTAGATGTTCAAAATGTAATCAGTCCTGAGACTTCATATAATTTAAGGATAAGCCCAGCGAGGAATTTATTAAGATGGAGTCCCGTGTTAGATGCTGGATTAATAAAGAATATAGGGAGAGAGATTAAGTTTATGTCTGGAGAGGGAAATTATAAAATGACCTCTGAATTTGATAATGATTCATGTCCGGGAAATTGGGACAATGAAGAACTTTCCGAGGGACAGAATATTCAATGGGATGACGCGAACAATACCGATTCAACTCCTATCTGGGTTCCTGAGATATTAGAATTTGAGTATCCCGTTACATTTAGTCAATTTAAAGCTATTGAGGCTAATCCTAAAGGTGTGTTTAACGTGAGTGAATCAGATGAGGATCATGTAAAAGGATTTATCCTAGAGTTTAAATATAAGCCTGGAGACAAAAGCCAATTTAAATTATTAAAAGCATACGTATGAGCGTAACACCTATAAATAATCAACCTATACGATTCCAGGATGTAAATCAAGTTGATACTTCCTGCGACTGCCTAGGGCAAAACTTTTGCCAGTTAATAGATCAAAATGACCCTACTCAGTTTCAGATTAACTCAACCGATTTGGCGACGAATGGAAACTTTGAAAGTAATCTTGATGGATGGGATATATTCGAAGCTATTGAGGTGAGTATTGTTGATGTTACTAATGAAAGCACTGAGGGAGATTGTGATGGAGAGATTGAAGTACTTGCTTCTGGAGGTGTACCTGGATATACTTATTCTATTGATGGGGGATCTTTTGGAGGTAGTGCTACTTTCACAGGTTTATGCGCTGGTACTTACATTATCACAGTTAAAGACTCAGAAGGAAACGAGGGATCAATAAGCATAACCGTTTTCACAAATATTACTTGCGGTTTATATTCAGGCGCAACTATTCAAGACTTAATTGATGATGGGATAACTCTAGGCGAATTATACAATTGTACTTTAGACGATTTACAACCTTAAATTTAAAATATATGGCATTAAGTAATTTAGATCCAACAGATAACTTCCTACAAGTAGAAGCAAAGCTCGACGCTGTTATTGATGAATTGAATAATAACAGATTTATGAAATATGCAGTTGTTAATATTGGTGATTGGGATATGGACGCAGATCAGTTCAAAATTGTAACTCACGGAATAGCGGATTATAAAAAAATAAGAACCGTTGAGGCTATAATTAGAGATGACTCAGATGTTTCCTATAACAATATCAACGTAGGAAGCCCGACAGGAATAGCAGGAGGCGGGGTTAATACAATAACCTCAACAAGTGTTTACTTAGGACGTGTTACAGGTGGTATTTTCGATGCTGCAACGTACGACTCAACGTCATATAATAGAGGTTATGTAACAATTGGATACGTAGAATAAAATGGCGAACGAATGGATTCAATCTGACGGGGCAGCTTGCTATAATACAAGCGTACCAGGGTTTGTTATTTCCCAAACTGGATTAACAGTAGGAAGTTTATTTTCTATTGAGTTTACAATATCAAATATGACTCAGGGGAAACTTGTTGTTGATAGTTTGGATAGTAAACCAGAATACACAGAAGACGGGCAATACACAGCCGTAGGAATAGCAACCGCGAGTAATATAAACTTTATAGGTGATCTCTTTATGGGTGCTACCTTTGACGGTTGTATTGATGCTGTTAGTTATAGATTAATCCCACTGATAACCATTAAAGATTTAGCAGGAAATGTAGTTTACCAACAGGTAGACAATACAGGGGTAACCGCCTCAAATAATAATATCCAATATCAAATTGATTGGTCAGAAATAGAAGAAGGCTGTTATCAGATTTATTTCTCTCATGGGATAGACTATGTTTCTGACTGTATAGAGCTTAAATTAACTCATGGATGTACGCTTCTTTTAAGCTGGACTAATGACGATAATGCTTTTGGATTTAATTATGAGGACTTAAACTTTACTCCTCAATTAAGGGTAAAGGCCAAACTATGGCAACCGTCTTACTCTAAAGAAAAGAATGTATTCAAAGACAATGCAGGGAACAGAACGATACTAAGGAGCGAAACATCTAAGGAAGAACTATTAACAGTTGGTGAAGTCCCTGAATATATCCATGATGCTCTAGCTATAGGCGTTGAGCATGATGATTTCTATATCGACGGGGCGAAATACACTAATGAAGAAACTGAGTACACTCCTAAATGGAGGAAGTCGTCACAGCTTTCCCCTGTTGAGGTAACAGTTGTTAAAGATCAGTTCTTACGAAATAATAATTGTTAGAATCTAATTCCAGCTATTATATTAAAGGATGAAACCTTTGAGGTAATGTTATCAAAGTAATTCATTAAGGATTGGTTGTATCTTAATTGTAATCCTAAGAATGAGCTACCAACAGGCCTCTCAAAACCAAGGGAGAATACAATTGGAGTATCAAAAGAATTCAAATTAGGTATTTTATCTAAGCTAATATTACTTTGAGATGGTATTGGCTTTGTTTCATTAATATCAGCATTGTATTTAGATGCCAAGTTAAAGCTCGGCGAAACCCCTGTCATAAAGTATAACATCTTGGATTTTGTAAAACTTAATTTTACAAGAACAGGAACCTCTAATCTATTAAAAGAATACTCTTGAATACGCTTAAATTTAGTTGTTATATCGTCATAACTCAAATCTCTTCTAAAGCCTTTCTTTACATAGTTCAATTCTGTCTGAATGCTAAAAGACTCAGAAAGTTTGTAATTAACTATGCCACCTAAAAGGATAGATGAGGCATCTGACATTTGCTTATTTGTAGGCCCAGCGATTTCACTCTTTTCAGAACTCCATGAACTCGAATAACCTAATTGAATCCCGAAAGTAACTTTCTTCTCTTGAGAAAATGCAATCGTAGGGATAAAAAGGATAATAAATAATAATGTTTTCATAGCTCCAGTTTGTTAAAATAATCTGATAATATTTTTTGATATACTTTACTTATGCTGCCAGTGGTTTCCCATCGTGCAATCATTTCTCTTTTAATATCCAGGTCTAAAGCCAACTTTTCTTGAGTCAACTTTGCCTTTAATCTAAGCGCTTTTAATTGCTCTCCTGTCATATAACGTTCAAATGTAACGATTGTTACATTATAAACAAAGTAATTTAGTAAAATTAAATTATACCTATTGTATGATTTTATCGTACAATTTCTTATATTTGAGTGCGTAGTGAATTAAGTTGCCTTATGCTAACACGGGCAGTATAGAAGTGAGAGCGTAAATTAACGCAACTTAATCATGTCTCAGATATGTAGTTTCGAAGATCTTGACGATCACGAAAAGAATGATTGTTACTATCAAAAAGGAGGCATTGGCGCACTAGGTATTCTTAAAACTGGTCATGACATTACAGATTTCGCTAATGGCACACAGTTACAAGCTGCGATCGATGCAGGAACTTTAAAAATAATCAAAAACATTAAAGCTGAATTACCTGAACCTTCACCAGTTGAAGGCGAAAACCCTTTGGCGTGTGGTGCTGAAACTATTGTTGACGGGTTTGACTATACTCTCGAAACAACTGACTTTAACGTCAACGCTGTTAACGATGAGTTTTATAGAAAACTAAATCTCTCTCAATTCGCAGGACTTATATTTTATATGTGCGAAGAGGAGATGTTAAGGGTAGTAGAAACAGGTGTAAACTTTAATTCTCGTTTGGTTATTCCGAAATCCAATAAAGAAAAACAAAACTATTTAGTAACTGCCAAATGGTCGCAGTCAGTAGCGGATTCATTTCCGGTACTACACGAAGCTCCAGAGGGTATATTTGTATAGTTTATCCGGGGAAGATTCTCGAAAGGGAGTCTTCCTTTTTTATATATGAAGAAAGGAATTCTGTTGATGTGTTTTAATTCCCGGACTTATGGGAAGTTTGCGTTTAATATGGCGCATTCAATACGTCATTATAGTGAGTTGCCTATCCATTTAATTTGTGACTCTGAAAGTGTTTCAGGAATTGATATGTCGTGTTTCTCATCTTATGAGATAATAGACTTTGAAAAGAACGATCAGGGTAAGATTGATAATTGTATTGCTAAGATAAAGCTATTCGAAAGAAGCCCTTTCGATAAGACTTTGTATTTAGATGTAGACGGGGTGATGTTAAGAAGCCCGGACGATCTATTTAAGAAACTAGAGGACTTTGAATTCTGGACTCAACCAATGGGAACAGGTAAAAAGGGAGACGATGGTATAAATTATATGTGGGCAAAGAATGAATTATTATATAATCATTTTCAGATACCAGAAGGTAATTTATTTACTACGTGTCAAACGTCAATTATTTATTTCACTAAGGGAGCTAAAGATTTCTTTAGATGTTTAAAAGCGAATTATAGTAATAAACTAGAGCCGAAAGATTATAAAGAGATGTGGGGCAAGAGTAAACAGCATCCAGACGAGCTTTATTACTCGGTTACTATGGCACAACTAGGAATCACGCTATTAGAATTAAGGCCTGTATTCTTTCCTGAGAGAGTGGCATCGGTAACGGAAATATTAAATGATTTCTATGTACTGTCAATGTATGGAGGCACTAATGTAAAGCCGTACGCATTGAAATTATACGATAGAATAATGAGCAGTATTCTAAATCCAATAGGGATTAATCACTGGTTTAAAGTGGATCAATTATATAAAAATAAATTCATAAATATTAAATGATAGCTATTACTAGCATAGCTCCGGGGCATAAGAACTTTGAAAACCAACTCATAGCAATAGAGAGTTGGAAAAATGCAGGGTATGAAGTTGTTTCTCTTAATGCTCCAGAGGAAATAGAATCATTACAGGGCTTTACAGGCGTTAAGTTTGTAAGCACTCAAAGACATAACAAAAAGATATTCGGTAAGCCATACGTGATTGTAAGTGCAATTATTGACTATCTAAAAGAGATTAAGAGTAAACACTCATTAATTATTAACTCTGATATTATTATTAGTGATGTTGGTAATTATACCCAAAGACTAAAAGATCTTTCTGAGGAGGGTGTAATAATAATGAATCGATTGGATTATGAAGAGGATATAACTAAGGCAAAGATTTATGAGGAGGGATTTGACGGGTTCTTTATTAATGAAAAGCATTTAGATTCTTTCCCTCAGACTTTACTTTGTTTGGGGCAGTGTCATTGGGATTACTGGCTCCCTTATACAGCATCGGTTAACGGGGTTAAGATTATTCGTTCTAAGGAGCCTTATATATTTCACAAAAAACATAATGCTCAATACTCAAAGGATAATTGGATTAGAACGGCAACAATATTCAGGGCAGAGATTGGAATGCTAAAGTTTCAGAACGTGGGACAGGTAACAGGAATGGTTTACAGACACATTAAACAGCATTTAGTATAATGAACGGGCAATTACCTTTTGAGGGAGATACATTTATAAGGGCAGAGATTGAAAAACTTAGAGATAAGTTTAAGATAAAAAACTGTATTGAAACCGGGACTCAGTACGGTGCAACCACAAAGGCACTTGCTGAAATATTTGAAAGGGTTATTACAATCGAGGCAGATAGTGAATACTTGGAAATTGCAAAAAGCAACGTTGATTCTGATAATGTAACTTTTGTGGATGGGAAATCAGAGGAGTTATTAACAGAGTTTAATACTGATAATGTTCTTTATTATTTAGATGCTCACGGATGTAATGTTGGTGGATGCCCTTTAAAGAATGAGCTGGAAATAATAAGAGATCACAACCATAGAAATGTATGTATTGTAATACATGATTTTAAAGTTCCTGGAAAGGATTTTGGTTTTGATGCTTACGATTACGAATTAAAGTTTGAAGAGATAGAGGATCAACTATTTGAAATTTACAAAGATGGGTTCGGTTATCATTACAATGAAGAGGCAAACGGTGCTAATAGGGGAATAATTTATATTTATCCAATATGAATATATCGATTTTTATAAGGACTTATAAGAACGATTTGGAGTGGTTGAAATACTGCCTTAAATCAATTCATAAGTATGTTACGGGGTATAATAGAATCGTTGTTTGTATACCTGAGAATCAGGTACGCCTACTAAAGGATTTTAACCTAGAGTATGTTGTTACGTGTCCGGTTTATGAGGATGATTATTTAGGTCAGCAAGTAAGTAAATTAATGGCAGATACTTATTGCGGTTCTGAGTACGTGGTATATGTGGATTCTGATTGTGTGTTTACTGAGCCCGTAGATTTAACTAAAAGGATGTTCTTCAAAGGTAAGCCTATACTTTATAAAACACATTACTCTAAAGTTGGGGAGGCTATTTGCTGGAAAGATGTAACTGAGAAATCGTTAAACATTAAGGGGATCGAGTGGGAGTATATGAGGAGAATGCCTATTATCTATAAATCGGAAACCATAAAAGACCTAAGAGATTACTTAGAGCTTATTCACGATAGGACTTTAGAGAATCATGTAATAGCACGAAAATACAGGACATATAGCGAATTCAATGTATTAGGAGCGTATGCAGAATCATTTTGTAAAGATGATTATCATATACACGATACAGAATTTGGGATTGAGCCTAATTTCTTAATCCAGCATTGGAGCTGGGGTGGGGTAACTCCTGAGATTAGAAAACATATTGAGGAGATTTGTAAATGAAAATAACTAAAGAAAATATCGCAATAATAGAGGGAGACGAGTGTATTTCGAAATGGGTTGAAAGTGAAGGACGCTTGGATCATGATCCTAATTCTCTTCCTATAATGTTATCATATGTTAAAGAGGGAGATACTGTAATTGATATTGGAGCTTTCATTGGAGATCAGACATTTGCTTATGCAAAGAAGGTAGGAGGGTTCGGAAAGGTTATAGCTTTCGAGCCCAACCCTACTGCTTTCGAATGTTTAGAACACAATATGTTTGATTTCGATAATGTAGAACTAAGAAACGAGGGGGTAAGTGATACTAAGGGGAATATTAAACTTACAGACGTTGCCACAAATGCAGGTATGACCTATGCAGAGAAAGCAAAGAAGGGTATTAAGTGTGTTACTATTGACTCATTGAAACTTAATAAACTAAACTTTATCAAGATAGATGCCGAGGGATTTGAACACAATATTTTAAAAGGGGCTATTGAAACGATAAAAAAGTTTAAGCCGATAATGGTAATAGAAATTAACAATCACGCTTTATTAAGAAATGGAACTAGTAACAATGATGTATATATTTTCCTGTCTGAGCTTGGTTACGGGTATAGGAATATATATAACGGGCAGACTCTTTATGAAGAACAATTGGATTTATTATGTATCCCAAAATAAACGATCATGGAAAAGAAAGCATGTGGGAGCTGCGGCCCCAAAAAACCAAGACCTCGTCCTAAATAAACAGCGATGCTAAACGAAATCCAAATACGGGAAATATTAGAATCAAAAATTGCGGTTCTAAAAAAAGCGGAAAATAAAAAGGGATCTATTCCTGAGTTCACAGAAGTTTATAAAGACTCTGTTGAATATGCAGAGCGTATTTCTATACACTCAGAAATAGGAAAATTCCCCTATAAGCTTTTTACTAAACGTGCGCCCAATCAGACACAAGAGGAGTTTGAGTATTTAGAGGCCACTTATAAAACTACTTCCTTTCCTATATGGGAAAGGTTCATGGGTTTTATAAACCGTATTTGGAACGATCAGAACTGGAGTATAACATGGCCTGAGGAGGAAAGTGTAAGTATCTCTGAGGAGGAAAGCCCGGAAAAGTATATCCAAAACGATTACCCAGTTTTCGGATCAGTAGAAGCGTATTATAAAAACATCGTTACACCTACTAAAGAAAAGGATGCTAACGCTCTGTTGACTCATAAGCCTTATTATATCCCAGCTAAAGTTAATGAAGCTAACGAGCTTGTAATCGATGAGGCGCAAAGAATAAAACCAGTAGCATGTATTTATAATGCTTCTCAGGTTGTTGCTTTCTTAGATGGTGAGTATGCAATGGTGCAAACCCATGAGAAATCAGTTGTAGAATTTGGAGGCAGCAAGCAGCAGGTAGGATTGATATTTGAGTTTTACGATAATGAGAACATTTGGAGAATAGTCCAGACAGGAAGAAAGTTAGATTACAAGTTTGATATATTCCCCTATTGGAATCATAATCTTGGATATGTGCCATTCAAAAAGTTAAAAGGCAAGCCGATCTATAAAGAGAGAGAGTTACTTTATCAATCTCATTTCATGGCAGCGGTTGAGCCTATGGATGATATTCTTTTAGACTCTTCTTATTTAAGAGCTATTAAAGCTGGTCATGCGTTCCCTCATAAATGGGAGTACGTTGATGAGTGTGATTACGATGTTAACGGATCACATTGTATTAATGGGAGTGTGATGTATGATGGTGAACAAAAGGAATGCCCTCAATGTCACGGTTCAGGGAAGTCTAAGCCGTCAAGTCCATTAGGTGTTTATCAAGTACAAGCACCAAACCAAAGGGGAACCGGGACAGATTCAACAATGACTATTCCCCCTTTTGGTTGGGTTTCTCCAGATCCACTAATTATGGAATTCCTGAGAAAGGAAATTGAGAGCAATAAATCAGAGGCATTAAGCATCCTTAATTTGTTCTCTAATTCAGACGTTAAAGGCTCTGAGACAGCTTTAGGGAAACAAATAGATAGAGAGGATTCATTTAGTTTTGTATTGTCTATAAGTAATCAAAACTTTGAATTGTTTGATTTCTCGCATAAGGTTATTTTAGAAATGAGATACGGCAAAGGGGTTAAGCTTCCTGTAATATCTTATCCTAAAAACTTCGCTATCAGAAATGAGGCTGAATTAACTGAGGAGCTTTCCAATGCTAAGACTAAGGGAATGCCTGAAATAGCTATAAGAAAGATTCTTGAGGAGTACCTGATAACTAGGTTTAACACTCAGGAGGAAACTATGAAAGCGGTTGACCTTTCTTTCTATGCCGATAGATTAATTTGTTTGTCTACTCAGGAGATTGCACAAAAGAAACTTAGCGGGGCAGTAGCTAACTATGAGGATATTTTACATACCTCAATGTATTCATTTATCGCTGAGGCTGTAAATACAGATCCAGTGTTCTTTGAAAAGGCTATCGATGAGCAGAAATTAATATTGGTTGAAAAGGCCAAAGCTAAAGACGCTGAGATTAACCCAAAGAAGTTAAACCCTGATAATATTCTAGCTAATATCTAATGCCTATAGACGATATATTGGACGATAAAAACGAGCGAATGGACAGCGTCCCAAAGGCGTTTAGTAATTCCGTTTCTAAGCTTGAGCCTGTCATCATGAAGGATATTGAAGACCTGGTTTCTCAACTTGAGATGGTTGACGGCAATCTTATTCCTTCTGAAAAGAATATGGTTTTAATTCAGAATATAGAGCAAAGGATTAAGAACATTGTTTTTACTGAGCAATACGAAAAGGATCTTACTAAATTTGTGGGGGAGTTTAAAAAACAAGCAGGTTTAAACAATGAGTACTTTCAAGCTATATTAGATAAAGACTTGGAATTAAAACCGATGTATGAATCTGTTTTAAAATCCTCTCAGAAAAATACTATTTCACTACTTAATGAGGATGCCTTCACTCAGAAACTAATACAACCTATTCAACAAACTTTAGAATCCAGTATTACAAACAATGTTTCTTTTACTGATACACTTAATAATTTAAGGTATATAATCGAAGGGGATGAGGAGGTCGACGGGGCTTTATTAGCACACGTAAAAAGGGTGGCTTATGATTCCTTTGCGGTGTCCGATCGTTCTTACACGAACGTTATTTCACAGGATTTAGGCCTTGAATTTTATAGGTACTCAGGAGGAGAGATTGAAACAACAAGGTGTTTTTGTGAGGAAAGAAGGGGTAAGTACTTTCATAAAAAAGAGATCGAAGGCTGGGGAGAGGGAAAGAATGTAGGGGCTTGCGGTTTCCCTTGGCAAGGGATGAACCAAAACACCGATAAAGCAACAATCTTTTATTACGCTGGAGGGTACAATTGTAAACACCAGATACTACCCGTAAGTAAAAAATCAGTTCCTAAAGATGTTATTGATAGGGCGAAGAGTAAAGGGTATGTTAAGGCTTAATCTTTATTATCCCATTTCCATATAGGTGCATAAGGAGCCAATCTATCCTTTGTCCAATTAACTCCTCTATGAGTAACGCCTCCCAAAGGAAGTTCTTTTGTATAAATTGGCATAGATCTAACTATATGGGCATTAATTTGCAGTTGGCGCAATGAAGCCATAAGCGCATGCATTAGTATACCTATTCTAATAAACCTCATTGTATCAGAATTACACTTTGCAATTTCAGCTAATATTAATAGGCGTTTTTGAATAACATTAGAGCGGATCTCTATCCCTTGTAAGTGGTTAACTTTCTCCTGAATTTGCTCTTCCTTTGTTTTCATACTAGATATATTTTCTTATAACTGCCCTTAATTCATCTATCATTTCCCGGTGCTTCTCATCGGTATAATAAAGAGAATCACACATTATATTAATCTTAATATCAATCATGGCTTGAGGAGTAAGTTTCTGGATTAGCTCCATCTCACGGGCTACCTTGTGCTCCAGTTCTATTATCGTTCCCTTTTCCTTTAAACCCATAACCAAATATACTAATTATTTCTTTTTAGTTAATAGGTCATTGATCCTTTTTAAATAGGCTATTTCCCGTTGAGCTTGTTTCAGTTTATTGTTAAGATCGGTTATTTTTGCATCCTTCTTAGATAGCAAAGAAAAGAAATCAAAGTCAAGAACCTCTCCAATCTCATAAAGCAAGTGAACGTCTACGCTCTCACGCTTAAATATATCCTGCACGTTTTGCCTTGATTTATTGATTCTACGGGCAAATTCGCTTTTTGAAATCCTCTTTTCTTTGAGTTTTTCAAGTATTAGTTTTCCTATATGAACTTTCATTAGTGTAAATTTTAGTAATTAAAACGATATTAACAATTGTAAAATTATACTTTACAAAAGTCAGCATCATTTATTACTAAGATTTACAGTTAATGTTTTCATATTATTTATAGGTTAGAAATACTTTTACGTAATATTTTCCATAATAATCGTGGACTATTCCTTTCACAATATAAGGGTCATCTATATGATGTGTTATATCATCAAAAAATCTATCATACGGTTCACCTGTATTTATGAAGTGTTTATGAATTAGGTTTACAATAGAAACACATTCCCCATTTCTAGGCAACGCTGGGCAATCATATGCCATGATATGCTTTGGTAGATGTTTTACTAAGCGCTCTGTTAGCTTGTTTTTATCGTATTCAATAGAAAATGTTATGTCCATATATTTATGTTTTAAATTTCTCAGCCCACTCATCCATAGTTTTTACATGCGGGTTTAAACTTTTAATAGCACATGGCAAACACTGCCATCCTTTAGACCATCCTGTTTTTGGATCTAGTCTATGCTTATGTTCTGTTAAGCAATCGCATTTATTACAAAATTTTTGCTGCCTTTCTCCATGAGAAAACTTCTTTATTTTTTGCATGGCACATCCTTTTTAAATTCCAAATACATATCCATAGCCTCCTGAACAACATCCTTTTTCTCTCTTCTTTCCCACCATGCAACATCATTCAATCGGCTATCATGCTTACCCTTTACAACATAGGTTTTATAATATTCCTGATCCGGGTTTTGATTAATTAACTCTGTCATAATCATATCGTTTGGTTTAACAAATATACCAATACCCAGTAAACTTAACAAACAAAGTAAAGGTTTTATTTACAAGAATGTAATGTATATTTTTACGTATACAAGTATAGTTATGGAGCATAATAAAGTAAGAATCATTAACACGAAAACCGGATTGGTGAAGTTTGTAGAACCTCACATCGGTAACAATTCAAAGCTTATAAAATCATACGGATTTATTAAGCAGGATCATCCAAAGGAAGAGAATAAAGAGTTAAAGGTGATTGTTGTCCCTAAGCCAGAAATGGAAATTAAGGATAATGTTGCGCCTCCTGAAACAATGGAATGGATTGGAGATGTATTACCAGACAAATCAGAAGAGGAGAAAGCCAGAGACGAATATTTACAATTGATCGGAAAGAAAGCAGGTAATAAGAAACTGGAGAACATCCTTAAAGAAATAGAAGAGCATAAAACTATACAAAATTAAATAACCAATGGAGCTAAAAGATTTATTAGGATATGTTGACATAGAAGATGTCAAAAGTATCGATGAGTTTAAAGAAAAGTTTACTTCAAAGTTTGCGCCTAAATCTGATTTAGAGGATGCAAATAAAAAACTATCTGAGTTCACTGGCAAGTTTTCAGGAAGCGCAACAACTTTATTCAAGAGACTAGGCGGCTTTGAGAACAAAGATATTGACGGTAAGAAATGGGAAGAGGTTGCAGAAATGGCAATCAATAAATACAAAGGGCAAGTTGAAGAATTAGAAGGTAAGCAAGGAAACTCTAACGAGGAAGTAATTAAAGACTTTCAGAAAAAGATTGAGAAGCTTTCCAAAGAAAGAGACGATTATAAAACAGCACAAGAGTCTTTACAATCTACTTATGAAAAAGATAAAGGTGATTGGGAGGGTAAGTTAACAAGCTACAAAACAACTAACCTTTTCGAAAGCGCAAAAGGCAAGGTTGCTAGTAAACTTAAAAAAGATATGAGTCCAGCTGAGAAGCTAGGATTTGAAGCGTCTCTCGGTTCTTTCATGGTTGAGTTTGATGATAAAGAAAATGCAATTGTAAAGGATAAAGAAGGTAAGAGAATTCAAAACCCTAACAAAGCAGGATCTTTCCTTTCACTTGACGAAGCAATTGAATTAAAAGCAAATGAGCTTGGATTGATTGCTAAGAATAACGGAGGAGGACAACAAACTCAAGGGTTCTTTACACAACCAAATACTCAGCAACAAAATAACGTTGCCGAAACTAACACAGGAAGAAAAATACATCCTAATGCATTGAGCCACGCTGAGAAGCTAAAGGCTAATTCACAAGGATAATTACTAATAACTACGCAATAGTAAGTTGCCTCATCAAAGGGCATAATATTTTTATCTAACTCCTC
>Ga0193738_1000178_pt1 | contig 44176 bp, 76 predicted proteins | sample L2a1metaG_FD_144927 | JGI IMG/M metagenome (GOLD analysis project Ga0193738, IMG submission 144927) | Soil microbial communities from a riparian zone of the East river system, Colorado, United States - L2a1 | ecosystem: Environmental > Terrestrial > Soil > Riparian zone | place: USA: East River... | reverse complement strand
GACGCCCGCGCTCTAGCCGACCAGGGAGCCTCGGATGGCTAGACCCGCACCGCCAAGGCCGCCCGAATTGCGATGCGCTCATGTCAACGTCTGTGTTGAGTGGTATCCGCCAAAGCACGATGTAGGTCACGTTATTTGCACTGACTGCGGAGCGAATCGAGGGACGGCGGGCCTTTCGCATCCTCGCTCCGGGAAGCCTCATCGCAATGCCCTGGGAGTGGTGGTGTCCGACCAGGGAGCCTCACCCGGTAAGGGGGATGAGAAGTGAACAACGCAAACATCGACCACCGTTTTAGCCTTCTCGGAATCATCGGCGGTCTGATGGTCGCCGAGAACCTTGGAGACGTTCACGACGAGATCAATCACCTATGCGACCTTGCCGGGATCTCGCGCCCAGACGGGAACTTCGAAGAGGGCTGGACTGACGATGACTGGAAGCGTGTCGGTAAGGGGGATGAGCGACCATGACCAGTTCTGAGAGACGACCGCTGTCGCAGTCGTCTGTGTTGATTTGGCCCCGGCAGCTACGAACCTCCTCTGCGCTTCTCAGCGGGAGGATGCGGGAGTGGGGTAACCCTTCTCGAGGCCGGGGCCAATGAGCCTGCCAATCGTCGGAGAATCGCTAGACCCTGGCTCAACGCTTGAAGCGAAGGCGCGTCGAGCGAAGTGGCCGAATGTGATGTGTCATCGCTGCCGTACTTCGCCTTTTCCTCGTGGCTGGGTAGCTAATCGTGGGCTGTGCTGGACGTGCGTGGTGCCTTGCGGCACTCACTTGGCCGATCCTCCAGAGGAGCAGGGCAAGTGAGTGCACAGCCCCAGCCCTACCTGACCCGAGAGCAGGTAGCTCGCCGGCTCAGCAAGTCAGTGGCTACCGTAGACAGGCTGATTCGCGACGGCAAGCTCAGGTCGATCAGGCCGGAGGGCACCACCTGGAGACTGATTCCCGCAGATGCAGTTGACGAGTTCGTGTACGGGCGTAGGATCGCCGAGGTGCATGATCTCAATGAGAGGAGGGGGAAGTGAGTCGAGTGACTGTTATTGCTGGGCCAGTCCATGCCTGCGAAAGAGACGGGCACCTGATCGCGCTACGTCTCCAGCGGGATTTCGACGCAGTAAGCGTAACGCCAATCTGCGAATCCTGCCACCTGATATTCCTGCCCTCGTCCAAGATGACCGGGAAACAAGCTGACTGGCTCATGGGTCTAGTCGAGAAGGCGCGGTTCACTCCTGAGGCTCCACCCGAAGCCTACGAAAGGCTGTTCGATGGCGACCTTTAGAATCCGTAAGACCAACTCGGGCCAGCGCAGATATCAGGCCCGCGTCCAAGGCGTCGGCTCCAAGACCTTCACCACCATGCAGGACGCCAAGCACTGGGCCGCAGAGGTCGAGCGCCAGAAGAGGCTGGGCGAGCTCTACGAGGCCCCACCCGAGTCCTTCGGTGCGCTGCTCGACGCCTTCATAGTCCGCAAGAAGCACGGCTGGCGACCGTCCACCCTCCAGACCAAGATGGAAACCAAGGAATATCTGAAGGCCCTACGACCAGTACCGATCGGGAGAGTGACCTATGCATTACTCGCGGACGAAATTAGCGGTGTGGCAGTACGAGCACCGAACCGAGCGGGAAAGGCGTTGGCTCTTGCGAAATCAGTTCTTAGGGACGCCGAACAGCGAGGACATCGAGTGGACAGGAAAGCGCTGGCAGTCGAAAAGCCCCGCTACGAAGAACGAGAAAGAAGGTTCCTGACCTATGAGCAGCTACAGGAACTCGCCTCTTTCGCGCCCGATCTTTCCAACATCATCATGGTTGCGGGTCTTTCCGGACTACGCCAAGGTGAGCTATTCGATCTACTTGCCTCCGATCTTGATCTGGTGGCAAACGTACTCCACGTACACAGGGGTAAGACGAAGGCTTCCAGGCGGACGGTTGCCCTCACCGACGCCGTGGTAGCCATTCTAAGAGCACAGCTGCTCTCCAGGCCCCCGGGTACCGAACGTGTGTTCCCGGACGCTCAGGGGGGCAGACAGGACCGTAACAAGGGCTTCGGCAAGAAGTTCCGTGCAGCGTGTGAGGCGGCGGGTCTCCAGGGCGTGTGCTTCCACGACCTCAGGCGAACCTACGTGTCCCTGAACATCCGGGCCGGCGTAGACCTGCGGACGATTGCCCAGCAGGTGGGACACTCGGACGGTGGGGCTCTGTTGCTCAAGCGGTACGGGTTTTTGTACGAGTCAGCGGGGCAGGAAGCGGCTGACAAGCTGTCACTCCTACTTAGGGCGGAGGCAAGATGAGACTGTGTACTTACAGTTCGGGCTGGAAGTGGAAGCCGAGTTGGGGGCGCTCCGGACAGGTGCGTTACTTCCTCTGGGGTAGATATGAGTTCCAGTGGCTAGCGCGATGAGCGAGGACGGGTGCCGGAGCGGTCGAACGGAGCGGCCTGCTAAGCCGTTGGGTGCTGACGTACCCCGTGAGTTCGAATCTCACCCCGTCCGCTTCGACGGAGAGACCTGGGAGGACTATGCCGAGAGGCTGGAAACTCGCATCAAGGAACAGCGGGACCACATCTACTCGCTGCATCGTTATCGCAGGGACAGCAGTAACCGATGGGCGCGAAAGAAGATCCGCAGTTTGCAAGTAGCCCTTGGACGAACAGCGTTACGTTTAGATGAGGAGCAGCGGAACAGAGATGCGCTTCTCATCCGCCTCGGCCAAGATCAGACCAAGAATTCTGATGCCGCAGCGTGATTTGGCTACAGAACTCATGGAGCGTGTGGGATTCGAACCCACGCCCTCCGGCTTGCAAAGCCGTGTCCCGGCTAGACGCAAGGAGAAGCAAGAGGCCGCAAGAGCCTGCACATCCTTAGGCTCAAGCGGAACAACCAAAGGATAGGGGGCTAAAGTTGGGTAACGAAAATCGAGACGCGGTAGGCCAAGATCAGGCCAAGAGATTCACCGCCGCTTTCCCACGCCGATGCTCACCCAATATCCATGTCTATGTGGAGTGCTGGCCCGACACGGCTAGTCCGTACCCAAGAGAGCAGACCTGCTTGTGCGGCAAGTCGACAGTGATTCTAGACCCACGGGACAAGCTAGTTGCCCCGCCTGACAACATGGCAAAATCTTCCCCGAAAAATCAGAAGGCCCCGCCCGAAGGCGGGGCAGAGCGATGAGGCACAGGCGCTGGGCTAGGCTTCGTGCCGCCTTCGGCGGCTACTTTTGGAAGCCTTGCCCGAACTGCCAACAAATGTTCGGCGGACATGAAGAAGGGGGTGGCACCCTTTGGACTCACAGCGAAGGCTTACGCAGTCGCCAAGGGTGGGGCCTGTGCCCTGAGTGCCCCGGGGATATCTACGCGCCCGGCTATCAGGGTTACCGCTCAACGGTAGTCACGCAGCGTCAGGAGGCCAGCCAGGCTCCGTAGTCCCGGTGTCCGGCCGAATCCGGACCTCTTCGGGATGGTCGTGCATCTGCGGCACCGGGGCACAGAAGATCGCCATTAGGTCCTCGGCCAGGTTGAGCGCCCTTCCCCGTTCGCCGTGGAAGATGGCCTCTCGCAGCAAGAGCAGCTTGTGTCGGGCCAGCCGGCGGTGGTAGGGGTCCAGCACTAGGCCAGCACCACGATCAGCGCCAGCAGCCCGTAGACAAGCGCACCCCAACCCAGGCAGTACAGCCACTTACCGACGCTCCACTCACCTAGCACGCAGCCTCCTTCGCGGCTCTGAACTTCCGCCTCAGCCACTTGTACTGTCGGGGATGCAGGTACATCCGTGTGCCTGCCCGGGCGAGCCGCTCGCAGTTGGGGTCGATCGCGTCGCTGGGGGTCTGGTGCCACCAGGACATCTCCGGCCAGCCGTAGTGTCGGCGGATCTCCTCCCGGTCAGCGTCCGTCAGGTACTGGTAGTCGAACCAGTGAACGAGCTCGTGGTAGAGAGTCGGTCGGTGCTTCCAGTCCCACTTGTTCAGGTAGATGGCGTTCGGGTGGTTGCAGCAGGAGAGACAGTGTGGGATGTAGGACGGGCAGCAGCCCTTAATGATCTTGGGAGGAGGATCTGGGAGCGGTCCGTTGGCCTGCCTAGTCCAGCGGCGGTGTCGTAGCGTCATAGCGCTTTAGCGTCATGCCGCCTTGAGCTTCCGCCCCGGGAAGAACTTCCACCAGCGAGGCAGGAACTTCACGATCGATCCGTCTTCGGCGACGGTCATCTCGATGGTGTGAAATCCAACGGCGGGCTCACCCATGCCCAGTCGGGCACCAAACGAACCGCCTCCCTCGAAGCAGCCACAGAGCAGCATCTGTATGTTTCGCCACTCAAAACTTCCTCGACGGTGATAATGTCCCACGAGGCATAGGTGCGGCTTGGACCCACCCTCAAAGGACTCCGCAATCTTTTGAACCTTGTAGCTGAGCGCATAGCTCAGCCCGCCTTTGGGGTGGAGCATGTAGAGGCGAGTACCTTGTGGTAGTTCGTACGTAGCTCGATAATCTCCGCCGTAAACCATGTCCCGTCGTTGATTGCAAACCGCAACGACGGGGTTTGCTCCCACCTTGCCGAACTCGCCCTCCAAGTCATGGTTGCCGGCGATGATATGAGTGGTAATGCCCTTGACGTGAGGGTAGTTCTCGATCGCATAGTCCACCTGCTTCTCGTAGGTATGAAGGTTGATCTCATTGATCTGTCCGGGAAAGATGCCCTTGCCGCAGACGAGATCGCCGGGGTTGTAGACCGTCGTGATGCCCTCGTCGGCGAACACCTTGTAGGCAGCGTGGAGCTCCTCCAGCCGCTCGTTCTTCGACCCCAGGTGCATGTCCGAGACGACGCCGAAGCGGAGCGTCTTGCCCCTGAACAAAACCTTGTGCACGTTGTCCGAGGGGGGAGGAGCCCGGTGCAGAACGACCTTCTGCTCCTCCTCTCCGACCCGGTAGCCCTTGTCCCCCAGTCTCGCTACGGCTTCACGAATCCTACGAGGGGACACGTCGTAGGCATCGGCCAGTTCTTCGACTGTCGCCTGGTCTTTGCGCTTCTTGAGTGCGTCCAGGAGCCACTCGGAGCCCTCGTCAGGGACCCCGGTCGCAGGCTGAGGCCCCTTGGGCAGTGCTCCTAGCTCTAGCTTGTGCCACCAGTGCTGGAGAGCCCTGACTGAGGGGCCTCCGTTCGCCAGCGAGACAGCCTGAAAGGTGCCGTGCTTCTCGTACTCGACCTTCAGGCGCTTCGCGTCCCGCCAGTAGTTCTCTGTCACCTACTCCCGTGCAACACCAGGTCAACAAGACCACTGAGGCCCTTTTGCCCAATGAACAGCACGAGTCCGATGAGTACAGTCGTCAGCGCAGCTGCGACGTAGCTCGGTGGCTCGAAGGACGCATACGTGAGCAAGTAGAGAACCACGACGGCGATTGCGCCGGCTACTCCACTTGCAGCGGCGTTCCTGTGCTTCATGGGAAACTCCTTCCCGGTTAGATAGGCTGGGGCCGGAAACTTTTTAGAGCGAGGCGATGGCGCAGGAGAGAGAGCAGAACTCGTGCTCGCCCTCGTCGGACAGATGAATCAGCCAGCCGGCCTCGCGCCACTCCTTCTCGGGGTCCTCCCCGTTGAAGGTCTGCTCCTCCTCGCACCAGTGACACTTGACCCAGATCGACTCGACGGACATCAGAGGCTCTTGGCAGTCGGAAAATCGTTCACCGCCGCCTCCCACCAAAGGTCAATGCCAAGCTCATGCGCTCGCGTGGCGGCACACGGCGGGCAGAGCAGTCCGCCTTCGTTCCCTTTCGGCGAAATGCGTCGCCACACATTGTCTGGCACCTGGTAGCACGTCGCGTAAGAGCGGCCACAAACTTGGCAATGTTCCCCGTCCCAGGGCTCAGATCGAACGGGCCACAGGCTCATAAGAGAATCAAGGCAGCCACCGAGGGGCGGCAACCACCCTCGATGAGCTCGATCGCTTTGTGCAGGTCGATGTCGAGACAGTTGCCGATGACCTGCGCGAGATCATCCGAGTAACCCGACCGCTCCAGTTCCGCACGTCGCCACGCCTTGACCTGTTCGGCCTCATCTACGGTCGAAACCTCGACTTCTTGGGTATCGCTCTCGGCCATTCGTGCACCTCGTCGCAGTCGGTACAGGCAAGTAGCGTGACGGGATCTCCGTCCGGGTGTGGCTCCGTGAACTCTTCGGCTGTTCGCTTGCTGCCGATCTTTCGCTTGTTGAGCTTCAGCTTCGCTCGCGGGGAGAGGATGTAGCGAACGACCGTCTTGCTCTTGCCGCACTGGCAGACCGGCTCGAACAGGAACGTGCTCACTGGGGAGGGTGCCGGCGGTTGAACTCGGCCAGCGCTCGCCAACACCAGTTCGCGTTCCTCACAACCCACGCCAGAGGCACAGGCCGTGGCCCCTGCGCTCCACCTCGACGCCAGTCGGCCCAAAGGAAGAACTCGGCAGGCTTGGGGACGGGGCCGGGGAGACGCTCCCCACTAATCCTGGCCGCGAAGCGAGAGGAGTGGACATAGGCGTAGAGCTCGTTGCCGGGACAGGAGGTGGACATGAAGTCCCGGTGGCCCTTGTAGGCCAGCCTCTTGCGCCAGCGACGCTGGATCTCCTTGGTGACATCGACCAGCGCCTGCCGCCCTTCGTCAGTCACGTCGTCCCGGTTGGCGGTGTCGTCGCCCAGGAAGCAGACGGCGACCGTGTGACCGTTGGCTAGGCCCGTGGCGGCGGAGCGGTTCCAGTAGCCCCTGCCCTCGAACACGTAGCCGTGCTTGCAGACCAGGAAGTTGTAGGCGATGTCGTTCCACCCGTTGTGATCCATGTGGTAGCCCTGGACGCCACGCACGCGGTTGTCGCAGTTGCCGTGGTTCGCCTGCTCGTCAGCGTCAGCGGCCGTGTAGTGGTAGACGACCGTGTCTACGTGCTGGAGGGCAACCGTGGAGCGGGGTGCTCTGGCCCCCCACTGCAAGCGGGAGACAAACTTCATTAGGACTCCTTCGGTTAGCCGGTCCAGATTTTCCAGAGATTGCTGATGCCGATGACGGCGAGAATCACCATGCCGCCGGTCAATCTCGACTGCCAAGCTTCGAGGCGCTTCGTGTCTTCCTTGAGCGCGTAGGTCGCGTCCTTCTGCTCGCCGTGGCGGATCAGGTCGTTGTGTCGCGCGGCGAGCTCTTGCGAGGCGTCGAGCGCCGTCTTGATCGCGAGTTGGTCGCTTTCGCGCTGTGACTTGAGCAGCTCACGGAGGCCACGAAACTCACTCGTTACATGCCGGTCAAGCGCGGCGATCTTCTCGGCGAGGACGAGCGGGTCAGCGTCGGTGGGGTTGTCCATGGCGTCCCCCTAGGCCGCTCGGAAATGGATGGTGGCAAGAGAGACGTAGGTGTTGTTTCCGACGAAGGGATTCACGTCGCCGCTCACGTTGACGGTAACTACGCCGAAGGCACCATTTGAATCAACGACAAAGTGTGCGCTACCTCCTACGTGCCCAGGCCGGTAGCCAATGGGAAGGGTGAACGCCACCGTATTGATGGTGCCGCTCTTGATGAGCCCCTCCAGGTGTACAAACCCACTCGCGTCTTTGCAAAAGCGGGCGGGGCGGTCTGTGTCGAAGTTGACCCAGGTGCCCTGAAAGGCGGGCTCTCCCGGTGCGCCGATGGAGTGCCAGGGGCCGATTAACGCCGGTGCGGGAACAAGCGCCTTCTCGTTCAGAGAAAGCCCCTGCCCTGCGGCAGGCTCTGGCGTGACCTCGATCTTGGCGAGTTCCTTGAGCGGAGGGGCGAAGGTCATACCTGCCGTACCGCAACGCGGGCTATGAACTGCTCCGGCTTGTACTCGAACATCTTGAGCTCCTCGATAACCCCCGTGAAGCCGGAGGTGGAAAGGTGATCTTTGATCGTGAGCGGCGCGGTCTTGCTCGCTGCCGCCTGAAGGTTTGCCGCCTGATCAAGGCCATCCAGAGCGAGGTCGGTGTCGTCGCGCAGCTTGGCATGTCCCTTGCCATTTCTGCCTGAGAGAAGCAGCGTGTACTCGCGCTTCTTGAAGGCAGGCTGGACGCGGATCGCCCGGACTTTGAGCCGCTTCAGTTTTGGCCCCGAGGTCGAGGTGCCCTTGTTCAGGGTGATGAGAATCGAGACCGACTGGTAAGTGGTGAGCTCGGACGGAACGGGGAACGTGTACTCGGCTCCGCTGCCGGCCGAGGTTTGCAGCGACGTGTACGAGGAACTGTCGATGTTGTCGAAGCGATAACTGATATCCACCGAGCCGCCATCTCCGTCCGTTGCGCTGTCGTACTCAACGGCCACACCCCGGAAGATCTTTCTTAGAGACGTGTCGAAGTCAACCAGCGAGTGGTAGACCTTCGTCGTGGCGGTGGCGCTCGTCGCGGGGTACACATATCCCTGAGTGCCTCCCGAGTTCCAGAGCAAAAAGAAGGCATCGGCAGCTGCGACCCCTCCGCTGTCGATCGAGCGATTGGGCCCAATTCCGCTCACCCCGCCCGTTAGAGCGTTGTAGAAGAGGATCTGTTCGAGAGCCAACCCGCCGCCGCCGTCGTCGGTGATGTCGCTCCAGACGAGTCCGTTGTTGAAAGCGGCAATTGATGGTACGTTGGTAAAGGTGCCTGACGAGTCTTGCCAAATCTCTGATTCCCAGAGCAGGTCTTGCTGACCGTCCTTGTAGAAGAAGATCGCTGACCTGCGTTGGTTGGTGCCGCTCGGCATCCTGTTGAACCCGCCCGACACGAAGATCGTCCCGCCTAGTACGGCGACATCAATCGCAACGTAGTCGGGAGGTAGCTCGGCGATCTTGGCCGGCGCGGTGCCGTCGTACAGCCAGAGTTCCGCCCCAGCGGGAGAAGCGTTGCGGGGCACCAGAATTACCAGCTTGCCGCCGAATGGGACGAGCTTCGCCTCTTGCCCTGTAATCGCGGTGCCGTCCGCGCCCTGCCAGGTAAAGATGAGCGTTGCTACGCCCGCAGCGCTGAACCTGTAAAGCGATCCTGTTGATCTGGTAAATCCATATAGCGTGTTGTTCAGGAAGGCAAGGGAGTCAGAGGCTCCGGCTGAGAAGGTAGAGAAGGCGGCTCCATCCCATTTCCGCACACCAACGCTTCCCCCAGAGCTAGAGGAGATATAGAGGTCACCGCTGCCGTCCCAAGCCATCCCGTACCTGGAAGGGCTGACCCCCAGGCCGTGAGCACCATCGCTGGTGATCGTGCCAGCAGAATTGACGTGATAGAGGTTGGTCGAAGTGCAGACCCACACCACGGCACCAGAGGGAGCGCCTAGGACCGATACGGGGTTCGCCGCGAACGTGGAGGGCGTGATCTGGTCAGCCCGCATAGCGACTTGACCAGGGCGGCGGACATCGACGTTGGTGCCGGCCCAGTAACGATTCTGTGGTTCTTCACCCCGGGCCTCGTAGCGAGCCTGCTCTCCACCTGACCAGTCCTTCTGCACCCATGACAGCCAGAAGTCCTGCTGGTTGTCGCCGTAGTCGCCTTGGGTGTTCTGGCGGGAGACGAAGATCGGAGAGAGACCGAAGACCGCCTTCTGCTCCTCCGTGTCGGCGAAGACGTAGCCCTGGTCATTGATAACTACGTCATAGGGATACGGAACGGTAAGCGCGGCACCCATGCTTGACTAGGGGGTCCTTTCTGTGCTTGACTGGTGTCCAGGTGGTGACAGTGCGTCTCCACCCACCCTGCTAAGGCCGTCCACGAGGACGGTCTTAGCCCCTTTAGAAGGTGGGTTTGACGTGCGGGGGCAGGGCCGGTGGGGCTGAGGTCAAGACCATCTGCCTGAAGCGGGCGTAGAGCGCGTTCGAGGCAGACATCGCAGAGCCCGGCCTGTTCGCCATCTCGCGGTTGTCGGTGGCGAGCGTATCCACCCTGGTTCGCCTGGCCTCACCTCCTGCGAGCAAGAACGAGGCAGCGCCCACGGGTAGGAACTTCTCGGCCGGCTTGCGCCACAGCTTGTCACTCAGCACGTCCGTCGTCGCAGACAGGTCGGGGAAGGGTCCGTACCCATGGACGCGGATCGTCCCTCCTGCCTCCTGCACGTGCTTGAACTGAATCTTGGGTGTCGAAGCCCTGCGGATATTCCACTGTCGTATCGGGATGTAGTCGGTCTGCCCCGGCCCCTTGACCTCCACCTTGGACACGTACTGCATGGGGATCGTGTCCCCGCCGTAGGTGCCCGGCATGTTGGGGACCGTGTACTCGAAGGTATTGGCCAAAGTGGTCAACGAGGTGTCGAGCACGGGCATGTAGTGCAGCGGGTAGGCGTCGTCCTTCGCCATGTTCAGGGCGTCGATCACCTGCACAGCGGGGAACGCGGGGTTCATCAGGACTATCGCTGTCGAGGCGTGAGAGGCGGCTGTCGAGCCGTGTGCGCCCCTGCGGGCGGTGAAGGTGGTACCCGCGCCTGCGACCTGAACCTTCAGCAGTTCCTGGTCGATCTCAAGCTCAAGGTTCTTGTAGTAGAGCGTCCCGTCACCGACTGAGACCACGGACGTGGTCGATGCGAGCGATGCCGTCAGCACGTCGTTGTCCGGCCAGTCGCCCACGAAGCGCCGTGTGCGCTGGATCAACGTTGCGAGATCGACCGCCACTTAGCTGTGGTTCGAGCTCCCGCGCACGTTGCGGGGATCGACAGGCTTGTGCCCTCGCGCCGACTTCGCAGAGCCGGGGCTGAAGTTCTCGAAGTTGCTGAACGAGCCGGGCTTCAGGTACGGCTCCACGTCCGGGACATGGGCCACCTGCGGTCCCTTCTTGCTCACGCTATCCACGTTCCCCTGACGGCCTGTGGTGCTAGCCATTTATCGTTCCTCCTCCTGGTGATGGACGCGAGGTGCCTCGCGTCCCTGGGTTCGCTGGTACTCGCTCCGCCCGAGGATGGCCTGGTAGCCGGTCTTGCGGTTGCGAGGTGGTGTGTATTCGGAGCCACGCTGCAAGGTGTCGTAGCCCACGCGCACGTACTTCCTGCCCTTGTCGCAGGACTGGAAGTACCAATGCTGGAGCTGACACTTGGGGCAGGTGGGCATTTCTTTGGTCATTCGTCTCCTTAGAGGAGGGTGGGGGCCGAAGCCCCCACCCGTTCGGTTACGTCTTTGCAGACAGATAACCCATCGCCTCCGGCTGCCGACATTCGATGCCAGCTTCCGAGCCGACCCTACGCTTGACGCCGTCCACGAAGTCGGTCGCAGCGATCATGAACATCGCCGAACCCTTCAGAGGACGCCAGCGCAGCTTGGCCTTGGGATACAGGAACGCATCCCCTGTCATCACGCGGCCGTCGATGACGACCTCCACCTCGTTGCCCTGCCCGAGCAGGACCCGTTCCACGAAGTAACCGACCTCACGGTCGGACTCCACGAGACGGCGGTTGGAGGCGTCAATCGCGTTGATCGAGTTGACTAGGTCAGTCCCGACCAGCAACGTGTTGACGTACTCGCCCTTGTCAACAATCGACTTGTTGACCGTGTTGAGGTTGGTCAGCGACAGAGCCGCAGCATTCGATTCGAGAATGCCCGAGTTGTCCCTGATCCAAGCCCTCAGCCCGTTTGTCGAGCGATAGACCGAATCGGAGCCCGAGGACGAGGACTTCTCGCCGTAGACGGCGATCGATGTCCAGTATCTCTTGAGCTCCTTCGCCCGGTTCGCAAGCTGTCGGTCAACGTCCATGGCGATTGTCGCCATCGTGCGTTGCAGCTGCGAGCGGGTGATGAGCAGGTCGCCTGCGAACACGATCTGCGTGAAGTTGGAGCGGGCAATCGGCTTGACCGACTTGTCCGCACCGATGTCCGAGCCTTCCTGGAAGGCCGGCTCCACGACGAACGTAGCGTTCGAAGTGATGGCTGCGGCAACCGTAGTGTTGTACGTACGAGTGATCGTCAGCGCGTCACCTGAGATGTCAGTGACCTGGATTGTTTCTGTTGAACCCGAGCCCAGCACACGGAGAAGGTCTCCAATGTGAACACGGCTACCGTGACCTGTGGACAGCGTGATAGCTGTCGCGGTCGAAGTTGCCGAGGCGTTCTGGTGAACTGCCTGGTCTGGGTTGAGAGCCTCTTCGTTCCAGTAGAAGGTTGTGTCTTCCACCGGATCGTCCATCGCCACGTCTAGGCCCCGGGCCATGAGGTTGAAGTCAAGGATGAGGGCCTCGGCCAGAGTCTCCGAAATATCGAGAATCTGGGTCTGGGCGTTGATGTCGAATGAGGCAAATGGTGTTGCACCAGCAAGTGCCATTTCAAACCACCTCCTTCCCGGCGGGATTTGCTAATGAGCGGCACTTGCAGCCCATTTGTGCGCCACTGGGTTAGCTAGACCCGTGTGTGGCTATGTGGCCCCTATGCCTCGGCTATCTCGCAGGCCGTCACCAGGACGCGCCAAGAATCGCTGTGGTCGATGGGGTAAAGGCCGGGAGGGAGTCGAACCCTCGCGTGTGCCCCGCCATTCCGGGCCGGCGTTGAAGAGCTAGGGAAGATTCAACTCGGGAGGCTTGGGAACAGCCGTGCCCGAGCGTGAGCGCTGCTTGAAGTTCGTGCGGGGGCGCAGCGTCGGATGGTCAGGCTGCATCCCCGACTTGTAGGTGTCCTTGGGGTTCTTGACACCCGGCCCTGCGCTTGTGTCGGTACCGACTTTTGGGTTCGCCATTACTTCTCACCTCCCCCAGTATTGAGCTTCTGGGTCGCCTGCCTGGATCGCCGCTCGCTTGACACTGAGCATCCTCGCCAGATCGCCGTCCTTGCGGGCGCGGCTCCACTCTCCGTGGTAATCGACACCCGGCTCGGGAGACTCGTTCTGTGCCACCGTGGGCTTGCCCCAGGCCTCAGCGGCCTTTTCCTTCTCCTCGCTACGCATGGAGGCCCGCTCGGTCTCCATCTGCTCCTCGCGGGTCTTGACCGCTTGCTTGACGAAGGGCTTGACAGCCTCGTGCGCTTCCTTCGCAGCCTTGAGGAACGCTCTACGTGAGGTGACGTTGATCTCACCCCTGGCCCGCCACATGCCGTAGTGCTCGTCGGCCTCACGCTCCCACTTCTTGCGCTCGCGCTGGGCGGTCAGGTTCTCGTAGAAGGCCGCCTTCTTCTCGGCGATGATCCTGGCCCTGCGGTCCTCGCGGTCCACGGGAGTCTCATCCTCCCACTCCACCTCCACGAAGCCCTCGTCACCACCGGCCGAAATCTCCTCGTTCAGAAGCTCCTCATCCGCCTGCTTCTCGAAGTCGGGCGTCTGGAACTCGTCGTCGTCGGGCTCCTCCTCAACAACCGCCTGCTCAACCTTCTCTTCGAGCTCGGTTGAGAGCGAGTCCACGATCGCATCGACAGGGTCCGGGGGCGGTGCTTCCGGCGGTACCTCCTCTGGGACCTCTGCCTGCTCCGTCCGCGCGAGAGCCTCAGCGGTCTTCTCGTGGACCGAAAACCCTCCCTTGACCGCCTGGTCGAGGATGCCCGCCGCGACGTTCTGGGAGATCGCCTCACTCTCCTCGCGGGCTAGCTCCTTGCTCAGCCTCCTCCGCGTGTTGATGGTCGCCCGCTCTCCCGGGTTCAACCGCTCAACTTGAAGCTCCTGCTCTGTCTCTGCCATGTTTCCTCCTAGTACTGGATATCGGATTGCTGGCGACGCTTCTGCGCCTGGCCCAGGCCGAACTCACCGCTGGATGCGGTCGTGCCCTGGAATACTCGTTGCATCCGCTGAAGCGCAGTCTCGACCTTCGTCTTGATTCGCTGGCCGAGCTCACTGTCGATGCCGGCCTGCTGTTCTCCATAGGCTTTCTTCTCTTCCTCACTCAACATCCCGCCACCGTAGGCCCCTGACAGGTACTGCCACTCACCCTGGTTCGCCTGGACAGTGGCGTGGCCCTGGCCCATCCTCTCGACACGCCCTGGGTCGTACCCCTGATTGATGTACCCGGTGACCTCGTCCACGGTCAGATCGCGGTTGTAGTACTGACGATGGATACGCTGGAGCTCGGACTTGTAGGCACGGTGCTGGGCGAGACCACCCGAGAACGGATCGGAGAACTGGCCTTTGGCGAAGCCCACGTCGTAGCCCGCGTACTCCTGCTTGAACCAGGTCGTCGTCATCAGCCACTGGATCGCCCTCTTCTGCCCCGCTTCACCTGGATACTGACGAATGATCTGGTCGATGCGGGCGGCAACTTCCGGGGGAAGCCCGGGGATGCCGGCGTCTTCTACGGGCGGAGCCTCTCCCCCTGGCCCAGGCGGTTCGCCGGGGCCTTCTACCGGGCGTGGGAACGGGACCTCATTCTCGCCGGGCTCGATGCCGATGTTGCGCGGCGGAAGCTTCTTCTTTCGAGGAGGCTTCTTGATATCCCTGGCCCTGGGACGGGGCATCAGCGCACCCTCTTGTCAATCGGTGGTTGCTTCGGGTTCTTGCCCGCAATCGACTCCTGCGCTTCCAGCGGTGTCGTGTATCCGAGCAGGGAGCGAAGCCCGCCCAGCGTCTCCTGATACTCGGTGGAGTTGCGGTATCCGGGCTGGTTCCGCAAATACGCCTTCCACTGCTCGGGGGTCCAGCGGGCGAGAGCGGCCTGCTTGACGACCTTCGACCAGTCCTTGTCGGGCTCGCCGTAAAGCGACCTGTAGTCGTTCACCATCCCGGCTTCGGTAGTTTTGAACTCATTGGACTTCAGATACTCGGGGCGCTGCCTGAGCTTCTCCTGGAAGACATAGGGGTCCCAGTTATTGGCAATCGCCTGGGCCACAAACTTCTTATCCACCTTCATGCCCATGTTCCGAGCCGGGCCGAAGAACTTCGCGGCCTGCTGGTTCCAAATCGGGGACTTGAAAAAAGCGGACTGCTTCGACAGGTACTTGGCGAGCGTCGTTGCTGTCACGCCGTTGTTAACCAACACTCGTGCCTCTCGTTTGCTAGCAGCCCGCCCCGCGTATGCCTGGTAAATGTCGTTGTAGTAGTTCCACTGCCGGTTGAACTCGGCCTGGGTGATCCGTTCCTTCTCCTGCGACAACTGGACGGAACGCTGCGCTTGCCCGCGAACTCCGCCCCGGAGCCTTTCGGTCTCACGGCGGATCGCCTCACTACGCCGAGCAACCTCTGCCGGGGTCTTTTCTTTCTTCTTTTTGGCAGCCGGCTTCGGGGTAGGAAGCGGTGGGGGTTTGCCAGCCAAGGGTCTCCTCGGTTAGAGTGTGTTCATGGTTCGCTGGATCTACGACCGTCTGTTCTACGGATTCTTCGGGCTGCTAGCGCTCGCCGTCCTAATGCAGATCCCGTTGACAGCGTCGCTCATCGACGCCTACGTGGACATGTTCTGGGTTCAGTTGATAAGGCGCTGAAGCAACGGCAGCCCGCCGTAACGATCGAGTTCCCGTTTGAAGTCAGGGTCCTCGGTCGCCCACCCGTAGAAGCTCTGCTCCACGTATTCCTTCCAGGTGCGGCGCACGTCTTCCTTGCGGTAGTTGTCGTTATTCAAAAACCGCTCCATCGCGGTCGCATACTGAAAGATCGTGTTCCACGTCTCCGCGTTCGGTGACTTCTGAATCTGCTTGGTCGTCTGCATCCTGCGGAACAACGGCTTCCTCTCGTGCAGGAAGTCCTTGTAGAAGCCCGGAATCGGCTTGCCGTCGTCCCCGTATTTTTCGATCCACTTCGCAAGTGACGTGGCGTAGGCGGGGTCCAAACGCTCCCCTTCCACCCGCAACTGCTCCCGGGCGGCTGGCAGTTGGCGCTCGTAAATCTGCCAGCCCAGTACAACCTTGGGATCAACCTTCTTGCCTACCAACTGCTTCTCGAAAGGAGAGAGGGTCTTCCAGTTGCCGGTGACAGCAGAATCGACGGTGTTCTGGCGCTCCTTCTCCGACATCTTCGCCCAGGCGAAACGAATGGGCGAGGGGTAGCGGTGGCCGTCAATGACGATCGCCTTGTCCTGGGAGGCTTCCCACAGCTGGATCTCGTAGGTCAGCTGCTTTCTTTCGTCGGCGGTCAGGTCCTGGCGATCGAGCCGCTTGGCCTGAATCTTGGCCTCCTCGCGGAACTGAAGCGTCTTACGACCCAGTTCGGCAAGGTCTTTCTCGTGGACAGGTGCTGAGTCTAGGAGACCCTGCTTGCGGAGAAAGTCGATTTCACGCTTGACGACATTCGGCTTGAACGAGGCGACCCAGCGAACGTTCTCGTCCCATTCACGCAGTGCCTCAGCATCCGCGTAGAGCTCCAACATGCGGCCTCGGAAAGACTCGACTTCTTCCTTGTCCAGCTTCTGTTTCAGCTTGGCCTTGAGGTCTGTCACCTCCCGGCCGGAGATACGCCCCCCCTTCTTCAGGAGATCGATGTCCAGGAGCGTCTTCTCCTTGGCGGTGGGGTCGCGGCCGTTCTCCTGCTGCCACGTTTTGTACGTCAGTTCCCGCTTGCCGGCAAAGTTCACTGCACCGGTGACCTGCGCCGGGACAGGCTTGTCAAGCAATTCGCCTTGCAGGCTGAGGGCCTTGCGGATCAGACCCATCTCGTGCTGGTGGCGTTCTTTCATCGGACGGTCGCGCCAGTAACGGGCGGCTGCCGAATCGGGGTCGTACAGTCGCGGGGAGAACCCGCCGACGATCAGGGACCCGTAGCCATTCAGCCAGCCCGGAGAGAAGACGGTGTTCTTGAGCGCGGCCCGCTCGCGCTTGCCGAGCGTCCCCCTGTCGGTAATGTCGATCGGACGCTGCTTGTTGGCCTTTTGCTTGGCCCGCTCGATAGCTCTTGCTTGCGGGAGATTGGTAAGCAGGTCTTGGGCCGAGCCCACCCAGGCTCCATCGGGGTACTCGTTCCCGAACTCGTCCCTGCCCGAAATCCCGTGCAGCATGAAGGAGGCGAAGGGACCAAGCAAATCCTCGGTCGCCGCGTAAGGAACGTCCGTGACGCCGGACTCTGCTGTGGTCAGCAACTCCGCAATCGTGGCGAAGCTGTTGACCGACGTGGGGTTTACGACCTTCGGCTTGCCGTTCTCGAACCCGGTCGGGAAATAGCCCGTCCGCTTGAACCACTCGGGGGCGTGTTTGAAATATTCGTCGTTGTCTTCCTGGCTCATCCTCCCCAGGTGGGAGAGGAAGCCGGTCTTAATCGGATGCTCAAGCACGGTCCTGATCGACCACACACCTGATCGGGAGACCCACGGGTACACGAAAATGAAATGGCGGAAGTAGTTCTTCTCGTACCAGGTGAGGTTGTCGAATTCGACCATCGCCTTGTTGGCGCGACGAGAGGCTTCGATCACCTCCGGCTGCTTCGTCTTGTCTTTGAGGACGGCCTTGATCTTCTCCGGGTTGTCGTAGCCCTTCCGGTGCAACTCGTGGATGAGAGCGGACATTCGCATATCGCGGTCGGTGATCCTCGACCAGAACGTAGCCATTCCCTTCGAGAGCCTCGGTGAGGCCCCCTCCGCGATATAGCTCCTAGCCTTGCCTTCCCCGATCAGCGCTTCCATCGTCCGGGTCGCCTCGGGGCCGTACAGCCTCTTGGACTGGATCGCCCGCATCATGTTTGGGACAAGGAACGGCCCCTGGTGGATGAGCCCCATGCCAGCATTGCCGAGCAGGTTCAAGATGTAGGCGGGGCGAGCGTACAGGGTGATCGCACGGAACGGCTCATTGACGAACTGGGCTGTCCTTGTAAGCGCACCCGGCACCTGGGGGATTCTGTCCTGGTCTCCCATCAACCGAGAGTCCACCCACTTAACGCCCTTGATGTCTTCGTCCAATTCCCAGCGGCCCGTGTTCGGGTTCTCACGGCCTGGATACAGGGACTCGTGAATCGACTGAATCTCCTTGGGGTGGAGGTCCTCCGCATCCTTGGCGGTGAACCGCCCCTCATCGACATTCAGCCAGACAATGCGAAGCTTCTCGGGAATGTCCTTGATATCCCTGATTGGACGATCGAAGATCGACTTCGGCCTGTCCGTGGCTGCCGACCACAGGCGGTTGTAGTCGTTCTTGACCGCTGCCGCCCGGACAGTACGAGCGTAAGCTTCTCCGGCGAGGGCAGTGGCGTCGATGCGGATGTTGCCCGCCTGGATCGCCTTCCCCTCGTAGACATGCCTGAGCTCGGGCAGGGCACGGGGCGGCGGAATCCCACCCGGGCCGACTCTCGGTCCTGCTATGCGTTCATATGGTGCCCGCTTGGACTTCCCCTTCGGGACCTGCGGCAGATAGAACGAGCCCTGGCGCTGGCGCTTCCCTTCGCGTAGCGGCTCGCCCCGCATGGCCTCTCCGCCCGCGATCACGCGCTTCTCGGCAGTCCTGGGGTCGAGGCCCAAATCATCGACCTTGATCCGTTCCTGCTCCGCGATCACCTGACGGGTCAACGCAAGAGCCTTCTCGAACCTGGGTCTTGGATTCTTGAGGGCTTTCTCGGCGAGCTTCAGGTCTGCGAGATGGCGCTTGTGCGCCTTCACGTCCCCGATCCCAGCCTCGATCATCCGCTCATGGAACGCCCTGTTCGCCTGAAGCGGGTTGAGGTCGTCCGTCGCAAGCACCTGAATGGCCTTCTGCTCGCCCCTGGTGAGCCCTGCTCGCAGCTTCTTGGGCATCCGCCCGAACACCCTGGACTGCGTGATCGAGCGGCCCGCGAGCGCGTCCAACTCCCGTTTCAGCGAGAGAGCCAGCGTCTGCTCGTACCGCTGTCTCGTCCGGGCTTCCCGGCCCAGCTTCGTTTCGAGCGAGAAATGCTTTTGCAGGAAGTCCCTGGCCCGCTGCGGAATAAAGACCGAGCCGACACCAGGGCCAAACTCGTGCCGCTTCTCCATCGCCTTCTGCCGACGCTGAAGGTTCAGCCGCTGGACGGCCCGGACCGTGGCGTTCTCGGAAAGCGGAACTTCCTCGGAGGCCCCGCCCTTACTGACCTTAAACCGCCCCGGTTCCGGCCTGCGGATGAGAGCCTTGGCGGTCTCCTGCGGCCCCTTGCCTGCCTTCGCAGTCTTGGTCGCAGCACTGCCCCTGGCGAGAACGCCGCCACCGGCAGAGGCCAACCCGAGGGCGTCGAGGAACAGGTAGCCGGGGTTTCGGAGGGGGTGCCTTACGTCTTCGGCGGTTTGCTTGCCGATCTGCTTGGCAATCGCGCGGGTGCGAGGGAGGGGCTTCTTCTCCGGGTGGGAGTACCCCTCCAAAATGTCCTTCTCAATCGCCCTACTAGTCGCGTACAAACCGCCTGGAGCGTGGACTAGGGCGTCAGCGACCTGGGTACTGCCCTTCCAAAGCACCTCTCCGACCGGGCCGACCCCCAAAAATCCGCCGAGCTGCTTTCCTGGATCAGGCTTGATGAAGCGAAGTTCGGAGTCAAGGTTGGAAAGCGCGATTGCCCCCGCCTTGACCCCAAGCCAGGGCTTCCGCTTGACGAGCTCTTGGACTTCCTCCTTGTCCAAATATTCTGCATACCCATCGCCCTTGGCAGCCTCCAGGAAACCACGCTCGGTTTCGACGTCACGTTCTTTCTGTAGCTGCTCCGGGTTTCCGCCGAACAGTCGGTCGTAGTTGAACTGCCCCTGCCAGCGGGCAAGGTCGAACGCAAAACCAGGGGAGGGGCGGTAACCAAACGTCTGTTCATGGACCTGGGTGGCCTGCCTGAGCCTGTCCACGAACTCCTCCATCGAACCCATGAAGCCGTGGGTGGCAAGAACCCTGACCGGCTTACCGAGTGGCTGGACGGGAGCGGGACCGGGGTGGGCAGGCCCGGGCGATGCGAGTACGCGCTCATCCTGCGCCGCCGTGGGAGCCGGCTGGGCGGGTCGCTTCGGCTTACGCTTCTTCGGGGGTGCATACGGACGGTTGAGAACGCGCTCGTCCTGACCTGCCGAGTAGTTACTCACTCCAGACCTGCCCACCTACGGGTCTCCGGGGAGGCTAGGGGCTGGCTTGCGATCTTCCGCCACTCCAACGAAATATCGTCCGGGGGCAGCCCCGGAACCTCGCCCGGCAAGCCGGGCATGGGCGGGGCGTTCGGGGGCGGTTCGCTTCCCGGCAAACTGACGGGGGAGTTCGGAACCTGCAATTGCTGTGTAGGTTGTTGATTCGGGATCGTCTGCTGTTGAGCGCCCTGCGAGTACGTGGAGTCATCCCCCGAGCCGGGGTTGTAGCCCGAGTCGTTGATGCCAACATGTGCGTGGGGCGAACCTCCTGACCACGCAGAGACCGTCCCCAAGACCGCCCCCGCCTTGTAGCTTCCGATCGGAGCTCGCGTCTGGCCCAGATGCGTGATGAAGTACAGACGCCCGGACTTGCCCAGGAAATACACGCTGTAGCCGTAGATCTGGCCTGACGTTCCGCCTGAGCCTGAAAGCCTGATAACTCGTCCAGCTTCCGGCGCAAGAAACGCCGTCCCTGGCTTGGCGAAGATGTCTACAGCGGGGAAGCCTGGAAGCCCACTCGTGTCGTGCGTGGAGCTCTGCCCGGTATAGGTAATTCCCCTACGTTTGCGAGATCGCCCTCGCTGCGTACTCGTGGACGAGCGGGTCGTCTGTTTCGCCACTCAGCATCCTCCAAATCTCAGCAATTTGTGCGTTGTACGAAACTTGCGGCGGGGGCGCGGCTCCCGGCGGCGCTGCGGCTGATTGCGGCTGCGCCCTGCGCCCCCGCACGGCTTGGCGCTGCATCCTCTGCGGCGCGTTCATCGCGGGTGTGGGCGCTCCCGAGATGGGAGCGGCCCTCGTAAGCTGAGTCAGTTTCTTGACGGCACCGTAGGGAGATTCCCTCTGGAACTGGTTCTGACCACCTGGGTTCGGCATTAGGGAACCTTCTTCCTCATATAACCGGGCTTGTACGGCGTGGGGCGTGACTTGGGCGACTTCGGCACCTGCGGCCAGGGTTCTTTCTCTAGCCGCTCCTTGTCGGCCCGCAAGCGCAGAGACTCTTCGTCCACCTGGCCTTCGATAAAGCCCGCTGTGCCAAAGGTGAAGACCAGAGGAAGGTCAAGGGTGGCGAAGTGCGACGCCGTACCGGCCGTAGCTATGTTCAGCGTCAGAGGAAGGGAGGTGGAACCGCGCTTGGTGTCCTTGCCGGCGGTTGCGATGCTGAGCGTCAGCGGCAAGGAGAAAGAGCCGAAGGCGGCCCGTGCGCCCTTCGTACCGATGGCAAACGTCAGGGGCAGAGCGAAGGAACCGAAGCGCGTTCTCACCCCGTTCGTGAAGATGCTGAGAGAGAGCGCGAGACCAATCGTGCGACCGAAGGCTGCGTGGAAACCCTTCGTCCCAAACGCGAACGTCAGCGGTAGTGCAAAGGAGCCGAAGCGAGTACGCACCCCGTTCGTTCCAAACGTGAACGTGAGCGGAAGAGAGAAAGAGCCCTTTGCTCCGAGCCTGCCAAACGTATCTGTCGTCAGCGTCAAGGCAAGATCAAAGGCCCCGAAGTGCGTAGCCCCGGCGACCTCGTAGACCGGATGCAGGCGAGAGAAGAGAACGCGCTCGAAGCCACCGCCCGGATGCGGGGAGGAACGAGCACCACCACGTCGCCAAGGTGCCCCGCCCCGACCCCTGCCCTGCATCCGCCAGTCCCCACCCGGACCGAACGCGGGCTGTCGGCGAACCCAGTCGTGCAGAGCCTGGGGCACAGCCTGTCCGCCGCCGAACTTGCTGAAGCGGGTCGTGAGCAGGTTGTCAGCCCGGGTGCCAATCCCGATCTGGCCCGTACCGTAAGTCGAATCGGTGGCGCTCGTCTTCTCGACGCCGTTGACGTAGAAGCGAAGCGTCCCGCCTTCGTTCCGCGCTCCCAGCTGGTCGCCAACAACGATCGTCTGCGCCACATCGACCAGGCGAGTGAACGAGCCCGAGTCCATGCGGTCGAGCTCCAACCGTCCGACGCCCGCGCCCGTCTGCGACCAGAAGCGAAAGATGTAGCCCGAGGGAGTCGTCGTGTCACCGTTCTGAATGTTCAAGAACAGCTCCAGCGAGTCCGGGCCGCCCTCCATCAGGGCGTCGACCTGGACGAACACCTCCTGATCGGCCGGGAAGGCCTGGTTCCACAGCGCCGAGGAGGTCTCGGTGTCAGGAGCGATCTTGTTGGAGACGACCTTCAGCCCGCCGTCGTCCGAATCAACAGAGGATGTCCAGGCCGCAGAGGGCGGTGGCCCCTCGTTCGCCCGAACAGCGTCGTCGAGGATCGTCGTCTGCGGAAAAGGACCGGGCACTAGATATCACCCAGCCGGTCTACCGTCGTCGGCGGCTCGCTGTCGAACTCCTCGAAGACGATAAACTTGCCGTCGTAGAAAGGACGCCGCCAGCGAGAGCCGAGAAAGCGCAGAACGTCTCCGAGCGTGTACGTGCCGATCGGCTCCGGGAAGCGGTCGTTCAGTTCTTGCAGCGTGTAGCCGAGCTCCAGCGCGAGATCCCTCAGCCGCTGTTGCGCCGCAGGCGGAAGGTCGGCCAGCTGGTCATCGAGCAGATCCTTGGCGATGCCATCGACATCCGGCAGGTCATCGATCGCCTGGAGCACTCCTGCGCCTGCTCGCACTTTAAGTATCGCGTGGTTGCCGAGAATCTCGACCGGCCCCGCCCAGGTGCCGCCGTTCAGAGCTAGTTGCTCGAAGAAGTCAGCGGAGAGGAAGAAGCGGGCGGGGTACTCGTGCCCTGCTGTGTCGTCGCGGACATACGGACCGATGAACCAGGCGACAGCCACATCAGTTGCAGGCTTCCAGGATGGCGATGTGGGTCGTGCAAGTGCCGGTCGCAACCGACTGGTCGTAGGTGGCCGAGAGCAACTTGTCAATCGTCGTATCCACCGACACCGCCGCCATCGTCGCAGTCGGAGCCATGCGCTTGTTGTACTCGATCACGAAGTTGGTGATGTCGGCGTCGTTCGCGTCCGGCATCTCGACCCGGCCGAAGGTCATAAAGGTTCCGGCCGTACCCACCGTGCGGCACTGCGTCCACCACTCGACCATGAACGTGAGGTTGGTCGAGGCGGCCGTCACGTCTGGGATAAAGCCACCCGAGGTGGCGAGCACAACACCCCCGACACCGCCCCAGCGAAGGGCCAGGGTGATAACGCCCGGTGTCGTGATAACCGTCGAAACGCGGCCCGCAAGCGTGTACTTGAGGATCTTGCCCGGCGTCATGTAGCCGGCGGGGATCGAGAAGTCGGGCACCATGATCGCCTCGGTGGCGGAAGTGATCGCCGTACCGTCCGAAACCGGCGTATAGATGACCTCTTCCCAACCGAGGCCCGAGCCACGAGGCTGCTGCCAGCTGGGATACTCAGCCGCCTTCTCCAGGTTGTACTTGATGTGGTCGGGCAGCTTGTCGAACCAGCCCTCCTCGGGCATCCAGGTGCTGAGAACACGCGGGCCGGAGGGAATCGTCTTGCGCAGGAAGGGGAAGTAAAGGCTCCTCATGCGGCAATCGCTCCAAGGCTAAGGTCAACATCACCGATGGCAATAGTGAAGTTGTCGCCCGCCGTGACAGCCCTCGGGGTGTCCAGCGCGTCGGAACCGAGAAATGTCCCGGCGGCGATGTCCGACCAGAAGGAGACGTGTGAATAGGTCTCCGATGTCGAGACGTTCGTCCATTCGAGCGCGGCGGAGTTAGTAATCGCTCCGCCTGAAGCGGCCGACATAGTCGCCGCCTTGCGTGTGGTTTCCCCTGCCACGTTGGCCGTCCCGGCCGAGCCGGGGTCCCCGATGTGCAGCTTGACATTGAAGCTGGCTGGATCGGAGTAAGAGACCGAACGGCAGAGGGCGTCAAGAATTGCGTTCGCTTGCCCTACTGCGATTCCAACCGTCATCTCGTTCTCTCCTTGTCCTTTACGAGTTTGTAGTTACCTGAGAACTGTCCGCGCGTAAGAAGGTCACGCCGGCCCTCCAATCGCCAGCCACCATCCCCGTCAAAGGCCTCTGCTACGAAGTAGGCGACCTTGGGCCTACCTCCGTTCTGCGACTCCACGAGATGGGCATGTACGAGGCTCACCGTGGCCCGTACCCCAGACAGGCTGCGTGGGTGTAGTCGCCACTAGCTCGGTTCGCATAGAGCGGGTTCTGGGCGAAGTTCGAGTCCTCCCAGGTGTAGCCCGCCTGGTTGTCGTGCAATCCGAGGACAGCGCCCCAGACGCAGTTGTCATAGACGCGGTTGGTAGCACCCGAGTTCGAGTAGCCCTGCACGTAGTAGAAGGCGGGAAAGCTGAGGATGTTGCGGCGCGCCTCGTTGCCACTGGAGCGCTGTGAGCCCTGCCCACCGAAGATGAACGAGGAGCGCCCGTGCCCGTCGATGATGTTGTGCTCGATGACCGAGTTGTCGGCGTTCGGGTAGACCTGGATGCCCCAGGCCGCGTTCGCGTAGATCACGTTGTCCGCGACATACGCGCCGTCCGTGTTGTCCAAGTAGATGCCGTGGTCGTGCTGGGGGTCGTCTCCGCAGTGGTGAAGACGGTTGCGGAGGATCTGGACTCCCGTCACGCGCGTTGAGCCGACGATGACGCAGGAGTAGCCCGAGCCGTTGTTCGTTACGTCAGAGTCGAGAAGGGCAAGGCGGTTCCCGTAGAGCACGACCGTCACGTCCGCGATCCCTGCTCCGTTGAAGCTCAGGTCACGCAGTATCGTGTCCGAAGTCTCCAGGTAGAAGACGCCGTCCAAGGTCGCCCGCTGCCCGGGGACCGAGCGCACCGTGACGCCCGAGCGGGAGACGTGCAGTGAGCCAATGGAGAAGGTGCCCGAGAGGCAGCCCGTCTCGCCTGTCGCTAGCGAGTTGACGAAGGTGCCGACGTTCCCTGGTGCGACGAGGGTGCGGGTACATACAGGAGGCGGAGGAGGAGGCGGCGCAGGTGGAGGCGGCGGATCAGGGGGTGGCGGAGGTGGCGGTTCAGGAGGCGGTGGAGGAGGAGGGATCGGCGGCGGTGGTGCAGGGGGTCCAGGTATCGATACATCAGCATTGAGGCTCCCGTGAAGTCGAAGGGTCGAGCCGTCCGGGTTCGTGACGGTCTGGTCGATGGGGATGACAAACGAGGTGTTCGGCGCGTCTCCGCCATCCGAGAAACCGGCGTAGGCATAGCCGGCAACAATGAGAACCACTGTGGCGACCAAGATGACAACAGACCTCACGCCACACCTCCGAGAAGGGCCTCTAGATCGGGCTCCTCACCCCGCTGCTCGGGGACAGCCCCGGGCGTGACTTCGACGTGCGGCTCGCCGGGCTCGCCTGAGACCGTGTGGAACTGGAGCCGTGCCGCCCACTGCGGGAGACCGTCCGCGATGATCTGCCTGTCGCTGCCCTTGGTGACGGAGACCTCGATATCGCCGGAAGTCTGGTTCGACTGGACGATCTCTCCGACCAGGAACACCTGGCCTTCGACCTGGAGGCCCTGGAAGGCGGAGATGGCCTCTTCCAGCGTGACCCTGTTCGGACTGGCGGCTGGGCCTTCGACCGGAGCACCGGGCTGCTCGGGGATCGGCGCGCCCTGCGGCATCCGCATAGCCGGGAAGGCAACCTGTCCTCCGCCTGGGAGGTCTGCGATCGGCATACCACCACCACCACCTGGTGGAGGAGAACCACCGCCCGGAGGACCCGCGCCCGGCGGTAGGGCAGCAGGTCCCCCTGGCGGTGGAGCCGTTGAGGCAGGTGTCGCGCCCTGGAGATAGGCAAGCGCCCTGCCTTCCACTTCTTGTCCGGCCTCTGGCGTCGGGGCTGCCAGCAGCTCTTGCTCGATCCCGCCGACGACGATGTCCTGAATCCGCTCTCCCAGAATCTCTTCCGACATCGCCTGCCAGTCGGGGATGCCGAGCGTATTGGCGACATGCTCCTTGGAGAAGATTCCGGCACCGATGCCCTGGAGGCCCATGACCAGCTTCTCGTGGTCGTTCATGGACGGCAGGAAGATGACTTCGTTGCGGTAGCCGCCGACGAGCTCGGAACCCTTAATCTTAAGCGGGAAGTGCCGCTCCGAGATGGCAGAGGTTTTCTCGATTCCGTTCAAGTTGAGCGTCTCGTCCTTGAACATCCTGCGACCCATGCAGATCGCCTTCTCGTTCCAGGAGACGAGCCCCATGCCGATGCCGAGGCCCTGCACCATCTCGACGTTCGTGCCCGCGCCGGCTGCTTCCATCTCGTTGATCGCCTTGCCGGTCACGATCGAGCCACGAGGCTGGCCGAAGTTCGCATCCGACATCCCCGCCGACTGCTTGATCGCCCGCTCACCCTCGGCCATAAAGCCCTGCTGCACGGGGAGAGCTTGAAGCGGGGGGGCCAGTGTCTTCACGTCGCCGCCCTGGTTGACACCCCAGACCGCACCTGCGCCCATGTCCAGTTCCTCGGGAGCCTTGGAGGGGTCAATCAGGACGTACTTGGGGAAGATGTTTTCGAGGACGGCTTGGACGAGCAGGGAGCGCATCAGGTTCTCGGCCACGTTCATCGTCACGATCTGCTCGACAGCGCCGTGGTTGAACGGCTCGTCGGGAACGTTTACGAAGGCGATCTGGTCGAACAGGTTGAAGCCGTAGCTGTGCTCGACCCCCGAGACCTTGGTCTTGCCCACCCAGCGGGCGAACTCCTTGCCGTCCGAATACTCGGTGACACGAACCGTGTCCGGGGAGGGGCCTGAGAACTTGCGCTTGACCCAGTTCTTGGTTTCCCGCGAGGGGTTGTAGGCAGGAAACTGCTTGGCCGCTACCGACTTCGGGGTCTCCCAGCTGAAAATGACCGCATCCAACGTCGAGCCGTCGTAAGAAGGAACTGGGTAGGCTGTCTCTGGACTTCTGACGACCGGCCGGATAACGCTGTTCTCGATGTCTGGCAGGGCACCGAGGAAGCTGTCCCCCATCAGCGGCAGATACCAAGCCATGCGGTTGACCACCTGGGACATGCTCATCGGGCGCTGGTTCCAGGTGCCGTACAGGTAGCGCTCCTTCTTGACCGCCTGCCGCCGTGAGAGACTGGATTCCGGGGGATCGACGTAGACCCGGATCATCGGCATCGAGGACAGGTACGCCTGGTACTTGAGGCAGACCTCCTGGAGGATGTTGTGGACAACGCGGTAGTCCGGGGTGACGTTGTCTCCCTGGGCGCGCGCGATGTCGCGGAAGAGACTCTGAATTCCCGAGTGCTCGGTGGACCACTCCTGCCACCAGTCGCCCTGCCAGTAGCGGCGAAGCTTGCGGAGGATGCCGTGGCGCTGCATGTAGACCTTGCCGAGGTCCTGGCGCATCGTGTCTACCTGCTCAAAGCTGACTGCCAACCTCGATCCTCTCTTCGGTGAAGGTGTCGTCCTGCTTCGCTATGTCCGCGTAGTAAGGGTTCGGGACGATGCGCCTCGATGTGGTCTTCTTCCAAAACTCTTTGTTCGGGCCTTGACGAAGACGATTGAAGGTGCCGTGTTGGGGCATCCGCTCCTGCGCTGCCAGCCAGGCGAACCACAGCGCCATCACGGTGTCCGAAGTCCTGCCCGAGGGGTACTGCACGAGCTCGTCCACGAGAATCTGCATCTTTCGCATCGACTCGGGGTTTCCCCAGGGAATGTGGACGACGCCGTTCTCGAACATCGGCCCCATCCGCTGAACGCCAAGCTCGGGATCGGGCTTGTTCGTGCGCGTCGTGTAGTGCGGCTCGATCTTCAGACTCAGGCCCGTCTCGTGCATCCGATGCGTGCAGGCGTCCAAAAGACCGGCCTGATAGGAGTTGGCCTCGATGCGGGAGATGAAGGCGTCGTAGCGTTTGTGCTGGCCTAGGATCGTCTCAACCTGCTGGATGAGCGACATCTGGTCTCGGATGAGATCAACGATCCAATAGCAACGTTCATGCTGTGAGCAGCTTCCAACTGCAACCGTAATGTGAGCGCAGAACTTGGCCGACCGATAAGTGCCGATAGCAGGATCAAATCCGCTAAACCGGACCCAGGAGGAGTCGAAGTCGCCGACCTTGTACTTTCGGTCGAGGCAGCCCGGAAATCTCTGCTTGCCGATATAGCCACCCTTGATGAACTCCTCCCTGAACACCATCCGTGAGGGGTCCACGGCGATGTTCCGGTAGCGCTTGTTGAAGTCGAGCGTCCCCATCTCGGCCTTGAGCTCCATCAGCCGCCGCCAGGGCCAGCGGTCCCGCCACAGGGTCTCGTGCTCCTCCTCGTCCACGATCGCGTCTTCCCGCTGGACGTGCCAGATCGGCACCCCGGTCTCGGGGTCGTACAGCTCCACGAGGTCGTGATAGAGGTCCTCGGGGTCGAACAGCGTCCCGACGACGGTGATGCGGTCTTCCTCGTCCTCGGGCATCGTACGTGGCCCCTGCATGAACCACTCCTTGAGCTTCCCTCTCCGCTCGGGAGTGGCCGAGTTCAGGTCCGTGACAACGTCGTCACAGATGGCCCAGTCGCAGCGATGGCCGAGAGCGTTGCGGGAGCCCGCGCCGTACGCGGCGATAGTCGCGTTCTTGTCCCGGCGGGTGCGCTTGGCGACCCAAATCTTCTCCAGCGCCCAGGGCTTGTCGTCGGACTTGAACGGCCCCCAGTCGCGGATCAGATCATGGTTGCCGAGCAGCTCCCCATGGATCGCCTGCATGATGCCCTTGGCATCGATGTCGTTCTTGGCGATGATGGCGATGCGTATGTTGGGGTCGCCGCAGATGGCCCAGATCGGAAGCAGGGTGGAGACAAGGGTGGTCTTGCCGTGCGCGGCCGGGTAGAGAATTAGGCCACGCTTTTGCGTGGTAGCTGTATCGATCAGGCGAAGGTGGAAGCCCTCCAGCTTGCCGTACAGCTTCTCCGGGAAGTAGCGGGAGAGGAAGACCTCGGGATTCTCAAGTAGGTATTCCCGCTCTCGGTCACTAAGACCGCTCACGAATCGCTCGTTCGCGTTGCTTGTTCAGGTTCTCGTTCAACATCGCTACGCGCATCCCGGGGTTGAACTTGGGCCTCTCGACCTTGCACTGAGGACAGAGCGCAGCCTTGGCCGGGTACCAGGTCCGGCAGAGGTTGCAGCGGCGCTCGGTGGTCGGTGTGGTGGGGGTGCCCTCGGGATAGAGGCGGTTAAAGCCGAAGTTCGTCACGGCGTGAATCTCGACTGGCTCAGAAGGCTCGTCAACCTTCTAAGATCTGCCACCTTCGTCATGGTCCGGTGGCCGAACGGCTGGGCGAGAATCTCCTGTACCTGAGTCGCGATGTCTTCCAACACCCCGACACGATCCACATGTCTCTGTAGAGACTGGAAGTAACCACCACTCATACCGTTACCTGGACGGCGTCATAGGCCTTGCCGGCGTCGCCGTAGTGACGGTCCTTCAACTTGAGCCGTGCGATGGCCTGGTTGGCCGTGCTCGCATCGGGAAGAACTCCGAGCGGTGTGACCTGGCGCTTTTCTTTGCGGTCCCAGACGATGTAGACAGATGGCATTAGGCCCTCCTGGTGATTTCCATGACATATTTGTTATCGATCAGCCAGCGGTGCGCTTCTCTGGCCCGGCCTTGTTCTATTAGCGTGAGAACTATGGCCGATGCCAGCCAATCGTCAAGCTCGTGAGTTTGGGCGTACGCTTCCAAGAGCTCCAAGTTGCGCTGAGTATGTGACTGCCGATCTTCAAGCGAATGTGCCTGGGACCAAACGACTTCGTCGTTCTCAACGACATGCTCTTCTCCGATCGGGTATAGCTGCTCGTGAAGCGGCCAGCGCCAGTAATAGAGATTCCGCCTCACAAGCCGCTTGGTGTAGTAGTCCACCTGGAGATTGCCCCAGGTGTTCTCGTAGGGGAAGGAAAAGGCTGTCGTGTAGGAGAGCGCGTCGGCCGCTAGACCCCGGAGATTCTCGGCTCCTTCGATGGTGTCGTCAGCGTCGCAGTAGACGATCCAGTCGAACTCATCTCCTGGCATACCATACGACTGATTTCTCGCCCAAGCGAAGTCAGATCGCCATTCTCCTCGTAGAACCTGCGCTCCCATTCTTTCTGCAAGTTCAGGAGTTTGGTCATTCGATCCTGTGTCGTAAACAAAGACGCCATCGACGTGAGGCGTGATGTTGCCAAGAATTCGCTCAATGCAGTGCTCCTCATTCATAACTATCAAGCAAGCCGCCAGGGGCATCAGACCCAGTGCTTGTCGTTATCTTTGGTGAATAGACGACGCCACTTGCGCTTGGGCCTGTCGCGTTTTTTGTCTTGCCACTTCTCGTGCGAATAGTCATACGAGGGGGGCTTCGTCTTCCCATGCCGCTCATCCTGGGCGGCTGTGGGGTTTTTCAAGGGCGGAGGGCGCTTTTTCTTCTTCTGCGGCTTGCCTTTAACATCCGCAAGATGCACGGATGCGTCACTCTGACCGTATTCTTCCATTCGCATTTTGCAACCATTCCTCGTAGTGGGTCAGCTCTGCTCTCAGTCGGCCGATCTCTTGCTTGACGAGCACCTTCGCGTGTTCGACGGGCATAGCAGGGAGCTCATCCATGAGCGAGAAGGGCTTGTGCTCGATTCCCTCTTCCTCTAGCTTCTCGCGGCGGTCGATCGTCTTGTTGATGTCCGTGAAGTACTTGGCGAGTACGTGGTCGGGAATCTCGTCAGGCTTGTCCGTGAAGCGCTTGGTGATTTCGGCCAGCGCCAGATCGGCAACTGTCTCTAGGTCCTCACTCACCTCGGTGTGGCCTTGATCTCGAAGAGATGAATGTGGGCTCCCGTATTGCTGGCCCACAACTCGGCATCCTCAAGGCTCTGGTAGAAACCCAGAACATGCCCGACCTTGCGGCCGGACAGGTCAACGGCCAGGTAGACCGAGGTCTGCTTCTCGTTCTCTGGCTCTATTCTCATGCCGCCTTCTTGTCCTTCCCCACATGCATCTTGGGGTCGAACAGGAGATATGCCTTTGAGTCCACCAGCTTGGTCGTATCCACCGAAATGAGGATGCGTCCGTCCTTCTGAACATCAATCGTCCATGCGCTCATGCTGTCACCGCCTCTCGTTGCATTTCGAGTACGCCTATTCCGCCCCACGGCCCCCAGCCCCAGTCGCCCGGGGCTTTGAACTCTCGGAAGCTGTGGTCGTTCTTGATCTCCGACCAGAGCCTGTCTACTTCTGATCCTCGGTGGTTCGCGTGGGTGACGATGTCATGGAACGCCACGACGCCCTGGGGGCCAACCATCGGACTGTAGATTTCAAAGTCCCGCTTGACGCCGTCATAGGCGTGGTCGCCGTCAATGAACAGGACATCAATTTCCGCTCCTCGGCTCTCCAAAATTCTCTCAAGGCAACCGCGCGTTGCTGGAGAGTGGGAGTCCGCCTGAAGAAACTCAACGGTCTGTCCTTTCTTCACGTAGGAGGCCATCTTGTCAGTATCACGCGCCCCATACTTATCGTCCTCGGAGGTCTCGTCCCTATCACCGCCAGGAAGGTCAATCGAGACAAGGAGAGCATCATCAGCGGCGACTTGGGCGAGCGCAAAGAGCATCCCTCCCTGGGCGGTGCCTATTTCGACAACCACCTCAGGAGCACCCCGGGCTGCAAGAAAGCGTAAAAAGGGGGCCAGTTCGTCGGGCTTTTGGAGGGCGAATCTGTCGATGGCGTCTCGGGCGACCTGGTCCCACTCGTCTCCGAGGAGGGAGGAGTAGACCTCGTTCCACTTGTAGGCGTGGTCGGCGATCTTAAAAGCAGACGCCTTCCGAGCAGCCATGACTCCCATCTCTCGGCGGAGGTTGTCATCCGAAACAAGGCGCTCAAGGTGCCGTGCCCAGTCGTGGGCTCGCTTGGCGAGGAACCCGTTTTTTCCTTCATCCGTGTACTCCTTGTAGGGTCGAGTCGGGGACGCGACGTACGGAATCCCCGCGATGTTGTACTCCATGCCCTTGAGGTAGGACTTGCCCTGGTTGAAGTCGTGGTCCGAGAGTGGAACCAACCCGATGTCGAACTGCATCAACTTGGGAGTCTGGGGCAGATGCACCCTGGGGAGGGAGATTCTCTGCCCCTCGGGAATGTCCCAGATGTCGTGCACCAGGGGGTCGCCGGCCGCGACGAAGTCCACCTCCGGGTGCCGCTTCAAGAACGGCCCGATGACGCCCTTCAAGACCTGCATGTCCGAAGGTCGCATCCTGGAGATGCCCATCCAGCCGATTCGCAGACGTTCCCAGTTCTTCTCGGGAATCTCCGCCCACATCTCCTCCTGCCAGTAGTTGGGCAGCAGGAAGACCTTGTCGTTGTAGCGGCGGTAGGCCTCTTCCAAAAACGGCGTGCTCACCGTCATCGCATCCGACAGCGAGTAAATCTTGTGCAGGTCCTTGACCAGCGGTCTCGTCGGCTCGTAGGCGGGGTGCCAGGTGGGGATGCCCAGGTAGTAGTCGTCGGTCTCGCAGACGACGATCTTCCCCCGGTCCTTCAAGAAGGGGATGAGCTTGAGCCACTCCTTCTCCGGCCTCTGCTGGAGCACGTAGATGTCCGCCGAGGGGATGGTCTTCATCTGGAACTGAAAGAAGCCGGGAGCGACCTCCTTCGGCTCCGGTACGAAGGTGTCGTGGCCGTACTGTCGTTTGAGCTCCAATCCGGGGAACAGACAGCGGTAACAGCCGGCCCCGCTGAAGTCGGCCGTGAAGTAGCAGATCTTGATAGTGTCCCCCTGATGAAGACGGCCCTGGCCCTGTTCGCAGCCACGTTCCCGATCGCCTTCGCCATGGCGGTCTGGGGCGTAGGCTTCCCCGTGACGCCCGCCTGGGTGCTTCTGAGCGGCTTCGGGTGGCTCTGGCTGCTCGCTACTTAGGATCTGGGCGAAAGACCCGCTGCGGGTAGGCCGTCGCTAGCTGGGTCTCGCGCTGGCTTTTCTGGTGTTCGCGATCTTTGTATTCGGCCGTGGAGGCGTCTGCGGCCTCGTTAAGGACCATCCTAGCCCAGGACGAAAAGCTTTGGCTGCCAGCAGCTGTCTTCCACTTCTCGTGTTCCTCATTCGAGCCGCGTATCGGTATTACGTTTCGTGGCATGTTCCTCCAAAAATTCTTGTAGCCGTGCAATTCGCCCTGACTCGATGTGGCCCATGAGAGCATTGCATTGCTGGTGGACCCAGCCTCGTGCCACACCAGTTCTGTGGCAATGGTCAATGCTCATACGACCTCGGGCAGGCTCGCCGCAAGCCATGCAGATCTCCCCAGCCAGCCATTCTCGGTAGACCTCTGGGGAAAGGCGGTAATCGTCGCGAAGTCGTTTCGCCTTGTTGCGACACGTGTTACCGCAGTAACGAGCGGTCCGGTTTCTGTGTTCAAACCCCCGCTCGCAGATCGGGCAATTCAGTAATACAGTCATGTTCAGATGGTATTACATCAGCCGGACGTAATACCCACGTGGAATTTGCAGCAGAAACTGTGCTGTATGGATAGCCCTATATCAACGAGATGAGAGTTTAAATGCCCCGGCTTCAACGTGAGCCCTCGCCGGCCACCACCCGGCCAAGATCGGGGAAATCCCTGCAAATCCCCCTCTTTCTTCCTGCTATTAGAGCCGGATGCACTGTATTAGAGCCAAATGCGTGTTATCTGTAGTTAGTAGGCACTAACAGGGAGGACTGGGACATCAAAGCCCATCACCATGCACCACTCACCACCCACCACGCTGCGCTTATCACCAATACCACGACCACAGCACACACCATGAATCCAACTACCAATTGTACGTAGTACAGCGCTGCTCTACCCATAACTACCTATCTTGTGCAAGTGTGCTTGACAAGTCTGTCCCGCCATGCTAGGTTGCGATCAGTCCAAGTCCAAGAGAGGAGCAGGCTATGACCAGTGAGGCCCGCAAAGCGCTCGCAGCAGACCTAGAAGACGTACTTCTCAGGTTTCGCGGCAACCCGGACGACGCGGAAACAATCAGACGCGTTATCGAGGATCTACTCGCAGACGACAACCGACCGGACCAGAGGCCCTAAACGTCCAAGTCCAGGGATATGGCCCGGTCGGAGAAAGAGAGGATAGCAAGATGACTACCACGACGAGAGAAGCAAAGGAGCGAGTGGCGTGGCGCTGCTACTGCTCCAATTGCCGAAAACCGTTCAAGAGCAAGCGCGAACGAAACGAACATCAGGAGAGATGCCGACCATGACCCTAGACCACGTAAATCCACTGGCACCGCTCGAAGCTGTCGAGATCGCCATCGAGCGGGAGCGACAAGAAGAACGACACCTAGTCCTGGCACGGCGTGAACTAGTCGCGTCCATGAAAGACGCCTACGGCCCGTACACGCTCCAACAGATCGGTGATGCTGCCGGCCTGTCCAGGGAGAGAGTCCGACAACTGCTCAAGGAGGAGAAATGAGCGGCCTCATATCTGCCTGTATTCATGGCGAACTTGTCAACGAGGACGGTACACAGCCAGACTATTTCCAGCCCCTGGGGCGCGTTAACAAGAAACTCACCACCAGCCTCGCCGAACACCGAAGAAGAAGAGGAGCGGTATCACGGCCTCGATGAGGAGAAGCGGACCCCACACATACCATGCATTGGGGTCCACCCTCCCTAGCTCGTCCGGATAGAACATCTACGCAGCCCACCGCCTTACCCTAGACCTAGCACGACTACTCTTCGAGCGGGCCTGTTGCGTTATCGACAGGCCCGCTCTTGTTTCCAGGGGCGCGAGAAACTCTCTGGGGACGTGGATGTCGCGGGGCATCCGCTCATCCAGGAACATGAGCCCACGAGATACTGCGACGGATTCTGCCTGGCCTAACCTGGCTAGCCGGATATTTGCCTTGGGCCTGCCGTTATCGAGCTCGTTAGGATAGAGCAGCTCAAATGGCCGACCCCAGCGCTGCTCACGATAGTACGCACTAACTAAGTAGTGGGCAATCTCGTCCGCGTTCCACAATGCCCCCAGGGCGCGCTCTAAGGGCCTGTAAGACCCTGAGCGGTCTCGCTTGGCCCTGGCCCTCTCGATCCTGTGTATGTCGTCTGAGAGGTCGCGAGGCTCGATCGTACGCTTGGCCTTGGCTCCGCCTGTCGTCTTGTCCCGATATTCCCTCGGTGGGGCCGGCACCACTTCGCCGACCATGGTATTGACCCAAACCCGGCCGTGACCCGCGCAAACCGCGCACTGCTCGCAGGTGTGGTCCTCCTGGCTCTCTCCGTGCCAGCATTGGCCGCACCTGTTGCCGGACCGTGTGCGGCCTATGCCCATGCACCGGGAGCACTCGACACGCCTCTCAGGCCCAGCCCCGGAGCCTCCAGAGAAGGCGCGAGCTCTAATCGTGAATGGGTCGAGGTAGTAGTCGAAGCTCTCTAGGAGGAGGGCGATACGGACAGGGCGCGAGATTTCGCTCACGACCAACACCGCCATGCGTGACGAGCGATCATTACCAACTCGCCAATCAGCACTCCGACCATGAAGCCGAGTAGAAACGTCAAGCAGCGTCCTTGAACTTGATAGCCATACGGACAGGACGCGATATTTCCTTCACGCCGGCTCTCGCCTGGCCTTCAACCGATAACGCCCACAGACCCTGCATTTCCACAGCGTCGCGTCAGAGGCCAGGTAGGGGCTAGAACGCCAAGAGTGACGCCCGAAGAGGCAACGAATAGCCCTCAAGCAGCGTCCTTGAACTTGATAGCCGCGTCCAGCCAGATATCCAGACATTCAAGGCTGCAAAAGCTCTGAGCCCGCCATTCGCCCTTCAGCCTAAGCCAGAGGCGTAGCGGGCATTCTGTGGATGAGCAGCGAGCGCAGTCCATGACCGTAGAACGATCTCGGCCTTGAAGCGCTCTCCCTGTTAGAAGTTAATCAGGAGCGTCGGACAGACCAGCCAGGGGGCGGGCCGTGTGTCCCGGATCATCCGCCCCCTCTGGCACTTCGGGTTCGAGGCCGATTTGGGGATGGGGCCGACGCCCCATATGTCCGCGCACACATATTTCAGCGACGCTGGACTGAGCACAGTGTATCACATACGTGTCGGACGGTCGAGGCACATTCCAGATTTCTCTCGCGCCGCGTACCTTACTACCGTCCTTCGCAGTGTTGTTCTTGTCTAAGCCCTTCCGTCAAAGACTGGGTTAAGGGCATCACACATCAAGAACAACCAAGATCAAGGTCAAGCCCTTGATTGTAGCAAAGTATCAGACATTCGCGATACGTCAAATCCCGATTTCAGGAACTTGTCGCACTTTGCACGTTTTTCGTACGTCGGGCTCGCAGGAATCCCCCAAATGGGCCATCCGGCCTATTGACGGGAGGCAGATATTTGTTGCTAACTTCACGATGTCGGGGCAAGTCACATTTTCAAGGGGGTTCGATGTACGACTATCCGTCCGCCGCGCTCAACTCTGAGGGCTCATTGGTTCCCTGGCTGCTCTCGCTCCAGGGCCTGCTCCAGAGTCTCCTGGAGGCGAAGCTCGCCGCATGTGAAGCTTCAGAAGCTCATCCACCAGGACTAAGACTTGTTGAAGGAGGAGAATCTCCTCGTTCTCGCTCGGCTTAGGGTCGAGCTCGCCTGGCCCTAGCCCGTAGAACGCCTCGATCTGGGCGCGGCGCTCGGGCTTGGGTACGTGCCGGCCCTTCTCCCAGTCGATTAACTGCTGCCGCGTGGCCTTGATTCGGACCGCGAGCTGGTCCTGCGTCAGGCCGTGAGCCTTTCGCAGTTCCAGCAGCCGATACGCCAACGGCTCCATCGTCAACGAACTATGCACGTACCCCCCTGTCCGGGCAAGTACGACATTCGGTTGACACTTTGTCGCACGTATGCTACTTTTCCCGACATGGCTAGTAAATTCGAGATCGGCCAGCGGATCAAAGAGGCCCGGCTGGGCAAGGGCTGGACGCAAGCACAGCTGGCAGAACTGGCGGGGACACAGCGCCAGCGCGTCATCACCTGGGAGCGAGGGCAGCACATGCCCGGCTCCATCTACCAGAAGGTGCTCGTCGGCCTCCTGGACGTAGACCTCTCCGATATCGATGAAGAGGTCATGGAGATGAGAAGTCTTCTACAGCGGGTCGAAGAGATCAGGGCTCGCCGCCCGGAGCTGGGAAGCCTGACGTGACCAACGTCCTGCTCGCCTACCTCTGCGTGGGCATGACGCTTCTGGCCGTCTACGCGATTAACGAGTGGCGCTCAGCCTCTCACTATCGTCGCGAGCACCTACAGGTCAGGGAGGACGAACTCGTCTACCAGGACCTACTGGCTCGCTTGCAGCTCAGGACCTGGCGCAGGCCGGTCATCGCAGGCCGCAGGGAACAAGAGCAGCGAAACGGCGATGCCGATACTGACAAGCAGGTAGCGCATGGCGGTTCCTTTCCTGGGTGGGGCAGGCCATGAAAGATCTGGCCCTAATCGAGCACAGCCTCACTGTTCCTGAGTCGCGTGAGATTGCCCAGAAGCTTACGAGCCGAGACCTTTTCCGGCTTGAGGCCATAGGGGCAATTGCTACTGAGATTTTGGACGAGCGAGTCACCGAATGGGCTGAACAGGGCTGGTCGCAGCAAGCGATGGCGAATGAGTTGGGATGCTCAGCACCGGCCATCAATAAGCGCCTCAAGCGGCTAGGCGTAAAGACCGAAGCCGCGCTGAGAGGAGAGGGCCGCCCGAGTATTAACCCGGTTAATACTAACCCAGTCGGCTCGCGAAAGATCAACGAGCAAACCAAGCTAGTCGAAGGAATCGTGGAGAAGGCTCGCCTAATCGAGCAGTTATCTCCACATCTGGACTTCAATGTCATCAAGGGTCTGGAGGCGGAAGACGCATGGAAGCAGCAACTACAAGCCGCTCGAACAGTGCTGAGCAGGATCATCGCGGCGCTGTGAAGAACGGAGAAGTCACTCGGCGGGTTACGTGGCTTGAGTGCGACGGGATGCCGGTTGTCCCGTTTCCGCATAACCCCATCTATACGGGGCGGTTGGATCGGATGCGGCGAAGGTGGGGCGGTTATCGCCACGATCTCATCGACACACCCGTCCTATACGACAACAGCGCCGACGCTTTCCCCGAGTTCCCCGCAGAAACCCATTTCGTCGGTGACGGCAACCATCGTCGGGCTTTGGCAGAGGCGGACGGGATGCTCGAAGAAGAATTCATCGCCAAGATTCATCGCGGGCTTAGCAACAGCGCCATGCATGAGCGACGGCAGGGTTATAACGACCGTCGCACAGTAAAGCCGGCAGAGGATTTCCTACATGAGGTCGCCAAGAATTCGCAGGGGCTTGAGGCTCGGCTCAAGAGGGACGTGGAGAGCCTCGGTTGGCATATCTCCTACGATCGCGAGGCGTGGGGCCTGCCCTGCACCAATGAATTGACCTGGATTTACCGGAAAGACCCCGGCGCGATGGCCCGCACGATCCAGACCTACGAGGCAGCTTTCGGGACAAAGCCCGAGAAGTCACAGAGTCGCGTCATCAAGGGCCTCGGGGCTTTTTGGCTCAAGTACCCGGATGCTGACAATGACCGACTGCTCAAGTCCTTGACGGGCGTAACGGTCTCCGACCTCTACAAGTCTGGGAGGAACCAGAACGATGAGGTCATCTTCATCAAGAGCGTGTTCGACGGGATTAGGTACTCGCTTGCGATGGGGTACAACCGCCGAGCGCGTGGTGGAAGGCTGGAAGTTTGAGGCGCGACACCGAAGCCCTCCAGCGCCCGAATCACCTGTCCTGTGGGCTGACTGACTGCTACGTGGATTCGCTGGGCTTCAGTGAATGCGGAACACGGGCCTGCTCGTCGTGCGGGTTTGACGACCTTGAGCGCGTGATTATGAACCCGTCCCGTGAGCGTTGCCTGACCTGCGGAGCGAATCAGAAGCACAGGGAGGGCACGTGACCACCAAAGCCAAGACTCGCGAGTGCAAAGAGTGCAAAGGTCGCATCCGGGTGCCCAAGAAGCTCCAGGTCGAGCGACGGCATTACGAGACCGACCCGTTCTGCTCTAGGTCGTGCTGCGAGAAGGCCCACGGGATCAAGCACCTGACTGGCGGTTGCTCTACCTACTACAAGCAAGGCTACGGCGAATGACCTGGTACGCCGAGCAGCGTCAGCAAAAGGCCCTGGTGGGCCGTGAGCGCCGCCGTAAGGCGTGGATAGCTCTGGCCCTAACTTTCTTTGCCTATCTGACCGTTATCGGCGCGCGGGACTTGCTCGGATGAGTGACCCCGACAACCCAGCACTCAACTAGGAGGAACTAGTGCCTGAAACAGAAGTAGTTATCGCAGAAGCAAAGAAGTACAAGGAGGGCTCGTCCGCCAAGGGGCCGTGGACGGTTTGGCATATCACGGACGGGAATGGCGACAAGTTCTCGACCTTCTCCAGTTCGCATTTCAAGCTCGCCTGCGATCTCGTCGGCCAGCGGGCCAAGATCACCTTTGACGAGAACGACAAGGGCAAGACGATCACGGAGCTCGCCGGCCCGCTCGACAACGCGGAGCCGAAGCTGGGCACAGGCGACTACGTGCGGGGGCAAACAGCACCGAACGACAAGCGCTCGATGGCGGCATCCGTCGCCCTCAAAGCCGCCGTTGATTCTCTGAGCCACACGATCCCGACCACAACTGCCGCCAAGGGCGCACACGACATCGTGGTTCCCCTCGCCAACAGTTACTTCCTGTGGCTGCTCGAAAAGGGTGGTATGTCCGTGGAGCCCGACGACATCCCTTTTGGTGAATGACGAAACTACCCGTTGAGCAGGTCCGAATCGGCAAGGGGCTATTCCCCACGGGGAAGAAGTCCCCTGCCTACGGCGGGCTATGCGCCAATCCCAACTGCGATTATCTCGCCACGGAACGGCATCACATTGTTCGCAGGTCGCACCTGGGCGGTCCGTTCGATTACGTGGAGATTGACGGCGAACCTCAGCCGAATATTTGCGGGCTGTGCTGGCTCTGCCACAACGCTGTAACCGAAGGAAAGGCCCAGATTACCTGGGTGGATGGATGCTGGTACTGGGAAATCGGAACAGATCATCTACGCCCGTTGGACGATGCTCTCGGCCTTGAAGCCTCTCCTCCCTCACAGGCTGAGAGCATCGTCGAGCGGGGACAAGAAGCCGGGAGAGAAATCCCGGTGGCCGGATCACTCGCTGAAGGGGTGTCCCCGCTCGCTAATTCGGGGGAGGCCGGGTCTTTGCCTCCTTTCTCCCAGGTCTCCCCCGGAACTACCTGCCCAACATGTGAGCGCCGAGTGCCTCACCCGAAGAAGGAAACCAGCCCGACGAATGTTCGACAGCTGAATCTCGGGCAGGCCCCAGCGGACTTCGTAAACGAGATCAAGAACCGCCTGGACGAGCAGGCTGAGGCGTGGGGCTTTAAAGAACAGCCACACCACCGCCTCAAGGTCTTGGACTTGGCATTGGAGTTCTCACAGGCCGTCACAGGCGATGCCGCTCAGAACGTAGCGAAGGCAAGGCCATGGGCGGCATGAAGTTCGACTGGAAGAATCTCCGGGGCGCAAGCCCCGAGCGGCGACTGTTTAGCCGAGTTCGCATCGAACCCAACGGCTGTTGGGAATGGAAGGGTGTTCCTACCTGTAACGGATACGGCCGCATTAAGGTCGAGAAGCCCGTCCTTGTACACCGCTTTTCGTATGAGTTCTTCAAGGGACCGATCCCTGAAGGATTGCAGATCGACCATCTATGCGGTAACAAGATTTGTGTCAACCCCGCCCACCTAGAGGCAGTGACTCAGTGGGAAAACATGACCCGCGCCGGCACACAGGTTTCGGTGGTCAACGGTGGCAAAACGCATTGCAAGCGCGGTCACGAATTCACACCGGAGAACATTTACCGCCAGCCTGGTAAGCCCGCTCACTGGCGCATCTGCCGGACTTGCGAGCGCGAACGAACTCAGCGTCGTAGGAAATCGGTAGGAGAAGAACTGGGCTGGGCTGCGTGAGGGGTAATCGAGGATGGGATCTAGGACCGGACGGCATCGTTTGCGAACTATGCGGAAGACGTGGTGTGCGTGGGTTCCAGCTTTTGCGTGGCAAGGGCGATGGTGGCTACGGCGATCAGTTTCGATGTGATAACCGAGCAGCCTGCGAAAAACGGCAGCAAGCACATGAGCGAAAAGAAGGCTGGCGATGAGCCACTACGAAATATCCCCACGCGAGAAAGAGGACGAGGAACGGCGCTGGCGATACGAGCACGACATGGACTTGATGTGCGAAGAGGACGAGAGAGGAACGCATCATTTGCAGAGCGGGCAGACGGAGATGACCGATGGCTAGCCGCTCCAAGGACGGGTGGATTGACATGCCCGAGGCTCAACCTCGTCTTTGCTCTTGCGGGCGGAAAGTCATCCTCGCCAAAGGCTCGACGTGGTTCAAGACCGCACCACCACTCTCGACCACCTGCAAAGAGTGCATGACCAAGACACTGCTTCTGTCCTACTGCGGCTGCGACTACTGCCTGCTGGCCTCAGATGCCATTCAGGACGCTCGCGATGCGCATAGGAGGGCTGCGTAATGTGGAAGGCCTGGGATTACTTCGCGGGCGCGGCTGCTCTCATCTGCGCCGTATTCCTCTTTGCCGGAGACGAATCGATGAACTTGGCCGCAGCGTTCTTTTGCGTCGCATATTGGGCGCGAACATGGAGGACGGCGGGCGAATGACCGGCGAGACACGCACAATCGTCAAGCGGCTCGTAGACCGGCGGGTCAGAGAACTCACGGCGGACCTCGATATTCCGACCTGCACTGAGTGCGGAGCGGAATACGCCTCATGCTCCAGAAGCTGCCGGACCTGTCTGTCCAGGCGCTACAACCGCAGCCGCTACGGGCCTGTGAGTGCATGACTCCGACGCAGAAGCCCTCATCGGCATCAGTGCATGGATTCTCGCACGGGATATCCGCAGCTACCAGGCGCTGGTTGCTGGCCTGCCTGTGCCGCTCTGGCGGCTCCGATCAGATGTCCTCGAAGAACTGGGCATCAACCCCTTGGGGGACAAATCTCTAGTGATGTCACAGGAGCTCGCGCTGCTGATCGAGATATATCGACCCTACCCATCGACGCAGACGAAATCGACCGACTTGAAAAGAAACTCGCCAAGTGGGAGCGAGATGACGAGCGACAGGCCAGCCGCGCCGAGTTCGTGGCCGAGCACGACCTCGCCTGCTTCAAATGTGGGACGAGGCTGAACAGATGGGGTGGCACCGGCACGAACCAGTGGGGCAGGCCCTGGGCCATTTGCGAGCCGTGTCTTTGGCTCAAAAGGAGGGCCGCGTGAAACTCCTCGCCGCGACCCTCCTTCTAGCCGTCCTGCTCCTCATCACAGGCCAGAGCCCGGCGCACCCGAAGCCGCTGCCTCGCCACTTCGTTGCCGGCGCAAAATGCATTCAGTCCCACGAGGGCTCCTGGCGTGACGCTGGCGCTCCGTACTGGGGCGGTATGCAAATGGACTGGGGCTTCATGGAGACGTACGGAACCTGGCTCTTGAAGAACGTAGGCACGGCGGACAGGTGGACACCACATCAGCAGCTGCACATCTCATATCGAGCGTTTAGGGGTTGGAAGGGCCATGCTGCTCGGGGGTTCGGGCCGTGGCCAAACACACGGAAGATGTGCGGTGTCTAGTTCCCTCACCGCCAAGGAGCGAGTGGCATGAGCGCGGACCTAGCCGAGAGGGTCGTAGCACGAGGACCTATCGTCACCGATGAGGAATCAGCATGGGAGGCGCATTTCCTGGCGAAGGACGTGCTGGAACTGCGGAAGGCACTGGAGGCCAAGAACAAGAAGCTGCGCGAACTACTGCTCGTCATCGTGACACTGAGGGATCTGGAGGAACTTCACGCAGCCAAGAAGAACGTGATGTTGCCTGCCCTCCTCCGAGTAGTACGAGCAGCGCAGGCCGTCCAAAAAGCTCGTGATCTTGTGCTGCCTGAGAACTATGCCGCATTCATAAAAGTGCTCGACACAGAAGCCGCCGCCCTTCGCGCTCTGGAGGAAGTCGAATGAGCGTTCGTCTGGTCGCACGGATTAGCGTACTGATCCTTCCGTGGCTGCTCCTGATTCCGTTGTCGTACATCGGTGAGTGGGCGGAGGTCCTGTTTTGGAAAATCGAACGCCACGCGCCAGGAGGCAGGCGTGATGGCTAGCCCACCAGGGGGAGTAGGGAGGCCGACTGATACAACCTGCCCGGAGTGCAAGGGGCGCGGCGGCTGGCTTGACGAGCGCCACGCCCAGGTTTGCGGCACCATCGAGGATGATGAGACGCGGGCGCACTTCTGCCACGCAAACTGTTCCAAAGAGACAGTGACGTGCCGTGTGTGCGAGGGGTCGGGGGAGCTTGCCGGTGTAGCGCGAGCGGTTTATATGGCGCGTGGCGGTGTGGCTCCGGTCCCATTTCGAGGGTACTCGTGATCTGTCCGAATCAGGCCCGGCACACGCCGCATCCAAAGGGCTATCTTGCTTACGCCGAGTGGGCGGATAAAAAGCTCAAGACGCATCGTCAGGTGAAATGTCCCGGATGCGGTCGCTATGCAATCTGGAAGCGCCGAGGAGGCTGAGGTTGTGAGCCCATCAGGGGAAGTAGGGAGGCAGGGAGAGGCGCGTTCGCCGGAGGCTGAGTATCGGCTACGACTGATGGAGCAGCGACGTAAGCGAATCGCCGAGTTGGAGGCCCAACTAGCCCAGGTAGGGCGGGAGCTAGAACGCGAGAAGCGCATCCGGGGATGCATGGAAGAGGCGTTGCACGACCTCAAGGAAGGCGCGGGCTCTCCGGCGGGATGGGTGCGTGCTCGTGCTAACCGCGGTCTCCGCCAGGGAGAGACGGAATGCGAGCGAGCAGCGAGAGAGGCGTGAGGAGATTGCCACTGACACCCTGGGGACGACGAACCGTTGAATACCTGCTGGCCCACCTAGCCCAGGTAGAGCGGGAGCGAGACGAAGCGCGGAAAGCAGCGTTTGCGGAAGGTATCCGTTCCGGGGAGCTTGAGGCAGCCGCCCATGCTGGGGAGGAGGAGCTGCGGGAGGCGCTAGAGGAAATCCGAACGCTCTGCGACATCAGCGGTGTGGACTCGCTGACTTCAAGGATTGTTCGCCGCGCTCTAGCCGACCAGGGAGAGACGGAATGAGCGAGCAGCACGACGCGGAAGTGGAAGCTCTGGCTGGGCAAGTAATGAGCCTGCATCACAAGCTCACAGCCGCCCATGCTCGGGAGGAGGAGCTACGGGATGCACTTTGGGGGATTGCGTCGTTCCGTGAGGGGAAGGTAATCGACCGGCAAGCCCACATACTCCGCGAGTCGGCTCGAATCGCCCTAGCGGATTACGAGACTAGGGAGGCTTATCGAGTCGGAGCAATCGCCGAGATCGAGGAGCTCTGGACTGATTACTGCAATGGCGAACTGTCTCTCGGTGCCTTAGCCCAGGAACTC
>Ga0193738_1000177_pt1 | contig 44353 bp, 24 predicted proteins | sample L2a1metaG_FD_144927 | JGI IMG/M metagenome (GOLD analysis project Ga0193738, IMG submission 144927) | Soil microbial communities from a riparian zone of the East river system, Colorado, United States - L2a1 | ecosystem: Environmental > Terrestrial > Soil > Riparian zone | place: USA: East River... | reverse complement strand
GAGGCGGGAAAGAGCTAATGATATCTTCTCAAAGACATCTCTGATAAAGATAGATGGCGGATAAAATAAATGCTATCCCGGGAAAGGGTGAAACTTGGCTTCTCCAGATCATGGGCCTTAGCCAATGATGATAAAAACCTCTAATCAAGCGGACCCGACGGCACTCGAACCCGCGACCTCCTGTGTGACAGGCAGATTTTGCGATATTAATCAGCTGTTTTTCAGGTTGTTACGATCTGTGTCACAAATGATGGAACAGACACTGTGACTTATTGTTCCCAGCGACCCCGGCCCATAGATAAACGAAGGAGACAAAAAAAGTCACCTGTTGAAGGCGACCTTTGTTACCGGAATCTCGTAAGGCCCGTTGTCTCAAGCGAATAAGTAATTCATTTTGCGAAACGCAAACCAGGCTGTGGACTATCGCAACAATTGCACGAGACGCGGTTCCTCACTTGTCAAAAGATCGTATCTTAGGTAATGGTTCAAATATTCTCGGTAAACATTTCAAATGAGTTGGTTTAGAAATATAGTTCGAAGTGGTCTGCGCGATACAGATGAATACCAAAAGAAACGAGCAATTCTTCTTTCCAATTACATTTCGTTATTACTATGCGGCTGTCTGCTTTTATTTTTTATCATAAGGCGATTTGTTTTTGGACACATTTCAACTGGGACAGACCTTCGCTTTCTCAGCATCGGTTTAGTCTCTTTTATAATTCCCATCTTATTGAACCGGGCACATTTTACGACACTGAGCAGGATTCTGCTCTGCTACACCACCGTATGTTTTGTATGGTACACATACGTTTCGCTAATGAGGGGCATGAAAGTGATTGAGCAGGCAAATTATGACAGCTTGCGAATTTATTTGTTGGCCCTTAGTTTTATACCGTATTTGTTGCTCGATAGCAAAAAACCATTTTTACTGATTGCAGGTATTTTGCCGACGTTAGTTTTGCTGGTGTTCTTTGATTGGGCTCTTTCACAGGTTGGGGTAGGCATAAATCAACGGGGGATACCTACAGATGAGTCTGCTCTGGTTGGGATGAGGGCCATCGTTGCATATGGTATCATGAGTATAAGTTGTTTTATATTCCAATCTATCATGAGCCACGACGATTCCTTGATCAAACGGATGCTATCGGAACTGAAGCTCAAATCCGAGCAGATTGAAACTCAAAACGAAGAACTTGTTCAAAGCCAGGGGCGATTAAATGAAATTAATCAGTATTTGGAAGATCTCGTTATAAAAAAAACTGAAGATATTAAATCACAAAATGAAAAAATTTTGAAATATGCTTACTCGAACGCTCACCATGTGCGAGGTCCAGTTGCCAGGCTTTTGGGATTAATCCAACTCTCAAAGTTAGAAACCGATTTGGACTATCGCTGGTTTTTCGAAAAGGTAGAAATTTCGGCGAAGGAAATAGATGAGATCATTACAGGTATATCCAAAGAGTTGAATGAAATGGATTCCACAAACTCCAATCAAGAAAAATCGAGATGAGGAAGGCTTGCATCAATAAATGACACTTCTTTTCGAAGGTACCTTCATGCGCATAGCGACATACGACTAACCTGTCAAGCTTGATTTCGCCCAATGGAACAAACATTGGAACAGACATAGGTAAACGGTGGTCGTATGATTGTAAAAACTGCCTATTCCCTGCTGCATGAAAAAGCCCTTCAGAAATATCTAAAGGGCCATTTTTTGCTTGTAAGCATCTGACTACGAGAGCGGACCGGACGGGACTCGAACCCGTCCCGAGTACTCGGGATGACAGGCAGGCATTCTAACCGCTTGCTTGTTTGAGGCGCACGTAAAATTCACGGTTCCGTTGACTCTTCAAGAAATGTTCTCTTTTGATTGCCTCTGATTTTGTTGCGTATTCCTCAACATGAAACAATACCCACGGACCCTTGCGGGAAGTATATCTTGAAAGTCCAGCATTGTGCTCTGAAAGTCGCCTTTCTACATCGTTAGTGTAGCCGATGTAGAAACTACCATCCGCGGAGCTTTGAAGGATATAAACACAATAGCGCATAACGTAAAAAGCCCGAAAAGATCGGGCTTTTTAGCGGACCGGACGGGACTCGAACCCGCGACCTCCTGCGTGACAGGCAGGCATTCTAACCAGCTGAACTACCGGTCCAATATTTTTTTAACGAATTACTTCAAATAACACGCTGGGACTCGAACCCGTCCCGAGCCCTCGGGATGACAGGCAGGCATTCTAACCAGCTGAACTACCGGTCCAATATTTTTTTAACGAATTACTTCAAATAACACGCTGGGACTCGAACCCGTCCCGAGCCCTCGGGATGACAGGCAGGCATTCTAACCAGCTGAACTACCGGTCCAATTGTAAATCCCTCAAAACGTCCTTAAAAGGGAGTGCAAAGATAGCCCCGCTTGGGTTTTCTCCAAAATTTCGACTGAATATTTCCTAGTGTTCTGTGCGTTTATCGATCTGAAGCTTCTTGATCATCTCCTGGCTTATGGACTCGGCATAAACGCCATATGCATCCACCAACAGCCCTTTAAGACCTCCGGTAGAAGCAATTGCATAAAGGACAGAGCTGTCGTCTGGGTTGGTCATGCCTTCGAAGCGATGGACTTCGTCCACATGAAATTCTTCGGGCCGTATTTTCTTCTTTAATGGCTGGCATTCAATCCACTCAGGATGAAGGTTGAAGTCATTGGTGTAACCACGTGTCTTGAGAGCGGTGATAGCTTGGGAGAGGGTTTCAAATGTTTTCATGGCGAGAGGTAATATGAGGGTGAAAGGTATAAATATCGAGTATAAAGAGTATTGACGTTTGGAGTATAGAATAAAGGTACAAATGGAAAGTCACTAAATGATGTAGAAGGGAGACTTTCGGATCATTAGCTGGACTTTCGAAGTTATACTTCTTACAAGGTCTTCTGGTGATTGTTGAAAGTAGACTCCTCCTTAACTTTCTACTTTTTAATTTCTTCGACATCCAATAATAGGCTTTAAATGGATGCACATTAATGATGATCCTTTTTAGAATTGATCCCTATATCAGTTGGATGATCATTTTCTTTTAAACAATCTGTGTAAGTTTTGTAGCTGGAGTTCCGTTACTCTACAGACCGAAGCTGATTTCAATTTTACGATTCCCGGTATCCTGTTCTGAACGCCTTTCATTTTCAATCGAAAAAATTCACCCCTGATAATAAATGTAAAAAATACATTTTTTACTTGCTAAATAGTGAAAGTCTTTAAATATTTAATAAATGTATGATAGACATTTATTGATTTGAATCACACCTTAATTACACATCATTAACACCATGCATTCTCAACTTACGATGGGTTGTTTTACCCGAAATATATCCCTGAGCTTACTTCTGCTCGTGATTATGGTACATGCTCATTGCCAGCCGCCAAGAGGACCGATTATAATCTCACCACAGGTCAATCAGGATAAAACGGTAGTCTTTCGTTATCTGGCGCCACGTGCCGTTGAAGTAAAACTTAGCGGACAGTTCTTAAAAGAACCTGTAATCATGGAGAAGGATTCGTTAGGAATCTGGAGTGTTGCAGTCGGCCCGATCAAACCGGATATCTATCCATATAGTTTTAATGTAGACGGTGTAACCGTGATGGATCCGGCGAACGTTTCTTTTTTTCCGAATGAGAGGTTCAAGGCAAGTCTTGTGGACGTACCCGGGGATACGCCACTTATCCATGCAATGCGCGACGTTCCACACGGTACAATCACGTATGAATATTATCCTTCGGTGGAACAGAGCACAGGTTCACTGGTTGTCTATACGCCACCGGGATACAATAAGAATACCTCGACCAAATATCCAGTGTTTTATCTGATCAGTGGTACGACGGATACTGAAGAAACTTTTTTTAAAGTGGGCCGCACCAACCTGATTCTTGATAACCTTATAGCCGAAGGAAAGGCAAGACCAATGATTGTTGTGATGCCTTACGGCAATCCGATGGCGAGAATTGCCGAACAACAAGGGAAGCCCAAACCGTCGGATCTGATGACACGGGACGGTGAAGATGCTATGTTGCGAGCCAAACTTTTCGAAACGGATTTGGTCAATCACGTCATTCCATACATTGAAAAAAGTTACCGGGCTATCAGCAACCGCGATAGCCGTGCGATTGGTGGTTTTTCCCGGGGTGGCGGCCAAACTCTTCGTACCGCATTTGGCAACCTGGATAAATTCTCCTGGATATGTTGCTATAGTGCTAGCCTGTCAACATCCGAGATGGAAACTAAATTCAAACAAATCGGTGGTAACGCTCAGAACACGAACAAACAATTGAACTTGCTTTGGGTGAGTGTCGGCAACGATGATTTTTTGTATAAGTCTACCATGGAATTCATGGACTACCTGAAATCGAAAGATGTAAAATATAAAAGTCTCATTACTCCGGGTGGACATACCTGGATGAATGTGAAAACCTATCTGTCGGAAACTGCTCAATTACTTTTTCAATAAGCAACGTATGGATTCTGTGAAAAAAATTGTTTATACCCTACTGATGGTTCTTCCACTTGCTGCCGGTGCGCAGCCACAGCGCAGGCCTGCCGTCAGTTCACCCGATGTACATGCAGATCACAGCATCACATTCCGGTACTATTCGCGTACGGCTCAGCGTGTATATGTGAGTGGAGAATTTTTGAAGTCCCCTGTCAGAATGAGCAAAGATACTTCCGGTGTCTGGAGCGTCACCGTGCCCCCGGTTACACCAGACATTTATCCTTACAGTCTTTGGGTGGACAGTGTGCAGATCGCCGATCCAAACAACACATATGTATTCGCCAACGAGCGGTTCAAGCGTAGCATTGTTGATGTGCCAGGTGATCAGCCATTGGTTCACGCGCTGCAAAATGTTCCCCACGGAAAAGTCAGCAACTGCTACTACAAGTCATCTACACTAGGTGCAACCCGCACGCTGCTGGTGTATACACCTCCGGGATTTAATACGAATGGAAAAACGAAATATCCGGTTCTTTACCTTGTTCATGGTGGTTCCGATACAGAAGAAACCTGGACCAAAGTAGGTCGGGCCAATCTCATAGCCGACAACCTTATTGCGCAGGGAAGCGCCAAACCAATGATCATCGTGATGCCCTATGGAAACGTACGGCCAAGCCCAATGGAGGACTTCACCAAGGACGTGATCCATGACATCATCCCGTTTGTCGAAGCAAACTATCCCGTTGTTAAGAACAATAAAGGGAGAGCGATAGCTGGATTTTCTGTCGGTGGGGGTCAGACGCTAAATATCGGGTTGACCAACCCTGACAAGTTTGCTTATGTATGCTCCTATGCACCCTACACGGGGAGTGATGAATTCAAAAAGAATTTTTCCAATTGGTCTCCCGATGCTTCAGCAATAAACAAAGAGTTGAAGTTGTTTACCATCAGCGTAGGTACTGAGGATTTTCTTTATGAGAGTGTGAAACAAAATATAGCGATGTTCCAAGAAAAGCACCTTAAGCTTGAGACATTCATTGTCCCTGGCGGTCACACTTGGATGAATTGTAAATTGTTTCTTGCAAACAGTCTCCAGCAATTATTCAAGTAAGGGCTTCAGATTTTTGTTACGACCCCTGCCTGGAAGGTGACGTAACAAAAATCTGAGCAAGGAGCCGACTTTTAAATTTTACATTCAATGTTTACATTCAGCGCTTAGAATCTAAAATGTAAAGCTATTTGGTTCTTCTTTGCCTTTGTGACTTGTATTAAACATCTAATGGATGTTTGCAACATACATTTGGTGTGACGCCGCGAAATAACATGCAGCGTTAGGTTACCGCCCAGAAGATTACGCCAGGCGAATTTTTAGAAATCCATGTTTGCCCATCTGTTTCTTATAACGATGCTGTGTCCGGGCACATTAAGTGTACGAAATACATTTTTTACCTCAAACGTTTGTTTTCCGCAAATACGTGGTTTAATTTCACATCACTTAAGCCATGGACGACACGAACACGATATCATTATATCATGTTGAATCTGCACCTACAACCGGGCCGCTCTTCTTTACAAACAATGACTCCCCGTCGGATAAAGATTCAAAGATTTGGAATGCGTTTCGGCAAGGCAATCGCGAAGCATTGGATTATATTTTCAAAGAACATGCTTCAAACCTCTTTTCCTACGGCACACGATTTACCAGAGATCAAGAACTTGTATTGGATTGCATCCAGGACTTGTTCGTTGAACTTTGGAACAGACGCCAAAATCTCAGTGAGACAAATTCGATAAAGTTCTACTTGTTGAAAGCATTGCGTCGCCGGATTGCAAGGACGGTTCACAGTGTCAGGAGACGTGAAGAAATTACCGACGAAGTTCAGTATCTGGAAGAAAAGATGAACTTCTCTGTGGAGCAAATCATGGTAGCTCAGGAAACTGATCAAGCAAAAAAGGCAAGCTTAAAGCGCGCACTCGAGAGGCTTACAAAACGCCAGCGCGAATCAATATACCTCAAATTTTTTCAGGGGCTTAACAACGAGGCCATTGCATCCGTGATGGGCCTGTCCGAATCGTCGGCGTGCACCCTGGTTTCTCAGGCTATCGGAGCACTACGATTCGCCCTTCAAAAAAAATCCTGAAAATTTCGCTAAGCAATCGAGTGTTCCTGCTTTTCAGTAGTAAAGACCTTTATTGATTCGTTTAATGAAAGATTACACGAAATATTCTGCGGATGATTTTATTGGCGATGATAGCTTTATCCGCTGGGTGAAATCGCCAACAAAAGACCTCGATGGGTTCTGGACCGCTTTTTTAGCTCAAAACCCTCAAAAAGAGGAAGAGATTAAAGAGGCGACGAATTTCTTGAAATTATTTGACGGTCAACCGGTGATGATTCCAACGGAAATGTTGGCTAATCTACATCAGCAGATCAACGACCGGATTGACGTGCCAGCATCGGCCTCAACTGTTCACCAAATTGTCAGGTTGAGGTCAAGAAGAATCCGGATGTTTTCCTACGCCGCAGTTATCACGGCGTCTCTTTTGGCCTTTTCATCATGGTTTTTCATTAATCAACAACCAAGTACCCGATTGATGAAATCGGTTGCCGTGCCAAAGGGTTCGGATGCCAAAGTTCATCTTCAGGAACATGTTATACCTAAAGGTGGACGTTCGCTCATCACGCTCGAAGACGGCACCAAAGTCTGGATAAATGCCGACTCAAGACTAGAGTATTCAAACGATTTTCTCAGCGGTGAAACGCGTGATGTATATTTACAAGGGGAAGCTTATTTTGATGTTACCCCGGACAAGTCCCGACCGTTTATTGTCCACGTTCAAGATGTACAGATAAAGGTGCTTGGAACCGCCTTCAATGTAAAGGGATACCACGGTGAGCACAAAGTTGAGGCGACGCTCGTGCATGGCAAGATCTCTCTTTCCGGAGCTTCCGCCGATGTTGTCACACTTGCCGCCAACCAACGTGCAGTTTATCTGACAGAGAAAAAGCGGTTGCTGGTAGAGCACAACGTTGTGACTGACAACTACACGTCATGGCGAAACGGGGTATTGGTGTTCGATGATCAGCCACTCTACGAAATTTTGCCAATTCTGGAACGCACATTCAATGTTGCCATTCATACCGACCAAGCCTCGTCGCTTGATTGCCGGTTTACAGCGAAGATCAATAACATGTCCCTTGATGAAGTTTTAGAACTTTTTGGCACATCTGATAAGATCGGATACACAGTGTACGCTAATGAAGTTTATATCACGGGGAGCTTTTGTAACGACTAACCTTTTCCAAACACACCTAAACCCAAAATGACCACGAAAAACACCCCACATTAAAAACAAGGAGCCGAAAGTGTTTGCACCACTTCCGGCTCGAATCCCTTGCTGTAATAGTTACTGGCAAGGGTCGATTAACACTCTCAAAATAAAATTGTTAACCAATCCCAAAGTTATGAAAAAAACTTTATCGGACCACTTATGTCATTGGCCTGACTTACTATCAAGAATTAAACCGAACAGACCTATGATTGCAACTTTACTAATCATATGTACCCTGAACCTTCAGGCCAGGGATACCCTAAAAAAAGAGGACAAGACGGCAACTATTGTTTTGTCGGTCCAATCTGCGTCGGTTAAGGAAGTTCTTGAATCCTTCGAGGCCCAAACCAACTTTCGGTTCTTCTATAACCACAAGGTCACGAACAACACGGAAAAAATCACCCTGACCCTGGATCACGTACCCGTTGAAACGGCGCTGCGCGAGTTGGGCGAAAGAGCCGACCTGGTCTTCAAGATTCGAGGCGATCAAATTGTTGTCAAGAAAAGAAAGGAAGCACCAGTAATTGCGATGTTCCAACGCGAAGAATACCTTTTGTTGAAAGAGGATGTGGATCGTGTTATGGCCTCATCGAAAGAAGGAACTATTATTGCCGAAATTTCAGTTTCTGGCCAAGTCCTCGATGAAACGAGTAAGCCGCTTCCAGGTGTAAACATTTTGGTAAAAAGCACGGCGGTGGGTACGACCACTGATGCAGACGGACGATATACGCTTTCGGTCCCAAACCCTGAAGCAGTTCTTGTATTTTCATTTATCGGATTTGCAACTCAGGAAGTTACGGTGGGTTCACAATCAACCATCAATGTCTCTCTGGTACCCGACGTGTTTTCATTGGGTGAAATTGTTGTTACCGGGTACGGAACTCAAAAGAGATCTTCGTTGGTCGGAGCTGTCGGAAGCGTCCAGTCGAAGGACATTGTGATTGCCCCGGTGCCCAGTTTGGAAGCGGCCATTCAAGGTCGTGTAGCCGGCGTTCAGGTGACTAACAATGGCGCACCTGGTGCAACACCAATAGTACGTATTCGTGGAATTAACTCTATCAACAATGCCTCCAATCCTCTGTACGTGGTTGACGGGATGATTGATGTGGGCAATTTCAACATTTTTGAAAGTAAGGATATTGAGTCTGTTGAAGTTTTAAAGGATGCAAGCGCTGCCGCTATCTACGGATCGCGGGCTGCAGCAGGTGTGATTCTCATCACCACTAAGAAAGGCTCCAACGACGGTAAAGTCCACGTAGGTCTGGATGCTTATTATGGTTGGCAGACGGCATGGAGAAAACAAGATCTTTTGAATACCGAACAATACCTGAGCTATGGGACTGCACTGATGAACAATGCAGGCGCTGCACTTCCTCCCCAGTTTAGCCAGATGAATAATCCGATTTATGCGGGAAGTTCGCAGACTTTCGCGGAGACCAATACGGACTGGCAGGACGAAATGTTCCGGAACGCCCCAATTTCGCAAACAACAGCTACAGTAACGGCAGGCAATGATAAATCAAAATTTTACGGTTCCATTGGCTACTTCGATCAGCAAGGAATTATGAAAGGTTCCAATTTTAGGAGATATACCGCGCGATTCAATTCTGAGCATCAGATCACTAAGAAAATTACTTTAGGTCAAACCTTGTTGCTTGGAACGTCTGATCAGCTCATGGAACAACAGACGGGCGGTAGAACCATGGTACAAAATATGCAGCGGATGACACCGTACATTACGGTATTGAACCCCAATAACGTCGGAGGATATAACGGAGATACGGCAGCCGATGGCTCTGACCCTCAAAACCCTGTACGCGCTGCAAATCAGGACCTCACTGAACTATCAACACAACGGTTCTTGGGAACGTTGTACGTGAACTATAATGTGCTGCCTTCTTTGACTTACAGATTTAACCTGGGAGTTGATTATAGCTACGCCAAGCAGTTCACATATAACCCTATTTATAATGAAGGTTTCAACGCGAGGAATCCTGCATCTTTGAATGAGCAGAGATCAACCTATTATTCTCCAATTGTTACCAACCAGGTGACGTTTGACAAGACTGCTGGTAAGCACTATTTCAACGTTGCAGGAATAATTGAATATCAAACCAAGAAGACAGACGCAACTACCATTCAGGGTAATGCACCTGATAATACTATCACCAAGATTCGTCCAGGTCTTGCCAATCAGAGCTTTACAGGAAATACCAACGAGTTTGCCATTATCTCCTACATTGGACGACTCAATTATGAGTTTGCAGGCAAGTATTTGTTAAGTGCATCTATCCGCCGGGACGGCGCATCTCTTTGGGCTGACGCAAAAAAGTGGGGTAACTTCCCTTCCGTTGGTCTGGGTTGGAGAATTAATGAAGAGTCGTTCATGAAGGGATTCTCCAGTATTTCTGAGCTAAAGCTACGAGGTAGCTATGGTGAATTTGGTTTCATCCCATCACAAATTGGTTACTATCCATCTCAGCCCGTTGTATCGGCAAATACAACTGCCATATTGGGCGCGCCGGCGTTAGGGTCATTCTACAATGCGTTACCGAATAAGGATCTGACGTGGGAAATAACCAGTATGACCAACGTTGGTCTCGACCTTGGTTTGTTCAGCAACAAAGTGTCGTTTTCGGCTGAGTATTTTTACCGTTATACCGACAATCTGATCCTGAACGTTGATCCGGCGACTTCTGCGGGCTTTTCATCAGGGACTCCAGGAAATGTAGGTAGAATGAAAAACACCGGGACTGAATTCGTTATTGGATATAGGGAGTCAGCCAACGAATTTAAATGGAATGCCAGCGCTAATTTTACATTCCTTAAGAATCTAGTGGAAGCAATGGCTACTCCAACTGGTACCTTGGATGCAGGGGCTAATGCCGACTTTGGCGGACAAAGCATTACACGTACGGAGGCGGGCCACCCTGTTCAGTCGTTCTTTGGTTGGCAGACTAATGGACTTTTCCAGTCTGATGGTGAAGCCGCTGTTCAGGCTGGTGCAAAAGCCGGTGATATTCGTTTTGCGGATATCAATGATGACGGAGTCATCGATGCCAGCGACAGAGTCTATCTCGGAAGTTTCCTTCCTAAGGTAAGCTATGGTATTAACCTTTCAGCCAATTATAAGGGTTGGGATTTCAGTGCGTTCTTCCAGGGCGTTAGCGGAAATAAAATCTACAATGGAGTTAAAGTCACCAATCAAGGTATGCTGAGGCTCTTCAATTCAAGCACCGATGTATTAAATGCGTGGACCCCCGACAACACCAATACCGATGTACCCCGTGCTGTCAACGGTGACCCTAATGGTAATGCACGCACTTCAAATCGCTTCCTCGAAGATGGTTCTTATTTCCGTCTGAAAAATCTGACCGTCGGATACAGCATCCCGCAGCAACTGCTCACTAAAGTGACTGGTAACACGTTGAGTAAATTCAGGCTGTACTTTACTGGCCAAAACCTGTTTACCATTACGGACTATACCGGATATGATCCGGAGATCGGTGCACGTAATTCGACTGCACTTACGCAGGGTATCGACTACGGTCAGTTCCCTCAGGCAAGAACGCTAATCCTCGGATTACAGGCTAGTTTCTAACATATAATAGGACAGATCATGAAAAATCAATTATTATCAAAAACAGGCCTTGTTACGATTCTTTTGCTCACGGCATGCAGCGATTCGCTGTTGGATAAAACCAATCCGAATGGCGGAACACCTTCAAGTTTTTATGCGAATGAAAATCAACTTACTGCAGGTGTCAATGCGATCTATGCTTCCATCCAATCCTATAATTTGATGGGCCGGGAATGGTTCTTTACCAATGACCTGCGTGGCGATGAAATGATGGCTGGCGGTGGTCAGCTTGAACCTCCGAGGTTGGCGCTGCTAATAGGTACAAATAACACTACCAATGCAGTTGCTCAGTCTGTATACACAGGTCTGGCGCAAAATGTACTTCGTGCCAATGAAGTGATCGATGGTTCTGCGAACACCAAGGATATCTCAGATGCAACCCTTGCCAGACTTGTGGGGGAAGCGAAATTTTTGAGGGCTTGGAGCTACTACGAATGGGTTACTCTTTGGGGAGGTGTGCCCCTGATCACTTCGGTCCCACAATCTATTGCTGATGCGTCACAACCCCGGGCATCCGTCGATGAGATCTATACTTTCCTTATCAATGACCTTACCGCGATACAACCTGACCTACCGCTTTCGTACTCAGGCAAGGATGTCGGCAGGGCAACCAGGGGAGCGGCTCAAGCCTTGCTCGGAAGAGTTTATATGACTAAAGGAGACTATGCTGCTGCTAAGACTGAATTGTTAAAAGTCTATAACTCCGGCACCTATAGCCTTATGCCCAATTACGAAGACAATTTTAAAGAAGAGACTCCATTTAATGCCGAGTCTATTTTCGAAATTGGTTATGCGGGAACAAACTTTAATTGGAATGGCACGGGTGATGATAATGGCTCTGCCAATGAGGGAATCTCCCGTACTCAGGAATACAGCGCTATAGCTTGGCGAAATCTAGTACCCGCCATCAACCTGCTCAATGCTTACGAATCAACAACAGCCCCTGTTCCCGATGCCAAAACAGATCCACGCTTTAAATTTAATTTTTATTCGAAAGGTGACTTATTCAACAACGGAAATTCACAGATCGAAGTTACTGCTGATGCAGGCGTTCAAGGGAACACCGTAAACTATCAGGGCGTTGAACAAAAGATCAGCTGGCGGAAATATACTTCATTGTATAAAAACAATTCAACATTCTATACCGGCCCGATGAATATAAGGGTTATTCGTTTTGCCGACGTGCTTGCTAATTTAGCAGAATGTGAAATTGAAGTGGGAAGCTTGGCTGAGGCTACAAACTATTTGAACTTGATCAGAAGCCGGCCTAGCGTTGCCATGCCTCCGTTGCCAACAGCGAAATACCTGATGGACACAAAAGCTCACGCATTTGCTAGTCTGCAACATGAAAGAATGGTTGAATTCGCTGGAGAACAGTTAAGGAACAAAGATATCCTTCGCTGGAGACAGAATGGAAAGTTTACCGCTTACGGGATATCTGAGCCAATCTCATATTTCCAGGCCAACAAGTATGAACTGTTGCCTATTCCTCAGGTTGAATTCTCTACCAACTCGAAACTGGCGAGCAGTGATCAGAATCCAGGCTATTAATAAATAGTGCCCTGACTTACTTGATCAAAGTAAATGAGGTTTACTTCTATCTAAAAGCATTGGGTATTATGGCCCAATGCTTTTTTAGTTTTGTTTTGTTATGAAATCTATTTACATACTCATCCTCGTCATTGTTTGCTTACTGTTCAACTGCACAAATAGTCAAAAGGCTCAGTTCAGCCTAATCAGCTCGTCTTATTCGGGGGTAGCATTTGAAAATACCATAATCGAATCCGATTCACTTAATGCGCTCAGATTTGAATACATATATAATGGAGCAGGCGTTGGAATCGGCGATTTTAATAATGATAACCTACCTGATTTATTTTTCGCCGGCAATACTGTGTCATCCCGACTGTATCTAAATCGTGGAGAATTTCATTTTGAAGACATTACCGAAGTTTCAAAGGTTGCCACAACTTCCTGGTGCACGGGCGTGGCGGTAAATGATTTTAACCAGGACGGCTGGATGGATATTTATGTAAGCACCATTCATCCTGACCCGAACAAAACTAGTCCCAACTTGCTTTTCATCAATCAGGGATTGAATAAAGAAGGTATCCCCACATTTAAGGAATCAGCTGAAGAAGCCGGCCTCACGGCTAACGCCTACTCCACTCAAGCTTCTTTTCTTGACTATGATCTTGATGGCGACCTGGATGTTTATCTAGTAGTCAATTCACTTGAAGTTTACCCTAAGAATAATCCCGTTGGGCAGAATACAAAGGGCTTTGGTAAAAGTCAGGACAAATTATACCGCAATGACGGCACTTCGACGGGACTCCATTTTACAGATGTATCAGCGCAGTCGGGCATCCAAACCGAAGGATGGGGCCTCGGTATCGCCGTCAATGATATCAACTCAGATGGCTATCCCGACATATATGTAGCCAATGATTTTCTTTCCAATGACCACCTTTACATTAATAACCACGATGGAACATTTTCAAATGAAATCAAGAAGTACCTAAAGCACACCGAGTTTAATGGTATGGGTATTGACATAGCGGACATCAACAATGACGGCTTAAATGATATTGTTGTTCTAGACATGATGCCCGATGACAATCTTCGTCAGAAAGCCATGTTCTCCAATACAGGCTATTCGAAATTTAAGTTGAACCTTGATCGTAACTACCTTCCCCAATATGTTCGCAATGTGCTCCAGCTCAACAACGGCAACGGTACTTTCAGTGATATTGGATGCCTAAGCGGAGTGTATGCAACAGACTGGAGTTGGAGTCCATTGATTGCGGATTTTGATAATGATGGCTGGCGGGATATTCTCATCACCAACGGCTACCTTAAAGATATTACGGATCTGGATTTTGTGAGCTACAACGCTAATGCTGGTGCTTTTGGAAAACCAGAAGAGCGCAAAAAAAATGTTATCGAGGCATTGAAGACCTTGAAAGGTGTTTATAAAACCAACTTCATTTTTAAGAATAATAAAAACCTCACCTTTTCTGACAACTCCAATGCATGGGGGTTAGTGGAAAAATCATATACCAATGGCGCGGCTTACGCAGATCTTGATAACGATGGTGACCTCGATATTGTAATGAACAACATTAACTCGCCGGCGTTCATCTACAAAAACAACACAAGAGAAATTGACAAGGACCATGCGAATTTCATTGAATTGCAATTGGTTGGAAAGGATAATAACCATTCAGGACTCGGGGCGAAAATATGGGCCTATAGCGACGCAACTTTTCAGTATAGCGAACAAACACTCCAAAGAGGATATAAATCTACGGTAGGAAACCTGGTTCATTTTGGTTTTGGTGGCTCCACAGCAATTGATTCATTGAAAGTTGTATGGCCTTCTGGAAACGTAGACGTTATCTTAAATCCGCCATTAAATCAGATCATCATTATGGCAGAGAGTGGTGCGAATAAAAGTCGTGCTGTCAGTAAAAATAGTCCCCCTATGTTCATCGAATCGTCTCGTGAACATGGATTATCATTTAAGCATGACGAACAGGATTTCGTTGATTTCAAACAAAGTCAACCTCTTCTCCTTCACAAGTTCTCACAATCCGGTCCGATGACGGCAACTGGGGATATCAATAATGATGGGTTGGAAGATCTGGTTATCGGCGGCTCAGCTTACCACGGTGCGACAATTTTTATGCAAGAAAAAAATGGACGGTTCTCAAATACCACCATGGCTGAAAAAAATGAAGAAGACGAAGGCATTGTTCTCTTTGATGCCGATGGCGATAAGGATTTGGATCTCTTTTGTGTCAGCGGCAGCTCCGAGTATGGTCATGAATCCGCTCACTACCGCCATAGATTTTATGTCAATGATGGAAAAGGGAATTTTAAACTGGACACATTGGCTTTACCTAAGCTCGTCAATAGCAGTGGAAGCTGTGCCACAGTTGGTGATATCGACAAAGACGGTGATCTTGACCTGTTTGTTGGCGGTCGAGTAGTACCCAATCGTTACCCTGAAATTCCGAGAAGCTTCATACTGCAAAATGTCAGCAATACACCAGGGAACAAAGGGCCGCATTTTGTCGCCATAGATATGCCGGATGTAGATCATGCAGGGATGGTTACAGGAGCACAGTGGGTGGACCTCGATAATGATCAGTGGATTGACCTGGTGGTCGTGGGGGAATGGATGCCGGTAACTTTCTTCAAAAATGAAAAAGGCAGGCTGATCAAACTCAGTAACGCCAACCATCAACTACCCAAAGAAACCGGCTGGTGGCGATGCATCAAGGGTGCAGATTTTGATCACGACGGAGATGTCGATTTCGTTGCCGGGAATTTTGGACTCAATTCAATTTACACGGCTTCCCCAAAAGAACCCATTTCGCTTTATGCAAAAGATTTTGATGGCAATGGATCTATTGACCCTATTGTCAGCCGCTTCATCCAGGGAAAAGAGTATCCGGTGCACCCGCGCGAAACGCTTACCGAGCAGATCGTTAGCTTGAAACGTATCCTGACGACCTATGAACTGTATGGAAATTCATCTATCAAGGATATTCTATCCGCAGGTCAACTTGATGGCGCACAGATACATCGCTGTGATAACCTTGCATCCGCCTACGTTGAAAATCTTGGCAGTGGTAATTTTTCATTGCACGCTCTTCCAATTTCATGTCAAACTTCAACGATCAATGACATGATCATTGAAGATTTTAACCACGATGGCAATCCCGACGTTCTCGCTATTCAAAACGATTACTCCTTTGAACCCCTTGGAGGAAGGTATGACGCGGGAATTGGACTGCTTTTGTTGGGAGATGGTGAAGGGAATTTTACTTCGGTAGTCGCTCGCGAGAGTGGAATTTTAATTAACGGAGATTCCAAATCAATATCAAGATTGATGATGAGGAATAACAAGGCACTGTATATAACAACTCAAAACCAGGACAGCCTGAGAGTTTTCGAAATGCTCAATCCTTAAAATATTCGGGGATAAAATTCATGCTGAGCGGATATCTGTTTAAAATTTCTCCCTTGCCTTGGTCAATTTGGCTGAGTTTATCGCTAATATTTCTTTTTGCCTGTAAGGAGAAGTCAGTTCTATTCCGCGAACTACCACCTTCTGAATCTGGTATCGATTTTAATAATATCATCAAAGAGACAGCTTCCCTGAACATGATTGAGTACGCCAATTTTTATACAGGCGCTGGGGTAGCCGCAGGTGATTTCAATAACGATGGACTAGACGACATTTTCTTTGGAGGAAACATTGTAAGCAGCCGCTTGTACCTAAACAAAGGAGGCTTGAAGTTCGAAGACATTACTGACAAAGCAGGTCTGACAACCCATAGTTGGATTAATGGTATTGCCCTTGCTGATGTAAATCAGGATGGGTGGCTTGACATTTATCTTTCAGTGTCCGGCAAGCCCGTCGACGGGGGAACACGGAATCTACTCTTCGTCAATAACAAAGACCTCACCTTTTCGGAACAAGCCGCACAGTATGGGATAGATGATCCTGGAGCAACGACACAAAGCGCATTTCTTGACTACGACAAGGATGGTGACCTTGACTTGTTCCTTGCGCAAAATGCCGTTCGACTCGACTCAAAGGTTAATAACCTGTCAACAGTTGCCCCTGAACCGAATGATCCCAGTACAGACAAACTTTACCGGAACAACGGGGACATGACTTTTACGGACGTTTCAACTCAAGCTGGAATTGTATTTAGTGGATATAGTCTTGGACTGGTCGTTGGCGATATCAACGGTGACAACTGGGATGATATCTTCATCTCCAATGATTTTCAGGGCAATGATTTGCTATACATCAACAACGGCGATGGTACTTTTTCTGATCAAGCGTCAAAATTCTTGAGACATTCAAGTTTTTCAGGCATGGGTGCCGACATGCGCGACATCAACCATGACGATATTCCGGATATCCTCGTGCTGGATATGCTCGCAGAAGGAAATGCAAGACAAAAATTACTGATGGATTGGCCGACTTACGAGCGCTATCTCATGAGTGTACAACTCGGCTATTTACCACAATACACAAGGAACACGCTTCAGGTGAGCAACGGTAAGGATTATAGCGAAATCGGTCGATTCTCCGGAATCGAAAAGACGGATTGGAGTTGGGCTCCCTTGTTCGGAGATTTTGACAATGACAGTGATCAGGATATTCTCATCACCAATGGTTTCGTCAGGGATCTTGGTGATAAGGATTTTGTCGATTATGTAAATCCCTATGCCCAGTTTAGTTCTGCAAATAAAGATGAAGTGTTGAAAATGATCGCACAAAAAGAAGGTGTGGCGTTGGAGAATTTTCTTTTTGAGAATAACGGCAATCTAACTTTTACCAAGAGGTCAACAGCTTGGGGTATAACAATACCAACATTTTCTTATGGATCTACACTTTCAGACCTGGACAATGACGGTGACCTTGAGTTGATCATTAATAATTCAAACTCCACAGGGCAGCTCTTTGAAAACCGTCAACAGGACCTTATTAAAAATAATTTTCTTGAAATCCGATTGAAAGGAAAAGCACCGAATCTTCAGGGTTTGGGAGCGAAGATTTGGTTATACGCTCGACTGGGTAAACAGTATTATCAAAATTATCCGGTGAGGGGTTATCTGGGCTCGTTAAGTGAAGGAGTTCATTTTGGGCTGGCCCATTCGACGGTTATTGACAGTATTAGAGTTCGTTGGTCCAATGGTTTGGAGGAAGTTCGCAAAGATGTTGCTGCGAATCAGCGGTTGACATTGGATGAAGTTGACGCTAAGCCTCCCCTGAAGTTGATCGAGCAAAGGACTCCTTTACTCTTCGTGTATAATGAAAACAGGGGAATTGATTTCGTCCACAAGGGGAGGCCCATGATCGATTTTAGAAACCAACCGCTTCTTCCGCACATGCATTCCCTCAATGGGCCTGGGTTATCGGCGGGTGATGTAGATGGCGACGGCTTGGACGATCTTTTTATCGGCGGAGATGCTGGGCAACAAGGAGGACTTTATCTCCAGCAAAAAAATAAAACTTTTCGAAGATCAAATTGGTCTGAAAATCCAGAATATGAAGACATGGGAAGTCTTTTTTTTGACGCCGACGTTGACGGAGATCTTGATATGATTATCGCGAGCGGAGGAACCAACTATCCCGTTGGATCAAAATATTATGCGGATCGTTTGTATCTCAATAATGGCAAAGGAAGTTTTTCCAAAGAGGTTATTTTAAATGCTTCATCCAGTTCATCAGTTGTTGCCGGAGCAGATTTTGATAAAGATGGAGACATCGATGTTTTTATAGGAGGGAGGGTTGTACCGGGTGACTATCCTCAGACACCCAAAAGTAAACTGTACAAAAACGATACTTCCCCTCAGAAGCCCGTTCAGTTACGGGATGTTGCTCACGAGATACCGGGACTTGAATTGGCAGGTATGGTAACATCGGCTGTCTGGTCTGATTTCGACAACGATTCCTGGATTGATTTAATTCTTGTAGGCGAATGGATGCCGCTCACAATTTTTAAAAACAATCAGGGAGTTCTTGAAAAAATTGAAAGCGCCAGCTTGATACATTCAGAAGGATGGTGGAACAGTATTACCGGTGCAGATTTTGATCATGATGGAGATATCGATTATGTTGCAGGCAACCTTGGACTAAACTCCCGCTTCACCTGCTCAACATCTGAGCCCATCATGCTGTATGCTAAAGATTTTGACAATAACGGGAAAATAGATCCAGTTCTTTGTATGTACATAGAGGGAAAACAGCATGCTCCGTATTTCAGAAGCCAACTCATGAATCAAATACCTTCTCTGAAAAAACGTTTTAACTCTTACGAAAAATATTCCAAAGCGTCGTTCGCAGAGATCTTTAGCAACGAAGATCTTAAGGGAGCCCGAGTCCTACGGAGCGAAACTTTTGCTAGCAGTTATTTCGAAAATAAAGGCGATGGAGAGTTTGTAATTAAACCGTTACCGCGCAGTATGCAGATTTCTCCTACCTACGGTATACTTACCGACGACATTAACAAAGACGGAAATCTAGATATCCTTTCAGTTGGAAATTCTTATGCTAACGATGGATTTGTTGGGAGAGATGATGCCGGCATTGGCGCATGCTTACTGGGAGACGGAAAAGGTAACTTCAAAATGGCGAGCAACCTGGAAACCGGATTCCGTGCCGACCACGATGCAAAAGCAATGAACACCCTGCTAGCTGAAAACGCGGAATTTCTAATAATCTCCAATAACAATGGCCCGGCAGACAACTATCGATTTAATCAGGATTCGTCAATTAAATTTCATAAGCTCCAATACATGGATGCGTATGCTATCATTACAAACCATAGTGGCGTTCAGTACAAGCAGGAATTCTATTACGGTGGTTCGTACCTTGCTCAGTCTTCACGGTACTTGAAAATGAATCCTGAAATGGAGAAAATTGAAGTGTTTCAATTCAACGGAACAAAAAGAACGATTGACCTCTTCAATAAATAAAAGCCAACGGGATTTGCTTTTTGGTGAGCTTTCCGAGGCGCAAAGGTCCCCTGCGCAGGTGCCAAAACAATTTCGGAGATTAAGATCGACAGTGAGAAAAAGTGGAGCGGTGCTCCATTAATGATTTTTGGCGCTATCAGCCGCCTGATAAAGGCAAGCTCTCAAAGTTCATAAGTCTCTCGCCGAACCGGACAAACACCACTAAATCGGCCAATTAAATGACTGATGAAGGCTAAAAAATCTGTGCATTCTCTTTTGATAAGTGTATTTGATACACTATTTTAGTAATCGTTTGAAAGACGGAAGAAAAGCCGATATGACGGTCAAATGAGATCGCCACGAAATTCGGCTGAAGGTCAAAAAAAGTATTACTGAAATGCAAACAACTGTAACATTTGACTGGTCAAGGAACTTAACGAATGAACTAGAAGGTGTGACAGCGCGTACAGCAAATCATTGGAAGGCCCTTTCAGTTTCAAAAGTTTACGCCGAACAGATTCAGTGTCTCTTTAATTACGGGATGAATGCCTGCAATGACGGGTTGTCGGTGAAACATTGCATCGTGCAGTGTTTCTTGCACATTGGCGCCCGGCCCGAGCTGCTGACGGAAGACCAGTTGGTTATTATTAACATGTTTAAAATATTCCGTCGCCTTCTTACCCAACAGAAAGGCATGGATCTTTTTCAGAAGGAAACGGAAATGATGAGCGGGCTTTCAAATCTTCAACGGGAGGCGCTATTTCTTAAGTCTCAATGCCGCCTAACCTATCGCGATGTTGCGGATATTATGCATCTGCCAATCGAACAATTACACGGCCACATTTCGAAAGCCATGGCCATTTTGCTTCGCGGAAAATGACAAAATATAGTTTGGCTTGTCAATAAATAATCTATCTAAAACTCAACTCAAGCAACCGCATTACATGAAGAAACAGCTTCTATTGATTTCATTGCTCGCATTCGGTGTTGTGATTTGCTATGGTCAGACACAAGTTAAACATGCCCCACAGGGATTCGATTCTTTTCAAGATAATATTTCACATGGAAAAATTGACACGATCAAGTACTCGTCAAAAACAGTGGGTGCGACACGTAAGACATTAGTCTATACTCCGCCGGGATTTTCTAAAAAGCTAAAGTATCCCGTGCTGTACCTCCTCCATGGTATAGGAGGTGACGAGAAAGAATGGTTGAAGAACGGTCAGCCTCAGGTTATATTGGACAACCTTTACGCGGCAAAAAGGATTGAACCGATGATTGTCGTATTGCCCAACGGGCGGGCTATGAAAGACGATCGTGCAATTGGGAATATTTTTGATAGCGCTAAAGTTCAGGCATTTGCAACATTTGAGAAAGATCTGCTCACCGATCTGATTCCTTTTATTGAGAAGAATTATCCCGTTCATAAAGATCGTGATCATCGTGCCATTGCCGGCCTATCCATGGGTGGAGGACAATCCTTAAATTTTGGGTTAACGAATCTGGAAAAATTTGCCTGGATTGGCGGTTTTTCCTCAGCGCCCAATACGAAGACACCTGAGGTTCTCGTGCCAGATCCGCAAAAGGCAAAGGAACAATTGAAATTACTTTGGGTTTCCTGCGGAGTGGATGACAATCTGATATCGTTCAGTGAGCGGACGCACGACTATCTAGAAGCTCATAAAGTGCCACATGTATTTTATGTCGAGCCAGGGGCGCACGACTTTAAGGTATGGAAAAATGATCTGTTCATGTTTTCCCAGCTTCTGTTCAAGCCGGTGAATGTTTCAAGTTTTTCGGAATATAATATGCTGGGGTCTGCGGCAGCTACAAATGTAAGATCAGCAAAATATCCACGTGTGTTAAAGGACCATCGTGTCCTCTTTCGAATAAAAGCGCTGGACGCTCAAAAGGTGCAGATTGATCTTGGTAAAAAGTACGACATGATAAAGGATGCGGACGGTTTTTGGGAAGTAATAACTGAGCCACAGGGTGAAGGATTTCACTACTATTCATTGTTGATTGATGGCGTTGCCGTTGCAGATCCCGGAAGTGAAACATTTTATGGCATGGGCCGTATGGCGAGTGGAATTGAAATTCCTATTAAAGGAGAAGATTACTATGCAACTAAGGACGTAGCACACGGTGAGGTCCGGGCGGTGCGATACTACTCTCCCGTGCTGAATTTGTGGCGCAGGCTTTATATCTATACGCCCGCCGGATACAATGAATCAGAAGATAATTACCCGGTACTTTATCTCTTGCATGGCGGTGGCGAAGATGAAAGGGGCTGGGCGACACAGGGCAAGACTGACCTGATTCTCGATAATCTCATTGCAGAAAAAAAGGCACAGCCAATGCTGGTAGTCATGGTTGATGGAAATACAGGGACGCCTGGTTTTAGCGAACAGTTCTTAAGATCATTCGAAGCTGAATTAACAAAGAGCGTAATTCCTTTTGTGGAAAAAAAGTACCGCACAAAAACAGATTCAAAAAGCAGAGCGCTCGCCGGTTTGTCCATGGGAGGACTCCAAACTCTATATGCCGGGATATACAATCCAAGTCTTTTTTCTTATCTGGGCGTATTCAGTTCGGGTTGGTTGCCAAATCAAAAGAGTATCTCGGATCGACAATATGAGTATATGAAAAAAAATGCCCCGGTAATAAATGATGGGATGACACTTTGGATTGCAATGGGTGGAAAAGAGGATATTGCTTACGAGAATTGCCAGCTAATGCTCTCGAAATTCAAAGAGCTTAATATCAAGTATACGTATCAAGAATACCCAGGAGGGCATACCTGGCCTGTGTGGAGGAATAATTTGTATATGTTCGCACCGTTGCTTTTTAAATAGGTTGTCTATTTTGAACTAGATTTCTATTTTCCCGTTCGCCCAATGAAAATGTTCCTTCACGTGCTACGGAGTGGTCACTTCGGGAGAACTTACGGATCTTGATCCATTGAATTTCCCGAACAAGTTCAACCTCAGCGTGGAAACCCAAAGCAGTTTTGACTAATACGTCATTAGAATCAGTTCACCTTAACTCTGATAACAGAAAATGAATGTGGTGGAAGAGTCAAGTTTATTTTCTTCCCTTTCATCGCGACAGTGCCTTCTTTCGGACTAATAGCCATCGGTTGGTCAAAGCCGTTTACGCCGCTAAGAGTCTCACTGCCTATCATAGAAAATTTTCCAGAGGCGCTTGCCTGCTTAGCACCCCTCAGTTCAACATTACTTTGTTTTGGTTCAGCTGACGCGTTGACAATTTTTAAAACAACCTCACCAGAATTTTTATCCAGGACAGCGGAAGCATACAGTCCCTGCTGTCCAGTAACCGGCGTATTCCCCATGAGCATCGGCAAAACGTGGGTTCCCTTATTCAGTGAAAATAATTTTTGCACGTAGTAATTTGGAGTGCCATAGGCCTTCAGATTGTTGAACCAAATCAAATCAGGTGTCCATTGCCAGCCTTCACTGTGCGCAAAGAGGGGCGCGTAAGAACACATCGTCACTACTTCGGCATTTCGTTCAAGACCGGTCATAAAGGCGGCCTCGGCCAAAGCGCATTCCCAGTTGTTTTTGTTGTCAGGGCTTACCGTAGCAACACTTTGTGCTGCATACTCGCCGGCAAATATCTTTGGACCCTTACGGTCGTATTTATCATACCGTGTACTGTTTTTCAGGAACCACTCCGGCTTGTTGTAATAATGTTCGTCAATTATGTCAGCATTCATACCACGTAGTTCTTTGTCTGCATATTCGAACAACTCACCTTCGGGAAACGGGCCATTACTGGTAACAATTTTTATCGCAGGGTATTTGGATTTTAAAGCTTTTACAAATGCTTGATAGCGTTCAATGTATTGAGGGCCCCATTGTTCATTACCTACGCCAATCATTTTCAAACTAAATGGAGTAGGGTGTCCCATCGAATTCCGCAGCTTTCCCCACTCTGTATTTATATCTCCGTTTGCAAATTCGATGAGGTCCAGGGCGTCCTGAATGTAGGGGTCAAGTTGATCCATTGGAACCACTTCAGCCGTATTAAACTGACACGCCATTCCACAACTTAAAATAGGTAAAGGCTCGGCGCCAATATCCTCAGCGAGTTGGAAATATTCGAAAAATCCCAAACCAAAAGATTGAAAGTAGTCGGGTGCGGGACGGTGGGCGAATTCAGTATTCCACCGGTTGATCATCTGCTCGCGATTCTCCAATTGACCTACCGTTTTTTTCCATTGATAGCGAGTGTCAAGATCTCGTCCTTCCACGATACAACCGCCCGGGAAACGAAGAAACCCTGGTTTCATGTCTGCCAGCAATTGCACCAGATCGGCGCGTAAACCATTTGCTCTTTTTTTCCAGGTGTCCGATGGGAATAGTGACACCATGTCCAGGTCAACGGTACCCTTACCCTCAAACCAGATATTGAGTTTCCCTTTTGGCTCCGTTCCATTTGCCAGGATGCTTACTTCATATTTTTTCCATTCCTTTCCTGAGGGAGTGACTGCACCTTCACCCAGAACTTTGCCCGCGGCGTCCACCAGTTCAATACGCATTTTCATTGCGTCGCCGGAAGACTGACTTGCCCAAACGGAAAAATTGTACGAGACATCCTTTTTGATTCCCATCCCGCGAAATCCTTCGTTTGTAATCCCATATCCCTTGTCTGAATTTATAGTAACGCGTGCAAACCGGGGGTTGGATGCTTTTAGGGTTCCATTCATTATCAGCATTGAACCTGATTCACGGTTGATAGAAAACTTGCCTTTGTTCTGTTCTGTCCAGCCCATCATTGGAACATCGAATTCGAATGAACGATTCTTGACGAGTTCAGCATATAATCCACCGTCTGCGCCAAAGTTGATGTCTTCGAAAAAGATCCCCCACATTGTAGGCTGAACGTCAGCTACCGGTTTCGAAACATCCACGACCATAACGGCAGGATCAGATTGAGAAAGTACCAGGTGCGATGAATTCATCAGTAAACAGAACAATGCCACGTGCACTATTGCATTGCTGCATCTGGACTTTCTTATCATAAAGATTGAATGGTGGTGTTTCATGTTGCGCTCGATTTTGTGTGGCCTGAATAAGCGAATTTTATGCTGCTAAATTTAAGGTAAAAACGTAGTAAACGTACTATTAACACTTATTTACTATTTAAGAAAAAACTTAAAAACCGAAACGGCTTTGGGCATCATTTTTAACTGAGCAGAGGAGAGGGTTCTAAATGAATTTATTCCATCGTGCCGCAGCTTTGCATACGTGGCCTTACCAAATACGTAGTAAAAAAGCACCCTTACGGGATGTTTCTTTCTCTTTCTCTACACTTATGGAGTCATCCCGTCCTGTAAAGCTCAATCAAGTTTTTACAGGGATAAATATCATAGATTTAGAGGCATTAGGTTTATTTTGCAAACCAATAGACACAATGGCCAACAATCCATTGGAATTTTGAAAAGCCTTTTCCTTTAGATATGACAAATGCAATTTACCTCGCAACCACAGAGCCCTATTCTGGCAAATCAATCATCTCGCTAGGCCTTGTAAATTTACTGGTGGGAAAGGCGGCAAAGATTGCGTTCTTCAAACCTGTTATCAGCAGTGAGGGGCCGGAAAAGGAAAGCCATATTGATTCCATTGCCAGCTATTTCAACTTAAGCGAGCCGTATGAGAATATGTTTGTATTTACGCGCAGTGAGGTAATCAAACATATCAATGCTGGAAATGAAGCTTATATTATTGATAGCATCATTGGCCGGTTTAAGCAGCTGCAGGAGAGTCATGATTTTGTAGTGGTTGAAGGAACAGACTTTATTGGCGGTAGTGCGATCGGAGAGTTTGGCGGCAATATCTCCATCGCGAAGAACCTGGGTATTCCTGCTGCCATTATTTTGAACGGACAAGGTAAATCCGTTTCCGAAATTGTTGACGCCGCGGTAAACGCCACTAAAAGTTTTATCGACAATGGCGTTGAGATACTTACCGTTGTGGCGAATAAAATCGATCTTGAAAAGGAGGGAGAGATCCGCGCGCAACTCACGAAGGCGCTGCCGGTAGATTTAATCGTCACGTCCATACCTCGAAACAAAGATTTGGATAGTCCCACGATGAAAGAAATTTTTCAAGCTGTTGGTGGAAAAATTTTATTCGGTGAACACTTACTTTCCAATCCGGTAGACGATTCTATTGTCGGCGCCATGCAGCTACACAATTGTTTGATGCGATTCAACAAGAACACCTTGGTTGTTACGCCGGGCGACCGCGGGGATATTATCATTGGTGCTCTTCAGGCAAACATTTCAAAAAAATATTCGAAGGTTGCGGGTATCGTGTTAACGGGGGGCCTGGTGCCGGAACAAAGTATTATTAATCTCATCGAAGGATTGGATACCGTAGTTCCTATTATCTCCGTGGAATCCGGTACTTTCAAAACAGTAAGCCGGGTTGCGGGTACACAGTCGAAAATTTCACCCGATAACAAAGAAAAGATAACATTGGCCATAGGCATATTCGACAAATACGTTGATGTCAAGGCGCTCGAGAAAAAGATCATTTCCTTTCACAGCAAGATCCTTACGCCACGGATGTTTCAATATCAGATTGTGAAGCGGGCGAAAGAGCACAAGAAACATATCGTGCTACCGGAAGGCGATGATGACCGTATTCTGATTGCAGCCGATTCATTGATCAAACAGAATGTAGTTGATCTCACCATCCTGGGAAACAAGGAAAGTATCGGCGCTGCATTGAAGCGTTTGAACCTATCGATGGATTTGGAGAAGGTGAAGGTTATTAATCCTACTACTGATGAACGCTACAATGAATACGCAGAAACTCTTTATGAACTTCGAAAGAACAAGAATGTTTCGATGGAAATGGCTCGCGACCTAATGCAGGATGTTTCCTATTTCGGCACCATGATGGTGTTTAAAGGTGCAGCGGACGGAATGGTTTCCGGTGCTGTACACACAACGCAACATACTATTCGTCCGGCATTGCAGTTTGTAAAAACAAAACCGGGTGTGACTACGGTATCGTCGATCTTCTTTATGTGCCTTCCAAACCGCGTTTCCATTTTTGGTGACTGCGCCGTCAATCCAAATCCTACTGCTGAGCAACTCGCGGACATAGCAATTTCCTCCGCCGAAAGTAGTATCATGTTTGGTATTGAGCCAAAGGTTGCCATGCTCTCGTACTCTTCGGGTGCTTCCGGTGAGGGGGAAGATGTAGAGAAGGTGAGAAAGGCAACTGAGCTTGTTCGTCAGCGGAGACCGGACCTTAAAGTTGAGGGTCCTATTCAATACGATGCTGCCGTTGATGCTTCAGTAGGTAAAAAGAAGATGCCTGATTCGGAAGTGGCAGGTAGGGCAAACGTGTTGATCTTCCCGGACCTTAATACCGGTAATAATACCTACAAGGCCGTGCAACGCGAAACTGGCGCGCTGGCTATTGGCCCCATGTTGCAGGGACTCAAAAAGCCGGTTAATGACCTCAGCCGTGGTTGCACCGTCGAGGATATCTTTAACACCGTCGTGATTACAGCCATTCAAGCACAGCAATAAAATTCAGCCATCGCTTATGAACGTCTTTGTTATTAATTCCGGAAGTAGCTCTATAAAATATCAGCTTATCCGGATGCCTGAAGCTGTTGTTATCTGCGCCGGAATAGTTGATCGTATCGGACTTGATAGTTCAACGATTCATCATAAAACATTTCACCTTGAAAAAGAGCAAAGCCGTAAAGAAAGCATTCATGTAAGCGATCATGCCGCAGGGCTTAAGGCGGTCGCGAGATTACTAGTCGATAACGAAATTGGAGTTATCCACGACCCCAACGAGATCGATGTTGTGGGGCACAGAGTTGTTCATGGCGGTGAAAGTTTTAGCGACACCATTATTATCAGTAATGAAGTAAAGGAAAAAATAAAAAAACTTTTCCCACTGGCACCACTTCATAACCCGCCCAACTACTTAGGGATCGAAGTAGCCGAACAGATTTTCTCCAGTGCCAAACAAGTAGCGGTGTTTGATACAGCATTTCACCAAACCATGCCTCCTGTCGCGTATCGCATCGCTATTCCAAGGATGTTTTATGACGAACATGGAATCCGTGCGTATGGATTTCACGGCACCAGTCACAAATATGTTTCTGAAAAGGTTGTGGAGTATTTGCAAAAGAAGGATTCGAAAATCATCACGATTCATTTAGGAAATGGCTGTAGCATGAGCGCCATTAAGAATGGAGTGTGTGTTGATACCAGCATGGGACTTGGACCTATGAATGGGCTTATCATGGGCACCCGAACTGGTGATATTGATCAGTCCGTTATTTTTCACATGGTGAATCAGCTGTCGTATCCTTTGGACGAAGTGAATACCGTTCTCAACAAAAAAAGTGGTATGCTTGGCCTTACTGGTTTTAGTGATATGCGGGATGTGAAAGCTGAATACAAAAAAGGAAACGAAGAAGCGATACTGGCTTATGACCTTTACGCGTATCATATTAAAAAATACATAGGAGCCTACACGGCGATACTCAACGGTTTAGACGCACTAGTCTTTACAGCAGGTGTGGGAGAAAATGATGCGCTCACCCGAAAACTATCCACCGAAAACCTGGAGTACCTGGGAATTGATCTGGATGAAGCAAAAAATAATGCTGGGGGAAAAGGTCTTTATGAAATTAACACATCAGACTCACGGGTAAAAATACTAGTGGTGTCCACCAATGAAGAATTGGAAATTGCGCGACAGTGTTTTGCGCTTTTAGAAAAACCTGTAGAAAGATAAAGGAAGCAGAAGGGTGACGTAACCAGCAGCGAGTGGGGGTATTTGGCTCCGGAGGAGCACCTGTCTGTAGAAATAGTGTGGCAATTTGCCATAGGCTCCAGAGGTGCCACCCAATGCACGCATCGTCTGTGAAATACGAATTCATTGATACGGAAAGCTTTCAATCTTGAGTTTGAACCGTTAACATTCCGCCTTACGAGAACTCCCGGGAATGTTAAATCTTCTCGGCCGTGCCGTCGCGTGGTCAGTAGCAATTAAATCTGTTAAATATTCAAGCACTCGGAACAACGATACCGATTAACGCGCACGTCGTATCAAAATAGAATGTGGGTGCTATTGGTTAATGCATTGCCCGAAAAGGAGGCTCCTCCGGAGCCGGTGATCACGAATTAACTTTTGCATGCTACAGACAGGAGGCTCCGCTGGAGCCAGCCGTACGCTGTAGACTCTATTAACAAGATAAAATAATGTGTTTGTTGTAATCATGTGTACCCGGAAGTTCAAGACTAAAGCCTGGTTAGTCTACACTAATGAAGAATTGGAGATTGCGCGACAGTGTTTTATGCTTTTGGAAAGATCTGCTTTGTAAAGAAATTCGACAGTTCTATCTTCCAGTAAATTATATTCTATGTTAATTCACAAAAGACTCCTTTTACGCCAGGTAGTTCGTGTTACTTGGAAGGTAGACCTGCTGATGCTGATGTTATGTATTCTTGCATATTATGTTGATACAAAACTAATTCCCGAGGTGAACATTCCTACTGGGATTCCTGCGTTGATGGGGACGGCAATAGCTTTCTTCATTGGTTTCAATAACCATCAGGCCTATGACCGGTGGTGGGAGGCAAGGATCATTTGGGGCGGATTGGTAAATGATTCCCGTTCCTGGGTCAGAAGTTTAATCGCGTATTGTTGTGATCCATTGATTGACGGCGCTGCAAAGGATCATAGCTATGAGCGGAAAATGATACAAAGGCATCTTGGATTTTTATACGCCCTCAAATCCGCCTTGCGGAATTCCAAAGAGGAGGACTACAAAAAGTATTGCACCAATGACGAAGTAGTTGAAATTGAAAAGTCAACTAACAAGGCAAACAAAATTTTAGATATGCAGGCCGTTGCTCTTGAAAAACTCAAACGAGAAAATATTATTGATAATTTTCAATTTTTGGTGCTTACTGATCTTTTAAAAAACTTTTGTGACGGAATGGGGAAATCAGAACGTATTAAGAATACAGTCTTTCCCACCACCTATATTTATTTTACTCGCCTCTTCATCTGGACATTTGTCATTTTACTAACTATGTCTATTTCTCTGACGATAGGATTATGGTCGATCTTTTTTGGCTGGGTGATGGGATTTGTTTTCCACATAACACACATCAATGGATTGAGCCTTATGAATCCTTTCGAGGACGAACCGTCCGGTGTGCCTATCAGTAGCATAACACGTACGATAGAAATAAACTTACTCCAGGCTTTGGGCGAAAAGGAGATACCGGAACCTATTGCGGCGGTGAATGGTGAATATATTATGTAATAATTGAAACACCCCTTAATTCCCTTCAGGGACTTGAATGCATATGCGCACGAAAGCTTTTGAAGAATTTAACATCGTAGTAATGCGATTTACAAACGACGAGTTATTGATCGATACAGAAGAAGTGATTCGAAAGATCAAATACAATTTGGACAAATACGGCAAACCTTAGTTCTCCCATCTCCACTGACTTTCCCCTGGAGGGGGGAAAGGGGTGTTATGCGACTTGCTCATGACATGTGGTGTATGTAAATTTAGCTATTACCTTCTCCAACCCATGAGACCATTCCTTACCCTTTCACTTCTTATTGCTTTTATCTTCACCTATGGACAGGCACCCACATTCAAGAAGCAATTACCAACGGTAGATCAATACATCCAACAACTGATGACCGAATGGGAGGTTGCGGGCTGCGCGGTGAGTATCGTGTACAAAGACAAAGTGATATACTCCAAAGCCTACGGCTATCGCGATGTGGCCAATAAAGTGCCTGTCACTACGAAGACGCTATTTGGCATCGCGAGCAATACAAAGTTGTTTACGTCCATTGCGGCAGCCATGCTTCACGAAGACAAGAAACTCGACTTGGATAAGCCGGTGCGAATGTACATGCCCGAGCTGCGTTTTGCTACGGGGGAACTGGATGAAAAGCTGACACTTAGGGATATGTTGAGTCATCGCAGTGGCGTACCCCGTTGGGATGGTGTGTGGGGAGGTTCAGGTTATTCACTTCAGGAAATTCTGGACCGCCTTCAGTATATGAAACCTACCATTGGTTTTCGGGAGGGTTATCTCTACAATAATAATATGTACGCCGCCGCCGGCGCTGTCACCGCGAAAGTAAACGGCACCACCTGGGAGCAACTGATTCAGACCAGAATATTTGATCCGCTTGAGATGAAACAGAGCACGTTCAGTTTTCAGCAGGCCGCCGCCAAAGGTGAGTTCTCCAAGGATTACCTCGTGGGTAGAGTGGACAAGAAATTGAAGGAGTACGAACCTGATACGGACTGTGCATGTTGGGCTCCCGCAGCAGCGATTGTATCAAACGTGGAAGAGTTGAGCAATTGGATAATAGCACAGATCAACGGGGGAAAATTCAAGGGCAGACAAGTGATCCAACCGAAGGCTATCATTGAAACCATGAAGCCCAACAACATTACTTCAAAAGAGATGGTGTATGATGAAGTGTTTTTCGGACTCTATGGAATGGGCAGGTCTACCACCGACTACAAAGGTCACGTGCTCGTGGCGCATGGCGGCGTGATTAGCGGCTATCGATCCTCCATTGCTATGCTTCCAAAAGATAGCATCGGAATTATTGTATTGACTAATACTGCACAAGGTTTATCTATGGCCAATGCGGCGGTGTATGGCATCGTTGATCGCTTGCTAAGTTTAGACCCATCGCCCTGGACTACTAAAGTCAAGGCAGAGCTAGCCAAACGGGACAAGAAAAACTGGAGAGAGCTCGATTCGCTGAAGGCCTTAAAAGTGAAAGACACGAAACCTTCTCATGCGCTAGCTGATTATGTCGGTACCTATGAGAACAAGGCGTATGGAAAGATGATCATATCGCTGGATGGAGATCACCTACGAATAAAGCACAGGATTTGGGACGAGGCGCTGCAGCACTTTCACTACGATCAGTTTTGGTCGACCGAACATCCCGATATGACAATTAACTATGGCTTAAGGGTTTATAAGCTGCACTTCATCACCAATGAGGCAGGAAAGGTTGACATAATAAAAACCAAAGTGGAGCAGGATCCCGAGGTAGAGTTTATAAGGGTGAAGGAAGACGCAGTTTTAGGAGCAAGATGAAAATAGGATGACTGAAAGTCAATAACGTATGTTGCGTAACTATTTACTAATCGCATTCCGAAGCATCAGGAAGCGAACATTATTTTCATTGATCAATATCTTTGGTTTAGCGTTAGGCATGGCCGTGGCGTTGGTTCTTTGGCAGTATGCCACTTTTGAATTGAACTATGACAAATACAATGAGAAAGCCGATGTACTCTATCGCGTAACAAGTTCAATATACTCAAGTGGAGAACAATGGGATGTGGCTGGGCATGATTTTGGCCCTTCTTTACAAAGCGAAATTCCTGAGATCAAGTCTTTTATTCGTGTGCACCCCATGTATGGAGGCGGGCTTGTTAGCTATACTAACAAATCCGGCAAGGTTGTGCTGTTTCGTGAGACAGAAATACATTATTTCGATTCAACCATACTGACTGCATTCACATTCAGGCCGATTTATGGCCAGCTCGTGGGTGCGCTTTCAAAACCTTCTACGGCCGTTCTTACAAATAAGATGGCCCAAAAATATTTCGGCAACGGTGTCGATCCTGTGGGACAAGTAATTCAGCTCTCGGGTTTTTATCCTGGTGCGTTCATGATTACTGCCGTCGTCGAAGACTTGCCCTCGAATAGTCACCTTTCCGTTGGATTTCTACTATCTATCCATACGTTGCTTGGCAGTGAAAACTATCGTGATAATGGACGGCTTGAGAAGTTCAATACATACGTTGAACTATATCCCCAGGCAAAAAAGGAATTGGTTGAGGAGAAGATGATCCCATTCGTTAAGAAATATCTCGGAGACAAGGCGCCCTTACATCAGGCAGTAATAAAATTGTTGCCCTTAGTCGACATTCACTTTACTAACGGGGGAAGTATAAACACAGTATATTTTCTTCTGGCGGTTTCTTTTTTTATACTGGTTATAGCCTGCGTCAACTACATTAATCTCTCTACGGCGAGGGCAGTGGATCGCGCCAGGGAGATAGGTGTAAAAAAAGCATTGGGCGCATATCGAGATCAGTTGATAACACAATTTGCATTGGAATCTGTTTGTATCAATCTGGTTGCCATAGTGATCGCCATTGTAATGTCCTTGCCGCTGCTTCACCTATTAGGCACAATTTTAAATAAAGAGCTTGCTTTTGATTTTATGTCCCCTACGATATGGATGTGGATGGTGATGTTATTTACAGGCGCATCCGTTCTTTCAGGTTTCTATCCGGCCCTTGTGTTGTCGTCGGTCGCTGCAAAGGATGTTATCAAGGGTCAGTTGCTGGCAAGCCATAAAGGGTTATTGCTACGTAAGGTATTGGTTATCTTTCAATTCACTGCTTCACTGTTGTTAATCATCGGGACTTTCGTCATGTACCGTCAGATTCAATTTATGCAGTCAAGCTTGAAGGCCAATAACGATCAGATTCTGATTGTCAAAGGACCCATGGCGGGCGATGAGGCCAAAAACGAAGATCGCCTTATCTCTTTTAAGAACCAGACGCTGAACCTTGCTTCGGTAAAATTTGTCACCGCATCTGAAGCTATTCCGGGCAGCGGTTATAATTGGGGTATACATGCTAATCGTAAAGGTGCTTCTGAAAATGAAACTATCCAGGGTCAGAATATTGATGTTGTCTTTGTTGACCCCGATTTTCTCAAGGTTTATAACTTTACGCTAAGTGCTGGACGATCCTGGACATCAGGTTCTGAAGGCGATCTGAGGTCTATCATTATAAACGAGGCATGCATCTCGATGTTCGGACTCGGAGATCCTGACCGCGCACTGACTCATACGATGGTTTTCGATGGGATTCATGAAGCATCAATCGTAGGCGTTCACAAAAACCAGCACTGGTATTCATTGCGCAGCAATTATACTCCGATGGCTCTTTGGCCGCAGAAGATTTGCAGTGCTTATTATTCCATTGTTATTACTGGGGACATCGAGAAAACGGTTGAGACGGTTGAAAAGCTTTATACCGCAGCCTTTCCGGAGAATCCCTTTGAATTTTATTTTCACGATGACTTTTTTAATTGGCAGTATAAGGCCGATCGCCAGTTTGCAAAAATCTTTGTTCTCTTCGCTGCATTGGCTATCGCGATCTCTTGCCTTGGACTTCTCGGCCTGGCATCCTTCTCAGTGATACAAAGGTTGAAGGAAATCAGTGTGCGGAAAGTATTAGGTGCGTCTGTCACGAGCATTGTATCAATGCTATCAGGACAATTTTTAAAACTCATTCTTATTGCAGCAATTATAGCCATACCTCTATCAATCTATGGAGTTATTAGTTGGCTCGAAAGCTTTGCTTTTAGGATAGAAGTTTCGTGGGACTTGTTCGTCATTCCACTCGTTGCTCTGTTTGTCATTTCCTGGGTTTCTGTAAGCCTTCAGGTAGTCAAAGGCGCAAATATTAACCCAGCGCAATCGTTAAAAGCCGAGTAACTGATTGGTCCCCGACCTCTGACATTCTTAAAAATCCGTTATTTTTTTGAGGAGTCTTATGCACGCATAACTCCTTTACCAGCCTCCACCCAATGCCTTATACAGGCGAACGGTAGAGATCAACTGGTCTTGAAGCGCGAAAGACCAACACTTATTACCTTCTGTTCACATATCGGCGATGTAAACAAAAGGGAAGGCGCTATATACTATCAAGGCTTTGAACTAAAGCCCACTCCATACGGTGCCGTACAAATACTTACAATAAGTATAGGTGCACCAACGGCCAAGATGGTGAGGAAGGGATTGAATGTTCTGCGGGAGATCTTGATTACTTTGGCGTCCAAATTTTCCAAGGAATCGGAATAGGGATTTTTTCGGGACGCGAACACCTGACCAGATTCAAAAATGTGCCCGTAGAGGTTTTCATTCTCAATACTATCGAGGCGGACCCTCAACGTCGAGCCCGTTGCCAACTCAAACCTGTATCTTTTGTTTACACGAAGTTGTGATAGATAATCCTCGGTAATGTTTTCTTTTTTTCCAATGGTGAGATACGATGTGCATGAACTTAAGAACAAGCAGAATGTAGGTAGTAACACGAGTTTTGTGTGCAGTTTCATGGGATTATTTGTGTAATGCAATTTCCTTTTATTTAAAGAATATGGGTTACAAGAAATCTTTCCATTTTTAATACTTTTCAGTCCATAGCTCCCGCTGAACTACTCTGAAAGTAAGCGAATTAGAAATCGTCACAGTGTCTCCTGTCTCAGGGAGGGCTCCGAGAGGTTATCCGGATATCATTCGAAAGAGCTTTCGCTTATATCCAACAGATCGATTTAAATAATGCAAATGACGAAAAGCTAGATATAACTGAAGGCTGAAAGCGATTTTCAGCAATGCTCCGGAAAAACCTAAAGAAGTAAGTATGGCACGTTCGAATGTCACAATAAGCACATTGACATTCAGTTTTGTATCGACGGGTCGAGGCGATTGGCTGGACCAAGAGAAAAGTGCATGAATCCTATTGGCGAGTATAATGGGGAAAAGGACGTCCTTTTATAACGACCGCCCGGATATGTTTTTTCAACTCACCAACACTCAGTTCGCAATCTTCTTTCCTGAGGATGTCCACGCACCGATGATCAGAGAGGGGAACATCAAAAAGACAACAAGACAGAGTTTTGCTAATCAATTGGGGGCATAGTTGTGATGGATTCCTCCTGCATCAGGCAAAGTATAGCGCTGGAACTTCTTTACCAGCCTCCTCCCAATGCCTTATACAGGCGAACGGTAGAGATCAACTGGTCTTGAAGCGCGAAAGACTTCTCGGTTTGTGAATCGTATAGCTCTCGTTCAGCATCCAACACTTGCAGAAATGAAGTGTACCCGTTATCATAAAGCGCTTTTGAAAGCTCTAAACTCTTTTCAGTGGCTGCTACCTGTCTCTGACGTGCATTGTACTCGTTGCTGTACGTTCGGATCTCCACCAATGAATTTTCCACTTCAGCAAATGCATTTAAGATGGTCTTTTCATATTCGTATCCAACTTGTTTGGCGATTGCTTGCTCGACTTCCACTCTTCTTTTGTTCTGACCAAATCTAAATAAAGGGCCGGCCAATTGTCCAGTGACTGATCCTAAAAAAGCATCCCCTGTGAATAAGTTTGAAATCTCCGGACTGGCAACACCTAAGAAGCCAGTAAGACTCAACGAAGGAAAACGCAAAGCAACAGCCACGCCGACTCTTTCCGTTTGAGCTATCAATAGTTGTTCAGCCGAACGGATGTCTGGTCTGCGCTGCAATAATTCCGAAGGGAGGCCACTCGGAATATCTACAGGTAACTGCTGCTGGTCATTCTGCAGCCCACGCGTTATGGGTGCATACGTCTGTCCCAACAAAATATTAATGGCGTTTTCAGTGACGATTATCGCACGCTCAAGAGCATAAAGTTGTGCTTCCGATGATGCGGCTATATTTTCGGCCTGGAGCTTATCCAACTCTGCTACTTCACCCTGATCAAACCGAAGGGCAATGATGCGCAAATATTCCTTCCGTGTTTCATTGGTATGTCGTGTTATGATTAATCGCTCATCTAATCCGCGCAAACGAAAGTATAGTTCAGCAACTTGTGCGACCATGCTGATGTAAAGCGATTTCTGATTTTCCTCGGAGGCCATTAGTTCAGCGTAGGCTGCGCGATTGGCATGTCTAAGTTTTCCCCATAGGTCAATTTCCCACGACACGTTCCCGAGTAACGCAAAAGAGTTTGACGGAAATGCAACGTTGGCTTCAGTGGAGGTACTTCGAAAATCAGTGGCCCGGGCCCTTGCAGAATAGTCCAGGAATGGATAGAGATTAGCTTTGTTAAAGCCAAGGATTGCTTTGGACTCTTCCATTCGTTCAATGGCGATCTTCAAGTCCAGATTCTGATCGATTGCTGTTCGGATCAGTGATTGGAGAACAGTGTCCTGGTATACGTCCCACCACTTCATATTGGTGATGGAATCGGTTCGCACAGCCGCTTGCGTGTAGGCCTCCGGTTTTTTGGTATTGGGCCTGGAGTACTTCGGCCCCACAGCACAACCCGCTACGATCAGGACTATTCCGGTGAAAATTATTTTATTCATATTAATGAGCCGGTTCTGATGGTGAAACTGGTGAGTCAGGGTTTTTCTCTGCTTGCTTTTTTTTCGCGCCAATGCTTTCAATGAATACGAACAACGCTGGCACTACAATCACTCCGATGATCGTTGAGACTAGCGTTCCCATAAAGACAGCCATTCCCATTACCTTACGCGCTTCGGCACCCGCCCCGGAAGCAGTAAGTAAGGGGACCACACCTAACATAAAAGCAAAGGAAGTCATCAGGATCGGACGAAGGCGAAGCTTAGCCGCTTCCAGTGCCGCTTCGTACAACGGCTTGCCTTGCTCATAAAGCATCTTGGCAAATTCAACAATTAGAATAGCGTTTTTGGCAGTAAGGCCGATCAGCATCACCAGTCCGATCTGTGCAAACACATTGTTCACATAACTGGGACTCCACAGCCCGCCCATCCATAGTCCGAAGAACGCGCCCATAATAGCAGCCGGTACACCAAGCAACACGCTGAAAGGAAGTTTCCAGCTTTCATATTGAGCGGCGAGAATAAGGAACACGAAGACCAGGGCCGCAAGGAACACTGTACCTCCTGTTCCTTCCGCAGCTTTTTCCTGATACGACATGTTACTCCACGCAATGCCGAGTTCTTTTGGAAGTGTCGCTGCAACTTCTTCCAGTGCATTCAATGCATCAGCAGAACTATATCCTTCAGCTGGTGCTCCGGAAATTTCAGCTGCGCGAAACATGTTGAAACGATTGGTGTATGAAGGTCCGGATATGTCATTTACTTGCGCCAGCGTATTGAGAGGGATGATCTCTCCGTCACGGCTGCGCACGTAATAGCGAGCGATATCACCTGTATTGAGACGGTCCTCTGCTTCAGCCTGCACAAACACTTTGTATTGTCGACCGAAGCGGTTGAAATCATTGACGTAACTACTTCCTAGGTATGTAGATATGGTGCTGGTAATTTCGTTGAGGTCAATGTTCAGTTTTTCAGCTTTGTCAAAATCAATCACGATCTGCTTCTGCGGAACATTCGATCGATACAATGTGAATGCATTTGCAATCTCAGGTCGCTTCCTGGCTTCTGCAACAAAATTACGTGCCTGCTCGTCTAGGTACTGTGGAGTATTTCCCGACCGGTCAAGAAGTTGTAGGGTGAAACCAGCTGATGTTCCAAGACCTTCAATAGGAGGGGGACCAAAAGCAATCGCGGTAGCCTCAGAAATGGTACTGCGAAAAGCGAGATTGGTTTCCAGAATCAATTGTTTTGCCGTCTTTTCCCTTTCTTCCCAGGGCTCCAGCGATACAAAAACGAATGCATTATTGGTAGAATACGATTGTGTAAGCATACTATAACCTACAACCATCGTGGAAAAAGCAACACCTTCCGTGTTGTTGATGATTTGTTCGATCTTCTTTGCGACTTGATCAGTGCGTTCCGAAGATGCCGCATCGGGAAGTTGGATATTCACCAGGTAATATCCTTCGTCTTCTTCCGGCACGAAACCTCCTGGTATGTTTTTACCCAGGATCCCCGTTACACCGAGTACTACTCCCATGATAATAAGTGATCGAATTGATTTGCGTGCGACAATAGCTGCCACGCCGGTATACCCCAATGTGAACTTGTCAAACATGCGATTGAACGCGTCAAAGAATCGCTGCAACCATCCGGTTGATTTCTTTTTCGGTTTCAAAAGAATGGCGGCCAGTGCAGGGCTTAGGGTTAATGCATTGAACGCGGAGAACAATACTGAAATCGCGATTGTAATAGCGAACTGCTGATACAATCTTCCTGTAATGCCTGGAGCAAATGCAACTGGCACAAATACGGCTGCAAGAATGAGTGCAATAGCTACTACCGGTCCCCCTACTTCCTTCATCGCTTTCTGAGTGGCTTCCTTCGGATTCATTCCGTGCTCAATGTTGTGCATTACCGCTTCCACGACAACAATTGCATCGTCCACGACCAATCCAATGGCGAGTACTAGTCCCAGTAGTGATAACACGTTGACAGAGAAACCCAGCAACGGGAAAATGATAAACGTTCCTATCAACGAAACGGGAACGGTCAGCAATGGAATAAGGGTAGCCCTCCAGTCTTGTAAGAACAAGAACACAACCAGGATAACCAGGAAGACCGCTTCAAAAAGAGTATGTATAATCTCTTCAATACCAACCGAAACGGCTTGAGTAGTGTTAAGAGATACGTCATATCTTAGGTCTTCGGGAAAACGTGTATTTAATTCAGCCATTGTGGCCTGCACAAGACCAGCAACTTCTAACGCGTTAGATCCTGGCATTTGATACACCACGATAGTGCTGGCGGCTTTACTATTGAGGCGGCTGAATGAATTATAATTTTCCATACCCAGCTCAAGACGTGCAATATCTTTCAGGCGTATGATGGAACCTCTCTCATCGGATTTTACGATGATGTTTCCAAATTCTTCTTCAGTAACTAAACGTTCCTGTAATAATACGCTATACGTGTACTCTACTCCCTTTGGAGTTGGAGGTGCTCCAAACTTGCCGCCCGGGGCGATTGCATTTTGTTTCTTCACTGCGTTAGAAACATCATTTACAGTGAGATTGAGTTTGGTCAGTTGGTCAGGTTTAAGCCACACCCGCATGGAGTAGTCTGCGCCACCAAAAAGAATCACATCTCCGACACCTTTCAATCGCTTCAGCTGATCGACAACGTTGATGTTAGCGTAATTGTTCAGGAATAAACCATCGTACGTTGAGTCTGGAGACGAAAGGGAAACCAGCATGAGCGGAAATACAAGTGACTTTTTTGTAGTAACACCAAAGGCCTTTACTTCATTGGGCATTTTAGCGCTGGCCTGTGACACCCGGTTTTGGGTGAGCATGTTGGCGTTATCGAGATCCGTACCTACTTCAAATGATACCTGTAAGGTGAGAGACCCATCAGCGGCATTAATGGATTTCATGTAGAGCATTTCTTCTACGCCATTCACCTGTTGTTCTATCGGAGTGGCTACTGCTTGCTCTACGTTTACCGCATTGGCTCCGTTGAACAAAGTCGTAACCTGAACCATTGGTGGTGTGATCTCGGGATACTTGGAGATAGGAATGCCAGTCAGTGTAATTAACCCCATGATAACCATCAGAATGGAGATCACCATCGCTACAATGGGCCGTCGGATAAAGAATTCGCTCATAAAATATGCTGAAGGTTAATTACTGTGGATTGCTCTTCTGAGCATCGTCCGGCCATTTCATTTCAACAACTTCGATTTTTGAGTTGGGTGTCAAGGAGGCTACACCAACGACAGCAACTTTATCTCCTGCATTTAAACCTTTCTTAATGACCCAGGCGTCTCCCACCTTTGGTCCGGTCTCAACAATAGTTACTTTCAGCGTACTGGAATCGGTAACCGTAAATACTTGTGTCAGGTTTTGCAGTTGAACTACGGCGCGTTGTGGTACAAGCACTGCATTGGGATACGTGCTCAATAATACACGCGTCTTGACATACAATCCCGGACGCAGCAAACCTTTCGGATTGGGGAAAGTTGCTTCAATGGTTAAGGTTCCTGTCGTCGGATCTATTTGACGATCGGCAAAGTTGACTTCCCCTTTCTCAGAATAGAGTGACCCATCGGCAAGAATAAGTTGAACATTCTTTCGGGCAGACGATAATTCTTCCGTTGTCATTTGAGCGATGCGCAGATACTCACGCTCACTGATCTGGAATCGAATTCTCACGCCGCCTATACTGGAAATTGTGGTGAGCACGTTAGTTGTTCCGGCACGACTTACATAGTCGCCGACGCGAACCTTGGATATACCGACGACTCCATCGAACGGAGCTGACACTCTGGTGTATCCTAATTCTATTCTGGAATTTTGCAGTGACGCTTCGGATGCCTGTACCTCGGCCTGTGCTGCATCATACGCTGCTTGTGCATTATCAAGGTCTTTTTTGCTCAACGCATTAAGTTCCGTCAGCGGTTTGACCCTGCCCAGCTCATTTTGTGTACGTACCAATTCTGTTTTAGCACGAGCGAGCTGACTGGATTCACGGTCTACCCGAGTTTGATATTGAACGTCATCGATGATATAAAGTAGACTGCCTTTTTTGACAGCGGAGCCTTCTTTAAAATTTACGGAAGTGACCCAGCCCTCGACGCGGGACCTGATATCTACATCCGATTGCCCATACACCTGGGCTACAAAATCTTCATATATAGGAACGTCATTTACGATGGCTTTTACAACGTTTACCTTGACAGGAGGGGCAGTTGCTGTTTCTTTTTCCTTGCCGCAGCCAGAGACCACGAACACCACCAGAAGGAATAGCATTTTTCTCTGCACGCCGGCGGTTGTTACAAAAAGCTTCATAGGTTGAGGATATTTTTTTGGTTTTGAAAGATAGACATATTAGCGAATCTATCCAGTTGTTCTATTGCTAAAAATCAGGCGAATTGATAATCGGTACTTTGGAACTCCAGGATGCTTGTAATTTGATTTCACAACACTAAAAGAGCCAGATTGGTCGTCTTACTCTCTGTAAATTACTCTCTTGGATTTTTATCAATGTGCCGGCTGGTGGCGTCACCTTATTTTTCTTTGGTTTATCGATTGCGAATTAATAAAAGAATAATTTCACAGTTTCACGATCGGTTATATAACGGTTCAGGGAATCTCTTAAGAAACTTTTTGGAGTGGCACCCTCGGCATATACGCAGAAGAATGTCAAAACCCAATCGTTGATAAATTCTTATGAACTGTGCTTCCTGGAATTATTCCTGCGCACCTATTTTAAAACTTAAGCCACCACCAAGACCAAACTGATAGATGGTGGAATAGGTACTAACCCCCGCGCCGGCTCCGCCAGTTCCAAGGTAGAGACCGCCGCCTGCAGCCTGAACGGCTGACAACAGCTGGGCCTGCAATTTCAGAGCTACTTTTTCAGTAGCCCATATGTTGACACCAAGCCGTAAACCCCACGCAAATTTAGTATACGAGTCCTCCTCGTCACCCTGAGGGTCTTTGTTCTCGAATATCACCATGCCTAAAAGCAGACCACCGTATGGTTGGATCTTTTCATTCGGTATGTTCGCGTAACGCACTCCTCCGGCCATGATGTAATTGATACCGAGATCTACAGTCCGGTTACCGGAACCAATTCCATAATCATACAATATGGGTAGGTCTGTATCCTGACGGTAATAGAGTAGCTCTAAACCATAGTCCTCATGGAGCGCGAATTCCAGGCCGGCCCCCCATTGGAATCCACCTTTGATTTTTCCTTCAATGTATTGATTGCTAGAATAGTAGGTATCGAACTTGTCGTCGAAGGTATAAGCGCCATAGGCGTTTAACTTAATTTTTCCCTGACCAAAGGCGCTTACACATAAGCAAGCCAGCACTAATGTAAAAATTGTTTTCATAGAGGAATCCTTTTGTGCAAAAGTTAGCACTTTTAATTGCTTATGCAAAGAAGCATTTCCTTTATGTAAAATAGAACCGTATGGTGCGTTTATATTGGCGCACAATGCGCACTTATATCGCATTGAAGGAACCTAGAATATTTGTACATTTCTGTACCCGGGGAATGGCTGTAATAAACTGAAAAGGACTGTGAGACCGATTGCAGCGTTGGACGGCCATTTCCACGTTTCATTGTTAACTTGACCGTGCGCAAAGATCCATCTCGCCCATTTATCAGCCCCAATGCGTTCCTGCTGTTATGCCTCATACTGATGGTGTTCATTACTCCAATGTTGCCCCTGCGTTATTATCATTTTTCATATAATTTTTTATTCTCCTGCATTTTTCTCTTATCCGCGTTGTCGTTAGAGCATATTCGCAAAGAATTTATCGGCGCTTTTGCATTACTTTTGATAGTTACGATTTGGCTTGCTTATAAAATTGAACTACCGGGGTTATTCGTAGCGTCAAGGATAGGGCAGGGGTTGTTTTTTGTTTTTATTGTTATTCAGTTGATAAAACAAACGGCCACTGCTAAGAATGTCAATGTTCGCGTTATTGCTGATTCGATAAACGGGTACCTGTTGGTAGGGGTTATGTATTCCATTGTCGTCTTTACAATTGCGCACTTTCTGCCTGATGCCTATCATTTTCCTGAGGGAAGCGACGCCAATCAACAAATGTTATTGAGCAAAATGTTTTATTATACTTTTGTAACTTACACTTCAACCGGATATGGCGACATAACTCCTGTGTCCCCAGGTGCAAGATCATTTGCAACACTCATTAGCGCTACCGGTCAGTTGTACGTTGCAATTATTATTGCGCTGTTGGTTGGGAAATTTTCGAGTGCTGAAAGGAATTGATTTTTCTTTAGATTTTGAAACTTGATGATGGGCAGTCCGAAGATATCTGAATGTAGTTTGACGCTTTAATTTATTGACTTGCATAAGGTTGTCGATAGGCATTAGAACATCGGAAAAACAATTTAAATAAATAGCAATTATGGAATCCAAAGACCCTCAGATCACTTCGAATTTCAATTTTGAAAGGACAGTAGATACACTAATACGACTTGGGGTGCTGCTTTTTTTAATAGGATGGTGTTTCAGCATATTGCGACCATTCGTTTTGGTTTTGACCTGGGCCGCTGTAATCGCAATAGCTATTTATCCTGTGTACATTTTTTTTATAAAGGTGTTTAAGCGTAAAATATTAGCTGCCGTAGTGCTGACCCTGTTGTTGTTGAGCATACTGATAATTCCGAGTTGGATGGTTTCCAAATCGCTGTTTGATGAGATAAGCCATTTGCGCGAATTGAATCAACAAGGACAATTGGTAATACCACCTCCTGGAGACCGCACGGCTGACTGGCCGCCACTAGCCAAGCCGATCATTGATTTCTGGCAACTCGCTTCCGATAACTTGCAATCTGCCGCGATGCAATATTCCACTCAATTAAAGGCGGCAGGCGCGTGGTTTCTTTCTGCCGTTGCAAGCGCTGGCACCGCACTCCTTCAATTCGTTATCTCCATAATTATAGCGGGTGTTTTTCTTGCCTTCTCGGATTCCGTCGGAACCGGGACGACGAGAGTTTTTGTGAAGTTGGCTGGAAAAAGCGGAGAACATTTCGCTGAGACAATTGTGATCACTATCCGTAGCGTTGTTAAGGGCATTCTTGGTGTTGCAGTTATACAAGCTTCGATGGCTGGCATTGGGTTTTTTGTAGCCGGCGTTCCGTATGCAGGTTTGTGGTCTGTGGCTTG